>ERZ808044.693-NODE-693-length-29488-cov-7.596716_pt1 | contig 29488 bp, 24 predicted proteins | sample MGYA00380195_ERZ808044 | MGnify/ENA primary metagenome ERZ808044 (study PRJEB31490, sample SAMN06133423) | mouse gut metagenome | isolation source: Z7_2 | host: mice | place: China: Chengdu | collected 2015-05 ...
TTATAAAGAATATTTTGTAATCATTTTTTTAATAGCTTTATCAAAATATATAAAATCATGTTGTGCATTCCACTGTTCAAATGAAAAGGGAATGTTTATATTTTTTAATTTATTACAAAAATGCAAATGGTCTTGATAAAAAGCATCATTTGTACCACAAGTTAGATAAATTTGAGGTAATATATTTTGTTTTTTTGCTTTTTTTGCCTTTTCTAATATATCAAATTCGGGTTTCCATATTAATGATTCTCCAAATATAGAAGTAAAATCATTGAGTAATTGCTTTCCAAATTGTTGCTGATATTTTATGCTATTTTGTTTCATATCATAAAGTCCTTGTTTTAAAAATAAGCAACAAGAAGAAAAAGCACCACAAATACCATATTGCTGTGGTTTGGATAAAGCACATAATAAAGCGCCATATCCTCCCATAGAACTGCCTAATATAATCGTATCCTCTCTATGAGAAGAAATAGAAAATATATTTTTACAAATTAGAGGTAATTCCTCTGTAATATAATCAAAATATTGATTACAATAAAAACTTCTTTCTGCATCAGGCAATATATAAATGGTATTTCCTTCCATAGCATATACAGATAACATAGAGTAATCTAACCATGTTTTATTATTTCCGCATAATCCATGTAGTACATAAGCCACTTTATATTGTTTTTGTTTTAATAAATTATTTGGTGTAATAATAGTAATGCCTGTGTCTTTTTCAAGTGTATTAGAAAATACTGTACCACTTAATCTCATTATTTATATTCTCCTTTACTGAAATAGTTTTTATATAACTATTTCAGTAAATACAATACATAGCCTCATGGCTAACATCTCCTTTTATATGATTTATGGTATCATTTCAACGTTGTTCCATACAGCATCATGTCGTTCTATTTCTATATCTGAAATCCATTGATTTAATTCATCTGTAAATACTTTTTGTTTCATAGATGCTGTATATTCTGTTCTCATAATTTCTTTTAATTGAGCATCATCAGGAATAGATTTTTTATCAACACGAATGACAAAATATCCTTCAGATGTAGAAATAGGTTCACTAATTTGCCCTTGTTCTAAATTAAAATCCATATCAAAAGCAGCATCTAAACGATTTTTATATGTTTCCATAACACCATTGTTTTGATTTTTTTCTGATTTATATTCTTGAGATAATGTTTGAAAATCTTCTCCTTCTTTTAAACGTTGTGATATTTGTTGTGCTGTTTGCTGGTCTGATACCAATATATTGCTTATAGTATATTCTGTATATGCAGCTCTTTGTGATTCTTTATTCTGTTCAAAATAAGCATGAAATTCTGTTTCAGAAGGTTGATAATCTTTTGTTACAGCTTCTATTACTTTTTTGTAAAGTAATGTATCTTCCATAATTTTATACATATCTTGATTAGAAATAGAAATAATATTTTTTTGTTCTTCTGTCATAGAAGCAAGTTCTGCATCTCCATCTATTTTTGCTGAAGCTTTTTCTTCATCTGAAAGAGAAACTTGATATTTGTTTGCTCTTTCTGATGTAACTTTTACATGAAGCATTGTAACGAAAGCCCTTTCTTTTACAACATCTTCAGCAGATTGTCCATCAAAATCTGTTTCCCATATGTCATCACCGCCAATAGCATTGAAATCTTTTGTTGCTTCATATAAATATACCATATATTCTGATTTAGAAATCGCCTTGCCATTGATTGTTGCAATAATGTCTTCCTTTGGAATTGGTTTGGAACAAGCAGTTATTGCAATCAATAATAAACAAAGAAACATGACGAATATTGATTTTAAATTTTTCATGTATACACCTACTCCATAATATAGTGTATTATTTGTAATAGTGACAAATAGTAATATAACAATATTGATATTGTATTATCATTTTTATTATACACTAGAAAAATAAAAAATCCTAGCATTTCAATGATTGTAATAATATTTTAATATTGTCTAATATAGTACTTTCTTTTTCTTCCTTTTTCATTAATATTGTGATATAAGGAGAAGCACCAGCAGTAAAAAGGTATTTCCCTTTGCCATTAACAATTAGTGAAGTAATGCGTTCTGGGTCTATATTTGCATCTGCTTTTAATTGTAATAATATACTATTGCTTTTTTGTGTAATAGAAAGTACGCCTAAAGTATGAGCATATGCTTTTAAAAGTACCACGTCTAAAAGTGACTGTACACTTTTAGGTAAATTTCCATATCTGTCTTCCAATTCTTCTTGTATATTATAATAATCTGATTGATTAGATATGACAGCAATTTTTTTATACATTTCCATTCTTTGCTGTTGATTTTTAATATAAAAATCAGGAATATATGCATTGATATTTAAATCTACAGTGGTTTCAAAATATTCCTGTTTTGGTTCTCCTTTCATATTTTGTATTTCTGATTCTAAAAGACGACAATACATATCATAGCCTATTGCTTCCATATGTCCATGTTGTTCTGCACCTAAAAGATTACCTGCTCCTCTAATTTCTAAATCTCTCATAGCAATTTTAAATCCAGAGCCAAATTCTGTAAATTCTCTTATTGTTTGTAATCGCTTTTCTGCTGTTTCTTGTAGTACTTTATCCCTATGATACATTAAATAAGCATAGGCCATTCTATTAGAACGACCGACACGTCCTCTTAATTGATAAAGTTGTGAAAGTCCCATACGGTCAGCATCTTGTATAATAATCGTATTAGTATTTGAAATATCAAGTCCTGTTTCAATAATGGTTGTACATACCAAAACATCAATTTGTCCTTCTATAAATTCGGACATAATATTCTCTAGTTCTCTTTCTGTCATTTGACCATGTGCATAGCTAATTTTTGCTTCAGGAACTAATTTTTGTAAACGTAATGTTTCCTCAGCAATATTTTGTACACGATTAAATAAATAGTATACCTGTCCACCTCTTGCTAATTCTCTATGAATTGCCTCTTTTATAAATGCAGGATTGCTTTCTAATACATATGTTTGTATAGGATAACGCTCTTGAGGAGGTTCTTCTAATATGCTCATATCTCGAATACCAGAAAGACTCATATGAAGTGTACGAGGAATAGGAGTTGCTGTTAATGTTAATACATTTACATTTTCACGGAAAGATTTTAATTTTTCTTTATGTCCTACACCAAAACGTTGTTCTTCATCTATGATGATTAATCCTAAATCCTTAAAACAGATGTCTTTTGATAAAATTCTGTGTGTACCAATAACAATATCTACAATACCATTTTTTAAACCTTCTAATGTTTCTTTTTGTTGTTTGGGTGTACGAAAACGAGAAAGTAATCCTATTTTAATGGGGTAGCCAGCCATTCTTTGTAAAAATGTATTGTAATGCTGTTGTGCAAGTATAGTAGTGGGTACTAAATAAGCAACCTGTTTGCTGTCTTGTATTGCTTTAAAAGCGGCTCTTATAGCGACCTCTGTTTTACCATATCCTACATCACCACATATCAATCTATCCATTACTTTACCATTTTCCATATCTCTTTTTACATCTTCAATGGCATCTAATTGGTCTTCTGTTTCTTCAAATGGGAATCCTTCTTCAAATTCTTTTTGCCATAGTGTGTCTTTGGAATATGCAAATCCTTTTGCGTCTGCTCTTTTTGCATAAAGTGCAACTAAATCCTGTGCTAATATTTTAATAGCAGAACGTGCTTTTGTTTTTGCTTTATTCCATTCTTGTCCGCCTAATTTATTTAATTTAGGAGTAGCACCGTGACTACCGATATATTTTTGAATTAAATTCATTTGATTAACAGGTACAAAAAGATTTCCACCATTTGCATAAGATATTTTCATGTAATCTTTATTAATACCATCTACGGTAATTTTTTCAAGTCCTTGAAAAATGCCAATACCATGATTATCATGTACAACATAATCACCCAACTTTAAATCTGTAAAGTTTTCTATTACAGCACCTTTTTTTTCCTTTTTACGTCTTTTTTTTGTTTTCACTTCTCCAAAAAATTCCTTATCAGAAAATATGGCAAACCCCATATCTTGATAAGAGAATCCTTGTGTTAGTCTTCCAGATGCTACCATAATACTGCCTTTTGATAAAGATGGCGCATTTTGTAATGTTTCGCAAAAAAATGAAATAATATCTCTTTCTTGTAATTCTTTTACCATTCTTTCACAACGTGTTCGTCCTCCTGCTAATATGATAATACGATAATTTAATTTTTTTAATGTAGTAATTTCATTGCAAAATAAATCAATTCTTTTTTGAAAGGCAGGAGCAGATTTGACAGAAAAGAAAAATGTATCTTTTACAGAAAAACAAGGAGCTTTTTGAGATATTGTTGTAATAAGAATTTCAGAAAAATGAGAAGCCTCTTTTAAAATATGAATATAATCAAAAAGAATATTTCCTTGTGTAGGAAGTATATAACCCTTTTCTATACGCTCTTTCATACTTTCACTATATTCTGTAAAAATAATATCCATATGTTGTTGTATTTTGTCAGGCTCTTCAAAAAATAAAAGGGTATCTTCTGGTATATAACTTAAAAGACTGACTGTGTTTTCATAAAAATAGGGTATATAATTATTAATATTATTGTGATTTTGTCCGTTTTTGAGTGCATATATTATCTGCTCTGTTGTTTCTTTCAATCGTTGTGCATATTCTATAAATCCCTTTTTTTCAAATTTCTGCAATGTTGTTTGATATTCTTTTTCTATCTTTTGCATAGCAGACTTTGCTAGTTCTTTATCAAATACCAATTCTCTCATGGGAAAAATAGATATACTTTTTATTTTTTGAGTAGAACGTTGTGTATTTGTATTTACAAGACGAATGGAGTCAATTTCATCATCCCAAAGTTCAATACGAAATGTTTGCTCTGCTGTAGGAGAATGAATATCTATGATACCTCCTCTTACTGCGAATTGCCCTACCGATTCTACCAAATCTGTTCTTTCATATCCCATTAATAGAAGTTGTTCTAATAAATTTTTGTTATCTACAATATCTCCTTCTTTTAGTTCTAATATAAATGAAGAAAAAACTTCCTTTGGAGGCATTTTATCAAGTAGTGCTTCTATAGAAAGTACAAGTATTGTTTGCTGTCCAGTGATGTAACGATTTAGTATAGAAAAGCGCTGACAAGTAATTGCTTGACTGTGTACATCAGCGCTGTAAAAAAGTAAATCTTTTGCTGGATAAAAAAAGGCGTCCTTACGAAAAAAAGAAAGATTTTCATAAATTTGTCTTGCCCTTAATTCGCTATATGTTAGTATAATAGCAGGACGTTGCAAATGATGACAAATTCCGGCAATCATATGTGTTTGCTGTACATCAATGATACCAGAGGCAAGTATAGGCGTGTTATGATTACGAATACTTTCTAACATATATTGATATTGCTGTAATTCTAATAAGGGTTCAAAAAGGATATTCAAGAAATCACCTCGCTTGAATTAGAAGGTTTTGATTTTTTATTTTCTTTTTTTAATTTTTGATTTGTTTGATTCATTGCTTCACGAATACCTTTTGTTAAAAGTATTTCTATGGCATGATAGGCTTTTTCTACACCACTTAATATAAGAGGTTCATCATCTTTTGAAAATTTAGCAAGCACGTAATCTGCTAAATCCCAGCCATTTGGTTTTTCACCAATGCCTACTTTAATACGAACAAATGTATCTGTGCCTAAATGTGCTATGATATTTTTTATGCCATTATGTCCTCCAGCACTTCCTTTCTCTCTAATACGTACGCTACTAAGAGGAAGACTGGTATCATCATATATTACATAAAATTGTTCTATGGGAATCTTATAAAATTTTAGTATTTCTTGAATACTTTCACCGCTTAGATTCATATAAGTTTGTGGTTTTACAAGAAGTACTTTTTTACCTGCTATCATACCATCGCCTATAAGTGCCTTATGTTTAAATTTCGTTACATCAATATTATATTCTTTTGCTAACTGGTCAATAACCCAAAATCCTACATTATGTTTTGTTTTATCATATTCTTTACCAGGATTTCCTAATCCTGCAATTACTATCATATTTTTATCACCTCTGTTTTGTTGAAAAAATGGCAGTAACGATAATATACCCATAAAAATCCCCTTTTGCATAAATAAAGTAGTATTGATATAATATTTTTTAGTGTTTTGTATTGTAATATTTACTATTTTTTATTATAACTGTTGTGAAAGAAAAAGCAAGGCATTTTCAAAGTATGCATTGCTATGATGCGAAAGAAATAATTTACAATTAATACTATAAAATATCATTTTTTGATTTCTGTTAAACCATGTTTTTGCAATTCATATAAATGAGAAGAAAGTGCATTTGCTTCTTCTATATTATGTGTAATGACAATACAAATTTTATCAAATAATTTTTTTTGTAAAAATGGTATTATTTTTTGTTTCCTTTCTATATCAATACCTGTAAAGGGTTCATCTAAAAGGAAAATATCACCATTATAAACAAGTGCTTTTGCTAATGCAACACGACGTAGCATACCCCCACTAAGTTCATAGGGTAATTTTTTTTCTATATCAAATAAATCCAACTGCTCTAATGTATGCAAACAATAGTCTTTATCTTTACATACAGTAATCATATTATCTAATACAGTAAGCCATGGCAATAGTCTATTCTCTTGAAAAAGAAATGATATTTTTTTTGCATTATGAGTAATTGTACCATACTGAGGTATTAATAATCCGCTTATGAGTTTTAAAAAAGTAGTTTTGCCACAACCACTTTTACCTAATATACAATAAATACCTTGCTGATTAAAACAACAATAAAATTGTTGTAATATTATTTTATCGTAATGAAATGTTACATTTTCAAATTGTAGTATTGTTTTTGTTTTCATGTGAAATACCTATCTTTCTACTGATATGATACAATAATTTTAAAAAAATTTTTTCTAATAAAATACTAAATAATATAGCACATATTGTCCATACAAATAATTCTGCTGTTTCTAAATAAATTTTTGTTTCATAAATTTTTTTACCTATAGAAATATTGGGAGTACATATAACTTCTGCAGCTATACCTGCTTTCCATGCCATACCAATACCAGCATGACAAGCAGATATAAAATAAGGAAGAACAGAAGGAATATAAATATAACGACAGGTTTTGAAAGTAGAAAAACCATATACCTTTGCCATTTCCAGATATTGTTTTTCTGTTTGTTGTATACCTATACTAATATTTATCCATATTAAAGGAAATACCATTAAAAAGGATATAATAATAGGTACAAAATTTGTTTGTATCCATAAAAGTACAATGATACTGAAAGAGGCAACAGGAGTTGCTTTCATCACTTGTATTGCTGGAGAAAAAAATTGATATAATATTTTGCTATGATGGCAAAGTACTGCAAATAAAATGCCTAATAAAACAGAAAATAAATATCCTGTTAATATACGTATAAAAGAATGAAATATTGTGAACCAAAATGATAATTTGAAGCAAAGAGAAAAAAAAGTTTTGATAACACTGACAGGAGAAGGTATGAGTATTTGCTTTTTGACAACTATAAATAAAATTTGCCAAAATAACAGCCATACAATCAGTATGGCTGTTTTAGAAATCAGCTTTTTATTTTGTGTAGTAAAAATCTTCATTAGGCAATGCGCCCCCTATAGATTTTGGATTTGCTTGAAATAATATTTGATAAAAATTTTGTAATGTATTTTTCATTTCATCATTAGCAATAAAAACAATATTACAATTAGGAATTGCTTTTTCAGCAGCAGTGGCAGAATCCATAATACCATATTTTTGCACTAATTCAGCAGCTTCGCTTATATTATTATTTACATAGTTGACGGATTCTTCATATTCTTTTAAAAAGTTTTCAAAGGCATCTGTATTATTTTGTATAAAATCCTTTCTTGCTACAATACAACCCATAGCAAGCTGTGATGGTGCTAATGAGTTTGTTATTTGTGTATCATTCCATTCTTCTGTCAAATCAAGTGCTTGACGTATTGAGTTATCTTTAAGTAAAACGGCTGTAACATTAGGCTCTGGCAAAAGTGCAATGTTGACATCTCCTGCTAACAAAGCAGTAGCAAGTTCTGCATGTTCTGCCATATATTCTATTGTTACATTTTGAATATTATTTTTTTGTAAAATATAATTAAGCACATATTCTGGAGTAGAACCCTGTCCCGTAGCATAAATTGTTTTACCTTCTAAATCGGAAATAGATTGAATTGTATCACCACGTTCCAAAATATGTAAAACGCCCAATGTGTTTATAGCAGCAACAGAAATTTCTTGCTCTGATTTATTATAAACAGCAGCAGCTACATTGGTAGGTAGTGCTGCAATATCTACACCACCATTTATCAATGTAGCCATGACTTCATCAGGTGCTGAAGAAACTTCAAATATATATTCATTTGATAAATCAGTAGAATCCATTAATTTTACAGCACCAATACCCGTTGGTCCTTTTAAAACGGCAACAGAAATAGGAGAGCTATTTGCATTGTCTGCGGGATTTGTTGATGAAGTTGAATTATTAGAACAAGCCGTAATGCTAAAAAGTAAAGTAAATAAAATACCGAAAATAATTTTTTTTGTGTTTTTCATAATCGTTTAACTGCTTAAAATGTTAATAGTATTTAGTAAAATATAAATACATTTTATTTTGCAGTTTCTCCTTTCCTTATTATGTTGAATAAAAAATGAAGGAACTATTGTAGTTCCTTCATAAGCATATTGTATTGCATCACAATGAAGTGAACAAATTTACTATGTAATTATGCATTGTCATAATCTCGTTCCATGTTAATTAATGAAAGCTCAAAATCACCTAATGCTTCTAAACTGTTTGCAGAAGTAGCTGCTTTACCATATTGTGTGACATCATTAATTCCTTTTGGTGTATGACACATGGAAGAAGCACCACCAGTACAACCATTTTTGCATGCCATACCTTCTATAAAATTACCATTCAATTTACCTACAGAAGCAAGACGTAGTGCTTTTGCACATTCATCTAAACCATTACAGCGTACAGGATGTATTTCAACATCAATATTTTGAATTTCTTTTGCTTGCATAACACCTTCTGTTACGCCACCAGTTCTGCCGAATACTCTGCCATAGTAAGAAGAATTTCCAAGAGGCATTTCTTCTAATGCACCAATATTAATATTTCTAGCATCTAATACAGATTGTAGTTCTTCAAATGTTAATACAATATCAACAGCATCTTTGATGTCATTTTGTTTAATTTCTACCTTTTTTGCTGTACAAGGTCCTATAAATATGATTTTGGCATCTGGATGTTGATATTTAATCATTCTGGAAACAGCAACCATAGGAGAAACAGCAGTAGATACATGGGACATCAATTGTGGATAATGACGTTTTACAAAATCTACAAAAGCAGGACAGCAAGAAGAAGTTTTCCAGCCTTTTTCCTCTATTGTTTCTGCAAATTCTTTTGCTTCATAAAGAGAAACCATATCTGCACCAAGTGCAGCTTCTGCAATGTCATAAAAACCTAAATTTTTAATGGCAGTAAATACTTGCCCAAGTTTATATTCTGGGAACTGACTAGCAATTGCAGGCGCAACAACAGCAAATACTTTGTAACTAGTATTGTTCCAAGAATTTTTAATCAGTGAAAGCGCATCTTTTATAAATGTTTTATCTACAATCGCACCAAAAGGACATTGGTATACACAAGAACCACAGGAAACACATTTATTATGGTCAATTTCTGATTTACGATTGTCGTCTACGGAAACAGCATTTACAGGGCAGGCACGAACACAAGGACGTTTTACCTCACTTATGGCATTAAAAGGACAAACTTCTTTACATCTACCACATTCAATACAAATTTCTTGATTGATATAAGAACGATGGTTTACTATTGTAATAGCGCCTTTTGGACAGACTTCTTGACATTTGTGTCCAAGACAACCACGACACGCCTCTGTAACAACAAAGCGGTCAATAGGACATTCATCACAGGCAGAGTCTAAAACATTGATAACTCTATCATCTTTTGCTGGATTTAATGCAAGACTAACACGGTCTTCTATAATGTGACGTTCTTTGTAAATACAGCAACGAAATATTGCTTTTGGACCGGGTATAATGGATTTTGCAATATCTTGATAAGAGCCATCTTGTTCTGTGAGAGTGCCTTCAAAGAAACGAGAGGCAATTTCTTTATTAACAAGATACTTAATATATTCTACATTGCTATCAAAATGTTTCATGAAATCATACACTCCTTATTTTTTAATATTTTGATAAATGTTTGAGAAAACAGTTATAAAAAAGTATTGTATAGGTGTATTATAAGGTATGTGTTAGATTCTGTCAAAGAAAAGCTGATATAATTTTGCAACAAAAATACAGAGCCATATTTGTATGACTCTGTATAAAAATTATTGCTCCATTTGTTTTCCTAAAAATCCAGCCGCGGATTGTGCTAATTTGCCTTCTAACTCACCCATTTTTTTGTCTTGGGAAAGAAATATGATAGCACCCATGGCATCGCCTTCTGATATAATTGGTGTGATAAGCTGATAATTATAATTTTCCGTTTCGTTATCTTCTAACATAGGAACAAAAGTATTTTCTTTTCTATCTGCTATGACGGTTGTTCTTTGATTGATGCATTGTTCTAATTCATCGCTGATATGTTTTTCAAAAAACTCCTTTTTACTACCACCAGAAACCGCAATAATTTGGTCTTTGTCTACAATACAAGTAAGATGTCCAGCGGTTTGTGCAAGTGACTCGGCATATTCACGAGCAAAAGCACCTAATTCGCCTATAGGAGAATATTTTTTTAATATAATTTCGCCTTCTCTATCTGTAAATATTTCTAGTGGATCGCCTTCCCTGATTCTCAATGTTCTTCTGATTTCCTTGGGTATGACAACTCTACCCAAGTCATCAATTCTTCTAACAATACCTGTTGCTTTCATATCGTTTCCTCCTATTTCATAACGGTAGCAAAATACCGTTTTTTTTGTATTATATTTTTTGACAATAGTATTTGTAAAACTGCAAAATTTATACAAAATTTATTGTATGGCTTTTTTTGGAAAAAATTAAGAAGCAACTGCGTGAACGAAAAGAAAAAGTTTTTGCCTCGCTTTTTTCAAAAAGCGAGTAGGGTGTGGGGTGAAACCCCACAACTACTTGTAAGTGTGTTAAGCCCCATAAAAAAGGACATTCCCCTAAAGAAATGTCTGATTTTTGTTGTAATTTGTTGTAATTTGTATATCATTGTGCTATGATAAAAATAGGATGACCGTGATGGGTTTGCTTGCCTCCTTAATTAAAATTAACGAAGGAAGGAGGCGGTGCGTATGAGTACATATGAAGTATTATTTTTAATGCTCACGTCAGCAGGGCTGATGTTAAATGTATTTAGTACAATCATTGCATTGCTTTCTTTAATTATCATATTAAAAAAGAGAAAGTAATGTAAAACAGCTACCCTCATGATTATCTTGACGGGTATATGAGGTAGTTGTTTTTGCTCAATACCTAATAGAGGTAAGGCATACCCAGCCTTATATGGGTAACGGTCATCCGCTTCGTTAAATAAATTATATCATTTTTATATTGTATTGTAAAGTGCTTGCTAATATAGTAAAGCATTTTTTTTTGGAAAAAATTAAGAAGCAACTGCGTGAACAAAAAGAAAAGTTTTTTGTCCAACTTTTTTTCAAAAAAGTTGGTAGGTGCGGACAACGTCCGCAAAAAAGTGGCTTATAATCAATTTAACAAAAGTCAGAAGTTTCTGGGGGAACTTTTTTCACTTGTGAAAAGTTCCCCCGCATCTTTCAGATGCTCCCCCTCAAAAGCACGCTTGAAAGCATAAAGACCTTGAGAGCGCTGCTCTCAAACTCTCGCCAACTTTTGAAAAAGTTGGACAAAACTTTTAAGGGAAAACTCCGTTTTCCCGATTGCAAACAGGGTGAAAACAAAAAATGCATTATGCTCCCCCTCAAAAATACGCTTGAAAGCATAAAGACCGTGGGACGCTGTCCCACCCCCTGCCCACTTTTGAAAAAGTGGGACAAAACTTTTAAACGGAAACTACGTTTCCGTGTTTTCGTATGGGATAAAGTATATTGTATTAATAAAGGAAGAAAGACGCAAAAACATTACAAAAATTACAGCAAGTTTACAGTTATGTTACAAGATGAGCAAAACTATTGCATAGAAAAAAAGTATCGGTTATAATGTGTTCAGCAAAGGGGAAAACAAGCCGAAAGCAAACAGACTGTATAGCGGGGGACGTCGAGACACGTCAAATGTAAAATAATATTTCAAATATTACAGTACTGTTACACTTAGTTGATAAGTATTGACGAAAAAAAATAACAATGCTATAATTCAACTTGTATCAAGGGGGCTGCCCTTTGGGAGGGGCTTGGTAATAAGCCTAATAAACAATACTCTACACGAAAATAACAAACAAATGGTTTTATGATTAAAAGGAGGAACTAACGACATGAAAAAGTTTATTTCATTTGCTTTAGCAGCTTCTATGGCACTCAGCATGGTACCTGCTACAGCATTTGCAGCAAGTGATTTGACAGCTTCTCACTCTAATATAAGAGTAACAGCAAACACAGAATTTTATCCTAAAAAGGTAGCAGACGCAGACGCAAGTTTGACAACAAGAGAAGTACCATACATCTTGCTGGAAGCAACAACAGATTTTAAATATGATGAACAAACATTTGAATTAGCATTGGAAAATGCTGAATGGTTGGAAAGAAAAGACGATGGTGACATATTATTCGTTGAAACAGAAGAATATATGTCTGGTGAAGACGGTATTAAATTTACACCAGAAGGTGGAACATCAACAGATACAACAACACCTCCTGTTACAAGTGAAGAATTAGGTAAATTACAGGCAGCTTATGTAGATGCAGCAACAGCATTGAAAAAAGCAGCTGAAGCATATGTTGGTGTTTTAGATAGTACTATGACAACTGCACAAGCTGAATTGAATTCTGCACAAGCTGAATTGAAATTGGCAAAAGCAGCTGAATCTACAGCAAAAGAAAAATATGAAAAAGCAGAAGAAGCATCAGCTAATATAACAGCTTTAGTAAAAGCATATGAAGATGCTTGGGCAAAAGCAGAAGATGCACAATATTCATTAGGTAGTGATACTAATAATGCGCCAACAGCACCAACATTGGGTAATCCAGACGATACAAGCTTAACTTCTATTACAACAGGTGCATATGCAGCAGATGGTACTACGGTACTTTTCTGGTTAAAAGGAGATGGTTCTGCAATACAAGGAACTGCTGCATTTACTACAGTAGATGAAGTTAAAGCAGAAATCGCAAAAGATTCCACTTCATATAAAGGTGGTACAGCATATGAAAATGCTTTAAAAGAGTGGAATAATTATGATGCTGAAAAGACAGCATATGATAAAGCAGTAGCTTATGTGGCAAGTGTAGATGCTGAAATTGCAAAAGCAGCACAAGCTATTGTAGATGCAGGTGGTAAAGCATCTACAGATAGTAATGCTAGTGATGTAAGTGGTGTAACACAAAAAGTTGCTGATTTATTAGCTGAATATGAAGCAGCACAAGCAGCAACAAAAACAGCTCAAAAATTAGTTGACACTAAACAAGCAGCTTATGACGCAGCAGTAGCTAGTATTGCAGAAACAAAAACAGCATTTGATACAGCATTAGCAACAAGAAATACAGCCGGAGAAAAATTGGTAACAATAGGTGGTCAAGGTAATGGTGTAGACTTTATATTAGCACAAGACTTTGCACAAGGATTTAATACTAGCAGTACTGATACAACTTATACTGCATCAATATCTGCTAATGGTAATACTGCAACAGCATTTGATTTAGGTATCAAATATATTGGTTTGAATGGTGTAGTAGCTGGTGCTTATGATGTTGCAGTTGGTGACCAAACATTAAAAGTTAAAATTACAAAGAAATCTGATAGCAGAATCGTTGTACAAACAAGTGGTTACAGATTTAAAGATGGCGATGTATTGAGTATTCCTTTGTTCGTAAGAACAACAGGCGGTGTTGCAAGCGTATCTATTGATTCTCTTGACTCCGAATTTACAAGCCAAGGCAAAACATTTGCTAAAACAGCAGACGGTGACACAGAATTGAGCATCGAAAAAGTACAAAACTTCTATGATGGCGATGAAATCAAAAACTTGTACTTAGAAGAACTCGTTGCTGGCACAATCGAACCAGGAAAAATTATTTCTTTACGTGTAAACGGTGACTTCCAGTTGAAAGCTGGTAAAGATGGCGTTAGCGTTACAAGAATTACTGGTGACGGTAATGACAAAGTTGAAGTATTGAAAAAAGATAGTGATGGCAATTATGTAGCATTTAATGCTGGCGATGAAGAAGATGAAATTTATCTTCGTGTAGGTGGTACAGTAAAATCTACAAAAGCTACACAATATAGAATTCAAGGTTTGCAAATCATTGAAGACGGCGCAGATTTCGGTGATGAAGCTTCTATCACAGTAAGCGGTGGCGGCACAAGCAAACAAACAATCAAAATTGGTAACTATGAAGACTTCGGCGTTAAATTAACAGCAGAAGACAAAGACCTTCCAGTTATCTATGCTGGTACAAAAGCTAATAGCAAATATGACAACCAAACATTGAAAGTAACAATTGAAGAAACAGTTGCTAACTCTTTCATTGATAATAGAAAAATGGAAATTACATTACCAGAAGGTGTTGAATTCGTAAACGATAATGGCGAAGCAGGTAAAGCACCAGATAGTATTGATGATGTAACAGAAGACTTCAAAGTATATAACTTTGCAGGAAGCGAAACAGATGTTAAAAAAGCTATGACATTGAATGACAATGGTACAAAGATTACTATTAGTGGTAAAGATTTGCCAGATGCTTCCGGTACAAACAAAGACAGAAAGAGAAAAATTGAATTCAGTGTACACGTATCTGCAGAAGCAGACTTCACAGGCGATGTTGTTATGACATTGGGTGGACCTGGTGTTGCTGATAAAAATGTAAGCGCAACAGTTGCAACTGTTAAAGCTCCTATTGAAGTTAGAACAGCTGTAAATGAATTGAAAATTGACTATAGAAACACAGAAATCGCTGACATTACATTGGTAGAGCCAGAAGCTGGTTTATGGGCTAAAGATGACGTTATCAGTCTTGAAGGCGAAAGAATGAGCTTTGAAAGCGATGCAAAAGCTGAAGTTGTAAACGGTGATATGAAACTTAACAAATATGACGGAGATTACGTTGATGTAGATGGTGGCGTATTGTCTGTAAAAGTTGACAGCAGAAGCTCCAAAACACCTGCAGAAATCAAAATTTCTGGATTGTCATTGTACATGGACAGAAGTCTTGCAGCTGGTAACTACAAATTGAAAGTATTCGGTAACAGCAAAAACGAATTCTTCATGAACAACTATGACAAAGATGGCGATGACTTCGCTAACGTATTTGAAACACAAAAAGTTACTGTAATGGATGACTTTGTAAAAATCGTAACAGCAGGTCGTGATAAAGACGATGCTACATTCACAACAAAAATTGTTGTTCCTGTAGGCGGAGATGTTATTACAGCTGGTACAAAAGAAATCAAATTGAGTGAAATGCAAGGCGGCGCTTGCCCTCCAGCATACATCAACAATGATGGTTACACAATGTTACCAGTTAGAGCTGTAGTAGAAGCTTTGAACGAAATCGCAACAGTAAGATGGGATGACGCTACAAAGACTTGTACAATCGGATTTGGACAGAGAGTATTCTCCATGACAGTTGGAAGCAAAGTTCTTAACTTGAATGGTGTATCTACAGCATTGAATGCAGCTCCAGAAAACAAAGATGGTCGTGTATTCTTACCATTGAGAGACCTCGGATATGCATTGGGATTGTCTGATAGCCAAATCTCTTGGGATTCTACAACACAAACAGCTCAGTTGAACTAATTTGAAAAAAAGTTCAGTGAAATAAAATAAAATTGGGGCGGTGACGTATGTCACCGCCTTGATTGATTTTACGAAAAAAATTGTGTTCGCATATAATAAAGTTTTTTGTCCAACTTTTTTTCAAAAAAGTTGGTGGGTGTGGGTGAAACCCCACGGTTTTAAAAAGTGGGAAGATTGTGGGGACGTTGTCCCCATACCCCTACTTCTTTCTTAAAAGAAAGAAGCAAAGAATTTTAAAAGGAAACTTCGTTTCCTTGAGAAGGTTGATTTTACGAGAAAAATTGTGTTCGCATATAATAAAGTTTTTTGTCCAACTTTTTTTCAAAAAAGTTGGTGGGGTGCTGAACGTCCAGTGGACGTTCGTCTAGCACCGACCGGAGCGAAGCGTAGACTGGGTGAAACCCACAAAAAGGACTTTTTTGACAAGCTGAGGCTGTCATAATCTGACAGCCTTTTTTATGATTATAATTCAATTTTTAATGGTTTCAAGTTCCAAATTTCATCTGCATATTGTTGTATTGTTCTATCACTAGAGAATTTTCCACTTTTTGCTACATTGATAATAGCCTTTTTCGCCCATTCTTCTTTATTTTTATATGCTTTATCTACTTCTGATTGTGCTTTTGCATAATCAGCATAGTCTTCCAATACAAAATATTCGTCTGGTCTACCACCATAGCCATTTAACAATGAATCATACAATTCACGGAACAAATCAGGATTTTGGTCAAAAGTACCATCAATCAATTTTGTTAATATCATACGTATATCTTGATTGATATTACATATTGCCCAAGGGTCATAAGAATTATCTTGATATTTTGCAATGACTTCATTTGCAGACATACCAAATACAAATATATTATCTTTTCCTACTTCTTCATAAATTTCAACATTTGCACCGTCCATTGTTCCTATAGTTAATGCGCCATTTAACATAAATTTCATATTACCTGTACCAGATGCCTCCTTACTTGCTGTTGAAATCTGTTCACTAACATCTGCAGCTGGGATTAATTTTTCAGCAAGGGATACTCTATAATTTTCCATAAATACGACTTTAATTTTTCCCTTTATAGATTTGTCATTGTTAATCACATCTGCTACACTATTTATCAATTTAATAATCAATTTTGCTCTATGGTAGCCTGCTGCGGATTTTGCACCAAATATAAATGTTCTTGGTGCAATATCCAAACCTGGATTTACTTTTAATTGATTATATAATCCAATAATATGGAATACATTTAAAAGCTGTCTTTTATATTCATGCAAACGTTTTACTTGAATATCAAATATAGAATCTGGGTCAATATCAATACCTTTATATTTTTTAATATATTCTGCTAAAGCTACTTTATTTTCTCTTTTAATATCCATAAATTCTTTTTGGAATTTTTTATCTTCTGCATAAGGCAACAATTTTTCTAATTCTGATAAATTAGTAATCCAACCATCACCTATTTTAGATGTAATTAAATCAGCTAATTTTTTATTTGCATGACGAAGCCATCTTCTTTGTGTAATACCATTTGTTTTATTGTTGAATTTTTCTGGATAAATTTCATAGAAGTTTTTCAATTCCTGTTTTTTCAATATTTCTGTATGCAATGCTGCAACACCATTTACAGAATGACTACCTACAATCGCAAGATATGCCATTCTAATTTGTCCATCTGCAATAATTGCCATATCTCTAATTTTTTGAGGGTCATTACCAAAACGTTCTATCAATGCAGCACAATATCTTTTATTGATTTCTTCTACAATCTGATAAATACGAGGCAATAAACGGCTAAATAATTCTATTGGCCACTTTTCCAATGCTTCTGACATAATTGTATGGTTTGTATAAGCACATATTTTTCTTGTCATAACCCATGCATCATCCCATGGAATATCATTTTCGTCTACAAGTACACGCATAAGTTCTGCCACTGCAACAGCAGGATGTGTATCATTCAACTGGAACGCAATTTTATCAGGCAATAAACTAAAGTCATCATGTTCTTCTTTAAATTTATTAATTACCCTTTGTACTGTTGCAGAAATAAAGAAATACTGTTGTTTTAAACGTAATTCTTTTCCAGAATAATGTTCATCTGCTGGATACAATACTTCTGTTAATGTACTTGCAAGATTTTTTTCTGCCAATGCTTTTTGATAATCGCCTTGATTAAAGGAACGTAAATCTAATTCATTTTTTGGTTTTGCATCCCACAAACGTAATGTATTTACTGTATTATTGTTGTATCCCAATACAGGATAATCATAAGGTACAGCAATAACAGATTGATACCCCTCTTGAACAAAGCGATATGTGCCATCTGGTTTTTCTACTGCTCTAACATAGCCACCAAATTTTACTTCCACAGCATATTCATTTCTCCTAATAGACCAAGGGTCACCGCTCTCCAGCCAATTATCAGGCACTTCTACTTGATAGCCATTTTCAATTTTTTGTTCAAATATACCATAATGATAACGGATACCACAGCCATAAGCAGGCAAATGTAGTGTAGAAAGGGAATCTAAAAAGCAAGCTGCTAGACGTCCTAAACCACCATTACCCAGTCCTGGGTCTGGTTCCACATCTTCAATCATGTTATAATCAATTCCTAAATCATCAAATGCTTCTTTGATTTCATCATACATCATCAAATTCATAACAGCATTTCCTAAAAAACGTCCCATCAAAAATTCCATAGAAAGATAATACACTACTTTTACATCTTTCTTTTTATACTCATCATGTGTTTTTATCCATTTGTCTGCAATAATATCTTTTACAGCAAAAACGGCAGCTTGATAAATCTCTCCTGGAGTAGCGTCTTCAATTTTTTTTCTATAAATACTTTTTACATTACTAATAATTTCTTGTTTCATTTCTTCTTTGCTTAAATTTGTGTAATTCATATCTGACCTCCCATATCATAAACACCTTCGCAGTTAATTATGCTACTATCTCTACTATAACAGAGGTTGTATCACATTGCAAATAAGAAATAACAAATATTTACATTATAGACATAAATTTTATTTTTATTTTCTATATTTTTCCTTTTTATTTGTCTAATTTGTTGGTATTAAAATAGAATTATATAGGAAAAATCAGCAATATGCCTAACAGAAAACCAGCCATACCTAGCATTGCTAATTTCATTTTTTGCTTTCCACTACATTCTTCTGGTAATATTCCTCCACAAGCCATCAATAAAAATAATCCACTAAAAAAAGAAAATAACATTGATATTACATTTTTTTCCATATTAGTATATTGAAAACATAAAAATGCTACTAAAAATACAATATAATGAAGTATAGCATATTTCTTTGTGCCATAGTAGAAATTGTATGTTTTTTGTTCCACAAAAGAACTTGTTAGCACTCCCAGTACCAAAAGCATAGAATTTATCCAAAAAAATTCTCCTTCTAATATCATGGGTAAAAAGCAAAAACACATAAATGCTAAAAACAATCCATCAAAAAAACTCAATGATACTATAAAAAATTTTTTAAAAAATAGTGTAAATATCAAAAATGCTGTCAAAAATAGTAAATAATATTGCATATGCTATAACACTCCCCCACAAAATGGTGTTATAGTATATTCAAAATATAATAAATTATGACTATTGTTTAACCTAATGTAATTGTTTTTTGTTCATTGTTCCATACAATGCGATTTTCTATACTTAATATTTTAGCTACCCATCTTAAACTAATATAATATATGCCATCTTTTTGCTCCAATACATCCTCAAATATCCCTTCATCATTCTGTATAGAGCATTTTTCAACAAATATTTTATGCATATTTTTTCCTGCATATATGATATAATATTCTTTATTTTCATCATCATGATAGTCATAAATTTTTATACCAATATCTTTTAAATTTTCTGCAATATATACCAAATATTCCAGTGAAATCATAGCAGAACCATATTGATTAATATAAATAGGGTGTTCTAATTTTCTTTGTGTGTTACCCCAAATCATGTAGTCCTTTCCAACAGTAAAAGTTAATTTTGGAAATCCCTTTTCTATTTCCTTTTGATTTTGCGCTTGTACAAATCTTGCTGATTCTTCTGAGCTAAGTATATCCATAAAACATTCATTTAATAGTATATTCTGTTCTCCAGAAAATAAATTATTTTCTTTTGTTTTATCTGCATTTAACCATAATGAAAATGTAGGTAAATTTTCTGTTTCATTGCTGTTTATACCATATAAATAAGGTGTCATACGTATTTTTATTACTCCTTGCTTTTTATTATTACTTCTTGAAATACGAATAACAATATGATTATCTGATTCTTTTTCAGTTGTTTTTACTTCCTTTGCATATACCCCTTCTGACTCTATATGACAACCATCGGCATCAAAATACCTTTCACCATGTTTACTTGTTTCAAAATAAATGACATCACCATCTTTTAATACGCCTGGTTTGCTTTCTTTTATTGTAATATACAATTCTGGCAAACATCTGTAATCCAGCAAATAAGGCTCTCCCTTTGTCCAAAAAGTGATACTACCATCTCTTACATTTATCTGTTTTTCTATGTATTCCTGTTCCTCCATAAACACACAGCTTGCAAACGCAGGCACATTCCATATCATTATAATAATGCATAATAATACAAAAAATTTTTTATGCTATTATATTTTATTTTGTACATATCCCATACCTCCTGCTCATTGTTTTTCACAATATGTTATTTTGATATTGTTACTGTTTTTGTGTTATTATCCCAATAAATATGATTCTCCATGTCCAATATTTTTGCTATGATTCTCAAAGGAATATAAAACACATCATTTTTTTTCTCCAATACGTTTTCTATTTTTCCTTTGTTATAACCAAAATCTATACGATTATCTTCACAATATATACTACAATCATTTATTCCTGCTGTAATAGAATACTCATATTTTTCATTATTATCATAGTCATGATAAACAATATGTCTGGCATTTGCACCAATATCATTTAATTGATTCATAATATATTCAAAATCTTCTAACGAAAGCATTGCTGTACCTTTTTCATTGATATAAACATTATGTTTTAATGGTATTTCTTTTGCACCTAGTGTTACTGTATAGGATTCTGGTGAAAATATCATAGTAGGCAAACCCTCTTTTAATTTTTGCTGTATTTCATTATCTCGTTTTTTCTTTTCTGCAACACCACCTGTTACAATTAGAAATTGCTCATTTAACAATATATCTTGTTCCCCAGAAAATAAATTGTTTTCTTTTGTATTATCAGCATCTAAATAAAGTGAAAATGTGGGAGTATACTCATCTTTATAAGTTACTCCATGAAAACCACCTAAAAAACTCATATCAATTTGCGCCAAACTATTTTTATTTCCCCTAGAAATACGAACTGCAAAACAATCTTCATTTCCTTCAGATAATTTTACTTCTTCCACTGAAACACCCTTTGATGTAATATCAATTCCTTGTATTTCTAAATACTTATCATCATTTTGCCCTGTACCTGTTTTAAAATAAATGACATCACCATCTCGCAATGTTCCTGCACGACTTTCTTTTATAGTAATAGATAGTCCTGGATAACATCTGTAACCTATTTCATGCTTTTGTACTATTGTATTAAATATAAGACTTTCATTTCTAATATCAACTTGCTTTTCTACATATTGCCGTTTTGTACTGCCACAGTCTGCAAATACAGGTACACTCCACATCACTACAATACTACACAATATTGCCAATATTCTTTTTGCTTTCATAACATTCTCTCCTATTTCATATATATTGTTTTATTCCATGTTTGTTAATACTGCTATACTCTACATCATAAATAATACTTTTATTTTCATATAATAGAACTATTTTAGCTTAGTATACTACTGTAGTAAAAATATGTCAAATAATGAAAAAAGCGTGCTGATAATACTATCAATACGCTCAAAACATTATATTTCTAATATATTAAAAATGAAATAGAATACCAATAACAGCAGCTAATGCAATATAAAATATGGGGTGTTTATCAAATTTATTCATAAGTACAAAAAACACCACAAACAATATACATTCTTTCGGTTTTATAAAATTTGCCCAATCAAAAGCACCGTTCTGTATTGCTTCCAGTCGAAATAATGCTTGCACAAGTACTGCAAACCCTGCTGACGCTATCAACCCCGTTACAGTAGGACGTAATGTAGCAAACACTTTATCCACATATTGATTTTCTCTAAATTTTTCTAAAAATTTAGAAACCCATATAATAATGATTACAGAAGGCATAACAAGCCCCACTGTCGCTATAACGCTTCCTAACACTCCCATATTTTGAAAACCGGTATAAGTTGCCATATTAATTCCCATAGGACCTGGAGTAGATTCTGAAATGGCAATCATATCAGAAATCATATCTTTTGTAAACCAGTCATATTTATCTGCCATATCGTATAAAAAAGGAAGTGTAGCAAGTCCTCCTCCTATTGCAAAAAGACCCGTTTTAAAAAATTCTCCAAAAAGTATAATCATTTCCATCATACCTTTTTACCCCCTTTTAAAAAAAGTCCTACTCCTCCACCTATTACTACAACAATAATAGGTGAAATATCGAATACAAAAGAGGCTAAAAATGCAATTATCGTAATAGAAATACAAATTTTATCCACTGATGTTTTTTTCCACATACGAATCACAGCATTCAATATCAATACACCTACTACAGTACGAATTGCTCCTAATGCATTTTGTACCATTTCTAATTCTGCAAAATTATTCAAAAATGCCGCTATCAATGTTACAATCACAATGGAAGGAAATATAACACCTGCTGTTGCAGCAATACCTCCTAAAATTCCTTTTCTTTTGTATCCTATAAATGTTGCTGTATTCACAGCAATGACTCCAGGTGTACATTGCCCAATAGCGAAATAATCCATCACTTCATCTTCTGTTGCCCATTTTCTTTGTTCTACAATTTCTTTTTGTATCATAGGTAGCATGGCATATCCGCCCCCAAATGTAAAACCACCAATACGACAAAATGACAAAAATAAATCTATTAACTCCTTCATACTTTATCACCTTTTATTATCAAAATCAGTTCATCTGTAATTTTCTTGCTTGGTCTGTTGTAATCAGTGTATTCATAATTTCATCTAAATCTCCATCTAATATGCCATCTAATTTATGAAGTGTTAAACTAACTCTATGGTCTGTCACACGTCCTTGAGGAAAATTATATGTTCTAATTCTTTCACTTCTATCACCTGTACCCACCTGAGAACGTCTATCTGCAGAAATTTCTGCATCATGTTTTGCTTGTTCCATTTCATATAAACGAGCATAAAGTACCTTTAATGCTTGTGCTTTATTTTTAATTTGAGATTTTTCATTTTGACAAGAAACTACTATACCAGTAGGAATATGAGTTACTCTTACAGCAGAATCTGTTGTATTAACACATTGTCCTCCATTTCCTGAAGAACGAAATACATCAATACGCACATCATTCATATCCAAATTGACATCTACTTCCTCTGCCTCTGGTAATACAGCAACTGTAACAGTAGAAGTATGTATTCTGCCGCCACTTTCCGTAGATGGTATTCTTTGCACTCTATGAACACCACTTTCATATTTTAAACGAGAATAAGCACCTTGTCCTTGTATCATAAATGAAATTTCTTTAAAACCTCCTAAATCACTTTCATTGCTGTTCATAATTTCAGTTTTCCAACGACGTCTTTCTGCATAGCGAGAGTACATACGAAACAAATCCCCTGCAAATAATGCTGCTTCATCACCACCAGCGCCTCCCCTAATTTCTACAATTACATTTTTATCATCATTAGGGTCTTTTGGTAAAAGTAATATTGTTAATTCTTTTTTCAATTCTTCTAAAATTTGCTTGTTTTGTGACAGTTCTTCTTTTACTAATTCTTTCATATCATCTTCTAACTTTTCATTTAAAAGTTCTAAATTATCAGCAATTTCTTGTTCTATTTTTTTATATTGTCTATATTTTTCTATAATAGGTGTTAAATCACTGTATTCTTTCATCAATCTGCGCCACTCTGATTGATTTGCAATAATATCTGGGTCATTCACTTGTTCAGACAAATCTATATATTTTATTTCAATCTCTGCTAAACGCTCTAACATAATATCCTCCCTATTGTATTTATCATTTTGCCCTTAATATATAAAAACTATATCTATAAAATATAAAATTTATTGACAAATATGAATTATTATATCATATACTGTCCTAATACAACTCTATCTAATCCTGCTAAATCTTTATGCACTGCAATATTAACAAAACCATTTTGATTTAATATATTACAAACAGCTTTCGCCTGTTGGTATCCAATTTCAAAAAATAAAAAAGCTCCCTTTTTTAAATACTGTTTTGATTGTTGCACAATTTTTCTATAAAAATCAATGCCATCTTCTCCTCCATCTAATGCTAAATGAGGCTCAAAACATTTTACAGACTTCATAAGTGTCTGTATTTCTTTTGTTGCAATATAAGGAGGATTAGAAACAATGCAGTCAAAATGTGCCAATGATATTGGCACATTTTGAAATAAATCACTTTGAAACCATGTAACAGAAACAGCATTATTTTGTGCATTTTTCTGTGCTGTTTGTAATGCTTTTTCGCTAATATCAACACCATACAATGAAATATCAGTATATTTTGCCAAACTGACTGCAATACATCCTGTACCTGTACAAACATCAATAGCATTTTGAAAATGTTCTCTTTGATGATACTGTAAAACAGTTTCTACTAATATTTCTGTATCTGCTCTTGGAATCAAAACACCTTCTTGCACTGTAAATGGCAATCCCATAAATTCGCAAACACCTGTAATATATTGTATGGGCTTTCCTTGTACTCTTTGCTCTAAATCATACAAATATTCCTTTTGCTGTTTTTGTGTTAATATAGCATGATTATTTGTATAAATCTGTACTTTGGTAAATGACATTGCCTTCATCAAAAGCAATACAACGTCAATCGCATAACTTTCTATATGATATTGTTTCAATTTTTTTTTGCCAAATAATAGAGCTTGTTCTACATTCATATTCATTCCTCAATTTTTTTACTGTCATCGCCTTCTACTTCAAGCACTTTTTGCATTGCTGCGATTGCTGTTTCTATTTGTTCGCTGTCTGGTTCACTTGTTGTAATCTTTTGAAGACAAAGCCCTGGATAACTGATTGCTGCTACTAATTTATTATCAGAGTTACCTGCCCATTTTATCACTTCATAAGAAAGCCCAGCAATAAAAGGAACTAATATAATACGACTCAGTAAACGCAATGCAATATTATCTGTCTGTACAAAAAATAACACAACCATACTAATAATCATAACAAGAAGTAAAAAACTTGTGCCACATCTTTTATGCAGTCTTGTACAGGTTTTTACATTTTCTACTGTTAAAGGTAATTCTTTTTCAAAGCAGTTAATTGTTTTATGTTCTGCACCATGATATTGGAATACTCTTTGTATTTCTTTCATTTTTGAAATTGCAAAAATATATATCAAAAAAATACTAATTCTAATTATACCTTCTACAATACCTAATCCCCATGTAGGCACAATATTTTTAAAAAAGCCTCCCAGCCACACTGGAAGCATAAAAAAAAGTGCCACACTCATAATAACAGATAAAAAAACACTAATATAAATAATAGCATCATTTACTTTATCGCCAAATTTATCCATTATCCATTTTTCAAATTTAGAAGGTTCTTCTTCTTCCTCCATAATACCTTCTCCTGCAATTTCTGCTGAACGCATCATAATTTTCGTACCCGTTACAAGAGAGTCTACAAACGCTGCCATACCTCTAAATATAGGCAATGTAAAAATTTTATATTTTTTAGAAAGTCCTGTACAATTTTGTTCTTCTAATGTGATGCCTCCTTCTGGATTGCGTACGGCAATAGCATATATTGTTTTTCCACGCATCATAACGCCTTCAATAACCGCTTGACCACCTATACTCGTTCTTTTCAATCTCTCAGCTTCCTTCCAATATATTTTTTTAAATCACTATAAATAACGATATTTATACTTTATAAAAAACTTACAAACACATTTCATGATATTAAAAAAGGCGGGATATTCTATACACCCCACCCTTTTGACCGTTTATATTATTTTCTGCCATATTTTTTATTAAATTTCTCAACTCTACCGCCTGCTTCAAGCAATAATTTCTGGCTACCTGTATAAAATGGATGGCATTTAGAGCAAACTTCCACTCTGATTTCTTCCTTTGTAGAACCTGTAACAAATTCATTTCCACAGTTACATTTTACTTTTACTTGATTATATTTTGGATGGATTCCTTCTCTCACATCATTCACCTCTTTCTGTTGATCAATAATTTTACATTATTTAAAGACAACGCTAACAGTATATCACTTTTTTTTTAATTTGGCAATATATTTATGATATGAAATCAAATACATTTCTATATATAAAAATAGTATATTTTATAATATACCACAGTCTGTCAATAAAGTCCTTTTTGTGGGTTTCACCCACACCCACCAACTTTTTTGAAAAAAAGTTGGACAAAAAACTTTATTGGAAAAACTAACGTTTTTCATTATAAAATCAATATTTTTTGACAATCTAATTTTTTACACTACTTTGGAGGTTATATATGAAATTACAAAAACTATTAAGTTATGTACGTCGTGCCGTAGAAGATTATCAAATGATTGAAGAAGGTGATAATATTGCGGTAGGCGTTTCTGGAGGAAAAGACAGCATTTGTTTACTTCTTGCTCTAAAAAATTTACAACGTTTTTATCCGAAACACTTTGAACTACAAGCGATTACAGTTTCTTTGGGCTTACCTGATGCGAATTATGATGATATACAATCATTTTGTAATGAAATTGGTGTTCCTTATACCATTGTAAATACAGATATTGCTGAAATTATATTTCAGGAAAGAAAAGAAAAAAATCCTTGTTCACTTTGTGCCAAAATGAGAAAAGGTGCATTAAATGATATGGCGGAGCAACTGCACTGTAATAAAGTTGCTTTGGGGCACAACAAAGATGATGTAACAGAAACATTTATTATGTCTTTATTTTACGAGGGACGGATACATTGTTTTTCCCCTGTGAGTTTTTTAGACAGAAAACAAATTTATTCTATACGTCCTCTTATTTATGTACCAGAATTAGAAATCAAATCATTTATACAAAAAAGCAACATTTCTATTGTAAAAAATGCTTGTTTAGCAGATGGTAATACAAAAAGGCAAGAAACAAAAGAACTACTTTGTCATCTTTCCAAAAATTATAATCAATTACAACAAAAAATATTCGGCGCAATACAGCGCTCTGACATAAAAGGTTGGAAAAACTAGATTTTAGTTAGACATCATACACTATACAGAAAGAAATACTTATCCATGTTGTTCAGAGAAAATTGTTACCAGCAACAAAATATTGACAAACACTCATTATTTGCAGTAATATAAAGTACATTTTAAATACATTTATGTATACTGTACTCACATTATTTGCTTTTTATTTAGTTAAAATACTTTATATATTGTGAATATAGCTATATAATTGTATGAAACAATATTCTATTTCAGAAAGGAAGCATTTTTATGAGTACTTATCATGAGCAACAAAAAATAAGCAATACTATACGTCTGCGTGCAATATTGGAGGAATCGCCTTATTTTTTGGGAGAATTTTTTAGAAATATTGCCAACACAACATCTATTAAAACTCGTGTTGTATATGCCTATGATTTAAAAATATTTTTTACATATATTGTACAACACCATAAAAAATTAAAAGGTATGGCATTTGAAGATATGAAATCAGATTGTCTAAATGATATTAGTGTAGATGATATTGAGGATTTTTTAGAATATCTTACATATTATCAAAAGCCTGACCCCCTTTATCCAGAGCAAATGATTGATATACAAAATGATGCTGAGGGAAAGGCGCGAAAATTGTCAGCAATACGGTCTATGTACAACTTTTTTTATAAAAAGCAAAAAGTAAATAGCAATCCTGCTGCTATAGTAGATTCTCCTAAAATACACAATAAACAAATTGTACGTTTAGAAGCGGACGAAGTAGCAAATCTCTTAGATTTAGTAGAAAACTGTGATACAGACGCTATGTCTAATACGCAAAAAGCACATATTGCTCATGCTCAAAAAAGGGATTTAGCACTCATTTCACTTCTTTTAGGTACAGGTATGCGTGTTTCGGAATGTGTAGGCATTGATATAGATGATATTGATTTTCGTAATAGTAGTGTAAAAGTCACGCGTAAAGGTGGAAATGAATCCACACTTTATTTTAATGATGAAGTAGAAGAATCACTACTTGATTATATCACACAAAGAGAACACCAAAAAAATAAGTCAGAACAAGAAAAAGCGCTTTTTCTTTCTAATAGAGGCACAAGAATTACAATTCGTGCTGTCCAAAATATTGTCAAAAAATATGCTCGTATCATATCTCCTTCAAAAAAAATATCTCCTCACAAATTAAGAAGTACATATGCCACATCACTTTACAGAGAAACAGGTGATATTTATTTAGTCGCTGATGCTCTAGGTCATGCTGACATCAATACCACAAAAAAGCACTATGCTGCAATGGAAGAAAGCCGTCGCAGAAGTGCTTCACAATATGTAAAATTACGTAAAAATTAAATATTAAGGAAGTGTTTTTATGAAAAATACAGCTAATTTTATAAAAAACATACAATGTACACTCCAAAATAGAACACCCAAAACTATTGCAAAATATTCTTATTCTTCTGTTATGATACTACTTTTTTGTATCAATAACGATATTCATATGCTTTTTACAAAACGAGCAGAACATTTAATACACCAGCCAGGTGATATTAGTTTTCCAGGAGGAAGAAAAGAAAATGACGAAACACCTCTTGAAACTGCATTACGTGAAACACAAGAGGAATTAGGCATCTCTCCCGAACAAATTACAATACTTGGAAGTACAGATATTGTATTAACAACATTCGGTGTTATCATAACACCTTTTGTTGGTTTTGTTTCTAATTTAGATATACAAGATATTCGTTTTAGTAAAGAAGAAGTAGCAGAAATATTTACTGTACCCATTACTTTTTTTAAACAAACCCAGCCTGAAATACATTATCTTTATTTTTCTCCATTTACAAAAGATGACTTTCCTTATGAGCGCATTTATAAAGGAAAAGAATACCCTTTTGCACGCCCCAAAATACCAGAATTGTTTTATCAATATCAGCAATATACAATATGGGGTATTACTGCACAAATTGCAAATCATGCTGTTGATTTATTTTTTCAAAATCAATAACAATATAAACTTTTGAAAAGGCTTTTTTTGTGGGTTTCACCCAGTCTACGCTTCGCTTCGGTCGGTGCTGGACGAACGTCCACTGGACGTTCAGCACC
>ERZ808044.695-NODE-695-length-29387-cov-7.321153_pt1 | contig 29387 bp, 19 predicted proteins | sample MGYA00380195_ERZ808044 | MGnify/ENA primary metagenome ERZ808044 (study PRJEB31490, sample SAMN06133423) | mouse gut metagenome | isolation source: Z7_2 | host: mice | place: China: Chengdu | collected 2015-05 ...
AAATCGCTTCAATGAATATCAAATTTAATGTTTATTTACAGAATATTCACAGTTTAGTTACTCATGCGTTTGTCCTGATAATAAACCCTTTGTCAATTGACGAATATATATTATAATGATATTATATATCATATTGAGTTTTTTGGGTTTTGATATTTTAGAAAGGAGATTTCGTATGGATAAAATTATTGATGTAGCTGCATATATTGTTACAAAATATAAAGAAATGACGCATGAAACTTTAGATGAAATGAAGCTCCATAAACTCCTTTATTTTACTCAACGAGAATCGTTTGCTATTCTAGGTCAGCCTGCTCTTGATGGAGATCTTGAAGGTTGGAAATATGGTCCTGTATCTCGTGAAGTTCGACAAGATTACGAACAAGGTGAATTTCTTGTAAAAACAAAAAATATTTCTGATGAGATTAAGTACATTGTAAATAATGTTTTACTTGAATATGGTGCACTTGCTTCCTGGCGATTGAGCGATTTATCTCATCAAGAACTTTCATGGCGTAATTCTCGAAAAGGTCTTAAGAATGGTGAAAATGGCAATAATACAATTCAATTAGCTGACATAAAAAAAGATTCTGAAAAAGTGCGTCCATATGATCATGTATGGGATATGTATTATGATGAATTTGAAGATTTTGACTCTGCAAAATAGAGGGGACATCATATGATCGGAAAAATTTGCAAAGCAATTACCCCCTTTTATGATATTAAAAGCCATCAAATGAAAACTAAGAGTCGCCCAGCATTAGTACTTGCATAAGCAGATTGCGAGGATTATGTTGTTATTTCGATTTCAAAAATTTCCCGCAGTGAAAATATTAATTTAGAATATGGTATAAAGATAGACCCTCAAGTATATCCAAAGACTAACTTAACACAATTATCATACGCAAGAACTCACAAGCAGACAATAATTCACAGTTCACAACTAATAGATCCCTTTTGTGATTTAAAAAGGGAATACAATGATTTATACAATAAGATATTAACTCAGAGAACCACATTTAGTAATGAAATCAATAGACAGGCCACAGAATAATTTATGTAAAACAGCTTGATTTTCCAAGCTGTTTTTTAATTTGATGCTTTCTCTCCACTATGATTAATAAAACATTTTTCACTATGAGCACCATTTTGGCACCGTTCACACTTAATTTCATTATCTCTGCATGTAAAAGGGCTTTCGGAGAAATCCCCGAAAGCCTTGATTTTACTGAATAAATTATAATTACTCAATGATTGTAGCCACACGGCCAGAACCTACTGTACGTCCGCCCTCACGGATAGCGAAACGAAGACCCTGCTCCATAGCTACTGGATGGATAAGCTCAATTGTCATCTCTACATTATCACCAGGCATACACATTTCGGTACCAGCCGGGAGTTCGCAAACACCTGTTACGTCTGTTGTTCTGAAGTAGAACTGCGGACGATAGTTGTTGAAGAACGGTGTATGACGGCCGCCCTCGTCTTTTGTCAGAACGTAAACCTGAGCGGTAAATTTCTTATGGCACTTTACAGAACCTGGTTTTACAAGACACTGACCTCTCTGGATCTCTGTTCTCTGAACGCCACGAAGCAGCGCACCGATGTTATCACCAGCCTGAGCCTGATCAAGGAGCTTACGGAACATCTCGATACCAGTTACAACAGTCTTACGGGTTTCTTCATGAATACCAACGATCTCAACCTCATCGTTAAGCTTCAGAGTACCACGCTCTACACGGCCGGTAGCAACGGTACCACGACCTGTGATTGTGAATACATCCTCGATCGGCATAAGGAACGGCTTATCAGTATCGCGAACCGGATCCGGAATATAGCTGTCAACTGCAGCCATCAGTTCCATAACCTTGTCGCCCCACTCGCTGCTCGGATCCTCAAGAGCCTTAAGAGCGGAACCCTGGATAACCGGAGTGTCATCTCCCGGGAACTCATACTCGTTAAGAAGATCTCTGATCTCCATCTCAACCAGTTCAAGTAACTCCGGATCGTCAACCATATCGCACTTGTTCATGAATACAACAATGTACGGTACGCCTACCTGACGGGAAAGAAGGATGTGCTCTCTTGTCTGAGCCATTACACCATCGGTAGCAGCTACTACAAGGATAGCGCCGTCCATCTGAGCAGCACCGGTAATCATGTTCTTTACATAGTCAGCATGGCCTGGGCAGTCAACGTGTGCGTAGTGTCTGTTTTCTGTCTCATACTCTACGTGAGCGGTAGAAATTGTGATTCCACGCTCTCTCTCTTCGGGTGCCTTATCAATATTGTCAAAATCAGTAGCTACGTTACCTGCAACTCTCTCAGAAAGTACTTTGGTAATAGCCGCTGTTAAAGTTGTTTTACCATGGTCAACATGTCCAATGGTACCAATGTTACAATGCGGTTTTGTTCTTTCAAACTTAGCTTTTGCCATTTTAAAACGTCCTCCTTAATTTGCGCCCATTGGGCTATTTTATTTAACTAGGCTAAATCATATTATATTCCATTCAATACAGATTTTCAAGCCTGTTCTTACTTATTTCACACTGCGGTCACTTTCTTTTCGCCACGGTGCAGCTATTTCACGCCTTTTCTTTCAGAGATAATCTTCTCCTGTACACTCTTCGGTACCTGCTCATATTTCTCAAAGAACATGGAGTAGTTACCGCGTCCCTGTGTGCTGGAACGAAGGTCTGTGGAGTAACCGAACATTTCAGCAAGGGGTACATATGCCTTTACCATCTTGCCGCCGCCGATATCCTCAAAGCCCTCAATACGTCCACGACGGGAGTTGATATCTCCGATAACATCGCCCATATACTCTTCGGGCATCGTTACTTCCACCTTCATGATCGGCTCAAGTAAAACGGCACCAGCCTTTGCCATAGCATCTTTGAAAGCCATGGATCCTGCAATGTGGAATGCCATTTCGGAGGAGTCAACCTCATGATAGGAACCATCAAATACATTTGCGTGTACACCCAGTACCGGGAATCCGCCAAGAATACCTGCCTTGGAAGCCTCTTCGATACCCTCGCCGACAGCCGGGATGTATTCCTTCGGAATTGCACCGCCGACAACAGAGGACTCGAACTTGAAAGTCTCCTCGCCGTTGGGATCCATCGGTTCGAAGTGTACCTTACAATGACCATACTGACCACGTCCACCAGACTGTTTTGCGTACTTGCTGTCCACATCCACAGCCTTTGTGAAGGTTTCCTTATAAGCAACCTGCGGAGCGCCCACGTTAGCCTCTACCTTGAATTCACGAAGCAGACGGTCAACAATGATTTCCAGATGCAGCTCGCCCATACCGGAGATGATGGTCTGGCCAGTCTCTGTATCGGTATGAACACGGAATGTCGGGTCTTCCTCAGCTAACTTTGCAAGAGCCTCGCCCATCTTATCCTGACCGGCTTTTGTCTTCGGTTCAATTGCGATATCAATAACCGGCTCCGGGAATTCCATGGACTCAAGGATTACCGGATGCTGATCATCACAGATGGTATCACCGGTTGTCGTGGTCTTAAATCCAACGGCTGCGGCGATATCACCGGAGTATACTTTATCAAGTTCCTGACGCTTGTTGGCATGCATCTGAAGGATACGGCCAACACGCTCCTTTTTGTTCTTCGTCGCATTCAATACATAAGAACCAGAGTTCATCGTACCGGAATACACGCGGAAGAATGCCAGCTTACCGACAAACGGGTCAGTCATAATCTTGAATGCAAGAGCAGAGAACGGCTCCTCATCAGAAGAATGACGTACCGTTTCATTTCCATCCATATCAACGCCCTTAATAGGCGGAATGTCGAGCGGAGACGGCATAAATTCAATGATTGCATCCAGAAGCTTCTGAACGCCCTTGTTTCTGTAAGCGGTACCGCAGCATACCGGGATTGCCTGGCATTCACAGGTTGCCTTACGAAGAACTCTCTTCAAGTCGTCAACGGACGACTCTTCACCTTCCAGATACTGCATCATCAGGTCGTCATCCAGCTCACAGATCTTTTCAATCAGCTCGCTTCTGTAAAGCTCCGCATCATCCTTCATATCTTCAGGAATATCAACTACGGAGATATCATCGCCCTTATCATCATTGTAGATGTAAGCCTGCATTTCAAACAGATCGACGATTCCCTTAAATTCGTCTTCCTTACCGATTGGAAGCTGAAGGCAGATCGCATTCTTACCAAGACGGTTACGGATCTGATCTACGGTTCCGTAGAAATCAGCGCCCAGAATATCCATCTTGTTGATGAATGCCATTCTTGGTACATTGTAGGTATCCGCCTGACGCCATACATTTTCTGACTGGGGCTCAACACCGCCCTTCGCACAGAAAACACCCACGGCACCGTCAAGAACACGCAGAGAACGCTCAACCTCTACGGTAAAATCTACGTGGCCTGGAGTATCAATGATGTTGATACGATGCTCAAGAGCGCCCGGCTTTACCTTTGTCTTTTCCTGAAGAGTCCAGTGACAGGTAGTTGCTGCTGATGTGATTGTGATACCTCTCTCCTGCTCCTGCTCCATCCAGTCCATGGTGGCAGTGCCCTCGTGAGTATCACCGATTTTATAGTTAATACCAGTATAATAAAGGATACGCTCAGTCGTTGTGGTCTTACCTGCATCGATATGAGCCATAATTCCGATATTTCTGGTTCTCTCCAACGGATATTCTCTTCCAGCCAAGGATTTTTCCTCCTTTTAGAATCTGTAATGAGCAAATGCCTTGTTGGCCTCAGCCATCTTATGCATTTCCTCTTTCTTCTTTACGGCTGCACCCGTGTTGTTAGCTGCATCCATAATTTCGTTTGCGAGTCTTTCAACCTGAGTTTTCTCAGAACGCTTTCTGGAATAGGTGGTAATCCAGCGAAGACCCAGAGCCTGTCTTCTTTCCGGCTTAACCTCGATCGGCACCTGGTACGTTGCACCGCCGATACGTTTTGCCTTAACTTCCAGAACCGGCATGATGTTATTCATAGCCTCTTCAAATACTTCCACTGCATCTTTTCCGGTTTTTGCTGCAACTTCTTCAAATGCACCATAAACAATCTTCTGAGCAACGCCTCTTTTACCGTCTAACATAATGTTGTTGATTAACTTTGTAACAACCTTATTGTTGTACAACGGATCTGCTAATACGTCTCTTTTCTGAGTATGTCCTTTACGTGGCACGTTACTTCCCTCCTTAATCATTATCAGATTAGTAACTGTTCCGGACAGCTGACACACAGCCCGCCGGAGTGTTACCTGGATTAATTCATAGGTACTCACATGTTTCCATAAAATGTGTTCGTGCTCGGTTTTCTATCTATATCCTGCAACCCACAGGTTCAATATCACCGGCACAACGATGCAGAATCTTCTGCACCCACTTTACTGCTGTTAGTGGCCCAATTAGTTTTGATTATTTTTTATCTTTCGGTCTCTTTGCGCCGTATTTGGAACGAGCCTGCTTTCTGTTGGCTACGCCCGCAGTATCAAGAGTACCTCTGATAATATGGTATCTGGTACCCGGAAGATCTTTTACACGGCCGCCGCGGATAAGAACAACAGAGTGCTCCTGAAGATTATGTCCCTCACCCGGAATATAGCTTGTAACTTCGATGCCGTTGGAAAGACGAACTCTGGCGATTTTTCTCAAAGCAGAGTTAGGCTTCTTCGGTGTTGCAGTCTTAACAGCTGTGCAAACGCCTCTCTTCTGCGGAGCAGAAACTTCGGTAGCCTTCTTGTGAAGAGAATTGTATCCTCTCTGAAGAGCCGGAGCTGTGGATTTCTTTTCTGTGGTCTCTCTTCCTTTTCTTACTAACTGGTTAAATGTTGGCATTCTTTTCACCTCCTGCGATATTGACTGTGGTTGCTGCTTAATCAGCTTATTTTCGCGTACAAAAAATGGGACGTTCCCATGCACGCCCCACTATTATATACAGTCTTTTTCCGACTGTCAAGGAAAAACCTTAAAATTTCTTCAAAAATTCAAGGTTTTTCATCAATGATACGCCCGGATAGGTTGTCTCATATTTATTGAAATCATTTTATATCTTTTTTCACCTTTATTCTCCCAGACAGAACATATCCACCGTTACATCAGCAAGAAGTTTCCCCGCCGCATCTGTCACCTCTCCCCGTACAATGGTGATGGACTTTCCCCGGCGCACAAGGATTCCTTTAGCAATCACGGTTCCTTCTGATACGTTTTTTATAAAATTAATGTGGGCACTTTGGGTCACGTATCTGCGCCCGTCAGCTCTGGCGGTAATTCCGGTCACCACATCAGCCAGGGAATAAATCAGGCCGCCGTGAACCATTCCCATGATATTCAGCCCCTCCGGATGTACTTTCATACGGATTTCACTGCATTCCGGAGATACTTTTGTAATTTCCATGTGATTATGCTGCATAAAAGGATTATTCGCCAGATACTCCTGGGGATCCAGACCTGTAAACTTCTTCTCGCTCATGTATTTCTGCCTCCGATAACGGCTGTTTGCCGGATTTTATTTTTGCGGGGTCAAAATACTTTTTGACCCCTGTATCTTTTATATCCAAAATTCATCATATCACAAGTATGCACCAGATACAAACAGAAAATACACCGGCACACATGCATTGCCCCGCAGGTGTAACAGTTCAGCCTTCCGGCTAAACTGTTACAACATCAGGCTGAATCTGCGGGACTTTTCTGTACTATGCTACGGAAAAGGAAACATCATCCAAATCCATGCTCTGGCCTCCATTGGCAGTCACAGTAAACTCAATCCGGGCCTTCACCGTTCCTGCCGGAGCTGCCTGGGTCATTCCGCGGTAATAAGCGAAATCCCGGTTGCTGTTTGTCATGTCCTGCTGCCTTACGGTAATTACGAGGGCATCTGTTGGCTGGTTTTGGGCATTAAAGTAAATCACCTTAGCTGTCAGCCCCACCTGGCTTCCTTCTCCTCTTGCAAAAAAGGATAATTCGTAGAAACATCCGCCGCCGAGTGCAATATCCTGATAAAGGATGGCATCATCCTTAAGATTCACAGCAGAATTTCCCGAATGAACTCTTCCCTGAAGAGTCACTTTGGATACAAGATTTTTGTTGTTGGCAGTCCATCCGGCAGGAACATTGTCGCTAAAGGATTCCATCCCTCCGTTAGTTACCAGTTCCCCCCTGGACTGACAGGGGCAACTGCAGGTTCCGGTAGCTCCTGTGGCTCCTGTCGCCCCCGTGGCTCCTGTGGCTCCCGTAGCTCCTGTGGCTCCTGTCGCCCCCGTAGCTCCTGTGGCTCCCGTAGCTCCCGTGGCTCCCGCAGTCCCAGTCGCTCCTGTCGCTCCTGCAGTCCCGGCCGCCCCCGTAGCTCCTGTTACCCCTGTTGCTCCCGTAGCTCCTGTGGCTCCCGCAGTCCCGGTCGCTCCTGTCGCCCCCGTCGCTCCTGTCGCTCCCGTGGCTCCTGTCGCTCCTGTCGCCCCCGTGGCACCTCGCGGGCCCTGGCATGGACAATCAGGATTCCATCCCTGGCAGCAGTTCTGACAACCATAATTCTGACACCGGTTCTGGCAGCATCCAAACATGCAGGAACTGCTTTCCCCGCAGCCGCTCTCTTGTCCATTTCTGAAAAATGATTCTTCCTCATTATAGTAGAAATCGTCTCTTTCCGTACAAAAGTCTTCCAATGGATTATACATTGATATACTCCCATATTTCCTTTTATCTTATGATATGCCGGACAACCGGTTTTGTCCTGATTTTATCCTGGTTTTACCCCGTTTTTGTCCCGCTTTCCTCCTTCCTTCTCTGAAAATATTCCCGGTTCTGGGCACAGGCCGGTGTCCCCGGCTTCATGCGTTCTGCCATCTCATTAAATCTCTCCGCTCTCTCCCACTGACCCATCCTGTCATAGCACACACATAGCTGGATACAGGGAACATATCCCCTGAGCTCTTCCTGCATAAACCCGTCCGTACCCGTACTCTTTCTATTTTTCAGCGCCTGCCTGTACCAGTATGCCGCCTCTGCAAAACACCCTCTGTCAAAAAACCATTTTCCAATATCGCAGCAAAGTTCCGGTCTGGGCACTCCATATTTCAGTCCCAGAAGCAATGCCTCCAAAGCCTTCCCATCGTTGGAAAGCCCATAATAGCAATCCGCCAGGCGCCGGCAGGCATCTGACTTATCTTCAGCCCACCCATCGGTCCGGCTTAAAAATGCTTTCAGCTCCTCTGCTGCCTCATGGAATTTCTTATGGTAATAAAGTTCCCTTCCATAATAATATTGTTCCCTCGCTTCAAACGGCTCTCCGTCCTCTTTCATTTTTTCAAAAATCCGCAGGTTTCTCCCGGAATCCGTCATTTTTTCCTTATGATGCTCAATTACAATCTCCTCCTTCCAGACCGTTCCAAAGGGCACCACCACCTCATGAATACGTCCCTTCCATACGGCCTGCGGGCATCTTTTCATGAGCCTTTCCCTGAAAAAACCAATAGCCGGTCTCCCGTTTTCATCAAAGCCAGCCGCATATAAAAGCATCACAACATCCGGTTTCTCTTCGTCCAGTTTCTTTTTCAGCGCCTGAAGCTTCTCCATCTCTTTCTCCTGAATCACGTCATCCGCATCCAGCCAGAATAAGTAGTCTCCCCTTCCTTTGGAGAATGCAAAATTTCTCGCCGCAGCAAAATCCTCCTGCCATGGAAAAGAAAAGATCTGTTCTGTAAATCCGGCAGCAATCTCTTTCGTTCTGTCTGTGGAACCTGTATCCACAATTATAATTTCATCTGCAAATCCGGCCACACTTTCCAGACAGCGTGCCAGCACTTTTTCTTCGTCCTTTACAATCATGCAGAGACTGACCGATGCCATAAAACGCTCCTGCTTATATATCTTCCTATTTAATATATGTCCGTCTGTTCTGTCAGGTACCTCCATAAACAATGCCAACCATACGCAGCGGTCCAGACAGCCTGAACAGTTGCAGCCATAAAGCTTCTGTCACACACTTTCGTAAGTAAACCAGTTGATTGTTTTCCCGAAAAGCTTTACAATAGAAGTAATTTCACAAACAGGAGGAATACCCATGAAGCTTGTTATTATCGAACCCCTCGGTGTCAATGACGAAAAGCTCCTTGCCATGGCCAGGGATATGCTGCCGTCCGACATTGAAATTGTTTATTACAACACCCGTGTCACAGACACAGAAACCCTCATTGAGCGCGGAAAAGATGCCGACATCATCGCAGTTTCCAACCTCCCGATGAACGCCGACGTAATCAATGGGTGCAAAAACTTAAAAATGCTGTCTGTCGCCTTCACCGGAGTGGACCACATCGCCATGGATGCCTGCAAGGCCAACGGCGTTCTTGTCAGCAACTGTGCCGGCTACTCCACCGTTGCTGTGGCTGACCTTGTATTCGGCATGGTAATCGCCCTCTACCGGAATATGATCCCCTGTAACGATGTAGTAAGAAAAAGCGGTACAAAAGACGGTCTGGTGGGCTTTGAGCTGGAAGGAAAGAAATTCGGCATCATCGGAACCGGGGCCATCGGGCTTCGGGTTGCCGCCATCGCCCATGCCTTCGGCTGCGAGGTTTTTGCATACAGCAGAACTAAAAAGGAAGTCCCCGGCATCACATACGTGGATATGGACACGCTTCTTTCCACCTGTGATATCGTTTCCCTGCATACGCCGTTAAATCCTCAGACCAGGGGACTGATCGGAAAAGACCAGCTTGCCCTCATGAAATCCTCTGCCCTTCTCATCAATACCTCCCGCGGTCCTGTGGTGGACAGCGAGGCCTTAGCCGAAGCCTTAAATACCGGAAAAATTGCAGGAGCCGGAGTCGATGTGTTTGAAATGGAGCCGCCCGTACCGGAATCCCATCCGCTTCTCAACGCAAAAAATGTGATCGCCACTCCTCATGTGGCCTTTGCAACGAAAGAAGCTCTGGAAAAGCGTGCCGTAATCGTCTTTGACAACATTGCCAGATGGGCCAAGGGAGAACCTCAGAATGTAATGTAGTTATTTCCCGGTAATATTACAGTAACGGTTCAGCCATGCGAAGATTCAGAGTGAAAAAAGTGTTGAAAACTTGTCCGCGGTACGCGGGCAAGAAGATGCAAGGCTGAACTGTTACATATTACACGGACCTGCGCGAACTCTATGAAAGCTCAGCACTCTGATGCCGGACTTTGCGAAAACCAGTACTCCCCAGTACTTGCCCCCAAAGCAGCATCTCCTGCTGCCAGATGTATAAGGGCTAAAAACGGTATAGAGTGCCCGGTATACGAAAAGGGAGGCAGTTATGTGGAATGCACGCTTTTCAAAGCGTTGAACTTCCGCAGAACTGTCTCCTTTTTCAACCGCATGGTATCAGAGCTATCTTCCAATCTTAACATACAATATGATGCTCCCACCTCAGCACATCAAAAAGCTGTCAAGCTTATCCATCCGGCGCCGCAGCAGCACAAAAGAAAGGATCCAGCCGCAAAGACCGCTGAGCAGCACGGGCAGAGGCAATGGATAGAAAGTATCACCCGGGACAGCAGCCGCCGCCCCAAGCACTGCCACAGCCATAAAGACAAGGGAACTGATGCATGCGCCCCCATAATCCGAAAAATAGTAAAACACAACAATGGTGAAGTACATGCAGAATACGGCGCATATCCCAAGACTCAGCATTACAAACATGTGCAGCATATGAATGCCGACGTCCAGGTAAGGAAAAAATACGCTGACCAGGCAGATCAAAACCACAGTGATAATCAGCTGAACTTCATACACAAAAAAGAGTTCCTGAAGGAGTGCCCTGGTCATGACGCTTCGCTCCTTCTGGAGCATGTGGAGCGTACCGTTATTCAATGCGGAAATATAAACGACGAATTTTTCATAAAACGCCGTCTCTACCTTCACCACAAAAATGACCAGCGCCGGGATGTTCACCGCAAAAGCCAGAAACAGAGCCATGTCAAAGCTGGGAGCCGTGCGGAAAATGCTGACCTGTTCGCTTATCCCGGAGAAAAGCCAGTAAATGATGGTAGGACCGTAAAGGCCCAGCATGTAGGAAAAGCCGCCGACGGCCAGCTTCGGATATTTGCGAAAATAAGAGAGGAATGCAAAATGCCGGCCCCGCGGTGTTCCAAATGCTCTTGCACACTGGAAGACCAGAGCGAACGTGACCACAAAAAAGCAGCAGACCAAAGCAATATAGGCGGCAATCACTTTCGTAATTCCCAGCCACCTGTCGCAAAGGAAATACACAGCCACCGCCAGCACAAGTCCTCCGATAAAACTAAACGTGAGTGTCTTAAAATGTTTTAACGCCGAGGCATAATTCATCAGGCTGTAAGCATCTGTCACCAGCACACCCATAAGATAATAGACCACCAGGAAATGTACCGGAACCGTATTCTGAGAATGAAAATATACGCCCGCACACAGCAGAGACATGACAATGCCGGAGATGGCAGTAGTGAGAGTCAGCACACCGAAAGCGGAAGGAAAAATCTCAGATTCCCTGCCCAGGAAAATACAGTCTGCAATATAACGCGAAACAATGGTGGTAAAAATGGAAGAGACCAGCAGAGCGGTTAAAAAGGCATATGTGGTGGACGAGATAAAAAAGCGGCTTTCCAGCACCGTGAGGCCTGACCGGCTCAGCAGGGAATTTAACACTAACATCAACGCCGCAGACACGACTGTGGGGCCGATGGTGAGCATGGTCGCGTAGACGGTCCCCCACAGATTGGACGCCAGTGTTTTCCTGCCATATATTTTTTTTAACTCAAATCCGATTCCTGCCATGAGACTCCTCCTTCAGGTTTTCATAGATACTGTGGTATGCATTTAGCATCCCTTCCCGGCTGTAATACGCCTCCACCCGTTTCCTGCCGGCCTGCCCCATATGGTTAAGCAGCTCCGGATTTCTGATACAGCGAAGAATCGCCTGTGCCATGGCCTCGCTGTTCATAACCGGCACAACCAGCCCGGCGGGGCCAAAATTATCATCTTCACGCTCCCCCTCCAGCAAGGCCCTGCAATCGCCCACATTTGTAGCCACAAAGGGGATCTCCGCCGCCATGCCTTCCAGGATTGCCAGAGGCTGTCCCTCACTGATGCTGGACAAAAGCAGAAGGTCTACCTCCGGAAGATGCTCCCTGATATTCACAAGTCCCAGAAATTCCACATCTTCTGTCCCCAGTTCCGCCAGAAGCTCCACACATTCCTGGTAGTATACCGGATCTTCTGTACAGTTTCCCATGATCTTTAATTTTGTCTCAGGTTCCGCCCGCTTCACAATGTCGAAAGCCAGAAGCATGGTCTTCACATCCTTGATCGGAACTACCCGCAGAACCGCCCCCAAAGTCATGGGGCCGCTCTTTTTCTCTTTTCTGCAGGACTCAAAATCTCTGGCGTCCACACCGTTGGGGATGACAGCGATTTTTTCCGGCGGGCATTTCAACTCAATCTGGAGAGAGCGGTTTGTTCCAAACAAAGTGGTAACCGCGCTGGCCTGCTGATATGCGGTAAAAGAAAGCTTTTTAAAAAATTCAATCCATGGTTCCTTAAACTCACCGACTACCCACTGGGAGCGGATAATGTCCTCTTCCCGCTCTCTTGTGTAAATCCCGTGTTCCGATAAAAGAAGAGGAACTCCCTCCATATAGGAAGCGCAGCTTCCCAGAATACCGGCATAACCGGCCGAAATGGCATGGTAAATATCCGCCTTTGGAATTTCCTGCGAAAGGGTATACATCAAAGGGAAATAGATTCCCCTGAAATTCCACAGGAAATGAAGGAATACTTTCCTGGATTTCTGCCTGCGATACTCCTCCCTGCAGATGTCAAAGAAAGATTCACTCATCAAAAGGTCACAAAGATGCTTACGGTGCTGCCTTGCCAGTTCCAGTACGCCGGTCCAGTTGATGGCATCCAGAGATCCGATCAGCAGTCCCTTAAGGGTAGCTTTTTCCTCCTTGGTCAGCCGGATTTTCCGGCCGGTTTTTTTGAATGTCACATCTCCCAGGTACAGCGTCTGAATCTCCTTTACATTTTCCGGTATCCGGTACGCATACTTTGACATTTCTTCTCTTGTGGTCGCAATGGCCCATATCACAAACTCCACATCCTGAAACTGGCTGCACAGCATCTGCACCCAGCTGGAGACTCCTCCCGGAACGTAGGGGTAGCTTCCCTCACAGATCAAACATACCCGCATCGTTTATTCTCCCTCCTCCAGCGTAATCACTCCACGATTTTCCTGAATACGCAGCAGATAATACCCATTTCCCACATCCTGGCATGTCAGACCCTCCACGCCGATAATACGGCTGTCCGTGTGATAAAAGAATGCCTGTCCTTTCACAGCGCCGCTGCAATGGAACTCCAAACGGTTTTCATTCCTCGTCCAGCCATAATCCAGTTCCTGATAGCTCCTCACATCGTCCCCGGTCTGGGATAAGGTTTTTCCCTCCAGCCAGGACACATTGGCCAGGACTTCCGATTCAAAAATCCCCAGCTGCCCTTTATCGATCTCCCACGAGGCCGTCTCTCCGTCTCTTGTAATCATCATGCTGACATCGAATACATGGGAAACCATGCCATAGGCCCCCAGAACAGAGCTGATGGCAAAAAGATTGCCACTTTCAATGGAATTTCCACTGGTGGCGGCGGGAAAGACTGTATATCCGTCCTCCCAGGAAAGCCGCGTATTACGGCTTCCCAGCATTCCCCGGACAAACCGGATATCCGCACCTGGTGCAGAAAGGATTTCCGGGAAAAAATAATCGGTTTCCAGGGCCAGGCCCCGAACGGTATAATTTGTAAAGGTTGCCAGAAACCGGTCCATAAGCGCCTGATTAAAAACAACCTTCCCGTCTTCCGGGCACCTGACTGCATAGATCAGCTCTCCGCCAAACTGCAGCGCTGACTTACAGACCGTCATAAACACTGCATCATTCACTGCCCCGAAGCTTTCCTCAGAAGCCGCCGCCAGTATGCTGGTGGTGTATGGCGTATTGGTGCGAAGACTCTCTCCCTGAAAGGCAGGCCATACCACATCCCGGACAAATCCTTCCGCAGAATAACCGTATATCCGCCTGCACAGCTCGTCATCCGCGGACGTAATCATGGGGAAATGGTCAAGGAATATGACCTTCACCCCCAGAACCGGATAGACAAAGTCCGGCAGCAGTGCGCCGATGGCCCCGGTCAGAAGCCCCATGTTGCAGGCATCTTTGAGAAATGTCCCATTGATCAGGCAGACGCTGCCCTTCTGCCAGTCATATGTATAAAGGACAGGGACGCCGTCTCCCCTGTTGCGGATATAAACAGACGCGTCATCGCTGACACGGATTCGGGCGGAACCACTGTTTCCATCATACCAGGCCTTCTTTGGCTGAACAGGCAGCAGCGGTTCTTCAAAAACCAGATCATGATAATCTCCCCCCGCTGATTTCTCCTGAATGCCAAATGCCGGCCACAGACAACGGTCACTGTCTCCTTCCATAAGGCCCGCCGCCAGAATGACCCGGCCTCCCCCGGCAATAAAATCTGAAAGCTCTGTCAGGTCCGCATACCGGCTGATACGGTCATCGCAAAAAATAAGCAGATCGCTCTCCTCTGCCTGATCAAAATCCAGACGCCCCTCACCGGCTACTGAAAGCTTCAGGTCGTCGCAGAGCTGCCGGACATTTTGGTAAATCTCCCCGCAATGCTCATCCACAGGATCCCCCAGAAGGTAAACCCGGGGCTTTTCCCCCGCGTCCACCGGCACCATTTCAGTAAATTCCCGTTCCGGTACAAGTCTGCTCATGACCCCAACACTTGCAGGCCGGCTCTCGTTGATACTGTAAATCAGAAAAATACCGCCAAGGACGGCAATGATCAGGATGATATGCAGAAACCGTTTGAATGATACCATATTTTGTCACTCCATCTGTTAAAATATAAAACCCCGGCGCTTTTTACAGGCGGCCCATCCAGTAGCGCAGCTGTTCCAGCCCTTTTGGTGAAAGGCGAATCTGTTTATTTTTACACAGGTCATCCAGAACAGCCTTAAATTTCTGTCGGTCCCCTTCCTGGTAAAACAATTTCAGCATATCTTCATAAGCTTTCTCGCTCCGCATCCGGTCCGCGTATTTCTGCCAGAGAAGTTTGGCGTCCGCATACCGGCCAAGCTCCACCAGGGAGCTTAAATATTCTTCATACTCTTCCGGAGAGACCTCGCTTTCTGCGGTATCCATCTGTTTCTGCACCAGATCACACAAATGTTTGTGGTAGGCGCTTTTCTCTCTTAAAGAAAGTACGCCGTTGGCCAGCATCTCCGCCAAAACCGCACAGGCGGTATGGTATTTCTCCGGATTTTTTGGATCCTTCTCATAATCCCTGCGGCACTCCAGCCACCGCGTCTGGTGGAGACGGTATATTTCTGTTTTCGCAACCGCCGCATAATGGGCCGACTCGGAATCCTCGTCCCGCTCTGCCGCCAGAAGGATCCTGTAATTCTCCTGCAGGTCTTTTTTCAGCTGCTTTAACAAAAGGGCCCGTTTTTCCGCATTCCCGCTGACAGCCATGGCATCCTCCACCGGAACCACATTTAATGCCTCCCGCACGTCGGGATGTTCCGGCTGCAGCTCAACATCAAAAGCGCGGATCAGGATGGCTTCCCGGTCAACTCCTAATCTGCCTAAAAACGCCCGCAGAAGTCCCGGCAGAAAATAGATGAGAAATCCAAGTCCCGGAAGGAAGAAGAAGTAAACTGCCATTCCGGCCCCCTCCCGACGGATTCGCTTTATGACGACGTACAATACCGTCAAGGCAAAATTCGCCGCTAAAAACCAAATCAACATGATCGAAACCTCGCTTTCCGTCTGTGGGGTTTAAGCCGTAACCAGTTCGCCCAGGACCTCTGCGGGGTTGTCCAGAACGGAGCAGACCTCCACGCCGCAGGCCAGAAGGCGCTTCTGGAGATATTCCAGATTTCCAGAGGCAGTATTATTCAGCATGACAAAAAGTTTTCCTTTTCCATCTGTTCCCAGGCAGTCTGTCACGCGGATGGTCCGGCTAACCATGCCGGCGGCCTCCTCCAGAGTCTGGGAATACAGAAGCTCCACCACACAGTACTCCGCCATGCTCTTCTTTGCCTTTTCCTCAGCCAGAAGAACCCGTTTGTGGAAAGCCTCCGGCTTTAGAATGTCTGTATCCTTCACATAGCGGCTTTCCCTGGACAGCTCCTCATATTGCAGCGCCTTTTCCATGGCATCCCGCAGCAGCAGAGACATGGTTTTCAGCAGATTGGCATGGTACAGAGTTTCACACTCATAGGGCAGCGTCTTAATAAGGATCACCGCCGCGGGAACGTTCCGGCAGACAATGGACAGTACCGCAGCCGGTTCCCCGCTTCCAAGCTCTCCCTGATAAAGCTCTCCTTTCGCCACCGCATCATAAATCCGTGGAAATCCGGAGAGGTTCCAGGTCTTTCCGTCCATTGCGGAATTATCGCTTAAGGCCGCCACAAGACGGAGCCAGGGGCTTCCTGCCTGTCCCTGATAAACGGCCACCGTGTCCGTGCGGACCAGCTCCGAGATCACCTGCATGGTCTCCATGAGAATCCGGTCCGGCTCCTGGACCATCAGGCGGCTGATCAGGTCATACAGCTTTGGAAAACCTGTCTTAGATGTGAGAAGACGCTCCTCATACTCATTTTTGATCAGTACATTTTCCTCATTGATGGCTTTCAGATCCTCATACTCTTCCTTCAGCATTTCCAAATCCAGACGGACGCTCCAGGCGTCCTGTTTAAACAGGTTCGTGGTATAGCTGACCATAAGGCCCAGGGATACGAACTGCACAAACGCCAGCACAACGTTCCCATACGCATAGAACGAAGTCATCTCCTGAATACTCAGGCCCTGACTGTACAAAAAAGCAGCGCTGGCCAAAACTGCCGCCAAAGCGCTCTGATAAATATTGTATGATATGGAAATCAAAATAACATATATCATCAGCCAGTCAATCCGGGAAAACAGACTGTGAGTACTGCAAATGGAATTCAGAACAAAAAACACCTCAAAAAGCAGAAGGTTCTCTGCCATCTGGCGAATATCTGCCGGAATGGCCCACGTCTTCTTATTCCGTTTTTTTGCCGGAGCTCTCTCATAGGTGATCTCGCCCCTTTGCAGCTGTTTTTCCAGATTCCGGACATCGCTCCATCCCAGCTCCTGCCGGATCCGGCTGCTGTCCGCCAGGGTAACACCCTCAGGCTCTTTCCACCGGACATCCTGCTCCGGAAAACTCTCCTGCTGGCAGATCAGCTGGTACAGGCGCTCTGCGGACATCCCGTCACTTCCGCAGACATTGTAAACATACTGTTCCCCGCCATCTGTCACCCGCTTGATGGCATCCACAAAGTCAGAAACGTGGAGCGGCTGGAACATATGGGCTGTCATATGGCTTTCCGGCTGCATGGCAGCAGAAAAGCTCTGGCTCAGAATGTCGCCTTCCCCCTCTTTTGGACGATTGGAATAAAGCTGCGATGCCCGGAGAATCACCGCATCTGTGCTCTGCTGTTTCCGGTAAATATCCAGAAGCTGCTCTTCCCGGATAAACCGGATGCCCCGTTCGCTGACGGCCGCACACTCTGCGGACTCATCGACCTTTCCCTCTGTATTTCCGTACACTTCTATCGACGACAGCAGGATAAATTTCGCACATGGAAACGCGGCGGCGGTTCGCAGTGTCCGGGCCAGCAGGGTCACATCCTCGTCTGCTTCTTCCCCGTGGGCGCTGCTTATGTAATTGTTTCCGGCAAATATGACACAGTCCGGAGAGATGGAACATAAGAGTTTTCCAAAACTTTCTCCCTTGCGCGGACTGCGGTAAAAACGATGTGGGGCAATGTTCTTCGTTTTCCTTGGAATCGCCTTGTTTGACAGAAGGTAGACATCATTCCCTTCCTGCGCCATCCGCTCAATCAGCGTTTCTGCTAATCCGTCATTCGCTCCAATATAGACGATTTTCATAAGGTTTCTTTCCTTCCTCCTCTGAAAGATCTTTTCCGATTATCTCAAGAATCGTAACAGTTCAGCCTTGCATCTTCTTGCCCGCGTACCGCGGACAGGAAGCGCCGGGCGTCTTTACGCCGGAAGGCGGATTTCCCTTTTTTTCTGCATATTGTTCCAAAAATGTATCATACAGATTCTCCTCTGCCGTAAGCCTCGCCTTTACGGCATCCTCAAAATTCTCAAAGGAGCCAAGATAATACACCTTTCCCTGGAATCCGATACAGGCCCTCCAGCGGTTGTTTTCCCTCCGGTAAACGCCCCTGTGGCCGGTCGTATTATTTACAAACGTCTTCCGGCAGGCGATCCGCTCCACACAGGTCCCGTCAACAAAATGGATGGCTTTACTCATGTTTTCTTTCCGTTGCTCTTCCTGAAGACATCCGCAGCTTTTTGTAATTCCCGATGTAAGACTGACAGACTTGCAGACGCACTGCTTCCCGCAGTCACACTGACATTTCCAGGCGCTTAAGAATCCATCCCTGTCCAGAACCGCCTCCAGAACCAGAAGCCGCCCGAAACGTAAGCCTGTCAGATCCCGGGCCCTCTTTTTTTGTGCCGCTATGCGGTAACAGCCGCAGCTCTTTGTATGACCATTTTTCAGGTGCGACTCCTCCACAACGGTTTCCTTCCCGCACTGACATCTGCAGAGCCAGTAATGCTTCGGGCTGTTCTCCCGCTCCACCTCCCGGAGTACCTTAAGCATCCCGAACTGCTTTCCTGATATTTCTTTCCTCATATGCAAATTCGTCCATGACATAATATTAATTATGTCATGGACAGCCATTTTCTTTTTTCATAAAAGCCGTAACTCTCTGCGTATTCCTTTCGTTTTTTTGAATTTTCCATGAAATCTATTGAAAGATGCGGGCAAAGATGCTAAAATAAACCCATATGTAGAAGAAACAGGAGGCTTTTTCCATGACATAATTAATATTATGTCAAGTATGGCCTTTTTGTTGTGTCAAAAGCAGTTTTTTGATTCTGATTGTCTCTTCCGTGCTTTGCATTCCCGCAATCGCTGCCGGGCAACACTTTCACTGCAAACAAAAAGAGTGAGTACATAGTTTTACTGTACTCACTCTTTGAAACTGCTCCGATAACTGTTCTGATTGATTGCTGCTGCCTGTACGGCACTTCCGGCCTATTCAGTCATGCTGTCTGTCTCTACATAACCTTCTGTGGACGGGATCGTAAAGCTCACTTCCTGTCCGGGATTGTTTACTTTCATGGAAATATCCATCACGTATTTTATGGTCTCAGTTTCTTTACTCTCCGTGTCTGTCACAACGATATCCATATCCATGTATATCTTCTGGCTGGTATAATAGCCGTTCTCATCAATGACAGCCTCTCCGTTGGAAGAGTTAATGACATAAGACAAATCCATCCCAAGATCAGAAAAATTCATTCCGCCCATCAGCTCCTCCAGGTAACGGTTTAAGGCGGCGGCATTATTGTCAAAGGTCAGGATCGTTTTATTTCCTTCTTCCCTCATCCGGAGATTATTAATGAAAGAAGTATCCATTTCCATTACATCCAGGTTGTTACTGGCTTCTTCCAGAGCCTCTTCCATGGGCATGGCCTGTTTTATCTTCATTCCCATCATGTCCGCATAGTAATAGCCATCTGTATAGAACATGCTAAGAGGCATGTCGCTTCCCAGCATATTCATGCTTCCCTCTGCTGCAAACTCCAGATTTCCTGTCCTGGCGCCGCGGAGCTTCAGATTCAGATTCATCCCCATTTCCACGGACTCGCCATCCGCATTCATAGAGATCGTATAATCCGCATCCACATCCATGCTGTCAAGATCGTTGTTCTTTCTCTGAGCTTCCTCATACACAGCCAGAGCCCTGCTGTCATTATTGGTTCTGACTGCTACTTCTTTCTTCTGAACTACACCGTTCACTGTCCAGGCACCATTCTCGTCGATTTCATATCCATCTGCCTGGGGAGCATTAGTAATCGCATAACCTTTGCTGTTGAAATAATAGCACTCTGCCGAACCATCGTTATTACCGTCTACCCACTGCCAGCCATCCTTGTAATAAGAGCCATCCTCCGTCTCATACCACCAGCCGTTCATGTCCAGATGCCACTCACCGGCCAGTGAAGAAAAGGACAGCATCAGGGAAGCCGGAATCGCTGTCAACAGCACTTTCTTCCACATTTTCATACGAAAAACCTCCTCTAAAAAAAAATGTTTCCAATTTACTTCTCTGATTATACCAAATGTTCAGACAGCAAACAAGTTTTTTCTCAAAATATTTACAACGCTGGTAACAACTCAGCCTTACCCGAAAGCTTCAGACATAAGATTGCTCCACCTGTACCACGGCAAAATAATTCTCCCACTTTTCCTCTACAAGTGATTCAATTCCCATTTTCACATTCTCATTGGAGGTTTCAAAGCCATAAGGCACTACTGCATCAAAAATGAGATTGGTGTGTGTCGGCCCCTGTACCATACGGAAATCGTGGATGGAAACACCGGGAAATTTTTCCGCAATCCTATCTGCCACAGCCCGTTTCATCTCTGTAACCTTCGCATTATCCACTTCAATGGGATCCATATGTATGACAGCTTCGCACCCCAGCTTATGGTTTAATTCCTTTTCAATCCGGTCTATTACATCGTGTATTTCAAAAATATCACTGTTTCCCGGAACCTCCCCGTGGAGAGATATCATCCGTCTTCCCGGACCGTAATCATGGACAACCAGATCATGAATCCCTATGATTTCCGGATGTGCCATAACTGTACCCTTAATTTCCTCCACAAACTCCCGGGAAGGCGGCTCTCCCAAAAGGGGATTTAAGGTATCCTTAGCCGCACTGTACCCTGCAAACAGTACAAAACCAGCCACCAGACAGCCACACCATCCGTCAATATTCACAGATGTCACATAAGCAACTATCATGGAAATCAAAACAGCTGTGGTCGCAACAGAATCGCTGAGACTGTCCATGGCCGTGGCCTTCATGGCTTCGGAATCAATTTTCTTTCCCACAGAGCGGTTATAAAAACACATATACATTTTTACGCAGATGGACACCACCAGAATCGCCACGGAAACAACCCCTGTCTCCACAGGCTCCGGGGTGCGGATTTTTTCAACGGAAGTTTTTAAAAGTTCAAATCCCATGAGAATAATCACCATGGAAACTCCAAAACCAGACAAGTACTCGATTCGTCCATGTCCGAAGGGATGACCTGCATCAGCCTTCATTCCGGAAAACTTAAATCCCACCAGAGTAATCAAAGAGGATCCTGCATCCGACAGGTTATTGAATGCATCCGCAGTGATCGCAATGGAGCCGCTTATGATACCTGCCATATATTTTCCAAAAAAAAGCAGAATATTCAGGCTGATTCCCACAATACTGCACAGCATTCCATAAGAGCGCCGAACACTTTGATCCTCGAATTTCCCTCTGTCCTTAATAAATAATCTGGATAACACTGTAATCATAACCAGTTACCTTCTCTGACTCCTTATAAATCGAGGCTGGGGTCAAAAAGTACTTTGACCCCAGCCAAAAACATCTGTTCAAAACTGTTTTGCTCTGCATCTATTCCTGTGTATCATCCTCGTTGAGAATGATTTCTTCAGCCTCACCGATGGGAGCATCCTCCTCCGGCTCCAATACCGGAATTTCCTCTTCTTCTTCCTCTTCCATATCATCTGTGCCAAGACGGATATCGCGATAACGCTTCATACCAGTACCTGCCGGAATCGGCTTACCAATGATAACATTCTCCTTAAGACCGATCAGGTGGTCCACTTTACCGTTAATGGCAGCTTCTGTCAGAACCTTCGTGGTCTCCTGGAAGGATGCGGCAGATAAGAAGGAATCCGTAGCAAGAGACGCCTTTGTGATACCAAGCAGCACCTGCTTGCCCTCGGCCGGCTTCTTGCCCTCGGCAATCAGAGCTTCATTCATCTCATTAAAATCCAGAACATCCATGGAAGTACCCGGAAGAACCTCGGAATCTCCGCTCTCTTCCACGCGAATCTTCTTAAGCATCTGATGGACAATCATCTCAATGTGCTTATCGTTGATCTCCACACCCTGTAACCGGTAAACACGCTGCACCTCACGGAGCATGTAATTCTGAACAGCGCGGACACCTTTGACCTTTAAAAGATCATGAGGATTGATGCTGCCCTCTGTCAGAACATCTCCGGCCTCAAGAACCTGACCGTCCAGTGCCTTGATTCTGGAACCGTAAGGAATCAGATAAGTCTTGGAATTTCCGGTCTCCTGGTCCGTAACGATGATTTCACGTTTTTTCTTTGTATCTTTAATGGTAGCAACTCCGCCAAACTCTGCGATAATGGCAAGTCCCTTGGGGCGCCTTGCCTCAAAAAGCTCCTCCACACGGGGAAGACCCTGTGTAATATCGCCGCCGGCAACGCCGCCTGTATGGAAAGTACGCATGGTAAGCTGTGTACCAGGCTCACCGATGGACTGGGCCGCAATGATTCCGACAGCCTCACCGACCTGGACCGGCTGTCCGGTAGCCATGTTGGCGCCATAGCACTTTGCACATACACCAATGTGGCACTTACAGGTCAGTACGTTACGGATCTTTACCGTATTTCTTCCCTGCTTCTCCAGCACCCGGATTACTGCCGCCGCACGCTTCGGCGTACACATATGATTGGCCTTCACAACCACCTCTCCCGTATCCGGGTCAATGATCGTTTCCGCAATATATCTTCCCGTCAGGCGCTCTTCCAGGCTCTCGATGGTTTCCTTACCATCGGAGAATCCGGAGATTTCCATAAACGGAATCTCTTTCCCCTCACAGCAGTCGATCTCGCGGATAATCAAATCCTGGGAAACGTCAACAAGACGTCTTGTCAGGTAACCGGAGTCGGCAGTACGGAGAGCCGTATCGGACAGACCTTTACGGGCTCCATGAGCGGAAATGAAATACTCCAGTACATCCAGTCCCTCACGGAAATTAGACTTAATAGGAAGCTCAATGGTATGACCGGTTGTATCTGCCATCAGGCCACGCATGCCTGCAAGCTGCTTGATCTGCTTATCGGAACCACGGGCTCCGGAGTCAGCCATCATGAAGATATTATTATACTTATCCAGCCCTGTGAGCAGATCATGGGTCAGCTGATCATCGGTCTCCTTCCAGGTGTCAATTACTTCCTTGTACCGCTCTTCCTCTGTGATTAAACCACGGCGGAAGTTCTTTGCAATCCTGTCAACAGTTGCCTCTGCATTGGCAAGAAGCTGCTTTTTGGACTCCGGAACAGTCATATCATGAATGGATACCGTCATAGCCGCTCTGGTGGAATATTTGTAACCAATGGCCTTAATATCATCCAGGGTAATGGCTGTCTGCATTGCTCCATGGGTATTGATAACCTTTTCAAGGATCTGCTTCAGCTGTTTTTTCTTAACTAAGAAATCAATTTCCGGCTTTAATTCATTTTCAGGAATGCTTCTGTCCACAAAGCCAAGGTCCTGGGGAATAATTTCATTAAACAAAATACGTCCCACAGTAGTTTCAACGATACCGTTTTTCTCTGTTCCGTCCGCCATGGTCTTTGTGATTCTTACTTTAATTCTTGCATGGAGAGTAACAGCTCCGTTCTCATATGCCAGAATCGCCTCATTGGGACTCTTGAAGAACTTGCCTTCCCCTTTTGCGCCAGGTCTTTCCTGTGTCAGATAATAGATACCAAGTACCATATCCTGGGAAGGAACAGCCACCGGACCGCCATCAGAAGGCTTCAGCAAGTTGTTGGGAGAAAGCAGCAGGAATCTGCACTCTGCCTGTGCCTCCATGGAAAGCGGAACGTGTACGGCCATCTGGTCACCATCAAAATCGGCGTTGAAAGCAGTACAAACGAGGGGATGAAGCTTGATTGCCTTACCTTCTACCAGAATCGGCTCAAATGCCTGGATGCCAAGCCTGTGCAGGGTAGGTGCACGGTTTAACATAACCGGATGTTCTTTAATTACATCCTCCAGTACATCCCAGACCTCCGTCTGAAGACGTTCTACCATCTTTTTTGCGTTTTTAATATTATGAGCAGTTCCATTGGCCACCAGCTCCTTCATAACGAAAGGTTTGAACAGCTCAATGGCCATCTCCTTGGGAAGACCGCACTGGTAAATCTTAAGCTCAGGTCCGACAACAATAACGGAACGTCCGGAATAGTCCACACGTTTTCCCAAAAGGTTCTGGCGGAAACGTCCCTGTTTTCCCTTTAACATATCAGAAAGGGACTTTAACGCACGGTTTCCGGGACCTGTCACAGGTCTTCCGCGTCTTCCGTTGTCGATTAAAGCATCAACAGCCTCCTGAAGCATACGTTTCTCGTTGCGGACGATAATGTCCGGAGCGCCCAGCTCCAGAAGTCTCGCGAGGCGGTTGTTGCGGTTGATGATTCTTCTATATAAATCATTTAAGTCAGAAGTGGCAAAACGGCCGCCGTCAAGCTGTACCATGGGGCGGATATCTGGCGGAATCACCGGAATCACCGTCATAATCATCCATTCCGGCTTGTTTCCGGAATGAAGGAATGCCTCAACCACTTCCAGGCGTTTGATAATTCTTGCCCGCTTCTGTCCGGAGGAATCCTTCAAAGCCTTTCTAAGCTCCTCGGAATCCTTTTCCAGATCAATGTCTTTTAAAAGCTCCTGAATGGCCTCGGCTCCCATTCCCACACGGAAAGCGCCATAGCCATATTTATCAACTGCATCACGGTACTCCTTTTCAGAAAGCACCTGTTTTAACTGGAGTCCTGTGGTACCGGGATCCAGTACAATATAGGAAGCAAAATACAAAACTTTTTCCAGGACTCTCGGAGAGATATCCAGGATCAGACCCATACGGCTCGGGATGCCCTTAAAATACCAGATATGGGAAACCGGGGCCGCCAGAGCAATATGGCCAATACGCTCACGGCGCACGCTCGCCTTTGTTACCTCGACGCCGCAGCGGTCACAGATAACGCCCTTATATCTGATTTTTTTGTATTTCCCGCAGTGACACTCCCAGTCCTTGCTCGGTCCGAAAATTCTCTCACAGTACAGGCCGTCTTTTTCCGGCTTCAGGGTACGGTAGTTGATGGTTTCCGGCTTTTTTACCTCACCATGGGACCATTCCAGGATTTTTTCCGGAGAAGCAAGTCCGATACGGATTGCGTCAAATGTCATCGGCTGATAAGTTTCATTTGTCTCAGGCATGAACGGTACTCCCTTCTATAATTTATCATTATCGGAATAGTCGTCGTCGATGTAGCTGTCATCTTCCTCCGGCTCGTCGATATAATCATCCTCTTCTTCAGAATCCACCAGCTCTCCGTCCTTGAACTCCTGTTTCTGGAATCCAAAGCTGCCGAAGGACTCTTCTTTTTCCTCGTAGCGTCTGTCGCCTTCAATAATAGAACGTAAATCAAGGTCGCTGTCCGCATAATCAATGTTCTCGGACATCTCCACCTCTTCTCCATTGTCACGCAGCACTCTCACATCCAGACCCAGGGACTGGAGCTCCTTTAAGAGTACCTTGAAGGACTCCGGAATACCCGGCTCCGGAATATTCTCGCCCTTAATGATCGCTTCGTAGGTCTTCACACGTCCAACCACATCGTCGGATTTCACTGTCATGATCTCCTGAAGGGTGTAAGAAGCGCCATAGGCCTCCAGAGCCCAGACCTCCATCTCTCCGAAACGCTGTCCGCCGAACTGAGCTTTTCCTCCCAGAGGCTGCTGGGTAACCAGAGCGTATGGTCCGGTGGAACGGGCATGAATCTTATCATCCACAAGATGGTGGAGCTTCAGATAATGCATGTGTCCTATGGTAGTGGGGCTGTCGAAGTACTCGCCGGTCCGCCCGTCACGGAGCAGCACCTTACCATCTCTCTGAATCGGAACTCCTTTCCAGAGTCCCCGATGCTCCAGATGTTCTCCGAGATATTCCATTACCTCAGGTCTGAGCAGATCATTATATTTCTTCTGGAACGCGCTCCACTCCATATTTACATAATCATTGGCAAGCTCCAGAGTATCCTGAATGTCATCTTCATTGGCGCCGTCAAAGACCGGGGTCGACACATTAAAGCCAAGGGCTTTTGCGGCAAGACTTAAGTGAATCTCAAGTACCTGCCCGATATTCATACGGGACGGCACGCCCAGGGGATTTAACACAATATCAAGGGGACGGCCATTTGGCAGAAACGGCATATCTTCCACAGGAAGAACACGGGAAACAACACCCTTGTTGCCATGACGTCCGGCCATCTTATCGCCAACGGAAATCTTACGTTTCTGGGCAATATAAATCCTTACGGACTGATTCACGCCGGGAGCCAGTTCATCACCGTTCTCCCTTGTGAATACCTTGGCATCTACAATAATACCATATGCGCCGTGAGGTACCTTTAAAGAAGTATCCCGGACTTCTCTTGCCTTCTCACCAAAGATAGCCCGAAGCAGTCTCTCCTCAGCAGTCAGCTCGGTTTCTCCCTTTGGAGTTACCTTGCCCACCAGAATATCACCGGCACGTACTTCCGCGCCGATACGGATAATCCCGCGCTCATCCAGATCCTTCAGTGCGTCCTCGCCCACACCCGGAACGTCTCTTGTGATCTCTTCCGGTCCCAGCTTGGTATCGCGGGCTTCCGCCTCATATTCCTCAATATGGACGGAAGTATAAACATCATCCTGAACCAGTTTTTCACTTAACAGAACGGCATCCTCGTAATTGTAGCCCTCCCATGTCATAAATCCAATCAGCGGATTCTTTCCAAGGGCAATTTCACCGTTTTTCGTGGACGGGCCGTCTGCAATTACCTCTCCCTTTTCCACATGATTTCCCTTGAAAACAATGGGTTTCTGATTGTAGCAGTTACTCTGGTTGCTTCTCTTAAATTTTGTCAGATGGTAAACATCTCTGTTTCCATCAGAGTCTCTCTTAATAATGATCTCGTTGGACGCGGAACGCTCAACGACTCCGGCATTTCTGGCCACCACACATACGCCTGAGTCAACGGCCGCCTTTCCTTCAATACCGGTTCCGACAACGGGGGCCTCGGTGGAAAGAAGCGGTACGGCCTGGCGCTGCATGTTGGAGCCCATCAGAGCACGGTTTGCATCGTCGTTCTCCAAAAACGGAATCATGGAGGTTGCCACAGAGAATACCATCTTCGGAGATACATCCATCAGGTCAATGGACCGTTTCTGGAAGGAAGAAGTTTCTTCACGGAAACGTCCGGAAATATTGTTGTGAACAAAGTGTCCATTTTCGTCCAGAGGCTCGTTGGCCTGCGCTACGATATAGTTATCCTCTTCATCGGCGGTCAGATAAACCACCTCGTCGGTTACCTGCGGGTTTGCCGGGTCAGATTTATCAACCACGCGGTAAGGAGCCTCAACAAAGCCATAAGGATTCACCCTGGCATACGTTGCAAGGGAGTTGATCAGACCAATATTGGGACCTTCAGGAGTCTCAATCGGACACATACGCCCATAATGGGTATAGTGTACATCCCGAACCTCGAATCCGGCACGCTCTCTGGAAAGACCTCCGGGACCCAATGCAGAAAGACGTCTCTTGTGAGTCAGCTCAGAAAGCGGGTTGTTCTGGTCCATGAACTGAGACAGCTGGGAACTTCCGAAAAATTCCTTTACAGCAGCCGTCACAGGTTTGATATTGATTAAGGACTGGGGAGTAATTCCCTCCATATCCTGTGTGGTCATTCTCTCTCTTACCACACGCTCCATTCTGGAAAGGCCTATACGGTACTGGTTCTGTAATAACTCTCCAACCGCACGGATACGGCGGTTGCCCAGATGATCAATATCATCTTTTGTACCGATTCCATACTCCAGATGCATATTATAATTAATGGAAGCAATAATGTCTTCCTTTGTAATGTGCTTCGGAATCAGGTCATGGAGGTTGCGGCGGATTGCAGCCTTCAGCTGGTCCTCATCCATATCCCCTGATTTTGCCAGAATATCAGCCAGCACCGGGTAGAATACTAACTCTGTCACGCCGGCCTCTTCCGGTTTGAAATTTACATAAGAGGCCAGATCCACCATCATATTAGAAAGAACTTTCACAGTTCTTTCTTCTGTCTGGATCCAGACATAGGGAATAGCAGCATTCTGAATGGCAGTCGCCTGCTCCTTGGAAAGCGGCTTCCCGGCCTCTGCCAGAATTTCGCCGGTGTTGGTATCTACAACATCCTCCGATGGAATCTGTCCTGTAATACGGTTTTTGAAGTGAAGCTTCTTATTAAATTTATATCTTCCGACTTTGGCCAGATCATATCTTCTCGGGTCAAAGAACATGCTGTTTAACAGGCTCTCCGCACTGTCAACAGAAAGCGGCTCACCGGGACGGATCTTCTTATATAATTCCAGAAGGCCATCCTGATAATTGTCAGAAGTATCCTTTCCAAAGCTTGCAAGAATCTTCGGCTCCTCACCAAACAATTCGGTAATTTCTGCGTTTGTACCGAATCCAAGAGCGCGGACCAGCACAGTTACCGGAACCTTTCTTGTACGGTCCACACGCACATAAAAAACATCATTGGAATCTGTCTCATACTCCAGCCATGCGCCACGATTGGGGATTACGGTACAGGAATATAACTCCTTACCAATCTTATCATGGTCGATTCCATAATATATTCCAGGGGAACGTACCAACTGGCTTACAATAACCCGTTCTGCGCCATTGATCACAAAGGAACCTGTATCTGTCATTAACGGCAGATCACCCATGAAAATCTCGTGTTCATTGATTTCATCTTTATCTTTGTTGCAGAGTCTCACCTTTACCTTCAAAGGCGCTGCGTAAGTGGCATCCCGTTCCTTGCACTCCTCAATCGTATATTTGATGTCATCCTTGCAGAGCGTGAAGTCCACGAACTCCAGGCTCAGGTGACCGGCAAAATCTGCGATTGGAGAGATATCATCGAAAACTTCTTTTAAGCCTTCGTCGAGGAACCACTGGTAGGAATCTTTCTGGATTTCGATCAGATTCGGCATCCCAAGAACTTCCTTCTGTCTTGAGTAGCTCATCCTTACGCTCTTACCGGCCGGCACCGGACGTATTCTGCTTTTCTCCATTGACGTTTCACCCCTGTTTTCTTTCTCAATCTCAACTTCTAATTTTGGGCATACTGGTACCATATGCACATGATACCATAATAGTGCACTTTTCATACTATCATAGCTTTTTTAAGCTGTCAAGCTGTTTTTCCATAAATTTCAAGTATTGCGTAACAGTTCAGCCATGCGAAGATTTAGAGCGAAAAAAGCGTTGAAAACTTGTTTTCATAAGCATTTTTCACTC
>ERZ808044.700-NODE-700-length-29221-cov-12.825384_pt1 | contig 29221 bp, 31 predicted proteins | sample MGYA00380195_ERZ808044 | MGnify/ENA primary metagenome ERZ808044 (study PRJEB31490, sample SAMN06133423) | mouse gut metagenome | isolation source: Z7_2 | host: mice | place: China: Chengdu | collected 2015-05 ...
CCAATATTCCAGTAAAGACAAATCATACTTGTATTGGCGTTCATTACAACTGAAACTCTCTGCTTCTGAATTTCTTTCTTAATTTCTTCTATAAATTGCAAATAACTATCACCCATTTCAGAAAGATTCGGAGCAACCGGAAATATCACTCCTTCTTTATCCTTTCCCATCCGCTTGCGCTTATCCATAAAACACCTCCCATATTCCTATTTGCCAATTACCATATTTATCCTATTCTTACATACACATTTGGCAAAGCATAAATTGTTTTAAGTGTATTTTTAGGCAAAGTCAGTATCGACTACTTCAATACATTACGATTTCTCCTTACATTCAAATTGCGTTTCCCCGATAATCTTAAAAATACCTTAATATAGAAATCATTTTATCACCTGTCTTTGGTTAAATATAGACCACGTCTTTAATTCCCATGGAATATAATGCAATCATAATCACACCATCACTTCATCACCTGCACAAAAACTTTTTATATCTGCACACCACTTTTGAATGTTGGTTTCAATGTTTTGCTTTCCTTCCAAGTGTGCCAAAACATGCCTTCTATTTAATAAATAAACGAAACAAATAACTTCCTGTGCAGTTCTTCGTCGCTCTTCATCACTTAAAAAATTCAAATAATCCATGTCATCCAGACTATTTGTTCTCTCTAGCATATGACTATCGCCATTAAGCACAAGCCTATACATTAGATTCTTGAAATAATCAATGTAATCTTTGTCTCCAATCTGTTGCAAAATCGTATCATCACAGGAAATCTCTGCTATTCCCTTTTTATACACAAATGTTGAGAACGCCTCCATCACTCGTCGCATTAAATTCCCAACAATCAGAGTGTCATTCGCATTCTTACCACAAGCATAATCATATACAGCTTTCAAAATCTCAGAATATTCGTTTCGTTTTGTGTAACTGAATGGAATAATCTCTTTGTTTTTTAATTCACAACAAGCATATGTAACTTTCTTTTGCCCGTTGCTTTCTCGCTTATATTCGTTGCAAACCTCTTCTCCAATTTTTTGAAGATCATATAAACACTGAATATCATGTGTCATCACTAGAATTTGGCTTTCTGGATTGGTTTTAATAATATCGGCTACCTTTGCTTTCAGCAGTGACATAATTCCCACTTTATTTTCAAAATCAAAACTTGATATGGGATCATCAATAACAAGGATTAGTTTTTTTGAATACCCGTCTTTCGCCTCCTGATTCATAATCAGTTCTGTAAAAAAATAGCATAAAGCAATAATATTTCTTTCACCAACAGACACATTGTTAGGCTTTACTGCTTTTCCGTGGGCATACAATACATATTTATTACCTTCAACTTTGATTTCTAATCTATTCTTTGAAAAGAACACAAATCTAAGGCTCTTATTAATCAAACTGACTGCTATTTTTATGTTTTTCTTTCGAGATTTTAAGATATTCAGCTCATCATTGAGATTTTTGATTTTCTCGTCAGATTCCTTTAATGCTTCATCAACTTTCTTCTGTTCCCCCAAGGCTTGCTTCCATAACTTAATATCGCTAGAAACCTCATAATGTGCAATGGCTGCATTATCATTTGTGAGATTCCTTTTAAGCGTTCCAATTTTTTTAACTGCATTGTTATAATTTTCTATTTCCTTCTGTAACTTAGTCCTAAACAACTCATATTGCTCAAGTTTATCAATCAGGCAGCTCTCAAAATCAGTAATAGGTGTATACGGATGATTAATCTTTTTAAGAATAATTTCTCGTATCTTAAATATCTCTTTATTGATTTCTTCCACTGCATCTTTACACTTTATATAATTAGGTGAATTCAAGACATCCATACCAGAAAAATCAACATTCAATTCCTGTATAATGCATTTTTTGAGTTTTTCCTCATGAATATCAACCTCTTTCGATAATACTTTCTCTATACTACCAATCAAATCTCGTTTACCTTGATCTGAGATTTCTTGAAAACAAAAAGGACATTTCTTTGTCTTTTCTTTCGAAAATACTGACTTCATTTCACTAATTTGATCTAATTTCCCGTCATCAATAAGCTGAAGAAGATATTGCTCACGATCTGACAACGTAGGTCTTTCAACCTTCTGTGAAAGAAGATTTTGTAATACCTTTTCATCATATGGAACATTCAATTTCACAGTACTTCTAATCTGAGCCGCTTCATTAGCTATTACCTGACTTAATAGTTGAAGATTCTCTTCATAACGTTTTCTCAAATCCGCCAATGTTTCAGCAGGTTGCAATGCGATAATAGAATCCATTACTTTATCCGTAACGCTGGCATTGCGTTTACCATTATTAATAATCTTTTCGCGCTCAGCCCAATGTCCATTTCCAGACAATCCAAGGTTAATCTGAAATTTACAGTTGCTTGGAGACTTTATATTATCTTTGTCTTTATATTCGCCAGCAACTGTTTTAAGTTCTGCATTTCTTTTAGATTCAGCTTCAATTCTAAGTTCCAAATCCAATATTTTATCTTCAAGATTACCTAGTTCACCCAAAAGAATAATTGCATTCAACCCATCGTCTCGTATTTTAACACGTGAACTCACATAATCTTCATTAAACACATGAATACACTGCGTATCCACAAAAGCCATATCTTTTTCATCAAGTAATGTGGCTTGGACTATATCATCAACTACATCCCCTTTTGCCTTACGCACAGCATTAGAAATAGTACTTTTTCCAGAGCCATTTTTCCCGTAAAGAACTGATATTCTATCTTCATTCATAAATAATTTCAGCTCTTTTTCTTCATTAAAAAAGCCCCCTTTAAACTTTATCTTTTTTAGCATTTTATCCTCCCATTTAAATCATTTGAAAATATTTGAACGCGTTTTTTATTGCATTTTCTTTTTCTTCTGTGCAGTTTGGCTGCTTAACATTTTCGTTCTTTGCCGTATTATAATTCTCACGCTCGATAATACCACACTTTGCTTTAATCTGAGCAATATTCAAACTGGATACTTTCAATTCATATCTATCAAGCACATACTGTTTAATTTCCGCATATGTTGCTTTGCTCTCCGCAGCCGTCAAATCAAGCTCGCTCATTTCCAATTCCACTTCTATATTCTGTTTTGTATGAAGTTTTGAAAGCAACGCGATACTTTCCGTATGATAAGTCCCCGGGAAGAGATCAATTCCGCCAATCCGTTCTACCCGATACCCTCTCCCCTGCAGCATCTCCAGATCCCGCACCAGGCTCGTAGGCTTACAGGCAATATACACCATTCTATCCACACCAAAATTCGTTATCTTCTCAAGCGCCTTGGGATTCACTCCATCCCTTGGCGGGTCCAGTATAATCATATCCGGCGCCTCTCCTAGCTCATCAATCACTTTCAGCACATCACCGGCCCAGAATGTGCAGTTATGAAGCCCGTTAAGCATTGCATTCTCTCTTGCTGCCTCCACGGCTTCCCCGACTATCTCGACGCCCACCACCTTCTTTGCCACCGGCGCAACTATTTGCGCAATGGTTCCTGTACCGCTGTACAGGTCAAAAATCACCTTATCTTTTGTCTCCCCGATGTACTCTCTGGCAGTCTCATACAATACTTCTGCTCCAAGCGAATTTGTCTGAAAGAATGAGAAGGGAGTGATCTTGAATTTAAGCCCCAGCAATTCTTCATAGAAATAATCCTGTCCATAGAGAATGTCCGTTCCCTCGTCCCGGACCACATCCGCCACACCGTCATTTTTCGTATGCAGAATTCCGGCAAGCTTTCCGTCAAGCTTTAACGCAAGCAGCTTTTCTACCCATTGATTCTTATCGAAATCCTTCTCATACTTCTCACCCCCGGCCGTCACCAGATCTATCAGGATCTCCCCGGTTTTTACTGCCTTTCTCACCAGAAGATGCCGCCAGAAGCCATCGTGGCGCATACGGTGGTAGTAAGGGAGTCCTGTCCCTCTTGCATATTCCAGGGTACAGGACAAAATTCTCCTGTAATCCTCATCTACGATCCGGCATTCGGGAACATTGACAATATCATGGAAACTTCCTCTGCGATGCATCCCAAGCGCCAACGGACCGTCCTTATATTCATCTCCGAAAGAAAACTCCATCTTGTTACGGTATCCCTGCTTTACCGGGCTTGGTTTGATACCATCCCAGATATACTCCCCGTCTACCGCAGCGTCCATCATTTTCTTAATCTGGTTTTCTTTCATCTTAACCTGTTCTTCATAGGGAAGGTTCTGATAAGTGCATCCACCGCACTGCCCAAAATGCGGACACTGTGACGGGATCTCCAGCGGTGAAGTTTCCAACACCTCAAGTATCCGTCCCTCTGCCCTGTCTTTACGGACTTTATTGACAGAAAAACGAACCTTCTGCCCCGGAATCCCATTTTTTACAAACACGGTTCTGTTCTCTTGCGGCAGCACAATCTTTCCCTTATTAGGAAAATCTACCGACTCTATCAATCCCTCGTATATCTGACCCTTTTTCATTATAACTCCCTTTCTTCATACCATTACAGTTTTTGCCTGTTCGTCAGCCATCTGCTTTTCCTGCTCCCCTAAAACAGCTTCTGATACTTAGCTTTCAGTATTGTCCCTTCCTGCTCTACTTCTATCCGGTCAATACTCTTTACATATTGATTGAACTGGGAATAACCATAATCACTGATTTTAAAATCCCCATACTTTTCATATACTTTATTGCCCAATGTACTAAGCTCGATACCGTTCTTTCCCGCCTTTTTCACCAGGAAAATGACATACCTGTCTATATCCTCCTTCATTCCCCAGTCTTCTTTCAATGCGACGGAAAAGAGATTCCCCTGCTTGATCAGCTGAATCCTCGAGAACTCTTCCAAGAACTTGGACAACATATTATATCCATAACTTCTGACATCAAAATCCGGATACAGGCTTACAAGGCGGCTTCCTACCTCCCCAAGCCCGGTTACCTTATTGTCGTCCTGATTTTCAATGATCATCTTGATGATCGCATCCTCGATCCGCTCTCTGCTCAGCTTATCATGGGGTTCGTCCGCCTTGGTACTTCCCGGATCCTGCTCGTTTAACAGATTCTCCAGTATTGTAAATTTGTCACAGGCCTTGCGGAATGGCTCTGGCGTCTTATTCTCTCCCATACCGATCACCATCTTTGCACTTTCCCTGATTCGTGTAACCAGCCGCGTAAAATCGCTGTCACTGGACACGATACAGAACCCGTCCACATCATTCGTATATAAGATGTCCATTGCATCAATGATCATCGCCGAATCCGTGGCATTCTTTCCCTGAGTATAACTGAACTGCTGAACCGGCATGATCGAATTCGTCAGCAGCTCGTCCTTCCAGCTGGAATTGTGCGTACTTGTCCAGTCTCCGTATATCCTCTTGTATGTAATCACTCCATACTTCGACAGTTCTGTCAATATTGGCTTAATATATTTCGCAGATACATTATCCGCATCAATTAATAATGCATAACATTGTTCGTCCATCTTCTTCTCCTCATCTTCTCAAACTTCTGGCTCTCAAATCCCTTCACAAAAAAAGCAGGCAAAACGCCTTTTTTTCACCAAATAGGCCTCCACCTGCTTTCTCTATCGCACTATCTCAACGACATTACTCTCCTATACCTGATCTTCCTCGTTAAAGAAATCATCATCAAAATCATCCTCGAAATCTTCTTCAAAATCTTCGAGATAATCTGGTGTAAAGAAACAGTATACTGCATAAGCGATCGCTGCAACGGCCGCAACAGCACCTATAATTGCAAGAACCCACAGAACGGTCTTGCAGTTCTTATCTTCTTCTTCCTTCTTGTTAATCAGGTCATTCAATCTTGTTGCCGCAATAATTTCCTCTACTTTATTCATATTCCTACATCCTTTCCTGATACTTTTCATGGCATTCCCTCTTATTATTGCCTTCAAATACTGTACCCATTATAACACTAACGCATTAAGATTACTACATTTTAATTAACAATCTTTAAAAAAATTATACCTTTTGAAGCTTTGCGAATGCCGCAAACATCTTCTTCGTACCTGGTCCGTCAAAATCCACCGTCACTTCATAATCTCTGCCGCCTTCTATGATACCGGTTACCGTTCCCTCTCCAAACTTCACATGACGCACACGATCGCCCACTTCATAAGCCAGATCATGATTGCTCGGAGTCCCAAACTGCTTCGCAGCTTTCTTCGCCGCATACACTTTGGTCTGAAATGTCTGTTTCGCCTGCGAATAGACATTCCTCTTCTGCAGTTCTTTCTGCAATTCTTTCTGTATATCCTCTGTCTCCCGCTCAAACGTCTCTCCCGTTGACACCAGCTCTACGGGAATCTCCTTCAGGAAACGCGACATTCTGTTATACTGAGTCTCTCCTCTGACCATCCGCCGTCTTGCACAGGTCAGCGTCAGTTTTTTCTCAGCCCTGGTAATCCCCACGTAACAGAGACGTCTCTCCTCTTCTATATCTTCCAAATCATCGGAAGTAATCGACATATAACTCGGAAAGAGCCCATCTTCCAGGCCGGCAAGATACACATGGGGAAATTCAAGCCCTTTCGCACTGTGAAGCGTCATCAGAACCACATAATCGCTGCTCTCATCCAGGCTGTCAATATCCGCCACCAGCGCAACCTCTTCAAGAAAACCTCCAAGAGTCGCCGGCATATCCATATCCTCACACATTTCTTCATAAGCGACGATCTTACTGATCAGCTCGTCGATGTTCTCTGTCCTCGCCTTTGCCTCCTCGGCATCTTCAGCTTCCAGGCTTTCTATATATCCCGTCTCTTCGATGATCTCCTTCATCAGGTCCGACACACACATATCCTGTGCATCCACCTTGTAATGCTCAATTAACGCCACAAAAGACGTAAGCTTCGAAAGTCCCCTGCCGATTCCCGGAATCAAGTCAGCCGCCTGAAGCGCCTCATAGAAGCTGATCTCTTTGGCCGCTGCATACTCCTGAATTCGGTTGACACTCGTCAGGCCGATTCCCCGTTTGGGTACGTTGATGATCCTGCGGACCGCCAGGTCGTCTTTTCCATTATCTACCGTCTTAAGATAACTTAAGAGATCCTTGATCTCCCGCCTTGCATAGAAGTTCACGCCGCCGACAATCTTATACGGAATGTTCGCCGTCACGAATTTCTCTTCGAACATGCGGGACTGTGCATTGGTTCTGTAGAGTATGGCATGATCATTATATGTAGCATTGCCATTTTTGACACTCCCCGCAATGTCGTCCACAATGTACTCCGCCTCATCATAGGCCGAATCAAACTGGCGGAATTCAAGCTTTTGGCCCTCCCCGTTTGCCGTCCACAGAGTCTTGTCCTTCCTTCCGGCATTGTGTCTGATCACAGCATTAGCCGCATTCAGGATATTGCCGGTGGAACGGTAATTCTGTTCTAGCTTAATCACTCTGGCATCCTCAAAAAACTGTTCAAAATTCAGGATATTCTTGATGTTGGCCCCGCGGAACTTGTAGATAGACTGGTCGTCGTCGCCTACCACACACAGATTCCGGTACTTGGACGACAGAATACGGACCAGCTCAAACTGTACTGTATTCGTATCCTGATATTCATCCACCATAATATAACGGAAACGCTCCTGATAATGGTCAAGAACATCAGCCTGCGTCTGAAAAAGCTGCACGGTCTTCACCAGAAGATCATCAAAATCCAGCGCATTATTCGCCCTCAGCTGTTTCTCATATTCCTCATAGACATCGGCAACCTTGAGTTTGATAAAATCATTGCCGGCCTCAAGACGGAACTCCTGCGGCGTAATCATTTCTTCTTTCGCATGGGATACCGCGCCCAGAAACATACGCTCCTTGAACATCTTGGTATCTATCTTAAGCATCCGGCAGACATCCTTCATCAATGTCTTCTGGTCATCACCGTCATAGATTGTGAAATTCGTATCATAGCCAAGCAGACCGATATGCCTTCTTAAGATCCTGACACAGGCCGAATGGAACGTACTCACCCAGATACTCTCCGAACCGAACTCTACCAGATTGTCCACCCGTTCCCGCATCTCACCCGCCGCCTTATTGGTAAATGTAATCGCCAGGATATTCCACGGATTAATTCCTTTCTCTTCTATAAGGTAGGCGATCCGATGAGTCAGCACCCTCGTCTTTCCTGATCCTGCCCCTGCAAGGATCAAAAGCGGTCCTTCTGTATGAAGCACCGCCTCTTTTTGTTGTTCATTTAACGTATCATATATACTCAATCTTCTTATTTCCTTTCTTCTACAGCTCCTGATCCTCCTGGTATTGACCCGCCGGCATACATCCGCCAATGAAGATTCAAGACCTTTTATTTCTTTCTGACTGTAAAATAAGTAACTGGGTATATTATAGTTGCTTTATACCGAAAGTGCAAGGACCATTCCAATAATCCGGTCAATTTCCCCAAGCCCTGCCGTCTCCTCCTGATATTCCTTAGAATCCCTGTCTGTTGCAATCAGGAACCGCCCTTCCGGGTTGGAAGAGGGGTGAACCGACACTCCCTCCCGTATCACCTCGATCTTTGGATACCGACTGTCCTTCAACCCTTCCAGGAATATAATATCTGCCTCCGGGAAGTATGAAATCAGATCTTCGGCCTTCTCTTCTGTCCCTTCCTTGTGGACAAAACTCCTGAATTCAGAAAACACCGCTGTTCCATATGCTCCTGCCTTTGAAAGCCGGTAACTGTCTGTACCCGGGATATCACAGGTGAAGTCATGTCCGTCATGCTTGATGACCGCAACTTTCATTCCCCGCTTGGACAACTCCTCCACCAGCTTTACCAACAGCGTAGTTTTCCCGGAATTTTTTACACCGCAGACAGCGATTATCTTTTGCCGTGAATTTACAATCTTCTCATATTCAGCCTCCGTGTTCACATTCTCCAGCATGTGCTTTATATCGGGTCTATGGGAGACATCCACATATAAAATTTTCTGCTGTTCGAATATGCTTCGGATCCGGTAATCCTTGTGTGCGATCTGCTCTTCCAGACATCCGGCCAGTTCTTTCTTATAAACCGCAGCAAGCGGATGGACTCTGCCGTCCGCGACAGGGACTGCCCCCGCATAGACCGCGCCGGATTCCTGTTCTGCTGTTTCGAGTTCTTCTTTTAACAGACGATACAGCTCCATTTTTACAAAAGGCATATCACATCCTGCCACCATCATAAGATCGCTTTGGCAGCGTCTAAGTCCGGCATGGATCCCGCCGATCGGCCCGCAGCCCGGATATTCATCGCAGATACTGATACAACCCGGATAATTCTTACGAACCTCTGTCCCGTAAGAGATCCAGATTTTCCCGGCACAGGTCTCGAATTCTTCGATAATCTTCTCCATAAACGTCTGATCGCGGTATCGCAGATCTCCTTTATGCTTCCCGCCCATTCGGGTACTTGCTCCTCCTGCCAATATCAACCCATCCAATTTAAGAAACCACCTCTCCTACATCTGCCGCATCAGATTCACCATCTCAATTGCAGACAAGGCACAGTCATACCCTTTATTGCCCGCCTTGCTTCCCGCACGTGCGATTGCCTGTTCTATATTCTCCGTTGTCACTACTCCGAATAACACCGGAATCCCTGTCGCAAGCCCTACCTGCGCAATTCCTTTGGACACTTCATTACATACATAATCATAATGTGACGTATCTCCGCGGATCACTGCGCCGACACAGATCACTGCGTCGTATTTGCCGGACTGTGCCATCTTAGAGGCTGCAACTGGAATCTCAAATGCCCCCGGAACCCACGCCGCCGTGATATTCTCTTCTTCCACACCATGACGCACCAGACCGTCTACCGCGCCTCCTAAGAGCTTATTCACAATGATCTCATTGAATCTGGACGCTATGATCCCGACCTTCATTCCTTCTGGTGCAACAACCTTTCCTTCTAATACTTGAATCTGTCTCATCTTCTATATCCTCCTTTGCATTTTATAACTCAATCTTATTAAATATATGTCCCATTTTCCTCTGCTTTGTCTTCATATAGTCAATATCATATTTCTGAGGCTCGATCTCAATGGGCACGCGCTCCCTGATCTCCAGTCCGAAATCACTTAAACCATACACTTTTTCCGGATTATTTGTCAACAGACGAAGAGACCTCACCCCCAGATCCGACAGTATCTGGGCGCCTACCCAGTACTCTCTCAGGTCCGGTGCGAATCCAAGGCTGATGTTCGCCTCCACCGTATCCATCCCCTGTTCCTGCAGCTGGTATGCCTTCAGCTTGTTGATCAGTCCGATTCCCCGGCCTTCCTGCCGCATATAGAGAACGATTCCCCGGCCCTCTTCTTCGATCCGGCGCATCGCCTCCTGAAGCTGTTTGCCGCAGTCACAGCGCCAGGATCCGAAAGTATCCCCGGTCAGGCACTCGGAATGCACCCGGCAGAGCACATCCTTCCCATCTCCGATCTCTCCTTTGACTAATGCCACATGATGCTCTCCTGTAATATCATTTATATATCCATGGATCTTAAAATGACCGTACTGTGTCGGCATATCTGCGCAGGCCTCCTTCACCACATGTTTCTCATGGCTCCTGCAGTAATCCTGAAGGTCTTTGATCGTAATGAACTTAAGGCCGTATTCTCCGGCAAGCTTCCACAGATTAGGAGTACGCATCATTGTGCCGTCTTCTTCCATGATCTCACAGCATACGCCGCACTCCTTAAGTCCCGCCAGGCGCATCAGATCAACCGTTGCCTCCGTATGTCCGCTCCGGACCAGCACACCGCCTTTCCTGGCAATCAGCGGAAATACATGCCCCGGCCTTCTCAGATCCTGCGGTTTCGTACTCTCGTCCACGCATTTCATCATGGTATAGGCGCGTTCCGCCGCTGAGATTCCTGTCGTGGTATCCACATGATCTACCGACACTGTAAATGCCGTCTCATGATTGTCTGTATTCTCCGACACCATAGGCGGCAGGCCAAGTTTGACTGCAACCTCACTGCTCATCGGCGTACAGATCAGCCCCTTGGCATGACTCGCCATAAAATTAATATTCTCCTGCGTGGCAAACTCGGCCGCACAGATCATATCCCCTTCATTTTCGCGATCAGGATCATCTGTTGCAAGAATGATCTTACCTGCCCTCAGATCTTCCATCGCCTCTTCTATGGAGTTGTACTGATACTTTTGTTCCATCTTCTTCCTCCTCGTATTTGATCTCTGTTCTATATACCGTATTCTCTCAAGAAATCCATGGTAATTCTGCTTCCTGTCCCCTCCCCGGGCTGATCCGGTTTTAATAACTTTTCCACATATTTCCCTACAATATCATTCTCCAGATTCACCAAATCTCCCGGTTTCTTTCTGAGAAGCGTTGTCTCTTCCCCTGTATGGGGAATCACAGATACCTGAAATTCCGTCTCATCAACCTTCGCTACCGTCAGGCTGATCCCGTCGATGCCAATCGAACCTTTCTCCACGATAAGCCTTAATACCTCCGGCTCTGTCCCGATGGCCACCCATACCGCATTCTCCTCTCTTCGGCAGGATCTGATCACACCAGTCCCATCAATATGTCCGGACATTATGTGTCCGCCAAATCGGCCTCCTGCCTCCATCGCCCGTTCCAGATTCACCAAATCCCCGGCTTTCCCCTGTCCCAGACTGCTCCTTCGATAAGTCTCTGCCATAATATCCGCCGTAAACCCGTCCGGCCTGATAGCCGTAACCGTCAGACACACACCATTTACCGCAATACTGTCCCCGATCCTGGTTCCATCCAGCACTTTTTTTGCCTGAATCATGATCTGCCCCGAACTTCCTGCCAGTGAAATCTGCCGTATCCTTCCCATCTCTTCTATAATTCCTGTAAACATCCATCCGGCCTCCTGTATGATTCTACTTTAACCTCGTACTTCATTAACAGATCTTCTCCGATTTGCGATACACTCTTAAGCTTTAACGCCGCTGCTTCCTCTGGTGCTTCGATCCCGACACCGGCAACCGGTGTCTTTGCCTCCCCTCCCCCGAAGATCTTCGGCGCCACGAATGCCCAGATCTCCTGAACAATCCCGGTCCGCAGGGCGCTGTCGTTCAATGTTCCGCCGCCCTCCAGAAGAATGCTGTCTATTCCCCGGCTGCCAAGAATCTGCATCAGCTCTCCAAGATCCACATGCCCGCTGCCGTCTGCAACAGGTAATACCTGTATCCCAAGCTCTTCTAATTTCCTGATCTTCTTTCTTTGAGACTCCTCCCGGACCTTGGATTCTCCATTCCCTGTTCCCGCCATTTCCCCCTGTATATCCGGCGCACAGGCTACGATCGTCGGATATTCCTTTGCTGTCCGGCAGATACGGCTGTCAAGAGGAATCCTAAGATGACTGTCACAGATGATCCGTACCGGACTTCTTCCTCCCGATATCCTGACATTCAACATCGGATCGTCTGACAGAACCGTACCGATCCCTGTCATAATTCCCATGCAGCGGTGGCGAAGACGCTGCACTTCCATCCGCGCCTCCTCACCGGTAATCCACTTAGATGCTCCCGTCTTCGTCGCAATCTTACCGTCCGCCGTCATGGCATACTTCATAATCACATAAGGAATATGCCGGGTAATATAATGAAAGAATATGGGATTCAGACGGTCACATTCTTCCCTCATAAAATCTTCTTCTACCAAAACCCCGGCGTTACGCAGCATCTTCACACCTTTTCCCGCTACTTTGGGATTCGGATCTCTGGAACCGATCACCACTCTTTGAATCTCATTTTCAAGAATTGCCTCCGTACATGGCGGCGTCTTCCCATAATGGCAGCAAGGCTCCAGCGTCACATAGATAGTCGCTCCCTTTGCAGATTCCTTAAGAGACGCAATCGCGTTGCGCTCCGCATGAAGTTCCCCGTAACGCCGGTGATATCCTTCCCCGATAATCCGCCCATCCTTCACGATCACTGCGCCCACCAGAGGATTGGGGTTGGTCCATCCCGCTCCTTTTTTCGCAAGCTCAATCGCCCGGTTCATATAATCCCGATCTGTCATAGACATTCCCTCTTCCTTCTTTTATTATCATCTTCATGTGCTGCTTTATCGGCCCGGACACCATGACCATGCATCAAAGCCTGCAATAGTGACTCCGGCGCTCCCTATTAAGATCATATGGATCGCAAAACCCCCTGCAGAATCATCTGCAGGGGGTCAGGTACGATTTACTAAAGTAACTTTCTTATTATAGAAAATGCTCTGAAACGGGGATCCCATTCCAGAGCATCGATCACTAAGTAAATAAACGGATACATACCGATCTCTTCTTCCATCCAGACTATACTGTCGGCTTCGGAATCTCACCGAATCGGCCTTGCGGCTCGCGGGCTGTACCGCCGGTCGGGAATTACACCCCGCCCTGAAGATCTCTTCTTTTTACATATGCTATTATAACTCGTTATATCCATGGTTTCAAGAGCTTTTCACACAAATTCTGCAGCGCAGACTAGATTGCCTTCTCCCTCCACTTTCCGCGCTTGTAGAAGACCCCGGTAATAATTGCCCCAAGCACCCAGGAAACCAGGAGTGAAATATAGATACTCTCTTTGCGTCCGCTCGGATACTGCGCACTTTTCGTCAGATAGATCAGGCCGTAGGCGATCGGCACACGCAAAAATATCGTCATCACAATAGATATCCACATGGGGGTTACCGTATCCCCCGCACCTCGCATAACCCCGGACAAACTCTGAATGATCGCCATAGCAATATAACCTACGGCAAGGATACGCATCATATTCATACTCAACGTTACCAGTTCTTCCGTATTCGTAAAGATCGCCATCAGATGCCTCCCAAACAGCAGAATCAACGCCGTGATAGATGCCGAGAATCCAATCGCCATCCAGGTACCCTGCTTCGCCCCCTGTGTCACCCGATCATAAGCCCGCGCCCCCACATTCTGTCCGGCATACGTTGTCATAGCCGTGCCAAAGGAAAAATTCGGAAGCATGGCAAAACCATCCACACGCATAACAATAACATTAGATGCAATAAACTGCTCACCAAAACTATTTGTCAAAGACTGTACAACCAGCATCGCCATAGACATAATCGCCTGTGTAACACCGGACGGAACCCCCAGCCGGATGATATTGTAACCATGCTGCCTGGTCAGTTTAAAATACGGCAGCTTAAAATCAAACAAATCTTTCATCCGCATCAATTTCAGCAGGCACAACACCGCCGATATGGCCTGCGCAATCACCGTGGCCAGCGCCACACCTGCAACCCCCATATCAAACCGGATCACGAAAATCAGATCCAGGATGATATTGAGCACACTCGACACGATCAGATATGCAAGCGCGGAGATCGAATCTCCAAGCCCTCTCAAGATTCCGCTTAAGATGTTGTAAAACGCAAGTCCTGCAACTCCCAGAAACAAAATCCTGAGGTAAGAAGTACACCAGTCCAGGATACTGGCCGGTGTCTTTAACAGGATCAACAGCGGTCTGGCTGCCACCGTTGCCAGAACCATGACAATAACAGAAGAAATCCCGGTCAAAACGATACTGTTTGCTATCGCAATAGACAGATCTTCCCTCTTCCTTGCGCCAAAATACTGGGATACCATAATACTGGCTCCCACACTGATTCCAATAAAAAGCACAATCAGCAGATTCAGGATCGGCCCGGCGCTTCCCACCGCAGCCAGCGCATTATCCCCTACATAATTCCCTACCACAACGCTGTCTACCGTATTATATAACTGTTGGGCGATGTTCCCGATCAACATCGGCACGGTAAAGAGCAGGATGTCTTCCCAGGGTTTCCCTACGGTCATATCAACCGGGGCAAATAATTTCTTTAGTGCATTCATATTCTCCCTCCTTGTATCTGTTATATCATAAAATAATAATTTTTGATATAGTATTTAAAAAATCCTTGTCATATAGTTTTAAAAACTATATAATAGTTACATTGAGGTGATACTATGACAATTGATACAAAAGATATGCTTAACAGCATTTTATCCAGCATTTCACGCATCGAATATGTGAGGCCCGGGGATATTCCGAATATAGATCTGTATATGGACCAGGTGACTACTTTTATGGAAGAGCAGCTGCGTTCGACCAAGCGTCATGAAGAGGACAAGATACTTACCAAGACCATGATCAACAATTATGCCAAGAACAATCTCCTTCCTCCCCCTGTTAAAAAGAAATACTCGAAAGAGCATGTCCTGGTTATGATATTTATCTACTATTTTAAAAATATCCTGGCGATCAAGGATATTGAAACCTTACTGAATCCTGTCACAGAGAAGTATTTTGAGACAGGTGAAGAGCTTAATATGACCTCTATCTATGAGGAGATCTGCAGGTTAGAGAAATCAAGGATCGATACACTGCAAAAAGATGTTGCAAGAGCTTATCACTCTGCCATTAACAGTTTCTCCAGCGCGCGGGAAGAGGATCGGGATTATCTTCAGGTATTTTCTTTTATCTGTTCTCTGAGCTTTGATGTATATGTCAAAAAGCTTCTGATTGAAAAACTGATTGACGAGCTTCCGGAACCGGTACATGAAAAAAAGAAGAAATAAGACCCATGCCGTCTTATTTCTTCTTTTCTTGTATTTTTATTCTCTTATATCTTCTCCTGGCTTCTCTGCCTATTCTTCCTTGTTAATCCTCTCAAATACCATGTCATATCCATCGTTGCCATAGTTTAACGAGCGGTTCACCCTGCTGATTGTAGCCGTAGAAGCCCCCGTCTTATCCGCGATCTCAAGATATGTCTTATGCTCTCTCAGCATCTTCGCTACCTCAAATCTCTGTGACAGCGACAGCAGCTCATTAATCGTACAGATATCCTCGAAAAAGGTATAGCATTCTTCTTTGTCTTTCAGGCTTAATATTGCGCGAAACAGATAATCTACTGCTTCCGTCCTGATCTTCTTACTCATAGAATTATTTCCTCCGTAACCATTTCACTACGGTTACATTTTAGCACAGTAAATTTATAAAGTCTATACCTTTTTATACCGTTTTAAAACCGATTTTAATTTGTCAAGCGTTGTGTTGGCAACCAGCTCTTCCGGAAAATCTACCTCCTTCAATATACGAAATGCATATTCATAATCGGCGATATCCGCGTCTACATGAGAATCGCTTCCCAGGACAACCATCGTCTCCTGTTCCTTACACTCTAAGAGCATTTCCCGGCAATTCTCCATGGTATTTACCCGGAACCCCTCCGGCCGCAGGGATGAGTTGTTCACTTCCAGAAGCGTCCCTGTCTTCTTCGCCTCTCTGGCCAGTACCCGCATATCCACCGGTACCCTTCCGTCATCCGGATGTCCGATAATATCCACATATTCATTCTGCATAGCATTCACGTACGCCTGTGTGACCATCTCTTTTGAATATTCACCCTTGTAGCAGGGAAGATGAATGCTGGCAATAGCTATATCCATCTCCCGCAGCACTTCCTGTGTAAGGTCCACTTCTCCGGCTTCATTCAGGATATTCAGTTCCGTCCCAAGCAAAAGCTCGATCCCGCACTGACGTCTCGGTACAACACGCAGGTTCTGAAAATAATAGATATGGCAGGTTCCCGGCATCTTCACGGCATGTTCTGTAATCGCAAGCCCTTTGAGACCTTTTTTACAGGCAGCTTCGGCCATCTCCCGGATCGTATTATATGCATGCCCGCTGGCAAGTGTATGGGAATGGGTATCAATCTCAATGTTCATAATCTCTTGTCCTTCTTTCTTTTGTTTCATTTTCATACATGGAAATATTATACAGTATATATTTTTCTTTTTCTACACAATCTAAACTAAAAGGAGGGCTTTTTATCATGAAAGCAAAACAAATAGATAAAGAAAACCAGAAGATCATTGATGAATACGACTATCTCTCCAATGCCGCTTCTTCACAGGACTGCACAGGCTTAATTCCTTCTGAACCGGTTTCCGCAGAAGAAATCGAATCCTATGAAGAACTTTACCATTTCCTGCCTCCGGGAGCAAGAGCAGCTGCCATCAAGCCGGATGAACTCTGACTTCGTATGTTGCATCACACGGCCTGACCGGCCGCGGACTAAAGCTTCACGGCCATGGTACGCTGCGGGAAATCCCGCATATACTAATGAAAAATGGAGTTTATATTATGCCATCAACAAATCTGATCCCTGTAAACGGGGTGATCCAAAGTATCTCTGAATTCGACAACAATTGCTGCATGCAGGAGGTTACAATCCGCAATTCAGACGGGATACAGAACTTTATCGTCAGCCCTGACACCTATGTCATAAGCGAAGTCCGCTTGAGAATCGGCATGAATGTCACGGCGTTCTACGATGCCGATCTTCCGATCCCGCTGATCTTCCCGCCCAGATACCAGGCCATCTTTATCGGACGGCGCAATCCGCAGGAAACTCTCTACGCAGGACAATTTGACAGGAGCCTGACATCTCTCGACGGTGCACTCCAGCTGAACATCGGGCGCTCTACCGAGATCGTCACTTCGAACGGCCAGCCCTTTAACTGCTCTCTTGAGGCACAGACACTGATCGTGTATTATACAACTACGACCAGAAGCATTCCGCCTCAGACTACGCCGCGCAAGATCATCGTTGTGTGCTGAAAATTTATTGAAAAGTTTTAAAATTCTACTTTCTTCACGCTCCCATCTGTGTTATAATCTTTGTATGGGGCATTAGCGCAGTTGGGAGCGCGCCACACTGGCAGTGTGGAGGTCACGGGTTCAAGTCCCGTATGCTCCACTTCAGAATTCCAGCGAAGTTTTCGGCACATTAACAACAGTAGTAAGTAATTTACGGAAAGCAGGTGAAGGTATGACAGGCAAAGAAGTGTTAAATCTGATCCGGGCATTGCGCGCAAAAGGAATGTCTGCAGAAGAGATTCTTGAAATTATCGAAATTGTTGAAAGTCATTCTCCGGTGGAAGACGGCAAAAAACAGGATGAATAAATCTCAATGAACTAGATAAAATCAAAGAGTAGCAAAAAAAAGGTGTAAAGTCCATCATCGATCTGGACTTTACACCTTTTTATCATCTCTCCGATACGGTACTGCACCGGCACTCACACCGCATACAGTACTGTATCGTCAGACTATTTAATTCACACTTCTCTTCACATAACTGGTATGCAGCGTCTCATGGGCCTTATGGCTTCCCGGCTTCTCAAGGTACTCTTCATAGAGCTTCTTGATCTCCGGATTCTCATGAGACTTACGGATCGCCTTCGCCTCATCATTGCGGTACAATACGCCCGCACGGATTCCCCGAACATCCGTAAAGTTACGCACATCCCCGGATACCTGAGGCTGTCCGCCGCCATTGACACATCCGCCCGGACATCCCATGATCTCGATGAAGTGGTACTCGGCCTCGCCTGACTTCACTTTATTCAGCAATTCTCTGGCGTTGCCAAGCCCGGAAGCAACCGCAACCTTCACATCCATACCTGCCACATTATACGAAGCCTCTTTGATTCCCTTCGTTCCGCGTACATCCGTAAACTCCAGGTTCGCAAGCTCCTCTCCTGTCAATGTCTCGACTGCCGTACGAAGCGCCGCTTCCATTACTCCGCCGGTCGCTCCAAAGATCACTCCGGCACCCGTAGACTCTCCCATCGGATTATCGAATCCTTCATCCGGAAGGGCCGTAAATTCAATACCGCAGCGTTTGATCAATCTTGCAAGCTCCCTGGTGGTGATCGCAATATCTACATCCGGGACGCCGGCCGCGCTCTGATCGGCTCTCCCGATCTCGAATTTCTTCGCCGTACAGGGCATTACGCTGACTGATACGATTTTCTTCGGATCAATCCCCTCCTTCTCTGCAAAATATGTTTTCAGCATCGCGCCAAACATCTGCTGCGGAGACTTACAGGTTGACAGATTCTCCGTCATATCAGGGAAATAATGTTCACAATACTTAATCCATCCCGGTGAACAGGATGTGATCATCGGAAGCACTCCCCCGTTCTTGATCCGGTCAAGCAGCTCTGTCGCCTCTTCCATGATGGTAAGGTCCGCAGCCCAGTCGGTATCGAAGACCTTGTCGAATCCCAGTCTCCGCAAAGCCGCTGCCATCTTGCCTTCCACATCCGTTCCCATTGGGTAGCCGAATTCCTCGCCAAGTCCTGCTCTTACGGACGGAGCGGTCTGAACCACCACATATTTCTCCGGATCCGCGATCGCCTCGATAATCTGCTTCGTATAGTCCTTCTCATAGAGAGCGCCCGTCGGACAGGCAGCGATACACTGACCGCAGGATACACAGCTTGTCTCGCCAAGCCCCATTCCGAACGGGGATCCGATCATCGTTGCAAATCCGCGGTTATTTGGTCCTATCACGCCAATCCCCTGCGTCTTCTCACACACGGCCACACAACGGCGGCATAAGATACACTTGTTATTATCACGAATCATATGAGCCGCAGAATCATCCAGTTCATAATGATTCATCTCACCCTCATAGAAATTCTCATCCTCCACGCCATATTCACGGCACAGCTGCTGTAATTCACAGTTACCGCTTCTTACACATGACAGACATTTTTTATCATGATTGGAAAGAAGAAGCTGCAGGGTCTTTTTCCTGGATTCAATCAATTTGGGAGTATTCGTATATACTTCCATTCCCTCATTGATTGGATGAACACAGGCAGCTACCAGATTCCTGGCTCCCTTTACTTCTACCACACACATACGGCATGCACCGATCTCATTGATCTCTTTCAGATAACAAAGCGTCGGTATCCTGATTCCTGCAAGATGCGCCGCTTCAAGGATCGTAGAGCCTGCAGGAGCGGATACATCAAGACCGTTGATTTTAAGATTAATATTTTCCATATTCTCCATCCTCCATTACTCTTTATAAATTGCACCGAAACGACATTTTTCCATACAAGCGCCGCACTTGACGCACTTATCCTGATTGATCACATGCGGTTCTCTTACAGAGCCCGAGATCGCATCATTCGGACAGGTTCTTGCGCATAAAGTACATCCCTTACACTTGTCTGCGTCAATCTTGTAGGAAAGAAGCGCTTTACATACACCTGCCGGACACTTCTTATCCACAATATGTGCAATATATTCATCCTTAAAGTAACGTAAGGTAGAAAGTACCGGGTTTGGAGCGGTCTGCCCAAGCGCACACAAGGAATTGGACTTCAGATGCGCCGCCAGATCCTCAAGCTTATCCAGGTCTTCCATCGTTCCCTGGCCATTGGTGATCTTCTCTAAGATCTCCAGCATACGCCTGGTTCCGATACGGCACGGCGTACATTTACCGCAGGACTCATCCACCGTGAACTCCAGGAAGAACTTCGCGATATCAACCATACAGGTATCTTCATCCATAACAATCAGTCCGCCGGAACCCATCATAGAACCAATCGCGATCAGGTTGTCATAATCGATCGGCACATCAAAATGCTCTGCCGGAATACATCCGCCGGACGGGCCGCCGGTCTGAGCCGCCTTAAACTTCTTCCCATTGGGGATACCGCCGCCGATCTCCTCCACGATCTCACGGAGCGTCGTTCCCATAGGTATCTCCACAAGTCCCGTATTCTTAACCTTTCCGCCAAGAGCGAATACCTTCGTCCCCTTGGACTTCTCTGTTCCCATGGACGCGAACCAGTCCGCGCCATTTAAGATAATCTGCGGAATATTCGCCAGAGTCTCTACGTTATTCAAAATGGTCGGTTTCTGGAACAGTCCCTTAAGGGCCGGGAATGGCGGACGCGGACGCGGCTCGCCTCTGTTTCCTTCGATAGAGGTCATAAGCGCCGTCTCCTCACCGCAGACGAATGCTCCCGCACCCAGACGAAGCTCGATATCAAAATCAAATCCCGAATCAAAAATATTCTTACCAAGCAGACCGTACTCTCTTGCCTGCCCGATCGCGATATTCAGCCTCTCAACCGCGATCGGATATTCCGCACGGACATAGATGTATCCCTGCGACGCGCCAATCGCATATCCCGCGATTGCCATTGCTTCCAATACTACATGAGGATCACCCTCCAGAACGGAACGGTCCATGAACGCTCCCGGATCGCCCTCGTCGGCGTTACAGCAGACATACTTCTGATCTGCCTGATTTGCTGCCGCGAATTTCCACTTTAATCCGGTGGGGAACCCGGCGCCGCCGCGTCCGCGAAGCCCGCTGTCTAAGATGATCTGGATCACCTCTTCCGGCTTTTTCGTTGTCAGCACTGTGCCCAATGCTTCGTAGCCGCGGGTTCCGATATATTCTTCAATATTCTCAGGATTGATCACACCGCAGTTACGCAGGGCGACTCTGTGCTGCTTCTTATAGAACTGTGTCTCCTGCAGCGGCAATATCTCATCATTGCTCTTTACCGTCTCATCATATAACAGACGCTTTACAACTCTTCCTTTTAATAAATGTTCGGATACGATCTCCGGGATATCCTCTTCCTTCACCATCGCATAGAAAGAGCCCTCCGGATACACGATCATGATCGGCCCTAACGCACACAGACCGAAACAGCCGGTCTTTACCACGCCGACTTCATTCTCCAGTCCGTTTTTCTTAATCTCTTCTTCTAATCTTTCTCTGATCTTCTGGCTGCCGGAGGAAGTACATCCTGTTCCACCGCATACCAAGACGTGCGAACGATACATAAGTCTTAGTTCCTCCTTTGTCTATAATTGCTGAGCCGCCAACGTATACTTGGCGACTACCTGCCCCTGCTTCAGATGAAGTTCAAATACCTCCATCGCTTTCTCAGGATTCATCTTCACATAGGTTACCTTCTCTTTGCCCGGTTCCAGCACCTCCACGATCGGTTCATACTGGCACAATCCGATACATCCGGTCGGAGTCACACTGATCTTCTCTGCCAGAGACTCCTTCTGTACCGCATCCGAAAGAGCCGTAAGCACCGGTCTTGCACCGCTTGCGATCCCGCATGTAGCCATGCCTACCACAACTCTCGTCTGAGTCTCATTCTCTGAGCGCACACCGACTTTTCCCTGATTTTTTTCTCTTATTGCTTTTAATTCTTCCAGAGATTTCATTCTATTCTTATTCCTCCCTTAATGGTCATCATATTATATTTCCGTCATTCACTTCTGCATGGTTTTCTTTCAGATATCCCCTGATAAATTCCGAAACCTCCACATTCCTGAACGACAGTCCGCCTAATATCTGCCTCATCTGTCTTGTGTCCAACACAAATTCCCTGTCATCATATGCATATCTATAATGAAAATCAATCTCTTCATTGAATACGATCAACGTATGGATCGTCGAACTCAGGTCACCTAACGGCATTCGGTCTATATGCGACAGGCCGAATACTGCTCTGACCTCTGTCCCTTCTCCTTCTCTGGATACAATCTTAAAACTGCCTCCCGTCCCCAAAGCCGCCTGCTTAAAAAACGGAATTCCAAGTCCTACTCTCCTGGTTGTCCTCGTCGTAAAAAAAGGATCGGTCACTTTTTGAACCTGCTCCTTACTCATCCCGCATCCATTATCTCTCACCGATATCTCCAGGGTATCCCTCCCCGTGTCCGCCGCCACGTCAATCTCTATGTAACTGGCTTTCGCACGCACAGAATTCTCTGTCACGTCTAAAATATTCAATGCGATCTCCGTCATCATATCTATTCATACTTCGCCAGAATGTCATCAATATCATCCACCGTAAGACGGCCATATACCTCGTCGTTGACCATCATGACAGGCGCCAGGCCGCAGGCTCCTACACAACGGCAGGCATCCAGAGAAAATTTGCCATCCGGAGTACACTCTCCCCCAACGATTCCGAGTTTTTCCATCAGCTTATTATAAATATCACCGGAACCTTTTACATAACACGCTGTCCCAAGACAGACGGATATACGGTAACGTCCCTTTGGATTCAAATTAAACTGTGAATAAAATGTAGCAACTCCGTAGATCTTCTCAAGTGGTATTCCTGTCTCATCAGAAATGATCTTCTGAACCTCATAAGGCAGATATCCATAGATATCCTGCGCTCTCTGCATGATAGGCATTAGCGCGCCTTTTTCATCCTTCAATTCATGGATCACCTCTAACAGTTCCTTCTCCTGAGCTTCGGTTCCATTGAACTGAACTGTAGATTTGTTAGAAAGCATTATTATTTTACCTCCCTTGGTTATTTTTTGGTAACGCTTAAAATACATCCCAGTGTTTTTCATTCTAGCATATAAATTTTCAAAAATCTAGTTTTTTTCGACATCAATTGTGTTAATTTTCTGACACCTTTGTTTGTTAATTCACTATCTATTTTGTTAAAATTTTTACAAAAATAAATCTCGTTTTTTGTCTATTTTGTACAATTATGTATTGAATTTCATTTTTTACAATGCTATACTGATAACTGGCAAAAATAATTTCAGGAGGCAGCTATGACAATTGAAACGATCAAAACCTTATTGGATGCGGATATCCTTTACGGCAGTGAATATCTGGATCACGAAGTCAATTATGCATTTTCGTCTGATATGATGAGCGACGTCCTTGCCTTTGCCAGCGAACATTCTGCATTGATCACAGGGCTCTGTAACCCTCAGGTCGTCAGAACTGCTGAGATGCTCGACATCGTCTGTATCATATTCGTCAGAAACAAGATTCCGGATCAGAAGATCCTGACTCTGGCAGAAGATAAGGAAATTGCCATCCTCTGCACAAATCATGATATGTTTACCGCGTGCGGCATATTATACAGCAACGGATTACTTGGAGGTGCCTGATCTATGGAGGAACAACTGACATTCAACTATACAATTCCCGGAGATGATTTTACCCGTGCCGGGGAAGCAAGCAGCAGCGTGAAGAACAAGTTAAAACAGATGGGCCTGGACAGCAATACCATCCGCAAGGTCTCCATCGCCATGTATGAAGGAGAGATCAACATGGTTATCCATGCCAATGGAGGAACGATTGCTGTTGAGATCTCCATGGACAAGATACGTATGATCCTCGCCGATACAGGCCCGGGCATCGCCGACATTGACAAAGCCATGGAGAACGGGTATTCCACCGCACCCGAAGAAGTGCGTGCACTGGGCTTTGGCGCCGGGATGGGATTGCCAAACATGAAAAAATACACAGATCAGATGAATATCGAATCTACGGTAGGCGTCGGCACTACTGTAACTATGGAAGTCTATCTTTAATACCGGAGTTTTACAGACCGGCACAGAGATACAATGCCAGTAAGAAAAGGGGGGAGAAACTTGGATAAATTCATTCATTCCGTTAAGCTTGATGAGGAGGCATGTACCGGATGCATCAACTGCATCAAATACTGTCCGACACAGGCCATACGTGTACATAATGGGAAGGCAAGTATTACCCCGGAATTCTGCATTGACTGCGGCCGGTGTCTGAGATACTGTCCGCATCACGCGCAGACTGTAACCTATGATTCCGTCCGCGACATCCACAAATACCGGTACACGGTCGCCCTCCCGGCACCTTCCCTGTATGCACAGTTTAATAATCTGACAAATATAGACATTGTGCTTAATGCCCTGATCTCAATGGGTTTCGACGATGTATTTGAAGTAAGCGCCGCTGCAGAGCTTGTATCCGAAGCCTCCCGCGCCTATATCAAGGAACACCTGGAGGACGCCCCTTTTATCAGCACATCCTGCCCTACGATTATCAGGCTGATCCGCGTCAAATTCCCAACTTTGATCCCCCGGCTTCTCCCTATCAAACCTCCTATAGAGATTGCCGCAGAGATCGCAAGAAAACGTGCAATGCAAAAAACCGGACTTGCCTCCGAAGAGATCGGCATTTTCTTTATCTCGCCCTGCCCGTCTAAGGTTGCTTACGTCAGATCACCCCTGGGGATCAAAAAGAGCGCAGTCGATAAGGTACTGGCGATCAAAGATGTATATCCCATCCTTCTGGAACACATGACGAGCGACGAATCCAGATTAAAGCCTCTGTCAACCTCCGGACGTATCGGCATTGGCTGGAACAACGCCGGCGGTGAAGCTGCCGGACTGATCACGGATAATTACCTTGCCTGCGACGGTATCATGAGTACCTTAAGGGTATTAAGCGATCTGGAGGATGAGAAATTCTATGGACTGAAATTCGTAGAACTCAATGCCTGCAACGGCGGATGTGTGGGTGGCCCGTTAAATGTCGAGAATCCATATATCGCAATCGCCAAGACGAAGAAACTGAATCGGACTCTGCCGGTCGCGAGAACTCACTCCAATGACAGGGAGGATCTTAGAGATCTCGACTATCGATGGAATGATTACGTAGAATATGAACCGGTCTTCCGCCTTGGCAAATCCTTCCGCGAAAGCCTGGAAATGATGGGAATGGTGGAAGAACTGACCGAACAGCTTCCCGGACTGGACTGCGGTTCCTGCGGCGCGCCTACCTGCCGCGCACTTGCAGAAGATATCGTGAGAGGAAACGCTACCAAGAATGACTGCATCTATGTATTTCATGAATATATTAACTCACTGTCAAAGGAGATCTTCTTCCTGACACGTTCTTTAAACCTGAACAACCCAAGCGACGAAGATTCCATGGATCTTCTGGAGGACTATATACAGAAGCTTACCACAGAACTGGACAAAAAGGAGCGATAAATAATATGTTAACAATCCAGACATTGATTGATTCAGATATTTTCACGTTAAAGACAAAGGGGAACCCTTCTAAGACTATCACAAAGGTATTCTGCTGCGACCTCTTAAGCATTGCCATGGGAAAGGCCCCTGCCGAGAGCGCGTGGGTTACCGTTATGGGCAATCGAAACACCCTGGCAGTGGCATCTCTTGCGGATATATCCTGCATTGTTCTGGCAGAGGGCGCCTCATTTCAGGACACAGAATTAGCGTGCGCCGATCAGGAGGGTATTGCAGTCTTTGCCACCGAACTGCCCATATTCGACGCGGGACTTAAGATACAGGAGCTGTTGTCATGATACCTTTATACTATGACCTGCATATCCACTCCTGCCTGTCCCCCTGCGGGGACGATGATATGACACCGGCCAATATCGTAGGTATGGCCGCCGTCAAGGGACTCGATGTGATCGCACTGACCGACCATAATTCCTGCAAGAATTGCCCTGCAGCCATGAAACACGGCGAAAGCTACGGCATCACCGTGATCCCCGGCATGGAACTGACCACGGCCGAGGAAGTGCATGTTGTCTGTCTCTTTCCCTCACTTGCCGATGCAATGGCTTTCGATGAATATGTGTATGCCCGCCTGCTCCCTATTCCGAATAAAGAAGCAGTCTTTGGAAAGCAGCAGATCATGGATGAAGACGATCAGGTTACCGGCAATGTGGAACACCTGCTGATCGGCGCCACAGATATTTCCTTTGACCAGGTCTTTGATCTGGCAGAAGCTTATCATGGCACTGCCTATCCCGCCCACATTGACAAATCTACAACAAGCCTGCTGTCTAACTTAGGTTTCGTACCGCCGGACAGCCGCTTTACCTGTGCCGAAATCAGCACCTTTGACCGCCTGCATCAGATTCAAAAGGAACATCCTTATTTTCTGCAATGTAAGATTATAAGCAGCTCGGATGCACATTACCTCGAAGATATCCATGAGCCCGATTATCAGATTTACGCGAAGTCACGGGCAATTCCTGATATCCTCGCGGGGCTTCGCTTCTAAGGCAGCCTCTATCTTCTCCCGTGCTTCCCGAACTTCCCGGTGATTCTGCCCGCCGGAGCTAAAACCGATTACAAGGTCCTCCTGCCGGATGATCCCCGGGAAGTAGAAATCACACAGTTCTTTCTTATGAGATGCATTTGCCGGAATATTCCTGGCCCGGCAATCTGCTATGACCTGCTCATTACAGACCGCATCATCCGTCGCCGCCAGCACCAGATCCGCCCCTTCAAGCAACTCCTTATGATAGGCATCCTGTATCCAGAGAATACGCCCCTCTTCATGCAGCTGCCGGATCCGCCGGGTGGCCTCTGGCGCCGCAACCAGAATATTCCCCGCAAATTCCAGCAATGTTTCTACTCTTCGCTGTGCGATCTTTCCGGCGCCAATGATAACGATCTTCTTCTGTGACAGATCTATAAACAGCGGAAAATAAGGTTTTTTCATATCATATCCTGCCTCTTCATTATACTCACAACATACTCGAAAAATTATTCAGTCTCTTCCTTCGGTCCTGGTAATCCGGCAGTACCTTCTCCACAATCCCCCAGAAATTCTTAGAATGGTTCATCTCTCTCCTGTGTGCCAATTCATGCACGACCACATAATCCAGAAGCTCCATCGGCATAAGCACCAGCTTCCAGTTAAAGTTCAGATTCCCTTTGCTGCTGCAGCTCCCCCATCTCGTCTTCTGCTCACGGATGGTGATCCTGCCATAAGAAATACCCATTAACCGGGCATAGTACTCCACCCGTTCCGGGAAAACCCGAAGTGCTCTTTCAACGCCTTCACGGCGGATCTCCTCCGTGATGATCATCTTATTCTCCTGCTTCTGATGAAGCTGGTTCTGATTCTTAATAATCCAGTCTTGCTTCTCCCTGATGAATCGCTCCACCTGTGTTTTGGATACGGAATAGGGCGTACGCACGACCACCCTCCCGTCCTCCTTGATCTGGATTGCAATCGTCTTGCGATGAGAGCGAACCCACTCGTATGTAATCTGTTCCATCTGGATACTCCTTATTTCTTCTGTAAACACTGCATAATCTCTTGCATGCTATGTAAGTTCAACATTTTTGTAAACTATGGAATCCCTATCATTCCTTATCCCACTTGTTTATAAAATAGGTTCGATAACTGCACGGAAATATTGATCTAATTCAGTTGGTGATTGCTTTCTGTGACCTTTAATCCACCATAAGATCATTTCAACAAAACTGCTGGAAATATGATTGACTAAAAAATCACTGGGCAGCGATGTATTCCTTTTCCGGCTTTGATTAACAAATTGCATTCGCACTAATTCATTTAGGCTATCTTTAAAATACCGTAAAAAGATTTCGCTGCTTTCGCAGGAGAGCAGGCCAAGAACATTATTATGATTTTCCTCTAAATGCTGTAAGAGATGACAAAATACAGAGTTAGGAACGCTGTTATCAGAATATAAGCCATGTGTGTGACCGGAATCAACGGCACTGTCAATAATATGTCCGAATAATTCCACGCAAAGTTCCTTCAGTAAATCATCTTTTGTTTCAAAATGTGCATAAAAAGTACTTCGCCCAATATTTGCTTCATCTATGATTTCCTGCACCGTAATGTTGTTATAATTCTTATACCCCAATAAGGCTATAAAGGCATTAAAAATAGCGGCTCTTGTTTTTTGCTGTCGTCTGTCCATAATATTCTCCTGTACAGATTTTGAAAATTGTTCCGTAACTTACATTGTGATTGAATTGCTTATTGTTTTCGTAATCGAAATTGATACAATAAATATCGAACAAAACGTTTGATAACGTATAAATTATACGGAAGATTCAGAGCAATGTCAAGATGATAAAAGGAGGTATGCTTTTATGTTAAAGAAATTAAACACATTGTTATCTGGTGTACCAATGACGGTTGTTAGCGGCGTCTTTTTGCTTACGAGCTTCATGCTGCCAAAAACTGGAGTAAACCTGCCGATCGATCCGGCATGGGCATCAATCATAATAAGCGGTATTCCCTTGCTGTATCTTGCAATATGGAGAGTCATTCATAATCCGGGAATCAGTAAAATTTCCTCAGCCCTGCTTATTGTGATTGCTATGTTTGCGGCGGTTGCCATTGGTGATTTATTTGCAGCCGGAGAAGTCGTATTTATTATGGCAATAGGTGCTATTTTAGAAGATATGACAACAAATAGAGCGAAAAAAGGATTAAAAAAACTGATTAGCCTTGCACCGATACAAGGACGCAAAATCGAAAATGGACAAGAAAAAATGATACCCACAGATGAGATCCAATATGATGATATTTTGCGTATTCTGCCCGGTGAAACAATACCAGTGGATGGAATCATCACAACCGGCGAAACATCTGTTGACCAGTCTATTATGACAGGAGAATCACTCCCGGTAGACAAAGAAATTGGCGAAACCGTATTTTGTGGAACAATTAACCGTTTTGGTTCAATCGACATGGTGTTAGTCAATAAATGTGTTGGTCTCGCTCCATTACAATATCACTAACCGACAGTTGCATATATCATGGACAC
>ERZ808044.703-NODE-703-length-29131-cov-5.256213_pt1 | contig 29131 bp, 32 predicted proteins | sample MGYA00380195_ERZ808044 | MGnify/ENA primary metagenome ERZ808044 (study PRJEB31490, sample SAMN06133423) | mouse gut metagenome | isolation source: Z7_2 | host: mice | place: China: Chengdu | collected 2015-05 ...
CAGTGCTAAGCTCGTGAGGGACCTCGCCAAGCACCGGCGGACTCCCATGTCCCCTCCGCAATTGATTCCGCCTACTTCCCCGGGTCAGTTTTTCGCCGGGGACGGAACACTCAGGCGGAAATTTTCGCGGCACCGGACATGGTCCGTTCCGGGCGCTGATTGTCTCCAACCTTAAATGGGGAGGACCCTGTCGCGGCCACTACGTGTTTCCGTCAGGCTGATATTAAATCTTCCACAATTTTTTATAAAAGGCGCATTGAAGGCATATCGTATTTTTTGTACACGGTAGCACTGAGTGGCCTCGACAAGGTCCGCCCCCGCACTTAACGCGTGAGACACTCAGCGTCCGCTGGCCATACCGGCGGCGTCCTCACCTGCTCAATTAAATTTTAAAATCGTCTTGTAAATTTCCTCTGCTTCCGCTATAATAAAAAACACTACATCTGACATTCAACCGACAACTGCCGGCTTGTTTTCTGAATATCTGCCGATAGTTCTTTCTGCGGAGTAAAGGCGGTTTTATTTACTCAGAATTGCATCAATTTCTTTTCCGTCCAGTACCCGTTTTTTAATTTTCATTTGTCATTGTACCCTGAGTCTTTTTATTTCTGTTTATTCTTTTATCTGTTACACTGTCTGTCTCTATCTATATTTTAATCCAAAGCTTTCTTTGAATCCTATCTGTCCCGCTCTGCTGCACTTATGGCAGCCTTTCTTCTTTCATTTCTCATGCATCTGCTCTCATAGCAGTTGACATAATATTCCATTCAGGAGGTATTTTATGATTTATGAAACTTTTTTAACTACCATTCACTCACTTGTTCAGGAAAAACTGGAGGGCCGGGCTGAAGTATCCCTTCGGCGTGTCCTGAAAAATAACGGGCTTCTCCTGGACGGCCTGTCTATCTCTTCATCGGTTTCCGCATTCTCGCCGACTGTGTATCTGAATTCCTATTATGACGAAGAAGAAGGCGGACTACCTCTCCCCATCATTGCCGAGCAGATTCTTCTGCTCTATGAGGAGGGCGATGGACTGCCCTCGGAGCTGGCAGAACAACTGAAGGATTTTGAAAAGGTGAAAGACCGGATTGCCTACAAACTGATCAATGCGGAGGATAACGCCGTTCTTTTATCGGGAGTGCCCCACTTCCGTTATCTGGATCTGGCTGTTGTCTTCTACATCATCGTGGCGGAAAGTGAGGAAGGGCAGATGACTGCCCTGATTCATGACGAACATCTGAACCTGTGGAATATCACTGCAGATGATTTATCGCTGCTGTCGGAGCAGAATACCGGCACCCTTCTTCCCTGCCGGATTAAACCAATCGAGGACGCCATTATGGAACTGGGAGAGGGAGATGAAGGTACGCTCACGGACGCCTCCTCCCTCTTTCCTGTCAATCTCTATGTCCTGACCAACGAAAAGGGCATCAACGGCGCCTCCTGCCTTCTGTACAAGGATGTATTAAAAAACTTCGCGGCACAGGTGGACGATGATCTTGTCATCCTTCCCTCCAGTATCCACGAAGTTTTGCTGGCGCCTTATAAAAAGGCGCTGTCTCTCGATGAGTTAAATGAAATGATTTTCTGCATCAATCGTTCCGAAGTACCTGTGGAAGACCGTCTCTCGGATCACATCTACTTCTATTCCAGGGAACAGAACTGTCTCTATCTCCCGCCGAATCTCGAATCTAAGTCTTCTGTACCAGGCGGAACAATGAATCCACAATAAATATGGCAAGCGCCATCGCTCCGGCTATCTGTATGGTCTGTACCAGGTGGTAGGTGGAAAGATCCGCCAGCCCCTGTATCATAAAATAGACACAGCGGTAAACGGAGGCTCCCGGCACAGTGGGCAGGATCCCTGCTACCAGAAATACCGTAACCGGAGCTTTTAAGACCCTTGCAAAAATATGGCTCAGGATTGATACCACCAGACTGGAAAGAAAGGCCGCCATAATCAGGGAGCGTCCCGCCTGAAGCGCCAGCAGGTAGACAAACCAGCATACCCCTCCGGCCGCTCCCGCATAGAGCAGAAATTTCTTCGGTACGTCCAGAATAATGGAGAATCCGAAAATAGCCAGGAAGGCAGCCGCACTCTGTACTGCAAGTTCTGTCATAAGCCACCTCCCATCATTCCGAATACGACCATGGCGGCGCCGACACCGGAGGCCACACCCAGAGCCACCACAATCGCCTCGGCGATTCTGGCCACACCGGAGCTGTAATCCCCGTTCAATGTGTCGCGGATGGCCGCAGTAAAGGTTACGCCCGGTACCATGGGCATGATGGCGCTGATGATCACGGCATCAATATTCATACTGAAGAATACCAGCCGCTGTATCAGCAGCGCCGTCACCGCCAGGGCAAAAGAGCCGGCTGCATTCTGGCAGAAGTCATTGAACCTGAGGCGCGAGGCTCCTGTAACCGCCAGGGCCAGGACGAGCCCAACAACCCCTGCCGCCACACAGTCCAGCCAGTTTCCGCCGAATAATACGGCAAAGAAAGTCGATGTCATGATATAACCGATACATTTATGGAGAAAACCGTACTCTATATTTGTCCGGATTTCTTTTAATTCCTCCTGCGCCTCTTCCACCGTCATCTCACCTGCACAGAACCGCCTGGATATATTGTTCACCCGGTACACCCGGTTTAAATTAGTCGATCGTTTATTCACTCTCTTGACAACTGTAATTGCGCTGATCGAAGGATCGGAAAGCGTCGCAAATATTCCCGTTGCAAGTGCGAAAACTTCTATTCCCTCCAGGCCGGACTGCTTCAGTATCCGGCTGACCGTATCCTCAATACGGTATACCTCGGCCCCGCTGACCAGCATAATTTCCCCTGCCAGCACGGCCATCTCTATCAGTACCTGATAATCCATTCTCTGCTACCCCATCTATCGTATTTACCGGAAAACCGTCAGGCCCCGGAGCGGTTGTTTCAAATCCCGGCTTCTCACCGCTGCTTATTAAAATATTCTTCTGCCAATCTGAAATACGATAACTGCTGCCGTCCAGGCAACCGCCAGCTGAAAAGCCATCATCAGAAGCGTCCAGCGCGTAGACTGTGTCTCTCTTCTGATTGTCGCAATCGTGGCAATACACGGTGTGTATAAAAGGCAGAAGATCATCAGTGCATAAGCATTAACTCCCCCAAACCCGGCGCCTCCTAATATTGCGGAAAGCTGTGTCATGCCGGAAGCCGAATTAATATTACTAATCCCGTAAAGCACAGAAAAACTGGAGACCACCACTTCTTTGGCCGAAATGCCGGAAATCAGTGCGACTGCGATCTGCCAGCTTCCGAGTCCGGCCGGCGCCAGTATCGGCGTCAGACTGTGACCGATAATCGCCGCAAAGCTTTCTGAAACATCATTAATAAGACCTGACGGCCCGATATTCAGAATAAACCAGAGGATGATTGAAGCAATAAAAATCGTCGTCCCTGCCTTTGTCAGATAATCCTTGACCTTATCCCATACATAGATAGCGACAGTCCTCAGATTCGGCGTCTTATATTCCGGCAGCTCAATCAGAAGAATATTATCGTATTTTTCACTTGAAGATCTATGTACAATATATGCCACCAGAATCGCGACGGCCAGACCTATCACATAAAGTGAGTAGGCTACCAGAAGCGCCTTCTGAGGAAAAAACATCTCTGAAAACAGGACATAGATCGGCAGTCTGGCCGAACAGGACATAAACGGAGTGATGAGTATCGTCCTCCTTCTGTCCTTCACGCTCTCCAGCGCCCTTGTTGCCATGACGGCAGGAACCGTGCAGCCAAACCCCAGCAGCATCGGAAGGAATGCTTTTCCCGATAGGCCCACCATCCCCATTGTCTCATTCATCACATAGGCAACGCGGGACATATAACCGCTGTCCTCCAGAAACGCAAGGGCCATAAACAGGATGAAGATATTCGGCAGAAATGTCAGTATTCCGCCGACGCCTGCAATGACGCCGTCCACAACAAGGGAGATCACCCAGTCAGACGCATGCAGCCCCTGAAGTACGGTAAGCGCTGAGGCGGAAAACCAGTTCAGGCCGCTCTCGAAATATCCCTTCAAAAAATCTCCCACTGTAAACGTAAAGAAAAATACAAGGGCCATAATACCCAGAAAAACAGGAATTCCCCAGACAGGATGCGTCATAATCTGATCCACCTTGTCGGTAAAGGCTGATTTCTCCGCCTTATTAAACAGGCACTCTTCTATTATTGCCTCAATATAATCATATTTTTCATTAATGATATTCTTCTCATAATTCTTGTCTATGATGTCATGCAGATCCACCGGATGATCTTTACAGACCTCCTCGTCGTATTCCATCATCTTAATCGCATGCCAGCGCATATTATCCAATTGGCCGAAATGCGCTTTTAAGACGACCTCAATCTTGGCAATCCTGTCCTCAATTGAATCAGAATAGCGGACCACGACTCCCTGGGGCTCCTCCTCATAATGATGCACTACCGCATGCATCAGTACATCCAGCCCCGTTCTTTTCCTGGCCGAAACCGGTACGACCGGAATATGCCCGAGCATCTCCGGAAGGCGGTGCAGATCAATCTCCATGCCCCGGTCTTCGACTATATCCATCATATTGAGGGCCAGGATGACCGGCTTCTTAAGCTCCAGCAATTGAAGCGTTAAATACAGGTTCCTTTCGAGGGAAGATGCATCCACCACATTGACTATTACATCAACCTCGTTATCCTCTATACATTTTCTGGTGACCCGTTCCTCTATGGTATAGGACGTCAGACTGTATATTCCCGGCAGATCAATGACTTTGATGGGGCGTCCTTTATAGCTGGTCTCGCCTTCCACCCGCTCAACCGTAACGCCGGGCCAGTTGGCCACCTTCAGTTTAGCTCCTGTAAACGCGTTAAACAACGTAGTTTTTCCACAGTTTGGATTTCCAACAAATCCAACCGTGATCTGTCCGTTATCTGCCTTCATGACCAGCGCCTCCCCGATTGTATTTCTGCTGGGTATGCTCTTGCCAGGATGACTCCCTGATCTCGATTCCATCGGCTATTTTCTGGCCCAGCGCCAGTCTCGTCCCTCTGACGTTGATAATCAGGGTTCCGCTTTTCTTCTTATTCAGAACGGTTACTTTTGTATGCTCATTGACTCCCAGAGCCTCCAGACGCCTGGTCAGACGCTCTTCAATCATAACTTCCTGGACAATGTAACTTTTCCCTATTTCACCTTCATAAAGCTTCATGGTTAGTCACCTCTTCCCTATCGCTTTATCAATTGTAACCGTCCTGTGATTCCTTGTCAATTATCTTCCAGCTCCAGAAGCATTTTTTTAATTTCCGTCATCCTGTCACGCAGCGCCGCCGCTTCCTCAAAGTTCAGCTCTGCTGCCGCCTTATGCATCTTTTTCATCAGTTCTTTAATCAGCTTCTCCAGTTCCTTCTTATCCATCGATTCCGGATCCTTGGTCACTTCGTTGGTAATGCCTTCCGCGGCCTGGGAAATCGTAATCAGATCACGTACAGCCTTCTTAATCGTAGTCGGCGTGATTCCATGTTCCTCATTGTAGGCCTGCTGGATCCTCCGTCTTCTCTCGGTCTCAACGATCGCGGCGCGCATGGAATCCGTTATGTTATCCGCATACATAATAACGTGGCCTTCTGAGTTTCTGGCCGCACGGCCCACTGTCTGTATAAGTGACGTCTCCGAACGCAGGAAGCCTTCTTTATCCGCATCGAGAATCGCCACCAGGGAAATCTCCGGAATATCCAGTCCCTCTCTCAGCAGGTTGATTCCCACCAGAACGTCAAAAACATTGAGACGCATATCCCTTATAATCTCCGCTCTCTCCAGAGTATCAATATCCGAATGGAGATATTTGACGCGGATCCCCACCTCGCGCATATAATCCGACAGATCCTCCGCCATTCTCTTGGTCAGCGTGGTTATCAGAACTTTAAATCCTTTTTCCACCTCCCTGTTAACCTCGGATACAAGATCGTCAATCTGTCCTTCCACCGGACGTACTTCGATTGGCGGATCCAAAAGTCCCGTCGGACGTATAATCTGCTCCGTCCTGAGCATCTCATGCTCCTCCTCATATTTGGATGGTGTGGCGGAAACAAACATAATCTGGTCTATCTTGCTTTCAAACTCCGAGAAATTGAGAGGACGGTTGTCAAGAGCCGACGGAAGGCGAAAACCAAAGTTGACAAGCGTCTGCTTTCTGGAACGGTCTCCCGCATACATGCCCCGGACCTGCGGCAGGGTTATATGAGACTCATCGACAATAATCAGGAACTCCTCCGGAAAATAGTCAATCAGCGTACAGGGCGGCTCCCCGGGCAGGGAACCGGTCAGATGGCGGGAATAGTTTTCAATTCCGGAACAGAATCCCGTCTCCCGCATCATCTCCACATCAAAATTAGTTCTCTCTGAGATACGCTGGGCCTCCAGAAGCTTATCCTCGCTCTTGAATTCAGCCACGCGCACTTTCAGCTCCTCAAGGATATTCGTAGCCGCCTGCTCCATCTTCTCCCTCGGGATAACATAATGGGAAGCAGGAAAAATCGCGATATGTCCCAGCTGGGACTTGACCTCCCCGGTCAGCGTATCGATCTCTGCGATCCGATCCACCTCATCCCCGAAAAATTCAACCCGGTAGGCGTCTCCGGCCGAATACGCCGGATAAATCTCCAGCACATCACCACGGACACGGAAGCTGCCGCGTTTGAAGTCCATGTCATTTCGCGTATACTGAATGTCAATCAGCTTATGAATAATCTCATCCCGATCCTTTATCATACCCGGACGGAGTGAAATTACCATCTCCTTATAATCTATGGGACTGCCCAGGCCATAAATACATGAAACCGACGCCACGATGATAACATCCTGACGTTCAGACAGGGCAGCCGTCGCCGAATGGCGCAGCTTGTCTATCTCATCATTGATGGAGGAGTCTTTCTCGATATAAGTATCGGTAGAAGGGACATAGGCCTCAGGCTGGTAGTAATCGTAATAACTGACAAAATACTCCACCGCGTTCTCCGGGAAGAACTCCTTGAACTCGGAATAAAGCTGGGCGGCGAGAGTTTTGTTATGGGCAATGATGAGGGTCGGCTTCTGCAGCTGCTGAATCACATTGGCCATGGTGAAGGTCTTGCCGGAACCAGTAACTCCCAGTAACGTTTCGCATTGATTGCCTTCTTTAAAACCTTTGACCAGGGCTTCGATTGCCTGCGGCTGGTCGCCGGTGGGCTTAAATTCTGAGTGTAATTTGAACTCCATATTTCTGCTTCCTTTCCATAGCAGCTTAGTAAACTTACTATGCAATCTCATTCTGTATTATCATGTGTTATTTTATTCTAATTTCATAACGTACAACGAAATTCGTAAAGAACACCATGTTCTATTCAAGGCTTTTATCGTCAATTAAATGATTTAACTCTTCCAATTTCAGTTTCCAGTAATAATAGTTCACGTACATCTGCATTTGTAAATGGTAGCTTATCGGATTGGAGAAATGCTGTTTTCCCAATTGCATCTTTGGAGAAAACAAGATAAAATTTGTTTACTGTTTAATCCTTTAACTCATTAAGCTTTAATAACACACAGATGCATTCATCACAACAATTCTCTTTTTCAACATTTACCACATGACATTCTCTGATTCTTTTTTCCTCAATAAATTTATTAAAGGCCTGAGCATAATATCTGGGGACATATCCCAACAACTTTCGCTGTTCATTTACTACACGAATTGCGTTTTTATCGTATTGGTTATTTTTTTCTTGTTCCAAAAAACCTCATCACCACGTGTAACCAGTAGCGTCTCCGTGCACTTTTCACCCTCGCAGTCCAAATAGTGCCTTACCCCGGCTACGTAAAATTTCTTTTCAAATTCATCTTCAAAGTCTAAAATCGGATCTATAAATTGCAAATTATCAATTGGCAATTTTGCACCGCTTCTCTTTAATAACTCATATGAATCATATTCTTCCAATTTATACTTTTCCAAGATTTTTTTAATATCTTTTCTTTTTTGTCCGGAAGTCTGCTTGAAAAAACAGGAAACAATTCTTCACATTGATCCCTCTCTCCCTTTTCCAGTAATTTTGCTATCTTATAGGCAATACACTCTGAAATATGGTCAGTTGTACCAGCATCTTTCTTAAATTTAAATAAGCCAGTTTGACCTGTGTCTGGATTTTGAAGCCAAATTTTTTCACCCCGACCACTTCCTTCAGATGTTCCTTCATATTCTTTTCAAAAAGAAAAATCTTTCATTTTCCACTTCCTTCCTGCATTGTAATCTCCTGAGGAAAACTGAATCTGTATTCACAAATACAAAAAATTCATATATGCGCTACAATACGAATACAAGTCACCAATCCACCTAGTCCATTTACTATTATCGCATCCATTCTGTCCATTTAGTCCACAACATCTGCTATAAGTAGCACGAAACAACATCATTTACTGCTTAGCAATACAAACTAGCATTATATAAAATTTTATAATAATAGATAAATCTCTCCCTAATGCTGACAGGACCTCTGTATATGACTAAGAACCACTCTTTCAAGCTCACTTCCTTTATATTCATAATTCTCCGGCATTCCCATGAATAACAATTCCATTTCAAGTCTTTCTTCAAGTAATTCGGGCGAACTTCTACCATATTACGAATAAAGGTCACCAAAATTATAACATAGCAGAAATAAAAAGTATAGGCATAAATATGAACATTTGTTCTTTTCTTGTGCCTATTTTCATGCTGTCATTCAAGTCAGGGTAGAATGAAAATTTAAATTCCAGTTGGCAAGAGTAAATTCTACCCCTGTAGAAATTACCCCTGCACCACTTTTTCTGTATAATAAAGGAGCAGTTGATTGCCCTCCTGTGCAGAAAGAGAGGTCAGCATGAACAACAGACCTACCGGCAATCATAAACACCTTACCTTATCCCAGCGTATATCGATAGAGCATGGTTTAGCGGAAGGAAAATCCTTCCGCACAATCGCTGCATTAACCAGCAAAGATCCAAGTACTATCTCAAAAGAAATTCGCAGGTAAAAGAACACAGCAAATCAAGAAGTTTTGCTAAAGTTCCCTGCAGCCATAACAGAGATGATACAAAGCCCAGAGCCAATAAATGCAAGATGCTACATGCTTGCGGCGATGAAGATTGTGCAAAACTATGTCGATCTTGTTGCAAATATCAGTGTGAAGAAATCTGTAAGGAATACAAGCCCCGGCAGTGTGTGAAACTTAATAAACCACCCTATGTATGTAATGGATGTCCAAAACGGGTGAATTGCTTACTAGAGCAGAAAATTTATTCTTCCAAATACGCCAACGATAATTATAGAGATGTTCTTATCGCAAGCCGGGAAGGGATTAATCAGACACCCGAGCGGATACAGGAAATGAATGATATCCTGACCCCTTTGATTAAGAAAGGACAGTCTCTGGGGCATATTTATGCCACACATGCTGAAAAGTTAGGATGTTCCAGGCGTACTGCCTATACTTATATCGCAAGCGGTGTTTTTGATGTGAGAAACCTTGATTTAAGGCGTAAAGTCAAATATAAAAAGAGAAAGACATCCACCACTTGCAGTACCAATAACCGTACCTTCCGGATTAACCGATCCTATAAGGATTTTCAAAAGCTTTTAGAGAAAATAACTGGAGATATCCCAAACCGGCGAAAAACGAACCGCTATATATTATTGCGATCCGTAACGCTCCAACCAAAAGGGAGCCTTAGAAAAGAATCACGAGTATATTCGATATGTCAGGCCGAAGGGAACATCATTTGAGGATTTGGATGATGAGAAAGTTACTCTGCTTATGAATCATATCAATAGCGAAAAAAGAGACAGCCTAAACGGACATAGCCCATTTGAACTGTCTCAATTACTCCTGGACAATAAGCTCCATAACTTTTTAAAGCTTAAAGAGATCGAACCAGACCAGGTAAATCTTAACCCAGGATTACTAAAGTAAAATAAAATAGCACAGGCGGATTTCACTGCATAGAATTTAGTCTTACATTACAGACATGTGGAATTTAGTCTCGCACACTATTTCCAGATGTCCCATTACCATGCAAAGAATCGGATGAATTCTGTGTTATTAGTCACATTATAGTTGAAAATCCTCTGTTTGTTAAGGGAAATCTGGAATTAAAACCCGCACAGAGTGCAGAAATATGAAAAGTAGAACTTACTTTTTCATTCAAGCAAGGCGCTATTGTCAATGAGCAGAAGATACTCAATTATTCATCTTACCAACAACGTCATTATAGTTATCAACAGTCAGCTGACGGCTTTCGGGTTCATAATAGAAGCCTCCGTCTGAATCAATACTCAGGCGAAGGCTTCTTTCTTCTTTAGTCACGTACTTTATTCAGAATATAGCTTTCATTTGTTACCCCATCAGCATCGGTGAGTTTCACGTATTCTTCATCCAGTTTAATCTCAAAGGTTGCGTCCCGGGCAGAACTGTCTTCAAAGTCCATACGAAGGATCCCGGCTTCCATTCTCAACATCTCCATAAAAGAGAGCTTATGTTACCAGATTAAATCTTCCATTGGTATCAGATCCTTTCCCAATTCATTTCCATTATCCTTCAATGGCAATATATTTCTTTTCTTCTACTGCCGGTTTTGCTTCTTTCTTCGGAATGAACAGTTTCAGAATACCATGTTTGAACTCACCCTTGATGTCGGTCTCAGTAACTCCTTCGCCAACATAGAAGGAACGTTCGCAGGCACCTGCATAACGCTCACGACGGATGTATTGGCCGGTCTTCTTCTCCTGCTCGTCCTGATCCAGACCTTTCGCTGCACTGACTGTCAGAGTACCTTCTTCCAGGGAGACAGAAACTTCATCCTTCGTAAATCCCGGCAGATCCATCTCCAGCTCGTAGCCCTGATCAGTTTCCTTAATATCTGTCTTCATCAGATTCTTCGCATGGTGTCCGTAAAGCTTTCTATCTGCTTTTCTCAGTTCTCTGTCGTCAAAGAACGGAAAATCTCTCATAAAGTCATCAAACATATCCTCACCAAAAATACTAGGCATTAACATAAGTCACTCCTCCTTCTGATCAACCTGTTATGCCAGCCGGCTTACGATCGAAGCCGGCGTATACCAACGCATCTATGTCATGAATATGTGTCATCCTTCGATGGCAACATATTTCTTGTTTTCTACTGCCAGTTTCTCTTCTTTCTTCGGAACCAGCATCTTCAGGGTGCCGTCTTCAAACTTTGCTTTGATGTCGGCTTCGGTAACACCTTCACCTACATAGAAACTTCTGCTACAGGAACCGCTGTAACGTTCACGACGGATGTAGCGACCTTTCTCGTCCTTTTCATCCTTGTTGGAACTGGTAACTGCGCTGACAGTCATATAACCATCTTTCAGTTCTGCCTTCACATCTTCTTTCTTCACACCCGGAAGATTCATTGTAATTTCATATCCGCTGTCGGTATCTTTGATATCTGTTTTCATCAATCCGCCGGCATTTGCTGCCTGACTTCTGAATGAATAATCGAAAAAGTTATCAAATAAGTTTTCTCCAAAAATACTAGGCATTAACATAGGTCATCTCTCCTTTTTTACATATGCTCTATTACCTTGTTTCTTTGGACTACGGATTCAAGATTCATAGGAGCTGCAGCTCTTTTGTCCTTCTTTTATCTCTCTTCCTTTGTTCTGACCATGTTATAGCACCAATTGTTAGCACTGTCAATAGATGAGTGCTAATTTTCACATTTTCTTCACAATTAGCTTTCTGTTGCCAGTTTTCTATTCGGTTCCTATGGTTTTTTCCTGCTCTTACCGGTTCTTCTCCTGATCCCGATCTTCCCGCGTCTGTTTTTCGTCATATACTGCTTCTTCCTTCAGAAGCTCCCGGACAATTCGTTCTGCCACCAGATAGTCCTGCAGCTCTGCCTTGCATTTCCGGTACTCCTGGTAATTCTGTTTTTTTCGCTCCAGCACCTGGGCATACTCGGCGCTCAGTTCCTTGATGTGGGGAATCTTTGTATCCTTCCCATGTGCTTTCTTATAGGCATCAAAAGCCTGCTTTGCTGCCTTTCGTCTGGTCAGAACATCCCGGTGTTCTTCAAAGTATTCCTGGCTGTATCCGGAGGACTGATATGCTGCAAATACATCCCTGGACTTCGCATAGTTGACGATATGCATTTTCAGCACAGCGATCTCCTGCAGCCGTGTTTCATCAGCTTTTACGGATTCCAGCAGACTGTCCCGCCGCTCTGTGTATGCCGCTGTCTTCTGTGCCAGATCCTCATAGCTTTCGATCTCATGCTCCTTCAGAAACATCATGGCCTGAGCCATCTGCTTCAGATTGAATACACTGGCCCATCTTGTGTAGCCGCCGCCTTTTCCCTCCTGTATCTTTGCCTGAATGTCAATCAGGAACTGCAGCTTCCTGTTCTCTTGAACCTGCATTCCTTTCCGGTTTCTCTTTGGCTTTCGCTCCATCTCTTTCTCACCGGCAAGGATCGCCCGGAGATCTTCTGCGGTATATCCCTCTCCCAGTGACCGGAAGGGATGAACCGTTTCTGTCCTTTCCCCCGCACTGCCGGCTGTTTCCCGGCTTTGTACTCATAGCCCTCTTCGATCAGCAGCTGAATCAGGTCATCAAAGTCCCCGGGCTTTTTTTTCAGTGCCTCATCAATGGATTCACACAGCTGATCCCCGGAAGGTAACCGTTCTCGGATACCCGGTTCGTTTCTGCCGTTCTCCGTATGGTTTTCTGGTGACAACGGACAGCTTGTGTTCCATCAGGCGGCCAAAAATGCCTTTGACGAGATGGGTGTGAAGAAGCTACCCAAGGTCAGGGAGCTGCGAGCCGAGTATGCCAAGCTGCTGGAGGAAAAGAAGAAAACTTACGCCGAGTACAGAAACATGGCTCAGGTCTGAAAGCTCTTGCTGTGTCAGATCTTTTTTCTTTCGGGCCTCCCGCATTTTTTGACCCAAAGCGGTTAAATCATCAATCGGCATAATCGTTCACCTCAAGCATATTGTATCGTGCTGATTTACACAAAGGAATAACCTTATTGTACCGACTGAACAGTATGATAATGCTGATTCCAAATAAAAATTAAGGCAAAATCTGATTATCCTTTGTGCTGTATTTATCGGAATTGCAGGAGGTTTAAAGGCCTTATTTTACTACAGGTTTACTACTCGTGAGTTCATACGTCGAAAATCCGAGAAATACGAACTTATGGATACAGCATGACAAAATGGGCGTTCCTGCCCACTGAATTGATAACTGAATAATGAACGTGTTTCGGGCGGTTTAACGCAATGGGACAATTAAAAATCCTAACTCCTGAAGCTGAACAGTTCCTATATTAAGTGCGTCATGAATTGCATGAAGGTCAACACTAACTATGTGCGTAATATCAGGAAATATGTTTTTATAGTTCCCTTTATTAGCCTAAATAATGCATAATTCCAACCTTGTTATTATGCAGCCTCCCGTCTATAATTAAATTGCTTAAGCCTTGCAAAACAGAAAAGTGAAAACGTACAGAACAAACAACCGATGAAAATGCAAGAAAAAAGCAAGAAAATAGACATGGTGTTTTCACAGTACAATGTTAAAATAATTTTATCTGTATTGCTAAAGGAGGGACTGTCCCGTGTCAAAAACAACACTGTTTGACAGTCGTATCAAAAAATACGCTTACCGTGAGGCATCACAAATATATCAAGATATTGGAGTGTCATCGGATGGCCTGTCTCATGAACAGGTCGAAGCGATGAGGGAAAAATATGGTGCGAACAGGTTTGCGGATCGAAAAAATGATACGACAATACGCCGGTTGCGGCGGGCTTTTATCAATCCATTCAATATAATTCTCTTTATCCTTGGCATTATTTCGTTGGTGACGGACGTTTTTCTCGTCTCCAACTTCGCCAGAAATGCCACTACTGCTATTATTATCTTTTCCATGATCCTAATTAGTGGTGCAATCCGTCTGATTCAGGAACTCCGAGCAAAGAATGCGGCGCAGCAGCTTAATCGGCTGATTCATGAAAGTATCACTGTAAGGCGAGAAGGAGAACTCATCGAGATCTCTGCGGAAAAGCTGGTGGTGGGCGATATTGTCCTGCTCTCTGCGGGGAATCGTGTTCCGGCGGATATCCGGCTGACAGAGGTCACCGACCTGTTCATCTCACAGGCAGCCATAACGGGCGAAAGCGCCATTTTGGAAAAGAACTGCCGCGCCCTCAGTTACAGCAGCTTGGAAACGCTGACCCAGCTTGAAAACCTTGCTTTCATGGCAACAACAGTCATCAGCGGTAAAGGCGAGGGTATTGTGCTGGCGGTCGGAAAGGACACGCTCTACGGCAGCTTTGCAAAACCTGATTCTGATGATAAAAAATCCTTTCAAAAGGGTGCCAATTCCATCGCCTGGGTCATGCTCCGCTTTATTGCGGTGCTGATTCCCATTGTATTCGCGCTTCTCGGTATCACAGGTGGGAAATGGCTGGAATCCTTTGCTTTTGCGCTGTCGGTGGCTGTAGGACTGATGCCGGAGATGCTGCCTATGGTTATTACCGCTTGCCTTGCAAGGGGCAGTCTTACCATGAGCCGCAAGCAGACCATCATCAAAGACATCAATGCCATGCAGGGTTTTGGCAGCATGGATGTGCTTTGCATGGACAAGACTGGAACGCTGACCAATGAAAGCAGCCTGCTGGAATATTACATGGACGTGCTCGGCAACGAAAGCAGCGAGGTGCTGGATTTGGCTTTCTTAAACAGCTTCTACCATTCCGGCGTACGCAATCCAATTGATAACGCGCTTCTTGCCTGTCAGACTATGCCGGGACGCGAGACGCATTACACCGATTTGCTCACGCAGTATCAAAAAATAGACGAGATTCCCTTTGACTATGCCCGCAAGTTTGTCAGCACTCTTGTGACAGACAAAAACGGAGAAAGTCAACTCATTATGAAAGGGGATATCTCCCACATCGTGGCCCGTTGCAGCCATGTGGAGTATCGGGATAAAATTTTGCCGATAGAGAAAGGCGGGATGCAGAGCGTATCCTTTGTGGTAGATGAGATGCTCCAGGACGGTATGAAGGTCATCGCCGTTGCACGAAAAAATGTAGGACAGCAAAACCAGATTACCCCTGCCGATGAAGGGGATATGATCTTGATGGGGTATCTTGCATTCTTTGACGCACCCAAGAAAACCTCAAAGGTGTCCGTGGCGGCTCTCAAAAGGCTGAAGGTGACTCCCAAAATTCTGACGGGGGATCAGGCGGACGTGGCGGTCTCTGTATGCCGCCGGGTGGGGATTTCTTCCGAAGCCGTGCTGACCGGCGCCAATCTGGATGAAATGACAGACAGCGAACTTAGCGCTGCGGTTGAAAAAATTCATGTTTTTGCGGAGCTTACACCGGGTCAAAAGGTCCGTTTGGTTTCCACCCTGGGTCAAAACGGGCATACGGTGGGTTTCTTGGGCGACGGAATCAATGATATCCCGGCGCTATGCGAGGCCAATGTGGGCATCTCGGTGGATACGGCGGTGGATGCAGCAAAAGACGCGGCGGACGTGGTACTGCTTCAAAAGGATCTTGGCGTGCTGGAACAGGGCATTTTAGAAGGGCGAAAAACCTTTACCAATATGCTCAAATACATTAAAATTACCGCCAGCTCCAACTTCGGCAACATCCTCTCCATTGTCTGCGCCAGCGCCTTCTTGCCCTTTTTGCCTATGACTTCCGTACAGATATTGCTGCTGAACCTGCTGTACGATGTTTTGTGCATCATTCTGCCCTGGGACAATGTGGATGAAGAAGAGACCGTGTCTCCGAGGGACTGGTCGGGCAGAACGCTGGGGCGGTTTATGCTGTCCTTTGGACCGATCAGTTCCCTGTTCGACATAGTGACCTTCCTGTTTCTGTATTACTTCCTGTGTCCTATGCTGTGCGGAGGAGCGACCTATCTGAACCTTACCGATCCCGCCCTGCGGCTTCAGTATGTGTCTCTTTTCCAGACTGGATGGTTTTTGGAATCCATGTGGACGCAGGTGCTGATTCTGCATTTTCTGCGGACCCGCAGGATACCCTTTGTGCAGAGCAGGCCGTCTGCGCCGGTTATTTGTATTACCCTTGCGGGAATCGTCGCCTTTACCGCGATTACCTTTACCAAGGGTGCGTCGTTGTTCGGCCTGACGAAATTGCCGCTTTGGTATCTCGTGTTTCTGCTGATTGTAGCACTATTGTATATGCTGCTGACTACGGTAGTCAAAACCTTCTATCAGAAGAAGTATCATGAGTTAATTTGAAAGGAGGAATCCATCGTGAAAAAGAATATCGGTTTTATCCCAATGGATTCTGTCCTTGAAGAGTGGCTGCTGGAAAAGCTGATGAAAGAGCCGCCGAAAAGTGACTGCGCCGAAGACCTGCTTTCCGGCATCCGGGATATGCTCAGCGGAGAGGTGACCGCCCTGCTGCTGAGCGCATCCGGCGAGGCGGAAGCTCCCTCGCTCGTCCCGCCGGACGGGATGCGGATTGGAGAACTGGAAATCAGCCCCAAAAGCAGGAGGGTCGTCATGGGGGGCGCTGAAGTCAGCCTGACGCCAAAGGAGTTTGACATACTGTATTTCCTTGCTCAGAACCGCGGGGAGGTATTTACCAAGGAACAAATCTACCGGGCGGTGTGGTCTGAGGATTACCTTTTGGACGACAGCAACATCATGGCATTTATCCGAAAACTACGGAAGAAAATTGAGCCTGACCCAGACGCGCCCAAGTACATTCTGACCATCTGGGGCATCGGATACAAGTTTAATGACCAACTATAACACAGGCGGGCCAAACTCAGCCTGCCTAAATTCTTGCAAAATCGCAAGGAAATCGCAAGGTTTTAGCCATGTGATTCTCCTTGCGATTTTTGTATTCTGTAAGTGGTCGAAGGGAGGCGATTCGCGTGATTTACGCCGATTTTGTTTTAAAAATTTCCCTCTCCCTGGCGCTTGGCTTTCTGATTGGATTGGAGCGGCAGCTTACCGGACATCCGGCAGGCATCCGTATCAACGTTCTGATCTGCATGGGAACCAGCTTCTTCACGTTGTTTCCCATGCTCTATGGCTCAGATCAGGTGTTCCGTGTCGGGAGCAGCATTATATCCGGCGTGGGCTTTTTATGCAGCGGCGTGATCTTCAAGGACAGCGGTTCGGTGCGGGGAATGAATACGGCAGCCACGCTTTGGTGCACAGCTGCCATTGGTATTCTTGCGAGCACGGGAATGTATGCAATGGCAATTACTGCCGCCGGGATTCTGATTGGCTCCAATTTGATCCTGCGTCCCCTTGCGAGAAAGCTGAATCCAATCACTGTCGGGGATGAGTCTGAAAAGCAATATCGTATTTCGGTCCTTTGTCAGGCGGATGCAGAACAGGAAATCCGTCTGTTGCTGATTAATAGCAATTCCTGCAAAACACTGTATCTGAATAATCTGGAAAGCGGCGATGTTGTTGGCGATAAGGTTGAAATCGTTGCTGAATACTGTTCTTCAGGAAAACCAAAAAGCAATGTTTTAGAGGGAATCGTTGGACAGGCATTGGCAATCCCAGAAGTGATAAGCGCCGGTTGGGAGGTGCTGTGAGTGAAGAAGAAAATCGAAGATCATAGACTCACAGTTTTCTCTGCGCCTTACGCCGTTTTCACAATAATATGCAGCTGTTTAAGCTGGATATTTTCCGAATACAGAATTTTGATGTTCCAGATTTGGTACCAAGTGTCTGCTGTCATTTGGCTTGTTCTGGCAGTTACAGCAGTAGTGTTGCTCATCAGACTTCTGAAATTAAAGAAACTAAGAAATGAAATCAATCACCGAAAGGAGTGAGCAGCCATGGATTACACCTGCACCTTTTTTGGAGTTCTTTTCACCATTGCGGGCTTTGTGTTTGCCTGCGGGAAAGGACATATTCACTTATCTGCGTGGAAAAATATGCCGCAGGAAGAAAAAGAGAAAATTAAAATTGTCCCGCTTTGCCGCAATATCGGAGAAGTTATTGCGCTTAATGGCATCATTTTCCTGATGAAGGGATTGTGGTCTGGATTTGCAGACCACTGGTTTGTGGCCGCCATGATCGCATGGCTGATGATTGCCGGCTTTGACGTCTGGTATATCGAAAAAAGTAATCGATATCGCAAAAAATAATCCGCAATGCGGTTTCAGATAGATATTCCATAAAACAGTGAGGTGAATGGCATGGACTCTGACAGTAGTCCGCGAAGGCATAGAGCAGCACTTGGGGACATGGAGTTCCGTGTCCCTCATGTGGCCCTGCTTGCCTCTACAAAATCAAGGAGGTAAGACCAATGAACAAGAAAGAAAATCGTATAGCCGTTCGTCAGGCAGCGAAAAAGGCAGTCATTCGAGACGAGCAGAATCGTCGCATTCAGTTTGCGGCTACCAATCCCATTAAGGAAGTTTTGAAAAACCTGCATACCACGCTTCGTGGCCTTGATGCAGAAGCCGTATTCGTAAGCCGCACCAAATACGGCAGCAACAAAGTAACACACGAAAAAAAGAAATCTCTGGCCATGCGGCTGGCCGGTGCATTCATCAATCCCTTTACCGCCATCCTGTTCTGTCTGGCGCTGGTGTCCACCATGACGGATATGGTGTTTCCCTATTTTTCTCTTTTAGGCAGTGCGCCGGAGGATTTTGACCCTCTGACTGTGGCAATTATTCTGACTATGGTTATGATTTCCGGCACACTTCGCTTTGTACAGGAATCCAGAAGCGGAAACGCGGCAGAAAAACTGCTGGCCATGATCACGATCACCTGTACGGTCACCCGCAGGGAGCAGGAAAAAGCTGAAACTCCTATGGACGATCTGGTGGTGGGCGATATTGTGCATCTGTCCGCCGGGGATATGATTCCCGCCGATGTCCGCATTTTGAATGCAAAAGATTTATTTGTCAGTCAGGCAAGTCTCACCGGCGAGAGCGAGCCTATCGAAAAGACGCCCAATGTGAGTGCAGAGAGGGAGAGCGTCACCGATTACACAAACATTGCCTTCATGGGCAGCAATGTGGTCTCCGGCAGCGCAACCGCTGTTGCGGTCTGCGTCGGCGATCATACTTTGTTTGGGTCTATGGCGTCCGCCGTTGCCGAAGAAGCGGTAGAGACCAACTTCACCAAGGGGGTCAATGCCGTCTCCTGGGTGCTGATCCGCTTCATGCTGGTCATGGTTCCGCTGGTATTCTTCATCAATGGCATTACAAAAGGCGACTGGTTGGAAGCATTCCTGTTCGGCATCTCCATTGCCGTCGGCTTGACTCCGGAGATGCTTCCCATGATCGTGACGACCTGCCTTGCCAAAGGCGCGGTCTCCATGAGCAAAAAGCAGACCATCGTCAAGAACCTGAATTCCATCCAGAACTTCGGTGCCATAGACATTCTTTGCACCGACAAGACCGGAACACTGACACAGGATAAAGTTGTGCTGGAATATCACCTCAATGTAAACGGTGAAGACGATACGCGGGTATTGCGCCACGCTTACCTCAACAGCTATTTCCAGACCGGCTACAAGAATCTGATGGATCTGGCGATCATCCATAAGACAGAGGAAGAAGAAGCGGCAGATTCTCGTCTGCTTGATCTGTCTGAAAATTATGTGAAGGTGGACGAGATTCCCTTTGACTTCACCCGCCGCCGCCTGACCACGGTAGTTCAAGATAAGCAGGGCAAGACCCAGATGGTGACAAAGGGTGCTGTGGAAGAAATGCTCTCCGTCTGCACCTTCGCAGAGTGTGATGACGGTGTGGAGCCGCTGACCGATGAGGTTCGCAGCCGGATTCTCAAAACAGTGGATGAGCTCAACGACAAGGGCTTCCGTGTGCTGGCGATTGCGCAGAAAAGCAATCCGTCCCCGGTGGGCGCTTTCGGCGTGAAGGACGAGTGTGATATGGTGCTGATTGGGTATCTTGCGTTCCTCGATCCTCCGAAGGAATCCACCGCAGATGCCATCAAGGCACTGAAAGACCATGGCGTGACTACCAAAATCCTGACCGGCGACAATGACAAGGTGACCCGCACCATCTGCAAGCAGGTGGGGCTGAAGGTTCGCAATATGCTCCTTGGCTCTGATCTGGATAATATGAGCGACGCGGAGCTGGCACGAGCAGTAGAATCCACCGATGTATTTGCAAAGCTGACGCCCGACCAGAAAGCACGTGTGGTTTCGATTCTCCGGGAAAACGGCCATACCGTTGGTTTCATGGGCGATGGAATCAATGATGCCGCCGCTATGAAAGCCGCCGACATCGGCATTTCGGTGGATACCGCCGTAGACGTGGCAAAAGAATCGGCTGATATTATTTTGCTGGAAAAAGACCTGATGGTTTTGGAGCAGGGCATTATCGAAGGCCGCAAGACCTATGCCAACATGATCAAGTATATCAAGATGACCGCATCTTCCAACTTCGGCAATATGTTCTCGGTGCTGGCGGCCTCCGCTCTGCTGCCGTTCCTGCCGATGATGAGCGTACATCTGATTTTCCTGAACCTGATCTACGATCTGTCCTGCACCGCGATCCCCTGGGACAATGTGGACGAGGAATTTATTGCCAAGCCCAGAAAATGGGATGCGTCCAGCGTTGGCAGCTTTATGATCTGGATTGGACCAACCAGCTCCATCTTCGATTTTACGACCTACATCTTTATGTATTTCGTATTCTGCCCCCTGTTCGTGTCCAATGGCGTTCTGTTCAACGATCTGGCTGCTCATTACAGCGGAGCGGGGCTTGCGGCCATGCAGTCGCAGTATATCGGGATGTTCCAGGCTGGATGGTTCGTGGAATCCATGTGGAGCCAGACACTGGTCATTCACATGATCCGTACTCCGAAGCTGCCCTTTATCCAGAGCCGCGCATCTGCCCCAGTGACGCTGCTTACCATGACCGGTATTGCGATCCTGACTGTGATTCCTTTTACAGTTTTCGGAACGGCACTTGGTTTTGTTGCTCTGCCCGCAACGTATTTTGCGTATCTGATCCCCTGCATCCTGCTGTATATGGTGCTGGCAACCAGTTTGAAAAAAGCCTATGTCCGTCACTATGGCGAGCTGCTCTAAGGAGGTGTGATGATGAACTGGAAAGAAATTTGGATTACTTTTTTCGGAACAACCGAATGGCTGGGTCTTAATATCGGCTTTTGGGTATCCATGGCTGCGGTTGTACTAATCGTAATTGTAATGAACGTTGTGTTTTGGGGAATGAAGCCCAAAAAGGCAAAAACAGACAAACCGAAAAAGGCTTGATTACATCACATCGGCACTATACCAAAATTCATATTGAAACGCAAACTGCCGCACGACGGCAAAAGAAAAAAGCCGCCGTTGCCGATCTCAGTCTCCATTTCGATTCACCCGTCAACCACGCTTGAATTGAAATGGAGGTACATAATGCAGGAAATCAACCTTCGGGAGCTTTATCCCGATGTATATAAAACCGATACCTTTTTGGAAGTAACCGATGAAGTACAGGAGGTGTTTCTGGCCGATGAACGAGCAGAGGCAGTCTATGAACGAAAGATGTATCGCTACAAGGCTCAGTATTCTCTGGATTGCGAGAATGGAATTGAAAATGCGATCCTGCATAAGCCGCAGACACCAGAAATGGCTCTGGAGGAAAAACAGCTGCGAGAACAGCTTTACTCCGCTGTGATGACTTTGCCCAAGAAGCAAGCAAGAAGAATTTACGCCCGGTACTATCTTGGAATGACTGTAAATGCGATAGCCGGGGCTGAAGGCGCAGATCCGAGCCGTGTTCGTGACAGCATCCGGCGCGGGCTGAAGCGGTTAGCAAAATATTTTTGATAAAGTTTCATTTGAAGCGCCCGTTTTTTGCTCTTTTTGTCAGTGTTAATAAGAGGGACAACCTTTCCCTTCTCCGGCACCTTGACAACTGAACAGACGGCATTTCTGGTACATAACCCATGTACGAGCGAGTCAGGCGCGCCGCCAAGACGGACAGCCCAGGAGGTGATGGATAAGGCTGTTTTTTTAATCCTGATGCTCTGCTGAATACGACTCCGACACGTATACAACCCGTGCTGTTCATACATACTATTACAGGCACACCTTTCGTTACTGTTCACAGGTTGTATTCCGCGAGGTGTTTTCGTGCGCATTTTGCACGAAAATCCCGAGTTTCGCGGCGCGAAACTGCGCTTTTTGCAGTTTCTGTGCATCGCGAAGCGTGTTATTATTTACAGCATGCCGCTTTTTGGCATGGTGTGAACAGTAACCACCTTTCTCAATTTTATTGTTTTATTTATCATATGGTTTCACATTCCTTTCATTTTTATGGTATACTTCATTAAGAGAAGTATGAGAAACGGAGCCATTTTCATATTCTTAAATACAATCATTATGAATCCGGAGGATATTAATATGGAACCAATTTTTGAGTCTGCAAAGCAGCTGAAATCAGAACTTATATCAATCAGAAGAACACTGCATCAATATCCGGAAATAGGTTCACTCTTACCAAAAACCCAGTCATTTGTTTTTAACAAACTAAAAGAGTATGGATATTGCCCTCAGAAACTATGCGAAAGTGCTGTTGTTGCCACGATATCCGGAAAGCGGCCAGGCAAAACCATCCTTCTTCGCGCAGACATGGATGCCCTGCCCATTCAGGAAGCAGCTCCCATTCCTTTTGCATCCAAAAATGGCTCTATGCATGCATGTGGACACGATATGCACACAACCATGCTTCTGGGCGCAGCTAAATTACTAAAACAATACCAGCAGGATCTGGTAGGAACTGTAAAACTGGTATTTCAGCCTGACGAAGAGGGGTTCACAGGCGCAAAGGCAATGCTTAATGCCGGTGTTTTGGAAAATCCCCATGTAGATGCAGGCATTGCATTTCATGTTGTTTCCGGCATTCCATCCGGAACGGTTATGTGTGGTTCCGGCGTCTGCATGGCGGGATGTACCATATTTCAGATTCATATAAAAGGTACCGGCTGCCATGGCGCAATGCCAGAAACCGGAGTTGACCCCATCAATATTGCGGCCCATATTTATCTGTCTCTTCAGGAAATCATTGCAAGAGAAATTGCCCCCACCCAGCCAGCCGCACTTACCATTGGAAAGTTTTATGCCGGCGAAGCTCCAAATATCATCCCTGAAGAGGTGATTCTGGAAGGAACCATCCGAACAATGGATTGCAAGATATCCAAATATATCTTTGACAGAATTGAAGAAATCTCCACACAGACTGCTTCCCTTTTTCGTGGACAGGCTAGTGTGAAAGAAATCGCATCTGCACCACCGCTGCAAAATGACAGTGAGATGGTCAAGGAACTTGCCGGCTGCATGAAAGAATGCTATGAGCCTCATAAAATAGTATTGTTTACGCAAGGTGGTATGGGATCAGAGGATTTCGCCTCATATACTTATGAGAGGCCATGCTGCTATATGTTAATTGGCGCCGGAACCTCAGAGGAGAATCCGCTATATGGCAAACCGATGCATAATGACCACGTTGTATTTAATGAGGAGATTCTTCCCCTGGGCAGTGCCCTTTACACATCAAATGCCATAAACTGGCTGCGAAACCACATCCAATAATATTTTCTTTGCATGCTGAATATATAAATAAAAAAGGGTATTCATATGCGTACAAAACGATATACAATTATCATTGCGGGGCTTATGCCGGAAATCGTCACACAAAGCATTCTGATTAAGATTTGGGAAAAAGCTGCCAAAGAGGTATGTGCGGATACAGGTATATATGTAAACGCATGGCTAAGTGAATCTTATTTTGTTTGTGGGGATAAACGGGGATCTGATCTGGACGGGCTGACCGCCAGCTTTATAACCATATGGAATCCAGCCGAAGTGGAAAGTAATGAAAAGTTCCATGAAGCTTTTACACAGGTTGTAAATGGCATAAGGGATTTATTGGGCAATCCATATGTATGGATTACGATAGAGGACATAGAGTTCTATTATTTTATCAAATGCGATAGTTAGGAGCCGATTATGATATGCCCCTGAAAAGCGCTAAGCTCTTTCTCTCAAACTCGCCGGCTTCTGTGGTCAGCTTATAGATACTGGCGGCTGCTTACTCAAAATAGGCAGCTAACGGCATCCACCATGCAACTTCTGCAAAAAACACTGCTTTTAATGACAGGCTCGTTTGCCCTTAGCATTATCCATTTTTGAGCTTTACGGTCTTGATTGATTTTGTCTATCAACAGTGCATTGGCGGAAACACTTCGGGGAATGAACGGCGTAAAACAGGTGTACGGACGTCGGGGAAGTTTTAATATTCCGGCAGAGAGGGACGGGACAATTATGTGTTCTGTGCCTGTACGCAGCAATCACTCTTTATACTGACAACATTGGTTTGTCATGATATAATTTAAAAAGAGATGAGCAAAACGTTATGATTTATAGTTGAACGTTAGCAGTTATCTTTGCAATTAGAAAAGAAATGAATTTCTGAGGACAGCAAAGCTAACGTAAGTCCAAAACTTACGCCACAGAGATAACAGACGACTTATTTCTTACCCACATACGTTCCTGCCCGGTACCTTTGAATCTGGAATTATAGCGTTCACATTCCGTGCGTAAAGAGTATGTGCGTTTAAAATACCTGCTGTTCCGGTCAAGAAGGAGCCTCAGGTCATCCGGGATGGTAATACATCTGGTACAGCCACGATGCTTCTTTCCGTTGTAAAAGTTTTTATGATGACAGGGACAGTCAACATCAGGAGAAGTCTTTAAGGGACAACAGAATTTCTGCCGGGTACGTCCTTTGTCAGCAAGAAAGGTGCATTCTGCAACAGAGAGGAAACAGCATGAACTCCGAGCTTACAGTCCTTATCAGCTTTTGGCTGGTAAGCAGGATTAAATTTATTACTGATGAAAGATTTGGGATTGTTTTGCGCGGTATTTGCTTTTATGGAAGTGGAATCAAGCCCTATAAAGGAAGAGTCAATGATTCCCTTATCGGCAAGGGAAAGAACCTGTGCTTTCATGATGTCAGATAGGATGGAATGATCGAAGTTAATTAGAAAACGGTCAAAGGTCCAATAAGATGGAAGTGGCCTGGAAATATCAAAACCGCAGTAATGAGCAGTGAGAAGGTTATTATTCAGATAATCAACAAGGTCAGAAATCATGGAAAGGCCTTCACATTTCATAACGATAAAAGCACAAACCATAGCATAGTTGGAAAAACGTTTACCCCATTATCGATTCGAACCTAAAGAATTTTCCAAACTGAGGATAAAACAGCTATTTTTTACAAGGCTTGCTGCGTTTTGTTGTAGAATGACACTTATCTTTAAACAACGTTGTCATCAATCAACTTTTTTCATATAATATATAAAGAATGCCTTGGAGACTAAAATGCTTAACAATAAATATACTAACTTGCCTTCCTATTTCTCAGGAGCTTCCTACTCAAGATTACAATCAACTGCAGCAACTGATTACGGCCCACATCCATTTACTATTGATATTAGCAATGCTGCTATGAATAATGACACATTTCGCACTGCCTTATGGACAGGTAACAACCTGCAACTTACTCTGATGAGCATACCAGCTGGTGAGGAAATAGGCGTAGAGGTGCATCCAGACGATGATCAATTTTTGCATATTGAATCTGGTCGCGGAGTTGTCCAAATGGGTAAGCGAATGGACAATTTAAATTTTCAACAACCAGTCTTTGTAAACAGCGCCATATTCGTTCCTGCCGGAATCTGGCACAATATAATAAATACTGGCGATATTCCATTAAAATTATATTCGATTTATGCACCACCTCATCATCCCTGGGGTACTGTTCACCAAACTAAAGCTATCGCTGAAGCAAATACAAATCATTATTGATTACAACCTCGTCAGTTCTCCAATAGGGACTGGCGAGTCTTTGATTTACCACAACTCTAAAACATTAATTTCCCCGCCATCTTTCATAGTGTAACAACCATCTTTTTGATTCTGTAATATTTTTTTATTTCCATCACCTCGTCTAAAGTGAATATTTCATCCTTAAATGGTGCTTCCTTTAGCATTGTCTCATCTCCTAATATGCCATCATCAGAAACCAGACTGATAATCATGACATCGGCGTCAAAATACAATTCATCGATAGGCATACTTTTCTCTTGAATGAAATTCATAAATTTCTTTTGCAAAGTTCTGTAGCTTTTCGATATTTTGATAGAATTCCTTGTATAAGCAATTTTTCCAATACAGAGCCATCATCAAGCAAAAAATACTCACTTCCAGAAGCTTCCTTTGCAAAGGTTGACCTCCAAGCGCTCCACTTCCTCCATTGTCAGCGTGGTTCCCTTCCCCATCTTCTCATGGTCCGGCGCCCAATCGCGGATATCATATTTGGCTCCCCCGCCATTCCGGCTAATTTACTTCATTAAAAAAGCCGTTTCATTCCCTCTTTTAAAACTTCCATGAGCAATTCCCTTAAACCCATGTACTCTTCCCCAACGCCCTCTCTCCAGGTATCGCCAGCCGCCACCTTCACTATATTAAGCTAGCCGAACCGGATTTACTGCATAGCATCTTCCATCTTCATAATGCCTGCCCGGTTTCTTTATGGAATAGGTGGATTTTTTCAGATAGCAAACGGACCGATACCGACTGTCCGGGCTGGCCGGAGAAGTCAGCTCCTGTTATCATTGTCAGATCCGGCATCCCGGGAGCCGTAAGAAAAACTGCCATCTCCCGGCCGGTATTTTCCAGAATATTGATTTTCATCTGTATGGCGCCGGGTTCCCCTGAAGCGGCAGGCATTATGTGTTCCGGGCGAATGCCGGCCTTTATTCCGCCCTTTAGGTAATCCGGCGGCAGGTTTCTTTTATCCATGGGAATCCTGGCATGACCCAGAGTCAGATAACAATGCCCTTGTTCCGCAACAGGCTCTGTATCCCACAAGTTCATATTGGGAGAGCCTATAAAGCCCGCAACGAACAGGTTTGCAGGATGCCTGTATACCTCCTGCGGCGTTCCAAACTGCTGCAGAACCCCTTCATTGATAACAGCAATACGTGTTCCCATCGTCATTGCCTCGGTCTGGTCATGGGTAACATAGATGGTTGTAACCCCCAGTTCCCTCTGCAGGGTTATGATTTCTCTCCGCATTTCTGTTCGGAGTCTGGCGTCCAGATTTGCTAATGGCTCATCCATCAGAAAAAGCTTCGGCTTTCTCACCATGGAACGGGCCAGGGCCACTCTCTGGCGCTGGCCGCCGGAAAGAGCTCCCGGTTTTCTTTCAAGTAATGTGTCTAACTCCAGCTTTCGCGCTACCTCTGCCACCCTGCTTTTGGTTTCCTGTTTTCCAGTATGACGCATTTTAAGAGGGAATGCAATATTGTCTTTTACTTTCATATTGGGATAGAGGGCATAGTTTTGAAACACCATCGCGATATCTCTATTCTTTGGCGGCACCTTGTTTACGACCCTCCCATCCATAATGACCTCACCGCCGCTGATCGTTTCAAGCCCTGCAATCATACGCAGCAGCGTTGTCTTCCCACATCCGGATGGGCCGACAAAAACAATAAATTCACCCTGATTTATTTCCATATTCATATCTATGACAGCATGCACCTTGCCCGGATACCATTTATTTACGTTATGTATCTGCAGTTCTCCTGCCAGACTCTCTTTTTCCATAACCTGTTCCTTCCTTATTTTAATCCTTCATTCCGGAAGATATGATGCCCTGTTCCAGATATCTCTGCCCGAACAGAAATATCAGGAGAGGAGGCATCAGTGTGATGAGTGATGCAATCAGCGATACCCCTGCATTGTCAACGGTGATATTGGCCATATATAATGACAGCGGCCAAAGGGCCTGGTTCTTTAAAAATGCCTGCGGCGCTTCCATGGCATTCCAGTACTCCAGAAACCCCAGCACTACCGCTGAGAGGATTCCCGCCGCACCCAGGGGGATTCCAAACCATACAAATGTCTGGAAGGGGGAAGCACCATCTACGGCTGCCGCCTCCATAATCGCCTCTGGTATCGTCATAAAGAAACGCGTCATAATGAATATGGGAAAGGTTGACGCTGCCCCCGGTAGGATGACCGCCCATACAGTATCAATCAGCCTCAGTTTGTTTAGTACAAGATAACTGGAAACCATCGTCACCTGAAACGGCATTAGCATAAGGACAATGTATAAGGTATAGAGTATCTTTTTTCCACGAAAGTGAAATTTCGCAAATGCCCATGCCGCGGGAGCGCCTAACAAAACATGCCCGAGTATGATGGGTAAAACCTGCCTGCAGGAATTCCAAAATACCGTAAAAAACTGAGGCGTGTCTAAGAGTAGCTCCACATAGGCCTGTAAAGTCGGATACTGCGCAATGACCGGCCACACAGCAGTCCCTTCGCCTCCTTCCAGGACCGGAACAAGATTTTCATACAATTCTGCGCTACCCATAATGGTACCGGATAATAACATCCAAAGGGGAAGCCATATAAAGGCTGCGATACAAACAAGAATTGACCCTATCAGCCATTTTTTCATGCATTGTCACCTCGGTTTAAGATTTTCTGCAGCAGCATTATCAATACAAATACAAAAAGTGCCATCATTACGGCTCCTGCGCACATTTTATCCACGTCCAGATTCCCGTACCAGTTGTTGAACAGATGCTGGAGCATATAGATACTGTCATTTGGATAGCTTCCTGCTATCAAATACGCCTCCCTGAACACCTTAAAGGAATTGAGCAGTGAAAGCACTGTAATCGTAAATAACGTCGGCATAAGATTGGGGAACGTAATCCGTACAAACCTGCGGATGCTGCCTGCCCCATCAATCTGGGCCGCCTCATATAATGCCGGGTTGATGGCACTGAGTCCAGATAACCACAGCACCATATCATATCCAAAGTTTTTCCATAGATAAGCAAAGACCAGTACCCCAAAGGCAGCCCCGCTTCCAATCCAATCAACCGGTGTTTTATCCCAAAGTGCAAGAAAGGCATTGAACAGTCCGTTTTTATGAAAGATCACGCGCCACAAAAGGACGATGGAAGCTACTGGTATTGCCA
>ERZ808044.706-NODE-706-length-29017-cov-6.951762_pt1 | contig 29017 bp, 27 predicted proteins | sample MGYA00380195_ERZ808044 | MGnify/ENA primary metagenome ERZ808044 (study PRJEB31490, sample SAMN06133423) | mouse gut metagenome | isolation source: Z7_2 | host: mice | place: China: Chengdu | collected 2015-05 ...
GCCCAGATAGCTCAGTTGGTAGAGCAGAGGACTGAAAATCCTCGTGTCACTGGTTCGATTCCGGTTCTGGGCATTTTGCGCGAATGGCTCAGTGGTAGAGCATCGCCTTGCCAAGGCGAGGGCCGCGAGTTCGAATCTCGTTTCGCGCTTAAAAAAACCATGTGTTTGGTACACATGGTTTTTTTGCATATTAAAAAATAATGAAATCAGTTTTATCAATTTATTATGAAATCAAATTTTGAATTTTTCATTAAGAATTTATAAAAAAATTGATTTTATTTTTGAAAAAAGGTAAAATGAATATTATATTAAGGGAATTTATAAAATAATTTTGTTATCAATAAAATATTTCGTTATAAAATCATTTTAATGTTCGATAATATAAAATATAATAATCTATTTTTCGAGGAGGAAAAAATAGTGAAAATTAAAAATAAATGTATTACTTTTGTTATTGCATTTGCTTGTGCAATTTCAAATTTTGTATCAACAGAAGCAGCAGTAACTGCAAAACCAACTACTTCTAAAATATATGTAAATGGAGAACAAAAATCTTGTGCAGCTTATTATATTAATGGAAATAATTATTTTAAATTGAGAGATTTAGCTTATTCTTTAAATGGTACACCACAACAATTTGATGTGGAGTGGGATGCACAAAAGCAAATTGTTATGCTGACATCGGGAAAAAGATATCAGCCCGTTGGAGGAGAAATGGAAGCAGTAAAAGGTGATGTTCGTTCTGCAAATATAGTATCTTCTAATATTATTGTAGATGGACAAACTGTTCATGTACAAGGGTATAATATTGAAAATAGTACTTATTTTAAATTAAGAGATATTACAAATATATTTGGTATTTCTGTAACATGGAATGATAAAAGTAATACCATTAATATCGAAACAGGACAGGCAGAATATACAGGAAGAAATTTAACAGCAAAGGAGATTTATAATCGATGCAGTGATGCCATATTCTATATTAGAACATATGATATTGATGGAGATGCTTTAAGTAGTGGCAGTGGCTTTTTTTTAGAAAAAGATGGTAAAGCAGTAACGAATTTTCATGTATTAGAAAATGCTTATTCTGCTGTTATTACAATGGCAGATGGAACAGATTATAATGTAAAAGGTATATTAGGGTATGATATGAAAGGAGATTTGGCTATACTGCAAATAGATGGCGATGGTTTTCCTTTTTTATCATCTGGAGATTCTGATGAAATAACAAGTGGTGAAAAAATATATGCAATAGGAAGTCCTATGGGACTATCTAATACTATATCAGAAGGTATTGTATCTGGCATTAATAGAACAATAGAAAATATTCCTTATATACAAATTACAGCAGCAATATCACATGGTAGCAGTGGTGGTGCTTTGTTAAATGAAAAGGGACAAGTTGTAGGGATTACTTCAGCTGGACTTGCTACAGGACAAAATCTCAATTTTGCAATCCCTATCAATGCGATTTCTACATTAGACACTAGTTCATTTTATACTTTTGAAGAATTAGTAAAAGAATATACACTACAACAATATCATGAAAGAAGTACACCTTTTGAAAAAGTTGTGTTGGAGGAAGAACCAAATGATTTATTAGAAATGTCACAACTTATTGAAAATGGAGATAGTGTGATAGGAAAATTGAACGCAAGTGATTTAGATAACTATTATGTATTTTGTGGTACTTCTGGTGTTTTAGAAGTGTATTGTTATTCAGATGCAGAACATTTTGATAAAGTAGCACTTTTGGCAGAAGATATGTATGGAAAAATAGAAATGTTAGGAGAATTTGCAGAAATGGATGATGGAGAAACAGGAATTTATTTACTAATGCCTATATTAGAGCCAGGATATTATCATTTTATGCTAGGAGCAGAACCAGATAAAGAAATACCAAAAGATACAGATATGAATTATGTATTTTATTATCAATTTACACCAGAAGGTGTAGAATGGTAAAAAGATTTTATTGTAAAAGAAAGAAAAAACTGTAAATTCTATGTAAATTATAGTAGATTTTATGCTATTGGTATGTTATAATAATCGTTAATTGTGCAGACAATATTTTTGCATAGAAATATATGGAATGCTTGAAAAGTTAAACTATTAACTTATCATGACATATTCGAAAATTTTTAAGGAGGAAAGAGCAACATGAATGCAACATTTGTGGAAAAGGCAAATAATGTAGTGAAATTTACAGTAGAGGTAGACGGTGCAACATTTGAAAAAGGTCTTACTTATGCTTATAATCAAAACAAAAATAAAATTACTTTACCTGGATTTAGAAAAGGAAAAGCACCAAGAAAATTGATAGAAGCACAATATGGTGCAAATTTCTTCTATGAGGAAGCAATTAATCATATTTTCCCAGAAGTATATGAAGAAGCAATTACAGAATTGAATTTAGATGTAGTAAGTCAGCCAACAATAGATGTAGAAAAAATTGATAAAGAAACAGGCGTAAAATTTATTGTAGATGTTACTGTAAAACCAGAAGTAACATTAGGACAGTATAAAGGTCTTGAAGTAGAAAAAGAGAAAATTGAAGTAACAGAAGAAGAAATTGAATCAGAATTAAAATCTATACAGCAAAAAAATGCCAGATTAGTAGAAGTAACAGATAGAGCAGCAGAAGACGGTGATGTTGCAAAAATTAGCTATTTAGGCACAGTAGATGGTGTTGCTTTTGAAGGTGGACAGTCAGACAGTCATGATTTGACATTAGGTTCTCATGCTTTTATAGAAGGATTTGAAGAACAAATTATTGGACATAATGTAGGAGATAAATTTGATGTCAATGTAACATTCCCTGATGCTTATCATGCACCAGAACTTTCTGGTAAAGATGCAGTATTCGCTGTAGAGCTAAAAGGATTGAGCAAAAAAGAATTGCCAGAATTAAATGATGAATTTGCAGAAGATGTTTCAGAATTTTCCACATTAGATGAATATAAAACAAGTATTCAGGATAAACTGACAAAAGAGAAAGAAGAAAGAGCAAAACAGATTCAAAGCGATAAACTTCTTGATGCAGCAATCGCAAATTGTACTATGGATGTACCACAAGTAATGTATGATAATAAAATCAATCAAATGATGAGAGAATTTGAAGAAAATGTAAGCAGACAAGGCTTGACATTAGATATTTACTGCAAATATATGGGTACAACAAAAGAAGATTTGAAAGAAAACTTTAGAGAAACATCTGAAAAGAGTGTTAGAGCAAGACTGATGTTGGAAAAAGTTGCAAAAGAAGAAGGCTTAACTATTTCTGAGGAAGATTTGAAACAAGAAATCGGAAGATTTGGAGAAAGTTATGGCATTGAGGCAGAAAAAATGATTGAAATGTTCCAAGAAGGAGATAAAAAAGCATTAGAAGAAGATATGCTTGTAAGAGCAGCTTTAAAATTGATTGAAGATAGTGCAAATGAAATAGAAAAAGCATAATGATATAAAAATAATTGAGGGTGTGGGGTGAAAATTTAGCACTCCATACCTTTGATATTTTCATATAAAATTTGATTTTTGGAGGTCTTGAAATGAGTTTAGTTCCAGTGGTAGTAGAACAGTCCAGCAGAGGAGAACGTTCCTATGATATTTACTCAAGACTGTTAAAGGACAGAATCATATTTTTGGGAGAAGAAGTAAACGATACAACAGCTAGTCTTGTTGTTGCACAACTTTTATTTTTAGACGCAGAGGACCCAGATAAAGATATTAATCTTTACATAAACAGCCCTGGCGGAGTGATTACAGCAGGTATGGCTATTTATGATACAATGCAGTATATTCATGCAGATGTTTCTACAATTTGTATTGGTATGGCGGCAAGTATGGGTGCTTTTCTTCTTGCTGGGGGCGCAAAAGGCAAACGTTTTGCATTGCCTAATGCAGAGGTAATGATACATCAGCCTTCTGGCGGAGCAAGAGGACAGGCAACAGAAATCCGTATTCATGCAGAAAATATATTAAAAACAAAAAGAAAATTAAATGAAATATTGGCAGCAAATACAGGAAAAAGTATAGAAGAAATTGAAAGGGATACAGAGCGTGACAATTTTATGTCTGCTGAAGAAGCAAAGGCTTATGGTCTGATTGATGAAATCATCACAAAACCTCAGAAATAAAGGAGATGAAACAATGTCAGAAGAAAGGAAACAACTGAAATGCTCCTTCTGTGGAAAATCACAAGAACAGGTGCGTAAATTAATTGCAGGACCAAATGTATATATTTGTGATGAATGTGTAGGTTTATGCACAGATATTGTAGCAGAAGAATATGACGTTCTTGCAAATTATTCAGAACGTGTAGAAATGCCCAAACCAAAAGAAATTAAAGAAATATTAGACCAGTATGTAATTGGACAGGAGGAAGCAAAAAAGGTTCTTTCTGTTGCAGTATATAATCATTATAAAAGAATATTGGTAGATGATAAAGCAGATGATGTAGAACTGCAAAAAAGTAATGTGCTTATGGTAGGTCCTACTGGTACAGGTAAAACACTCCTTGCACAGACACTAGCTAGATTGCTAAATGTACCTTTTGCCATTGCAGATGCAACTTCTTTGACAGAAGCTGGTTATGTAGGCGAAGATGTAGAAAATATACTTTTGAAATTAATACAAGCAGCAGATTATGATATAGAAAGAGCAGAAAGAGGCATTATCTATATTGATGAAATTGATAAAATTACAAGAAAATCTGAAAATCCTTCTATTACTAGAGATGTCAGTGGAGAGGGTGTACAACAAGCACTTTTAAAAATATTAGAAGGTACAGTAGCAAGCGTTCCTCCTCAAGGTGGCAGAAAACACCCACATCAGGAATTTATACAAATTGATACCACAAATATATTGTTTATATGCGGTGGTGCTTTTGGAGGAATTGAAAAAATATTGCAAACAAGATTAAATGAAAAAACCATTGGTTTTGGAGCAAGTATACAGAGTAAAACAGATAATAAAACAGGGGAACTTTTAAAACATTTAATGCCTCAAGATTTGCTGAAATATGGATTGATACCAGAGTTTATAGGAAGACTACCTGTTGTGGTGACATTAGATAATTTAGATGAGCAAGCATTAATTAGAATATTAACAGAACCTAAAAATGCGTTAACAAAACAGTATGAGTATCTTTTTGAATTAGATAATGTTTATTTGGAATTTAAAGAAGAAGCATTGAAGGCAGTAGCAAAGCAGGCTGTAGAAAGAGAAACAGGTGCAAGAGGACTACGTTCTATTATGGAAGAATTTATTAATACAATTATGTATGAAATTCCAACAGAAAAAAATATTGAAAAATGTATTATTACAGAAGATGTTGTATTGCATCATAAACAACCAGAATATATATATAATTATAACAGACAGCCTATACAAAGAATACGAAAAAGAAAACAAAAAGGAGAAATTGTTTCATAATTTTATAAATGGAAAAACCTCTGTCTAAATTAGATAGAGGTTTTATTTTGACCATAAAATATATAAAATGTAAATAAAAGGTAGACAAATTGACATAATGAAAAATGGAAATACTATAAAATTTAGGAATTTTTAATAAATATATTGACATATAAAAGACAATGGTGTAAAGTATGAGTGTAAGAAAAAACAATACAGATATAAAAAATGATATAAATTATGTGTTGTTTTTTGCTATAATATTTCGCATACAAAGTATTTTGCATTTTTATGAAATGGGCATGAAATACAATGCAATATTATTTTTATGGAAATGAATCATTTTTTTTTGTGAAAACAGATGAAAAATTTTATATTTTTCAGAAAGATTTTGTTCACACAAGCAGTTTAAAACAGAAAAAGGAGGATTTTGTTGCACAAAATGCAAATAAAGTTTATTTCTGGTTGATATTGGCAATATGTCGGTATATTAACAAAAAAATGTAGCTTTTTATAGAATATTTTACCATAAATATGTTGACAAAATTTAGACAAACATGGTATCATTTTAATAAGGACGCTGTATTTCTTTTTTGCATGGAAAACGGTTGTCAAGACCTCTTTTTTCAAAAGTAATTGGGTCGGTTTTAGTTAAATAGCTGATGGACAGTAAATCAGTTGTTTAAAATTTATTAAACATATAGGAGGAATATTAAATGGATTTCAAATTAACAAAAGCACAATTGTTACAGCAAGAATTATTCAGAAACTTCGCTGAAACAGAAATTAAACCAATCGCAAAAGATATGGACGAAGCTGAGGAATATTCTCAAGAATTGATTGCTAAGCTTCAGAAAATCGGTGCTTTCGGTATTCCTTACTCCAGAGAGTATGGCGGACAGGGCGCTGATGTATTAACATATACATTGGCTATGGAAGAAATGTCTAAAGTAGATGCTTCTACAGGTATTACACTTTCTGTACACACATCACTTTGCTGCCCTTGTATCAATGAATTTGGTACAGAAGAACAAAAACAAAAATTCTTAAGACCATTGGTAGATGGTACAAAAACTGGTTGCTTTGGTTTGACAGAGCCTAATGCTGGTACAGATGCTGCTGGTGTACAAACAACAGCAGATAAAGATGGCAATGACTATATTATCAACGGTTCTAAAATGTTTACAACAAACTCTGGATTTGCTGATACATTTATAGTATTTGCATTAACAGATAAATCTAAAGGACCTAAAGGAATGTCTGCATTTATTCTTGATAAAGATATGCCTGGACTTTCTGTAAGTGATAATATTGAACGTATGGGTATTAGAGCTGCTTCTAACTGTGCCGTTACATATGAAAACGTAAGAGTACCTGCTGACAGACTGCTTGGAAAAGAAGGACAGGGCTATAAAATTGCTATGACAGCTTTGGGTGGCGGACGTATTGGTATCGGTGCACAATCCGTAGGTATTGCACAGGGTGCTATTGATGAAGCTCTTAAATATGTAAAAGAAAGAAAACAAGGCGGAAAAACAATTAACAAATATCAGAATACACAGTTCAAATTAGCTGAATGCCAGACAAAAGTAGATGCAGCTAGATTGATGGTTTGGAGAGCTGCTACAGCAAAAGATAACCATGAAAACTATGCTCCATTAGCAGCTATGTGTAAATTGTTTGCTTCTGAAGTAGCAAATGAAGTAACAAGAGTTTGCGTACAGCTTCTTGGTGGTTATGGCTATTGCCGTGAATATCCAGTAGAAAGAGCAATGAGAGATGCGAAAATTACAGAAATCTATGAAGGTACTTCTGAAGCTATGAAGATGATCATCTCCGGTTCTATGAAGGTTTGATAAACAATTACAGAAAACTAAATATGAAAATTTCGGAAGGAGAACTATAATGAAAATCGTTGTATGTATTAAACAAGTACCAGACACAGTTGAAGTTAAAATTGACCCAAAAACAGGCACTCTGATAAGAGATGGTGTTCCTAGTATTATCAATCCAGATGACAAAACAGGTATCGAAGCTGCATTACAGTTAAAAGAAAAAATGGCTGGCAGCACAGTTACAGTAGTATCCATGGGACCTCCTCAGGCAGACGTTGCATTGAGAGAAGCATTAGCTATGGGTTGTGACGAAGCAATACTTGTTTCTGGTAGAGAATTTGGTGGTTCTGATACATATGCTACATCTGGTATTTTGGCAGCTGCATTAAAAACATTAGATTATGATGTAATTATTACAGGACGTCAAGCTATCGACGGTGACACAGCACAAGTTGGACCACAGATTGGTGAAAAACTTTCTTTACCACAAGTATCTTATGTGGAAGAAATCCAAGAAGTTGCAGCTGACCATCTTGTTGTAAGAAGACAATTTGAAGATGGATACCACATCATCAAAATTAAAACACCTTGCCTTTTGACAGCAATTGCTGAATTAGCACAACCAAGATATATGAGCGTTAGAGGCGTTGTAGAAGCATATGAAAAAGAAATCAAAGTACTTGGCTTTGAAGACTTAAAAGCTAATCTTGAACTTGATATGATTGGCTTGAAGGGTTCACCAACAAACGTATATCAGTCCTTCACAAAAGAAGTAAAAGGTGCTGGTACAATCCTCAAAGATTTGTCTGCTGAACAAGCTGTTAAAGCTATTGTTGACAAATTGGAAGAAAAATTCATTATCTAATTAACAAACAAATCGTTAGAATTATTAAAGGAGGAGAACCCTACAATGAGTAAAGGTATATATGTAGTAGTTGAACAAAGAAGCGGAAAAGTACAAAACGTTGGACTTGAGCTGATTGGCGAGGCTACAAGATTAAAAGAAGATTTGAAAGACGATGTAGTTGCTGTATTACTTGGCGATGGTGTAGAAGGCGAAGTTGATAAATTATTCCACTATGGTGCAGATAAAGTTGTTTTGATTCAACATCCATATTTGAAAGAATATGTTACAGAGCCATATACAAAAGCATTGGCACAGGTTGTAAAAGAATATGACCCAGAAATCATGCTTTTTGGCGCATCCTCTATCGGTCGTGACGTTGCTCCTAGATTAGCAAGCCGTGTTAAAACAGGACTTGTTGCTGACTGTACAGGTTTAAGAATGGCTAAAACCGAAGAAGAATTTGAAAAAGAAAAATCCATGGGCTGTGAAGACCCAACAAGAGCATTGCTCATGACACGTCCTGCATTTGGTGGTAACTTGATGGCTACATTAATGTGCCCAAGAACAAAACCACAAATGGCTACTGTACGTCCTGGCGTTATGAAGAGAATTGCAAAAGACGAAAGTAGAAAAGGCGAATTAATTAAATTAGATGTTGCATTTACAGACGCTGACATGAATGTTGAAATCATGAAAGTTGTAAAAGCAGAAAAGAAATCTATCGACTTGACAGAAGCAAAATTGATTGTTTCCGGCGGTCGTGGTATTGGTGGTCCAGAAGGATTCGATTTAGTAAGAGATGTAGCTGATGCACTTGGCGCAGAAGTTGGTTCTTCTAGAGCTTGTGTTGACGCTGGCTGGATTGAAAAAGACCGTCAAGTTGGTCAAACAGGTAAAACAGTTAGACCTGACTTGTATCTTGCTTGCGGTATCTCTGGTGCTATTCAACACGTTGCTGGTATGGAAGGTTCTGAACTTGTTATTTCTATCAACAAAAATGACACAGCAGCAATATTTGATGTTTCCGATTTAGGTATTGTTGGTGACGTAAAAGTTATCCTTCCTAAATTAGCAGAAGCTATCAGAAAAGCAAAAGCTGAAAAAGCTGCTCAGTAATCTGATACTGTTAATCAATATAAAATATAGAAATTGTGTCCACGCGGTGTAACAAATATACCCCCTTGCAGTATTGCAAGGGGGTTTTATGTTTGTGTTAATATTATTAAAAATTAATTTTGATTTAAAGAAACGAAATGTTTTATCATTTCAACAGTGTTGTCTATACCTAATTTACCACTATCAAGTGTAATATCATAATGGTCTACAGCACCCCATTTTTTATCAGAATAGAAATTATAGTAACTAGCACGTTGCTTATCAATTTTACGTACAGTTTCCTCTGCTTTTTCTGAAGAAATACCATATTCTTCAATGGCACGTTTCACTCTATATTGTAAATCAGCATGAATAAATACACTAATGCAATTTACATTATAATCTGCTAAAGCGTAATCTGCACAACGACCAATTATAACACAAGATTCTTTGTCTGCAATATTGCGTATTGCATCAAATTGTGCTAAAAAAAGCTTATGATTAAGAGGTAAATGAGTACCAGAGTAATTTGGGCTGTAAGTTCCAGCAACAATAGAATATAAAATGCTTCCAGTTGGTTTTTCGTCCATTGTTTGAAATATTTCTTCTGAAAAGCCACTTTCTTTTGCTGCAATAGTTAATAATTCCTTGTCATAACAAGGTATGTTTAAATCTTTTGCTAATTTTTGCCCTATCATTCTTCCGCCACTACCATATTGTCTTCCTATTGTTATGATGAATTTTTGACTCATATCATTTCTCCTTTTTGGATATAAATTTTTAAAAATAACATAGTGATATTTAATATATATAGTATAACATATTTTTAATGTTTTGTTAATATTTTTTTGAATTTTATTAGCAAGTTTATTATGCTTGTGGTATGATAGAGTGTAATGATAATGAAAGGAGCAATGATAATGAAAATAGGAAGAAATGACCCTTGTTGGTGTGGAAGTCATAAAAAATATAAATCATGTCATTTAGCATTTGATGAAAAGCTGGAAAGCATGAAAAATGAAGGAATATTAGTACCTCCTCATGAAATTATTAAAACGCCAGAACAAATAGAAGGTATTCGAGAAGCTGGAAAGTTAAATACAGCAGTATTGGACTTAGTAGCAGAACATATAAAAGAGGGAATGAATACAGAAGAAATAAATACATTGGTACACGATTATACCATAAGACATGGTGGAATACCTGCGCCATTAAATTATAAAGGATTTCCTAAAAGTGTATGCACATCTATTAATGATGAGGTATGCCATGGTATACCAGATAAAAATAGAGTGTTAAAAAGTGGTGATATTATTAATGTAGATGTCACAACAATATTAAATGGATATTATGCAGACGCTTCTCGTATGTTTTGTATTGGTGAAGTATCCCCAGAAGCAAAAAAATTGGTAGATGTTACAAAAGAGTGCTTAGATGTAGGGTTAGCTGCAGTAAAAGCATGGGGATATTTGGGAGATGTTGGATATGCAGTGAATACGCTTGCACAAAAAAATGGATATTCTGTTGTAGAAGAAATAGGAGGGCATGGAGTAGGATTGAAATTTCATGAAGAACCATATGTATGTCATATAGGTAAAAGAAATACAGGTATGCTTTTAGTACCTGGAATGGTATTTACTATAGAGCCTATGATAAATGCAGGAAAAAGAGAAGTATATCAAGATGCTCAAAATGGCTGGACAATCTATACACAAGATGGTACATTATCAGCACAGTGGGAGTATACAGTTGCGATTACAGAAAATGGTATTGAAGTATTAACAAAATAAAACTTGATTTTTAAATAATATGACTATTAAAAAGACAAAATTTTTATATTGATTTTGTCTTTTTTCATTTTTGAGGATTTATTAACAAAGATATTGCAAACAGCTTATTTACTTGTAAAAAATGACATTTTTTATCATAAATAAAATTTTAAGGTATCATCAAAAAAAATAAACTACATATTGGCTAAAAAAGTAAATTATTTTTTTTTATAAAAATACAATATGAACAAATAAAAAAGCAAATCATATCAAAAAAAATAATATAAAACAGTCATATTTTTTTAACCATAAACTGTAAAAAAAGAATTTATAGTGAAATAATAGGATTTCATCTGAAAAAAAATTATAAAATTAAAATAAATTTTTAACAATATTAGTTGCAATCAATAAATAAAGATGGTATAATGAACAAAAGTGATAAAGAAATTACAAAACAATACTTTATCATGAGTAGTTTTAATGTGCTTATATTGAAAAATATAAGTATTTTCTATTGTATTTTATTAAAAATGACAAATTTTTCGTACAAAAGCCAAAAAAGATATTTTATAAAAACTGAATGATAAATACAGTTTTTAAGGAGGTTATTTCATGTATACAATGGGGGTTGATGTTGGTTCTGCTTCTTCTAAAGTTGTAATATTGGAAGACGGAGAACGCATCGTTGCCGCAGAAGTTGTTCAGGTTGGAACAGGTTCTTCTGGACCACAAAGAGCTTTAGAACAGGCATATGAAAAAAGTGGCTTAAAAAGAGAAGATATTACAAAATTGGTAGCAACAGGCTATGGACGTTTTGCATTTGAAGACGCTGATAAACAAATTAGTGAAATCAGTTGTCATGCAAAAGGTATATTTCATTTGGTACCTACTGCACGTACCATCATTGACATTGGCGGACAAGATGCAAAAGCAATCCGTCTTGACAATAGGGGAAACGTAAAGCAGTTTTTTATGAATGATAAATGTGCAGCAGGCACAGGCAGATTTCTTGACGTTATGGCAAGAGTTCTGGAAACAACAATAGATGATATGGCTGAATGTGATGCAAAAGCAGAACAGGCGGCTTCTATCAGCAGTACTTGTACCGTATTCGCTGAATCTGAGGTGATTTCTCAGTTATCAAAAGGCGTTGACAAAAACAGCATTATAAAGGGTGTGCATCAATCCGTTGCAAGTAAGGCGTGTGGTCTTGCTTACAGAGGCGGTTTGGAAGATGATGTTGTTATGACAGGCGGCGTTGCAAAAAATGCCGGTGTGGTACGAGCAATTGCGAGAGAATTAAAAAAAGAAGTTATTGTGGCACCAAACCCACAAACAACAGGTGCTCTCGGTGCGGCATTGTTCGCATACGAAGAAGCAAAAAAGCAAAAAATTTAAAGAAAGAGGGATTAGAATGAGTATAACAACAGAGGGCATGAAAGCAAAAGAATTGTTGGCATACTATCAGGCAAAAGCTGATCAGGATGCAAGAGATGCAAAAGCAAGAGGCGACTTAGTTTGTTGGTCTGCTTCTGTAGCTCCACCAGAATTTTGCGTAACAATGGGTATCGCTATGATATATCCAGAAACACACGCAGCTGGTATCGGCGCAAAAAAAGGCGCATTGGATATGTTGGAAGTTGCAGATAGAAAAGGTTACTCCATTGACTGCTGTTCTTATGGTCGTGTAAATATGGGCTATATGGAATTGTTAAAAGAGCAGGCTATAACAGGTAAAACACCTGAAGTACTCGCTAACTCTCCAGCAGCAAAAGTGCCACTGCCTGACTTAGTAATTACATGTAACAATATTTGTAATACATTGTTAAAATGGTATGAAAACCTTGCAGTAGAATTAGATATTCCTTGTATCGTAATTGACGTACCATTTAACCACACAATGCCTATTCCTGAATATGCAAAAGAATACATTGCTGACCAGTTCAGAAATGCAATTTCTCAGTTGGAAGTAATTTGTGGTAGACCTTTTGACTACAAAAAATTCCAAGAAGTAAAAGACCAGACACAACGTTCTGTATATCAATGGAACAGAATTGCAAAAATGTCTTCTTATAAACCATCTCCATTGAACTGCTTTGACTTGTTCAACTACATGGCATTAATCGTTGCTTGTAGAAGTTTGGACTATGCTGAAATCACATTCAAGAAATTTGCTGACGAATTGGAAGCAAACCTTGAAGCTGGTATTTATGCATTTAAAGGTGCAGAAAAAACTCGTGTAACATGGGAAGGTATCGCTGTATGGCCATACTTGGGACACACATTTAAATCATTGAAAGCTCTTGGTAGTATTATGACAGGTTCTGCTTATCCAGGACTTTGGGATTTACATTATGATGCACATGATGATTCCCTTCATTCTATGGCAGAAGCATATACAAGAATCTATATCAATACTTGCCTTGAAAACAAAGTTAATGTTCTGTTGAACATTGTAAATGGTGGAAAATGTGATGGTATCGTTTACCACTTAAATAGAAGCTGTAAATTGATGAGCTTCTTGAATGTAGAAACAGCAGAAATTATCAAAGAAAAAACAGGCCTGCCATATGTAAGCTTTGACGGCGACCAGACAGACCCTCGTAACTTTGCACCAGCACAGTTCGATACACGTGTTCAAGCTCTGGCTGAAATGATGGAAGCTAATTTAGCAGCAGCAGAATAAGGGGGAGAAGAATAATGAGTAGAGTTGAAGATATTTTAAAACAATTAGCAGACGTTGCAGCAAATCCAAAAAAAGCAATGGATGACTATAAAGCAGAAACAGGAAAAGGTGCTATTGGTATCATGCCTTTATATGCACCAGAAGAATTAGTTCATGCTACAGGATACCTTCCTATGGGTATTTGGGGTGGACAAAAACAAATTGCAAAAGCACGTACATATTTGCCTCCATTTGCTTGCTCTATTATGCAGCAAATTATGGAATTACAATGTGAAGGCGCTTATGATGATTTGGCAGCAGTATTGATTTCTGTTCCTTGTGACACATTGAAATGCTTAAGCCAGAAATGGAAAGGCACATCACCTACAATCGTGTTTACACACCCACAAAACAGACCTCTTGAAGCTGCAAATAAATTCTTAGTAGAAGAATATAAATTAGTAAAAACAAAATTAGAAAAAGTTGTTGGTGCTACAATTACTAACTCTGCAATAGAAGCATCTATAAAAGTTTACAACGAAAACAGAGCAGTTATGAGAGAATTTGTAAAAGTAGCAGCAGATTATCCTCAAGTAGTTGACCCAGTTGCTCGTCATGCTGTATTCAAATCCAGAATGTTTATGGAAAAATCTAAACACACAGCATTGGTAAGAGAATTGATTGATGAAATCAAAAAATCTGAAGTAAAACCTTGGGACGGCAAAAAAGTTATACTTACAGGTATTATGGCAGAACCAAACGAATTGCTTGATATATTCAAAGAATTTGGTGTTGCAATTGTTGCTGATGACTTGGCACAAGAATCCAGACAAATCCGTACAGATGTTATTGACGGAGAAGAAGGACCTCTTTACAGATTGGCAAAACAATGGCAACAATTCTATGGCTGTGCTGTAGCAACAGATACAAAGAAAATCCGTGGCAAAATGCTTATGGATATGGTTGCTCAAACAGGAGCAGATGCAGTTATCGTTTGTATGATGAAATTCTGTGACCCAGAAGAATGGGATTACCCAGTATACTACAGACAATTTGAAGAAAAAGGCATTAAGAGCCTCATGATTGAAGTTGACCAAGAAGCGACTGCATTTGAACAAGTTAGAACAAGAGTACAGAGCTTTGTAGAAAATATGTAATATTTTTATAGGGGACAGCTCTTGGAGTTGTCCCTTCATTATTAAAAAATATAGGAGGCTTTTTGTTTATGAGAAAAGTGAAAATTATCACAGCAGCAGAAGCAGCAAATTTAGTTGAAGACGGCGATACCTTAACAACTAGTGGTTTTGTCGGCAGTTCTATACCAGAAGCATTAAATAAAGCAGTTGAAAAAAGATTCCTTGAAACAGGACATCCAAGCAATATTACATATATTTATGCAGGTTCTCAAGGTAATAGAGACGGTAGAGGTGGCGAACATTATGCTCATAAAGGTCTTTTGAAAAGATTTATCGCTGGACACTGGGCAACTGTTCCTGCACTTGGAAAAATGGCTTTAAATAATGAAATGGAAGCATACAATGTTTCTCAAGGTGCTTTAGTACAATTATTTAGAGAAATTGCTGGACATAGACCTGGTATACTTACTAAAATTGGTATGGGAACATTTATTGACCCAAGAAATGGTGGCGGTAAAGTAAACGATATTACAAAAGAAGACATTGTAAAATTGGTTAATTTTGAAGGAGAAGATTATCTTTTCTACCCATCTTTCCCTATCAATGTAGCATTTATCAGAGGTACATATGCTGATGAAAGCGGTAACATCACATTAGAAAAAGAAGTTGCTCCATTGGAAGCTACTTCTGTTGCACAGGCTACAAAGAATTCTGATGGAAAAGGTATTGTAGTTGTTCAAGTAGAAAGAATTGTAAAAAATGGTACATTAGACCCACGTAATGTTAGAATACCTGGCATTTATGTTGACTATGTTGTTGTAGCAGACCCTGCTGACCATCAACAATCACTTGACTGGGATTATGACCCAACACTTTCCGGAGAAAAGAGAGCTCCAGATGTTGCTCCTGCTCCATTGCCATTAAGTGCAAAGAAAATTATTGGTAGACGTGGTGTTTTGGAATTAGAAAAAGATGTTGTTGTAAACTTGGGTGTAGGTGCTCCTGAATATGTTGCATCTGTAGCAAGTGAAGAAGGCATTGGCGACTATATGACATTGACAGCAGAAAGTGGTGCTATTGGTGGTGTTCCTCAGGGTGGCGCACAATTTGGTTCTACAAGAAATGCAGATGCATTGATTGAACATGCTTATCAATTCGATTTCTATGATGGTGGTGGACTTGATTTTGCATATCTTGGACTTGCTGAATGTGATGAAAAAGGTAACATTAATGTTTCCAGATTTGGTCCTAAAATTGCAGGCTGCGGTGGTTTCATCAATATTACTCAAAATTCACCAAAAGTATTTTTCTGTGGAACATTTACAGCAGGTGGCTTGAAAGTAAAAGTTGTAGATGGCAAAGTAGTCATTGAACAAGAAGGAAAACAGAAAAAATTCATTAAACAAGTTGGACAGGTAACATTTAATGGTGATATTGCATTACAAAATAAACAACAAGTAATGTATATTACAGAAAGATGTGTATTTGAATTGAAAGCTGATGGATTGCATTTAACAGAAATTGCACCTGGCATTGACCTTCAAAAAGATATACTTGACCAAATGGAATTTAAACCAGTTATTGAGGGCGAACCAAAATTAATGGATGCACGTTTATTTGCAGATGCCCTTATGGGATTAAAACAAGACTAATATACAAAGGGAGCAGTGATTATACTGCTCCTTTTATATTTTTTATAATATCTATAAACAATTGCATTGTAGGACTTACCCATTTATTTTTATGATAGGCACATACAGCGGTGATATTTGAATGAGTAATCTCTGTAGGGATTTCTACCAATTCTCCATTTTTTAATTCAGACTCTACAGTAAATTTTGGTAAATACGATAGTCCGATATTATTTTTTACTAAATTTTTAATTGTAGGAATACTCCATAATTCTATGGTATGGCTTAACATAATTGATTTTTGTTGTAAATACCTTTCAAAAATTTGTCTAAAAATACAATTCGTTTCATTAATAATAAATGCAACAGGTATATTTTGATTTGGTGTAATAAAATCAGAATATTTTTCTTTTATATCAGGAGAAGCTACTAAAATGACATCATAAATACCAATGTTATGTGATATGATGTTAGAATTTAATCCTCCTATGTCTTCATAAAGAACTCCTATATCAAGTGTTCCATTTAAAATACTATTTCGTATATCATAACAATTCATGGAGCGAATAAATAATTTTGTTTTTGGTGCTATATTATGAAATTTTTTTATGATATTAGGAAGTTTATAACATAGTAATGTTTCTCCTACACCAATATGTAAATCACCTTGATATTCTGCTAAATCCTTTTCAAAATAATATAATTTATCCATTTCATTTAGTGCATTTTTAACATAAGGAACAAACTCTTTTCCTGCTTTTGTTAATAACATATTTCTGCCTATTTTTTCAAAAAGAGTAATAGAAAATTCTTGTTCTAATTGATTTACTTGAAATGTAATAGTAGATTGTGTATAGTTTAATTTTTGTGCAGCTTTTGAAAAACTGCCTTCTTCTATAATTGTAAGAAATGTTTGTAGATATTTTATTTCCATAAATACCTCCCATTTACTTTAATAATATTGAAGTATTACTTTTAATATTTTCATTTTACAAAAGTATTTTATAATGTTATTATATCAGATAGAAAGAGATAACACAATGAAATAGAAAGGGAGAGTAACATTATGGAATATTTTTTAGAACAAGCAAAAATGAATGATATTGATATAGCAATGGACATTATTAATGATGGAAAGAGATATTTAAAACAACAAGGCATTGACCAATGGCAAACGGGCTATCCTGATAGAAAAATTATAGAAAAAGACATTATTTGTAATAGAGGATATTTTGTAACAGATGATATTAGTAAATTGGCTTATATGTGTATTGATTTTGAGGGAGAACCTGCTTATAAAGATATTAAGGGGCAATGGAAAAGTAACGAAGATTATGCAGTAATTCATCGATTGGCTGTTTCTAAACAAAAAGCAGGAAAAGGATTGTCTGATACGATTATTCAGTTAACAGAACAATTATGCAAAAAAAATAGCGTTAACAGTATTCGAGTGGATACAGACAATGAAAACAAAATTATGCAACATATACTTCAAAAAAATGGTTTTGTATATTGTGGTACAGTGTGGTTTGCAGGTAGTGATAAAATTGCTTTTGAAAAAATATTACTATAATATAAGTTTATTTTAGAGTGTATAATATTTATTTTACTGAAATATTGCAATGTGTTTTTTGTCGTGGTATACTAAAAAAAATAGAAAAAAGAAATATTATTGTACAATGTGCATGATATGGAAGTGATTTCTATAATATATTATAATAGTATGAGAAAGGAAGCGGCGAATATGGAATTTGTAAAAAGAACGTGGGCAGAAATTGATTTAGATGCATTAAAGTATAACATCAAAAATATAAAAGCTTCTTTAAAAGGAGAACATCTGTTAATGGGCATTGTAAAAGCAGATGCTTATGGACATGGTGATGGCATCATAGCTAAGAAACTAGCAGAAAATGGATTTAATTGGTTCGGCGTTTCTAATATAGAAGAAGGTATTAGCTTGCGTCGTCAAGGTATTACACAGCCTATATTGATATTAGGTTATACTCCTGTGGAATGTGCTAAAATGCTTTCTGATGAAAAAATAACACAAGCAATTATATCATTAGATTATGCAAAATTACTCAATGCAGAGGCAGAAAAAGCGGGCGTTATAGTAGACGGACATATTAAATTAGACACAGGCATGACAAGAGTAGGTTTCCAATGCGATGATGATAATTTTGAGCGTTCTCTTAATGAAATCAAAGAAGTATTTTCAATGAAAAATATTCATATTACAGGAACATTTACACATCATGCTGTTGCTGATACTTATAGTGGAGATTGCCCACAATTTACAGAAATGCAATTTTCTCGTTTCCAAAAAATGATAAAAGCATGTCAGCAAAAAGGTCTTGATATGGGTATTTGTCATTGTGCAAATAGTGCTACAACAATTAGTTATCCAGAAAAACAACTTGATATGGTACGTTCTGGTATTATTACATATGGTATGCTTCCTTCTGACGAATGTGAAGGTAGAATTGATTTAAAACCACTTATGACATTAAAAACATCTATTGCATTGGTGAAAAAAGTAGAGCCTGGCGCACAAATTAGCTATGGAAGAACATACACAGCAGACAAGGAAAGAATGATAGCTACAGTACCTATTGGTTATGCAGATGGATATAACAGAAACCTTTCTAATAGAGCATATATGCTTGTAAATGGAAAGAAAGCCCCTATTGTAGGACGTATTTGTATGGATCAAACAATGATTGATGTGACAGATATTCCAGATGTAAAAATAGGTGATGAAGTTGTTGTATTTGGTAAACAAGGTAATGAAGTTTTGCCTATAGAAGAATTGGCAAATATGCTGGGTACAATCAATTATGAATTACCTTGCGTTATTACAAAAAGAGTGCCAAGAGTATATTATGAAGATGGTAAATTAGTTGGTGTAGTAAATCATGTAATGCACAGATATGAATAATATATTGTAATATAAAATCCGCTTATAGTAATGAAATAAGCGGATTTTTTGTATTTTATAATATTGTTTTTGTAAATTTCTTTTGAGAAAAATATTTTCATTGTATGAAATTTAAAATATATATAATTTATTTGCTGTCAGTATAATGTTTATCCCATTTGAAATTTTTAATTGCAATTTTTGTATTAGCAGTTTTGTCCCACTGAATGCAAAATCCAGTGGTACTTAATTCATCAACAATTATCTGCCCAATTTGTTCAGCAGTTGGTTTTTCAAAGCAATTGCCAAAAGAAATATAAAGTGAAGTAGTATCTTCATGTAATATATGTTCTAAATCTTGTTGTGTATAAAAGCAACAACCAACAATATTTTCACCTTTTTCCTCTAACCATGTAGCTACTTCATTACAATCTGCAAATCCATCTGATTGCGTATATCCGGCATAATGTAATGCAACAATTCCGTGTTTCATGAGGGAATGAAACACAAAATCTAGTTTTAAGAAATTTTCTTGATTACCCGTATTTTGAAATTCTTTGTGAAGTGTTTCGATTATTTCAATTAAGTCATTTTTTGTTATATTATCACATTCATTGCGATAAAAATCTTTTATTCACATTCCTTTAAAATGGCATCATTTGACAAAAAACCAGCTTTAATATAGTTAATTATCATTTCTTCTAATTCGTCTGCACAACATTGATTTTTTATTTTACTTTTCCATTCCATAAAAGTTTTTTCTCCTTACATAAAAAATTCTAATTTATATACTTACATATAAACTATTGTCCATTACCTGTAATGTATATTTATAGGTTGATTTTTAATAGGTATACTATTTTAATAAAGAAAGTTTTATAAAAACATAGTATGAAATAGCTGTTTACCTGATTTTGTTTGAAATATTTTATCATAAACAGATTGTATTACTTGTGGTGTTTCATTGTGTTCATAGCAATTTACAATAAAATCTGCTTCTACTAATATTTGATAAGGAAGTGTATCAATGTTAGTATAAGTATGATGATGAGCAATAATATAACATACTTGCTCTATTACATCATTTTCAAAACCTAATGACAAAAGCATTTCTTTTGCAATTGCACCACCTTCTTTTTCTTGTAATTTTCCATTACAATAGCCATATTTTTGTTCTGCAATTTTAATGCCTATGTCATGAACATAACCAGATATTTCTGCAATTAATTGTGTTTGCTCATCTATTTGTTCCATTTCACATATCATTTTACAGAAAGAATGTACTTTTATGAAATGTTGTATTCTTTTTGGGTCACCAGAATAATATTGTATCATATTTTGGCAAAGTTCTAATAATTTTGACAATAGTATCACTCCTGTTCTGATAAAGCATTTTCTACAATAGTAATATAATTTTCGAGAGATTGTATACCTTGTATTTTTTCTCCTACCATTTGAGCTTGACTATTTACTAATATGGTGGTAGGTAAACCTTCTAAATTTTGTAGTATCCAATTCCCTAATGTTTCATCAGGCATAATACTGATAAAATCTGCATTTGCTTCTTGTTTTGCCTGTTTTGCAATTTTTTCTGCTTCTGGTTGAGGTGTATCAATAACAACTTGTACAAACTGTACATTATCATATTTTTGTTCCAGTTCTGTTTTTAATTGCTGTAATGTTGCTGTTTCATTAATATTAGGATAACAATAAGATGCCCAGAAATTTACAACTGTTAAATCAGCATTAGCAAATAATGAACTGTCTATTGTTTCTCCCTCTAATGTTGTAGAAACAAAAGAAATTGTTCTTCTTATTTGGTCTATTGCCTCTGCTACAATTGTTTCATCAAATGGGTATACAGAAATGGTTTGTTTTAATGTTTCCATACTACCAGAAAGTATTTGATACGCTTTTAAATCCTGTTCTTGTAATGATGAAATATCTCCTTGATATTCTGTTAGCATATAGTAAACATAGTCTTTTTGAGAAGCAATTTGCTGTTTGTTATGATAAAGTGAAAATTCCTGTTGTATACTTTCACTTTCTAATTTATTTTGTTTAAAAACAAGTATTTCTCCAAAGGGATATAAAAGTTCTTCTACAGCAGTATCATTATCAAATGTTGCTAATTGTTCGATACCTTCATTTGTTACATAGTTATATTGTATTTGTGCATAAATATCTCCTTCTGTCGTTGTGTTTGTAATAGGAATAATATTTGTTTGTTCGTAAGGTATCCACTCATCTGGTGCTTCATATTGTAAACCGCATTTATCTAATTGCACAGTACGGTCTGATGATTCGATTTGTGAAATAGTCTGCTGTTTTGGTTTTTCTGTATTACAAGCAGATATGGAAAATAATAAACCAAATGCTACAGCAATGGAAAAGGGAAATAATAATTGTTTTTTCATAAAATACCTCCTGTATTAAAAAGGATACTGATACTAAAAAATGGTATAAAAAATGTCCTTATGTAATTTTAATGCTTTTTTAATTAGGTGTCAATTTCCTTTTAATTGGTATTTTTTATACTATATTCAAAATTAAGAGAACATACCAATTAATATAGGGGGAGAGTATATGGGAAGTAGTGAAACATGGAAACAGAAACTTAAATATAGGGGAATTATTTCTATAAATAAAAAAGTAATTGTATTAGGTATTATATTGCTTTTGGTAGCAGGGGCAAGTGTTATTTATGCAAAAAACTTTTTTAGTTCAACAAATAAAACACAAACAATATTACCAAGTATTTCTGTTGTAGAAAAAGGGGATTTATCTAAAAGAGTAACAGCATCAGGCACAACAACAGCAGCAGACCCTGTTTCGATATTTATAGAACTTTCTCAGGAAGTAGATGAGGTATTTGCAGAAGTAGGGGACAAAGTGAATGAAGGAGATTTGCTTGTAACTTATGATATAGAAGATACACAAAGAGAATTAAACGATAAGTTGGCAGAAGCAAATGCAACGGTAGAAAATGCTAAAATTTCATTAAGCGAGCTATCTACACCAGCAGAAGGTGCAGAACTTTTGGAATTGCAGAGTCAAGTAGTGAATGCAGAAAAAAGTATAGAAGATATTAAAAGTCAAATTAACAGTTATGATATTAAAATTTCACAAGCACAAATAGATGTTGATAATGCTAAAAAAACAATGGACAATTATGCAGAATTACTGATTGTAGGAGGAATAAGTCAACAAGAATACGATAATGCGGAACAAACATATCAAAAAGCATTAGACACACTAACGCAAACAGAAAGCGATAAAACAACAACAGAATTATCATTGCAAACAGCAGAATTATCATTACAAAAGGCAAAATTAAATTTAGAAAACGGACAAAATAAAACAAATGATATTACAACGGCAAATTCTATCAAAAAACAACAGAATACATTAGAAACAGCACAAAGGAATGTATCTAGTATACAATATAATATTAGTAAATTGACATCTGCAACATATAGCCCTATTAGTGGCACAATAATAGAATCTAATGCTGTAGAGGGACAAATGCTTACAGATAGCACTGTTATGATGAAAATTGCAGATTTAAGCAATTTAGATGTAGAAGCATATGTTTCTGAATATGATATTGCACAAATTAAAATCGGTCAAAAAGTAGAAATGACAAGTGATGGTATTGAAAATAAAATTTATACAGGAACAGTAACAAAAATTGAACCTACAGCATCTACACAGTCTACTATGAGTGGAAGTGAAACAGTAGTGCCTATTGTAGTACATATGGATAATCCAGATGAACTGATGAAACCAGGATTTTCACTAGATTTAGAAATTATCGTTGAAGACTTATCAGATGTTATTTATGTTCCTCTTTCCGCAGTAGGAAAACAAAAAGATGGTGGATATTACGTATATAAAGTAAATGAAAATGATATATTACAAAAAACAGATGTGACATTAGGTAGCACAAATGACACGAGTGCAGTAATAGAAAGCGGTATCACCATAGGAGAAAAAGTAATTACAAGTCCTATGGAAAATATGACAGATGGTGCAAATTTAGCTGATTTTGCAACGACAATAGAGCAAAAGAAAACAGAAAAAAATGATTCCATATTAGATAATATGGGCGGTGGTGTACCAAATGGCGGTGGTGTGCCAAACGGTGGAGGTATGCCTCCTAGTGGTGGTATGCCAAATGGCGGAGGAAATCGTGGTGGTAGTCCAAGATAAATTTAATATAAATAAGAAGGGGAGGGATAACATGGAATTGTTAAAATTGGAGCATTTGACAAAGCAATATAGTCAAAATGAATTGTCTGTAACAGCTTTAAATGATATTAATTTAAGTGTAAAAGATGGAGAGTTTTTGTCAATTATGGGAACAAGTGGTTCTGGTAAATCAACTATGTTAAATATACTAGGTTGTTTAGATAGTCCTACAAGCGGAAGTTATTATTTAGATGGGGAAGATGTAGCAAAATTTAAAGATGAAAGATTAGCAGAAATTAGAAATAAAAAAATTGGTTTTGTATTTCAGTCATTTAATTTACTACCAAAACTTTCTTCACTAGAAAATGTAGAATTGCCTATGGTATATGCTAATGTCCCTAAAAAATTAAGACAGCAAAAAGCCATTGCTGCATTAGAAAAAGTAGGACTAGGAAAACGTGTAAAGCATAAACCGAATGAACTTTCAGGAGGACAAAGACAAAGAGTTGCGATTGCAAGAGCATTAGTGAATGAGCCAGCAATACTTTTTGCCGACGAACCTACAGGAAATTTAGACAGTCGTTCTACTATAGAAATTATGGAAATTTTTCAAGGGCTGAATGATGATGGCACAACAATCGTCATGGTAACACATGAGCCAGATGTTGCACAATATACAAAAAGGATTGCTCTTTTTAAAGATGGTTGTATTATAAAAGATGAGTTAGTAAAAAACAGAATATTAGCAGGAGGTGGCATTTCATGAATTTGAGGGAATGCACAAAATCTGCTTTTAGAAATGTTTTTTCAAATAAAATGAGAACATTATTAACAATGCTGGGCATTATTATAGGTATTAGTTCTGTAATTGCCATTGTTTCGATTGGTAATGGTAGTCAAGCTGCAATAGAAGAAGAATTTGAATCTTTTGGTACAGGAAGTTTGACAATCAGTTTAAGTGGCTCTAATGATATTGAAACAAGAGATTTGCTTACTATGGACGATTATGATATGCTAAAAGAAGTGAAAGGGGTCAGCTATGTTAATACAACATATAGCGGAAGAAACACATATATTAAACTTCTTGACCCACAAGAAACAAAATCGGCATCAGTATCTGGTGTCACAGCAGATGCACAATATATTGATAATCCTACTATGCTTTATGGAAGATATATTTCACAAAATGATGTAGATATGAGAACAAATGTTGCAGTAATCAATGATACAACAGCATTAAAAGTATTTGGACATTGCGATGAAGGTGTAATAGGTGAAAAAATTAAATTAAAAACATGGAAAGGAACAGGAAAATATACTGTAATAGGTGTTATGGAAAATACAAATGCTTCTACAGAAACGACTTACAGTGATGAATTTCCTGAAACTGTAATATTGCCTATTTCCACAGCAATGCGTTTATATAATAATAAAAATCTAAATGGTTTTTCAGTGTTGATAGAAGACTTAAATCAAACAGAAATGATGAAACAACGTATTATAGCAGCATTAGAAGAATTTCACAATAATGAAGATAAATATTATATACAAGATTCTTCTGAAATGGTAGACTCTATCAATTCCATATTATCTTATGTTACGTTATTTATTAGTTTTGTAGCTGGTATTTCTCTTTTGGTAGGTGGTATTGGTGTAATGAATATTATGATGGTAACAGTTACAGAAAGGACAAGGGAAATTGGCATCAGAAAGTCAATTGGTGCAAAAAATAAAGATATTAAAATACAATTTTTAACAGAGGCAGTCATATTAACTGGCATGGGAGGTATTGCTGGGCTTTTATTAGGTGTTGCATTTGCTATGGTAATAGGGCATTTTGCAGGTATTACACCAGTAGTATCTGTAAGTGCAGTAGCACTTGCAGTAGGCATATCAATGGGTATTGGCATATTATTTGGTGTAGCACCAGCAAATAAAGCGGCAAAATTAGACCCTATTGAAGCATTACGTTTTGAATAATAAAAAAGGGGTGTTTGTTCATGGAAGGGAAAAAAATATTATTAATAGAAGATGAAGTAAAATTAGCAAGATTTGTAGAATTAGAATTAAAATATGAAGGATATCAAGTAACTGTAATGCATGATGGTAGGGAAGGACTAGAAACATTTTCAAATGAAAAATTTGATATGATATTACTAGATTTAATGCTTCCAGGATTAAGTGGTATTGAAATTTGTAGAAGAATACGTAAAACATCTGATATTCCTATTATTATGCTAACTGCAAAAGATGAAGTGATGGATAAAGTGGCAGGATTGGACAGTGGTGCAGATGACTATTTAACAAAACCGTTTGCTATTGAAGAACTTTTAGCAAGAATGAGAGTAGCATTTAAGCATTGTAGCAATCAGCAAAATGATTCTAAAAAGAAACTTCTGCAAGTGAATCATCTTTCCATTGATATAGAAAAACGTATGGTAACAGTAAATGATACAGAAGTAGAATTAACTAAAAAGGAATTTGAATTACTTTTATATTTGGTACAAAATAAAAATATTGTATTGACAAGAGAACAAATATTAAATCAAGTTTGGGGATACAGTTATATTGGAGAAACAAATGTGGTAGATGTTTATATCAGATATTTGCGTTCAAAAATAGACGAAACATTTGACGAAAAATTTATACACACTATACGAGGAGTGGGCTATTATGTCAAAGAAGAATAAAACTTTTTTTTCTCGTTTCACTATTGCCCACAAAATTACAATGCTGTATGGAGGTATATTTTCATTATCGTTATTAATCATTAGCTTTTTTGTATTAGTTAATGTTACTGTAATTGAACAAAATAATATGAAAGAGGAAATAAGAAAAACGGTAGAAAATATTGATGATTATATAAAAAATGGTGGCGAACTGTCACAGGAAATATTAGAAACCCTTTTAGAAAATAAATATATAGAAGTAAATGTTGTTGATGTAAAAAATCATGAGGTATATAAAAATTCTGTGGGAAAATTACCTTCATTTGTAAGACAAATACCATCTCAGCCTCCGCATGGATTTTTGGAAGAAGAAAAAAGTAATCGTTCTGAGGAATTAGAAATGAAAGGATTCAAAGTAGATATTGCAAAGAAATTTAATATGGATGACAAAGCATATTTTATTTCCAGTAAAGATGGTAAAGAATTTGTATTACTAGAAAAAGAAATCAATTTTGAAGAAGATTGTTATTTAGTGCAAGCATTTAAAATGTTGCCTAAAAATGATTATTATTTTCATTCGTTTGGATTAAGACTATTTTTGATTGATGTTTTTGGGATATTTTTATCTTTTTTAATAGGAAGATATATTAGTAAAAGAATGTTAAAACCAGTAGAAGAAATACAGCAAACAGCAGAACGTATTAGTATAGAAGATTTAAGTCAAAGAATTGACACAAGTGGTCCAGATGATGAAATGAAAGAATTAGCAGAAACATTTAATTCTATGATTTCTCGTTTAGAAAATTCTTTTCAAAAACAAAATCAATTTATATCAGATGCATCTCATGAATTAAGGACACCCATTTCTGTTATACAGGGTTATGCCAATTTAATTAACCGCTGGGGGAAAAGTGACCCTACTGTTTTAGAGGAGTCTATACAATCTATATTAGCAGAAACTGAGCATATGAGTCAGTTGATTAAAAAACTACTTTTTTTGGCAAAAAGTGACCAAAATAGAATACCTATACAAAGAGAACAATTTTGTTTAAATGAATTAGTAAAAGAAGTTGTAAAAGAAATGGAAATTACAACAGAAGTAAAAAGAACTATTGTTGTAAAAGAACAGAAAATAGTAGAAATATATGCTGATAGTAGTATGGTAAAACAACTTTTATGGATACATTGTGAAAATGCTTTGAAATATACAAAACAAAATGATGTAATTACATTTCATATATATGAGCAATGTGGATATGGTTGTGTAGATGTGCAAGATAATGGCGCTGGTATGAAGCAAGAAGATGTAACGAGAATATTTGACCGTTTTTATAGAGCAGATAAATCTCGAAATAAAGAAATTCCTGGTACAGGCTTAGGACTTTCTATTGCAAAATGGATAGCAGAAAGTAATGAGGGTAAAATTTCAGTAGAAAGTGAATTGGAAAAGGGTACCATATTTCATAATGCATTTCCTTTGGAAAAAAAGAAAAATCAAAAACATTCATAAATAAAGAAAGGAGCAATACAAATATGAATAAAAGACATATCGCAGTATTATTGTTGTTTTCTATGATGCTCAATTATAATACTGTTTTTGCAGAACAAAAAGAATATTATGATACAGATTCTTTTTTAACAGTACTGCAAATACCAGAAAAAGAAAATGCTATTGTATTAACGTTGGAGGAAGCAACGCAAAGAGCATTAGCACGTAGTACAACACTAAAGAATAGTAATATGGACTTAAATATTAGTGAGCAAAAACTTGAAAATGAACAAAAAAATATAGCAAATGGACATACATTTCAACAACTTTTAGAATACATTAAACAAAATGCTAACTATACAACATCATTATTGAGTAGACAGGTAGCAGAAGAAGGTGTTAAATTTTCTTTAAAACAAGTTTATATTGAAATTATCAATCAAGAGAGAGAAATTGCTTTAGCAAAACAAAATATTAAAAATACAGAAAAAGAATTATTAATAGCTAGAACAAAAGCAAAATTAGGATTGCTTTCTGAACAAGAATTAAATAATCAAGAATTAAGTTATCAAAAGGCTTTAACAAATTTACAACAACAAGAAAGTAATGTAAAAAGTGCATATCAATCATTAGCAAAATTAATTGATATAGATATTGATGATAACTATCAGTTAGTGTTAGAAGCAGTATATGAACCTTTGGAATTAGAATTATCTTTAGATACTTATATTAAAAGTAAGGTTAACACAGACCCTACTATTGAGCAGAAACAAATCAATTTAGATACAGCAACATCAGAGGCAAAATTGACACACACTACAGTAACAGATTCTACAACAGCAGATGAAGAAGCCGATAACAGTGTAGCAAAAGCATCATTATCGTTATCTGATGAAAAATTAAATTTAAAAGAAAAAATTCAAAATTGTTATGATAATATTATGAATTTAGAAAAAAATTATCAAAATAATTTATTAGAATTAGAAACATTAAAACAACAATACTCTATTGCACAAAAAAAATATGATTTGGAACAATGTACAGAATTAGATGTATTAAAGGCAAAGCAAAGTGTAGCGGAAAAAGAAAGCGAAATAATAGGGCAAATGTATGAGCATATGCTTTTAATAGAGCAATTTGAAAATTCTTATTTATTATAACACAATGAATACTGTTTAAAGTGTCGATAAAATCGGCACTTTAGCTTGTCAAAAAACCTTGAGAGCTTTGCTCTCAAACTCTCACTTCTTTCTTAAAAGAAAGAAGCAAAGAATTTTAAAAGGAAACTACGTTTCCTTAAAATCATTGATTTTATAAGGAAAAACGTTAGTTTTTCCAATAAAGTTTTTTGTCCAACT
>ERZ808044.712-NODE-712-length-28840-cov-6.622640_pt1 | contig 28840 bp, 28 predicted proteins | sample MGYA00380195_ERZ808044 | MGnify/ENA primary metagenome ERZ808044 (study PRJEB31490, sample SAMN06133423) | mouse gut metagenome | isolation source: Z7_2 | host: mice | place: China: Chengdu | collected 2015-05 ...
AGACGATAAGGGCTTTGCAGTAGAAGTGTTAGATTCCCTTGACGGCGAGGAGGCCGGGATTAAGTCGATTACCTTTGAGGTGCGTGGAGAAAATGCGTATGGCTATCTGAAATCGGAAAAAGGCGTGCACCGCCTGGTGCGGATTTCGCCGTTTAACGCAGCCGGTAAGCGCCAGACATCCTTTGCGTCTTGCGATGTGATGCCGGATATTGAAAAAGACCTTGACATTGAAGTCAAAGATGACGAGCTGCGGATTGATACTTACCGTTCCAGTGGAGCCGGCGGACAGCATATCAATAAGACTTCATCGGCAATCCGCATTACGCACCTTCCCACAGGGATCGTGGTACAGTGCCAGAATGAACGTTCCCAGCATATGAATAAAGATAAGGCGATGCAGATGTTAAAGGCCAAGCTCTATCTCTTAAAACAGGAGGAGAACGAGAAAAAGGCGGCGGACATCCGCGGGGAGGTCACGGAGATTGGCTGGGGCAACCAGATTCGCTCCTATGTTATGCAGCCGTATACCATGGTGAAGGATCACCGCACCAATGCAGAGACCGGCAACGTGGACAGCGTGATGGACGGCAATCTTGATTTGTTTATCAATGCATACTTGAAATGGAAGAGCCTGTCTGGTGCAACAAATCAGAATTGACGGACGTCTTCACTTAAATTTTGTTTTACCGGTGCGAATAGATAATTATATGACAGTTGGAGGATAATCATGGGAATAATAAAAGCGGCCATACAGTCAGTCTCCGGCGGACTGGCGGATCAATGGCTGGAAGTAATTGAGCCGGACGATATGGGGGAACGCACGGTATTTACCAGTGGAATCCTCACACGCAGAGGGCAGAATAAGAAAGGCAGCGGCGGTACTGTCAGCAATGGTTCCGTTATCCATGTGTACGACAACCAGTTTATGATGCTGGTGGACGGCGGCAGGGTGGTGGACTATACGGCAGAAGAGGGGTACTATACCGTAAATAATTCATCTTCCCCCTCCCTGTTTAACGGAGAGTTCGGAGAGGCTCTCAAAGATTCCTTTGACAGAATCCGGTATGGCGGACAGACTTTTAAGGAACAGAAGGTGTATTACATTAACCTTCAGGAAATTAAGGGAATCAAATTTGGAACCAGAACTCCTGTGAACTATTTTGACAGCTTTTACAATGCGGAGCTGTTCCTCAGAGCCCATGGAACCTATTCCATTAAGATCACAGATCCTCTGAGGTTTTATTCCGAGGTGATTCCGAAAAATGCGGATCATGTGGATATCGGAGAGATCAATGAGCAGTATTTAAATGAATATCTGGAGGCCTTCCAGACGGCCATCAACCAGATGTCAGCCGACGGAATCCGCATTTCCTTCGTGGCGTCCAAGGGAAGAGAGCTTGGAAAATACATGGCCGATGTGCTGGATGAAGAGTGGAACCAGATGCGCGGCATGGAAATCCAGGCAGTGGGGATCGCCAGCATTTCCTATGATGAGGAATCCCAGAAGTTAATCAATATCAGAAACCGCGGCGCCATGTTAAGTGATCCGACCATCCGTGAGGGTTATGTACAGGGCCAGATTGCCGAAGGGTTAAATGCCGCAGGATCCAATTCCGGCGGAAGCATGGCCGGCTTCATGGGAGTGGGCATGGGAATGCAGAGCGCAGGAGGCTTCATGGGAGCAGCTTCTGCCACCAACGCACAGCAGATGCAGATGATGGGCGGTCAGTATGGAGCGGCGCAGGGCCAGTACGGAGCAGCGGGCCAGTATGAACCGGCGCAGCAGAACCGGCATGGAGCAGCACAGGGCCAGCATGGGGGAGCAGGTCAGGGAGTCCCGGGGGAGGCTTCGTCTCAGCCGGTATCCGGCAGCTGGACCTGTTCCTGCGGAACGGTGAATACAGGGAAATTCTGTTCAGAGTGCGGAGCACCAAAGCCGGCTCCTGCTTCCTGGACCTGCTCCTGTGGAACCGTGAATACGGGAAAATTCTGTTCTGAGTGTGGAAAACCGAGACAATAGGAGAAACGATTATGGCGTTGATGTCTTATAAATGCCCCAACTGCGGAGGCGGGTTACAGTTTGACCCGCCTTCCGGAAATTTCAAGTGTGAATTCTGCCTTTCGGAATTTACAGAAGAGGAGATGAAACGGCTGGAGGAAGAGGAGGCCCGGAAAAAGGCCCGGAATGAGGCAGAGTCCGGGGAAGCGGAAAGCGCCAAAGGGCAGCCCGGAGAGGCGGAAGGCGCCGGGGGGCAGTCCGGAGGGTGGTCCGGGGAAGCAGAAAGCACCGGGGACCAGTCCGGGGAGCCGGAAAGTGCCGGGGACCAGCCCGGGGCCGTCGTGTACTCCTGTCCAAGCTGTGGGGCGGAAATTGTAACCGATGCCACCACTGCGGCCACTTTTTGCTATTACTGCCACAATCCGGTGGTTCTTTCCGGGAAGCTTTCGGGAGAATTCATGCCGGACTATGTGCTGCCCTTTTCCATAGATAAAAAGGGCGCCACGGAGAAATTCCTTTCCTGGATCGGGAAAAAGAAATTTGTTCCAAAATCCTTTTATTCCAAAGATCAGATAGAGAAGCTTTCAGGAATCTATTTTCCCTATCTGCTTTATAGCTGTCAGGTGGACGGAAAGCTTAATGCGGACGCAGAGAAAAACCGGACCTGGACCACAGGAAACATCCAGTTTACGGAGCATAAAAAATATCAGGTGGAGCGGGCCGGATGTCTGGATGTCAAAAATCTCACAAGAAATGCCCTTTTAAAAGCCAACAGAGAGCTGGTGGAAGGAGTGCTGCCTTTTGAAACGGAAAAGATGCTGCCTTTTCAGATGGGCTATTTATCCGGTTTTCAGGCGGAAAAGCGGGACATGGACGGCGAGAGCTTTACGGCAGATGCGGAACTGGAGGTGAAAAATTATACGATGGAGCAGCTTAAATCTTCCATAAGCGGCTACACAAGTATCAATGTGAAAAACAGTGAAACTCACATCCGGAATGCCAGATGGCAGTATGCCCTGCTCCCCGTATGGGTGCTTACATATAAGGACAGGCAGAAAGACAAGGTTTACTATTTTGCCATGAACGGGCAGACGGGGAAAATATGGGGAAAGCTTCCTGTGGATAAAGGGAAGCTTGCAGGCCTGTTTTTGGAGGTATTTCTTCCTGTATTCGCCATTTTAATGATAGGAGGTTGGTTCCTGTGAAGCAGTTAAAGGGTGCAGTATTCGGCTTTCTTACTTTGGTTTTTCTCTTTTCCGGCGCGTGGAGAGCCTGTGCTGCAGAAGAGAACAGAGTGTTTGATATGGCAGGCCTGTTCGATGAGGAAGAGACTGCAAAACTCTCAGACAGCCTCGGGGTTTTGCGGGAAAAAATGAACATGGATGCCGCCATTGTGACCACAGAAGAAAACCCGGATTCTGCCATGGAATTTGCTGATAATTTTTATGAGGAACAGGAGCTTGGCGTGGGAAAAAACCATGACGGCGTCTTGTTTTTAATTGATCTGGAAAACGGGGAACTCTGGATTTCCACCGAAGGAAAAATGGTTCGTTTTCTGACAGACGGGCGGGTGGAAACTATTCTGGATGATACCTTTGAATACGCGGTAGACGGTGATTTTTACGGCGCTGCCAGGGTGTTTCTGGAGGATCTGGAAATCTGCTATGACAATGGAATCGCGGATGATCAGTTTAATCAGGATGTGGATACAGGCCAGATAAGCCGCTACCATTCCATCAAGTGGTATGAAGTTCTCTTTGCTCTGGTGGTTTCGGCCGTCTGCGGCGGCGCTGCCGTCTTTTCTGTGGTATGGTCCTATGGGATGCATGACGAATCGGGGAGGCTGGCTGCCAATTTTAACCTGTCCTACCGGAAGGACAGTTCTTTCCGCCTTGGAAACCTGCTTACAGATGTGATAATAGGAAGCTATGTGACCCAGAGGGTCATTCAGTCCGCCCAGAATCGGAGCGGCGGAGGGCATTCCTCCGGAGGCCGGAGTCTTTCTTCCGGAGGCCGTTCTTCGGTACACAGAAGCTCCAGTGGACGCTCCCACGGGGGCGGAGGCCGGAAGTTCCGGTAGTGGGGAGTCCCGAAAAGATGCGTCCGCAGCCAGATGCCATGCATGGGGATGCCTGCGTCTGCCTTATGAAGATTTCAGGGAAAAAACGCTTATGAAAGCAAGGTTTCAGCGCGTTTTTCCTGCCTTACGATTACCGATGCAAAGAATGAGATTCTAGGGCTGGTTGCCGGTGATTACTACAAAGGCCCTAAGCAGGATTTGGATCCGAATCATCCCGGAGATATATGGGAATTTAAGAAAAATATTGATGGAATGAAGTTTTATGTTAAGGTTAAGATCACGCAGGAGAACGGAGAGGATATTCTCAAGTGCCTTGGTTTTCACGGGGATGATTTTCTATAAGGAAAATGGGATATCCATATCCGGAGTAAGATATGCACATTTGCCGTATGGACCAGTACCTGAGAATTTTGATATTCTTCTGGGTACGATGGCGGCTGACCACATTGCTCATATTGAGGTGTTTTATGATAATGGGTATGAAAAGCATCAGGTGATTCCTGAGGAAGAAATGCCAGAAGGAGTCCTCTCCGATGATGAGCTGGAAGTATTAGAACGGATATATAATAAGTTCGCAAATTTCGGATCAGTGGATATTTCGAATTATTCGCACAAAGAGAAAGGCTATGCAGAAACGAAGAAGGGCGAGATTATTTCTTACTCATATGCGAGGGATATTGAATTGAATTAAAAAATGGTATTACTTTGTGGCGGCTTCCAATGTTAAACCGGTAGCCGCCGTTTTCAAAACAGTGTTGCGCCTGCCTGGCATAAAAGGTATGATAGGGCCAAAGGCTAATTACTTTGCTGCATAAAGGAGATTAAGATAAAATGAAAATAAAATGTACAGGAATCATCGGCCAGGGTTCTCTTGGCGTCATGTACGGAAAGCACCTGGCAGACAGGCTGGGAAAGGATGCCGTTTTTTTCCTGGCCGATGAAGAACGGGTAAAAAGATACAGAGAGACAGAGCTTATCTGCAATGGGGAGGCATGTCGGTTCACCTACCGCTCTCCGGCAGAGGCGGTGACGGCGGATCTTCTGATTTTTGCAGTGAAGATTGCAGGAATGGCTGCCGCCATTGAGACCGCAAGGCCCTTTGTGGGGGAGAAGACGCTTCTCCTCTCGGTTTTAAACGGCGTGTCCAGCGAGGGAATGCTGGAGGAAGCTTTCGGGGAGGAGCATGTGCTCTATGCCTGCGTCCAGGGAATGGATGTGGGAAAGCTGGGTAATGTGGTTTCTTATAAAAATATGGGCTATATCGCCCTGGGAACCAAAGACAAACACCGGGATGAGAGGCTTTCGGCAGTCACAGATTTTCTGGATGCGGCCGGACTTGCCTACCAGGTGCCGGAGGATATTGTGCGGGAGCAGTGGAGTAAACTCATGTTAAACACGGGAGTCAATCAGGTGACCGCCGTCTACAAAGCGCCCTATGGTTTGGTGCAGAAAGAGGGAGAGGCCCGCGTCATGATGATTGAGGCCATGAAGGAGGTAAAAAAGGTAGCGTCTTTTCAGGGCGTGGAGCTGACGGATGGAGATATTCAGTACTGGCTGGATCTTCTGGCGACCTTAAACCCTGAGGGCAGGACCTCCATGTGCCAGGATGTGATGGCAGGACGGAAGACGGAGGTGGAACTGTTTTCCGGAACCATGATCCGCCTGGCCAGGGAGGAAGGCATCCGTCTCCCGGTCAATGAGTTTTTATATGAAGCCATTAAAAACATGGAAGAGGCGGCAACCATTTAGACGGGTCTGCGTGATCTTTGCACTGACCGCAGGAAGCTGCTGTGGGCGCAGGCATACAAAAGAAAACAGATGAGGAGTGACAGACAATGAAAATCATGGTAATGGACGGCCAGGGCGGCCGTATGGGAAAAAGCGTAGTGGAGCAGATAAGAGCCAGATTCCCGGAGGATGAGATTCTTGCCATCGGAACCAACAGCATCGCCACTGCCGCCATGTTAAAGGCCGGAGCCGATGCCGGGGCCACCGGAGAGAACCCGGCTATTGTGGGATGCAGAACCGCCGATATCATCATCGGCCCCATGGGAATCGTCATTGCCGATTCCCTTTTAGGAGAAATCACCCCGAAAATGGCCGTGGCCATCGGCCAGAGCGAAGCCAAAAAAGTGCTGATTCCGGTAAACCGCTGCCAGCATTTCGTGGTGGGCTGCGAGGATCTTCCTCTGGGGGAATATGTGAAGCTGGTGGTGGAGGAAGTGAAAAAGATAAAGGCGGGGGAGTGCTAGAAGGCTTTAATCCGGCACGGTAAACTCGCGGGTCACAGGCTTTCTGTGCCAGAAAGTTCCGTCTGAGCGGTAAAAGGTCTTTGTGACGGAGCCATCTGCCTTTGTGTAGTCAATTGCAAACACCTGGCCATTTGTTACGGTTACAGGATAGTTGTCATAAGGGAGCATGTCTCCGGTTGTTTCATTATTTTTAACGTCTTCATAGGCGTTTTCCAGGCGCCAGAATTCGCGATATTGATATTCCGGAGAATAGGAAGAGATATTTACTCTGCCAAAGGACAGGGCAGTATATTCCCGGCCGCCAATGGTAATTTTTCCTGTTCTTACAGAGTCTGAATCAGAAATCAAAGAAATCAGATTGTTTGAATGTACTGCTTTTCCATACCGGCTCTTAAGTCGGTTTCCCATGGGAAAGTTGGTATTTGCCATGTATATGGTGTCAGGATCAGTATGGGCGGCTCCATAGAAGCCAACCACTGTACGGCCGCGGAGCTTACTCAATTCCCTTATAAAATTTTCGGACATGGCCTTTTCACGATATTCCGGGTCAGAATGTCTGTAATAATACATGCCTTGCCGGATGGCTTCGAGGGTCAGTGCATATTGTTCAGAAGCCGTCTGCCCCGAATTCTTAAGATATTCTGTGAAACGTCTTCCAGTGGTAGCATACTGATGGCCTACATCGGTTCCGTGGAAGATGGTTTCCGGGCATTCCTCCTTGATCCTTTTATAGAATGCTCTGGATTCCTCAGAGTGTTCGGCAGTCCCCTTCCAGTCCTCATACAGATTATTTAGAATATCATCGTTATCTGAATGCATCCACAGATTCAGAAATTCTGCGGTATAGTAGGGGTGCTCCACAAATAAATCCCGGACTCCGTTTTCATGATAATACCGGTGCCAGAGCTGAAATTCTTTATTCAGGATGATTTCTGCGCTGTGGATTTCCCCGTACAGGAAAATCTGCCCGGTTTTCTTTGGAGGTCTGCCTGTGAACACCAGGGTAAAGACAAAGACAAGAAAGAAAAAAGCCGGGATGAATTTTCGTCTGTATTTCATTTAAAGGTTTCCTTTCTGATGTACTGGAACTGAAATAATCTCTTTTAAAGTATACAGAAGAAATCCCTTAACTGCAATGGTTAATTACTCCCGCGAGAGGGAAAAAGGGCCGGTTTTGCAACAGCTCAGGGGGTATCGGAGTCGTTATTTGGTTCTTTTTGCTGATATACCCGGGTCCATTCCTTGGTTCCCTCTACCTTCACCACCTGGCTTTGATTCATATGCAGAAATTTTACAAGCTCATAGCAGTCGATCCAGATCTCATTGTTTCCCTCCTTCTGGGACTCGTCGAAAATAAGCTGGAGACCGAAATGCAGGTGCGGCGTATCAATGTTGTTGGTGTTTTCCGTGGCGCTGTATCCGGTGCGGCCCAGATATCCGATCACATCACCGGAGGTGACGGTGCTCCCCACCTGAAGATTACTCTGATAGGGGTAGTTTTTTCTTAAATGGGCGTAATAGTAGTACCGTTTTTTATCAAAGCTGCGGATGCCAATGCGCCAGCCGCCGTACTGGTTCCAGCCAAGGGCCTCCACATAGCCGCTTTCCACGGCAATGATGGGCGTTCCCACCTGTCCCATCATGTCATGGCCCAGGTGTTGGCGCTTAAAGCCATAGGACCGGGCCACGCCGAAATCGTCATAATCGTTGTATGGAAAGTTTTTGGCAATGGGGGAAAAGGCCTTCAACCCGTATTTCGTTACCCAGGTTTTGGACTGAGAAGCAGGGGCAGAGGATTTGGGCAAAGTATCCTGGTTCTGCGGCGCACCGTCCTGACCTTGCGGCGTACCGGGGACTTCCGGGAAGGTTCCTGGAAGCGGCGTCTCAATTTCCTGTTCAAAGTATCCCACCATACCGCCCAGCACGGCAGTGTAGGCTTCATGGTAATAGGAATAATATTTCATATCTTTGGTGAGAGCTTCCATGGTCTCGCCATTTTTTAATTTCTCTGCCAGGGCATTTAAGTCAGATTCTTTAAAGTGGGAAAAGTCTCCGCCGTATCTGGCCCCCAGCCAGGAAAGAAGTTCAATCCAGTCCAGATGAACCGGTTCCTGGCAGGTGTTGATATCCAGGCGGAAGGCCTTTTCCATCACATCGGCGGGAATCGTAAAGTCCACCCAGTGGATGTAATCTTTCTTTGCCTCTTCTCCGGAGGACGCGGATTCCGGATCCTGTTCGGAAAGAAGAAAGCTTTCCGCGGCGGCCTGCCTGCTTTTTAGGCAGAGGGACAGGGTTAGGAAAAGCAGAATAAAAAGCTGTGCCAGAATAATGGCGGTTGATTTTGAAATATGTGGTTGCGTCATGGCATACACTCTCCTGTGGTTTTACATGATTGGACTCCTGCCCGATGTGGAAAATCAGATGAAAATTGCCTTACAAGCAAGCCTGACGTCCGTTTTCGTCCGGTTTTCCCCACCCCGTAGACTGTAACAAAATATATGCGGACATGCACGGGAATATGACTATTGTCACAGAAAATCAAGTGTGATATGATAAAGAAGAAGTCGAAGGGACAAGGGGATGGGAAAAAGCCCCCTAAATGATACCTTCGGAAAGGACGGAAACAATATGAAAAAACTGGAAGAGTATGTGGTAAGTATTCCTGATTTCCCAAATCCGGGAATTATTTTCAGAGACGTGACTTCAATTTTACAGGATGCGGACGGACTGAACCTGGCCATTGAAACCCTGCTTTCCATGTTAAAGGATGTGGATTTTGACGTGGTGGTGGGAGCGGAATCCCGCGGTTTTATTTTTGGAACTCCGGTGGCTTATGCGTTACATAAAGCCTTTGTTCTTGCCAGAAAACCGGGAAAACTGCCGAGGGAAACCGTATCCAGAGAATATGCGCTGGAATATGGAACAAGTGCCATCGAGCTTCATAAGGATTCCATTAAACCGGGTCAGAAGGTGGTTATCATTGATGATCTGATTGCTACCGGAGGAACTGTGGAAGCCATCGCGGGTCTGGTGGAGGAGCTGGGCGGCCAGGTGGTGAAAATCTGTTTTGTCATGGAGCTTGCAGGCCTTGAGGGACGGAAAAAACTGGAAAAATATGATGTGGAATCCGCAATTATATATGAGGGACACTAAAGCTGTGGTAACAGTGCAGGTAACTCCTGAGCTGTTACCACTTCACTTTCTGGACAGCACCGGTGTTTTGGCATCCGCTTTTTGCCGGAAACCTCTTAAGGGGTGAAAACATAACGATTATGAATATTTTAATACATGATCTGGGAGAATATTCTTTTCAGAATCTGGACAATGATTTTCAGATAATCAATACGAAGGTTAAGGCCGCACCGTGTCAGGGCTGTTTTAAGTGCTGGACAAAAAATGCCGGTTACTGCGTATATGCGGACGCGTTTCAGCACAGCGGCGCTGCAGTGGGGAACAGCGAAAATGTTGTGATTATCAGTAAAATCTGTTATGGGGGATACAGCCCGGCGGTCAAACGTTTTCTGGACCGGGGCATATCCGACTGTCTGCCATTCCTCACTTTCCGCAAAGGGAAAACATATCACATCAGCCGTTATAAAGTAAAGCGAAACTTAATTGTGTATTTTTATGGCGAGTACAGCGAATTTGAGCGGGAAACCGCCGAAGAATATGTGGCCTGCCATGCTGTTAATATGCAGGCTGACACGCATAAAGTGTTTTTTTCGGAATGCTTTGAGGATATAGGAGCGATCAGCCTATGAAAATTTTGATATTGAACGGAAGTCCGAAACGGAAAGGTAGCACTTCAGAACTGCTTGGCAGAATGGCGGGGCTGCTTCTTGCAGGCTGCAGGATTCAATATGCTTCGCTGCCAATGAAAAGCGAGTCTTCGCGAGGTCAGGCTGTTGCTGAAATAATGCGGCAGTTTCATGACATTGATGCTCTCATACTGGCGGCACCTTTGTATGTGGACGGCATACCTTCTCATGTCCTGGAATTTTTGCAGCAGGCTGAGGAATTCTGCGTGAAGAACGGCTGTCATTTTTTTGTGTATGCAATCTCCAACAATGGTTTTATTGAGGGGGTGCATAACAAATCCCATCTGAGGATGTATGAATGCTGGTGCCAACGGGCAGGTCTGACCTGGGGCGGCGGTGTTGGTATTGGCGGCGGCGAGATGTTTCATTGCCTTTTCGTTTATTACCCCATTGTTTTTGCTGCGCTGATTGCAGTAAATCTTATAAGGTACTGCGTAATGGGAACCGGGATTGCATTTTCCGACTGGCGGCCCCTGATAGAAAATATTGGGGTCTGTGTATTCTTTAACTGTGGCATATTTTATTGCATGGCCCGGCTGTCCATGGGGGTACGTAAGCTTCGGAGAATGAAAAACCGTTATACACGTGTTATGGTTCCCGCGTTCTTGTTTATACCAATGGCGGATATCTTTATGACGATTACCGCACTATTCAATGGAAAAATAATTTTTACATTGTTGAAGCAGGATGGTGGAAACCGTTCAGAGGATACCTGAACGGTTACGGATGGCGATATACCGCCATCCAATATTTTACACTTTACAAAGAACATATGTTCGTATATAATAGAGCCATGAGACGAGTTGTTTTTCATGTGGATGTGAACAGTGCCTTCCTCTCCTGGGAGGCGGTATACCGGCTTACACATTTGGGAGGGACTCTGGACTTGCGGACAATTCCATCAGCCGTGGGAGGCGATATGGCAAAAAGGCGGGGAATTATTCTTGCCAAGTCCCTGCCCGCAAAAAAATACGGGGTCCGGACGGGAGAGAGTATTGTGGAGGCGAAAAGGAAGTGCCCAGGGCTTACTCTGGTTTCTCCTCATTATGGGCTTTATGAGCGGGCTTCCGCTGCTCTTATGGAGATTTTAAGGGAATATTCTCCCAGGGTGGAGCAGTTCAGTATTGATGAGGCATTTCTGGATATGACAGGAACGGAGCGGCTTTTCGGAGCCCCCCAAAGGGCGGCAGAGGCCCTTAAAAACAGGATTCGGGATACCCTGGGCTTTACAGTGAATATTGGTGTGTCTTCCAATAAGCTGCTGGCGAAAATGGCTTCAGATTTTGAAAAGCCGGATAAGGTCCATACGCTGTTTCCGGAGGAAATTCCGGAAAAAATGTGGCCGATGCCTGTGCGGGATCTGTTTTTCGTGGGGCAGGCAACAGAAAAGAAGCTTGAAAAACTGGGAATCCTTACCATTGGCCAGCTGGCCAATACGGATGTGAAGATCTTAAGGGCCCATTTAAAAAAACATGGAGAGGTGATTTGGGAGTTCGCTAACGGACAGGATGTGTCTCTGGTGGAAACAGAGCCTGCGGAAAATAAAGGTTATGGGAACAGTACCACAATCGCCTTTGATGTGACGGACCGGGAAACGGCCGGACTTGTTTTACTGTCTCTGGCGGAGACCGTGGCAGCCAGGCTGCGGAAGCACGGAAAGAAGGCAGAGCTGGTCTCTGTGTCAATTAAAAATAATGAACTTCATACAGTATCCCATCAAACTGTCCTTACTGCTCCAAGTGATATCACTGATGAAATTTATGGAGCCGCCTGCAGGCTGTTTGACGAGCTCTGGGACGGAAGCCCCATCAGGCATCTGGGAATTCATACAGGGCGGCTGAAGGAAGGGCAGGGGAGACAGTTAAATATTTTTGACCGGACAGACTATGAAAAACTGGAAAAGCTGGATGCGGCCCTGGACGCCATACGAAACCGGCATGGAAAGGATGCCATTATACGGGCTTCCTTCTTAAAATCCCCTCTGGATCACATGGCAGGCGGGATTTCCAGGGAGAAGCACACCGTGGATTATACAAAAGAAAAAATTCAGTAGGAGGTAATTTTATAAGAAGCGGATAAAGGAGTGGATACCAGATGGCATTTGGCGTCGGAGGAAGGGAGAGCCGGGTATTCCAGACCGGATTTGAAGTGAAAAGCAAAGGGTATGGCCGTCAGATGGATGTAGCCTGTGAATGCTGGTTTACAAGCCGCGGGGAGACCATGCCCCTGGCCTTAAAATTTCCCGATGAAAACGGGGAGATTGTGATGGTGAGGGAGATTCGGGTGGACTGGACGGAGAAAAAATATTACTGCGGGATTCCTGCGGTGGAATATGGATGTCGGATTTTTCTGAAGGGAAAAGAACTGCCGGTGCGGCTGATCTTTTATCTGGAAGAATGCCGGTGGGTGATGGAGCCGACGGCATGAAGCCCCAAAGCGCGGGCTTTTGGCAAAACGGAAGGAGAGAACGGAAATGAGGGAAATTGTTTTTAAAATGGAACGGCCGGGCTTGGTGAAAGAGGGCCAGACAGTGGAGGTCAGCGAGTCAGTGACCCCTGTAAATGTGAACTATATGATTGAGCCGGCGGTTGCTATGTCGGGGCTTTTTAAATTCAATGAGCGGTTACAAAGCCGCCAGGGAGTGGTAAAGGCCATTGTGGAAAATGACAGGGGGTACTATGTGACGGTGGAGTTTGATGAATAAAGGGATCAAATGTAAGTTCATGATGGAGGGCCGATTTATTCTGAGGGAGATTCTGGGTGAACTGGCAACAGTTCAGCCTTGTAGCTTCTTGCCCGCGTACTGCGGACAAGAAGCTTGCGGCATCCCTTTTCCTTTCCCTGGCTTTTGGATCTTCGAAGGCGGTACAGAGCCGGACAGGGGACAAAGGGCCGGGAAATACTTTCCATGCGGCCCCTAAAAAGGACGGCATTGGAAAAAAATTTGTGATAAAAAACTCCCATGGAAGTCAGATTGCCCGGGATACCTGCTCCGGGCGTTTTTTGTGAAACAAAAGCAGCATTAAAGCATAAGCAGTGCAGACAATCAGAATACGGGCGGCCGTGAGGAAAAAAGGAGGGATCTGGGAAAAGCCGGGGAGGCTTTTGGGAAAAAGTGAAAAAATTCCCATGGCCACAGCCAGGCAGAACACCGGCTTTACAAGGATCTCCCAGACATTGGCAGAAAAGTCCACAAGACACCACAGGCGGTATAAGTGGAGGAGAGCCAGACACAGCTCACTGCACAGCATTCCCAAAAGATAGGCCCGGATGCCAAATGAAGGAATGCCGAATATGACGAAGAGAAGCCGCAGCAGCAGGGACATCAGATTGTGAAGAAAAGTATAAGTGGTTTTCCCAAGACCATTTAAGATGCTTCCCATGGTGGTGGCCAGATATAAAAAGGGGCAGAGCCAGGCCAGTATGGAGATAAAGGTCCCGGCATCCTGATTTTTAAAGACCTCCATTCCCAGATTGTCTCCGAAAACCGTAAAGATTCCGATGCAGAGGATTCCCATGTACAGGCTGTACCGGAAAGATATGGAAATATTTCTGGAAATTTCTGCGTCGTTTCCCGTCGACTGATGTCTGGCCACCGTGGGAAGAAGGACTACGGCCAGAGAGTTTACAATGGCGGAGGGGAACATAATGAAAGGCATGGACATTCCCGTGAGGATTCCGTAAACGCTGAGGGCCTGAGACTGGGATAAGCCAAATGCGTTTAAGCGGTTTGGTATCAGAATGGCTTCCAGGCTTTGGAGAAGATTTACGACCAGGCGGTTGGCCATTAAAGGAATGGCCAGGGCCATCAGAGGGACGGCTGTTTCAGAAAAGGAGCTGACTCTGCGTGGGATTTTTCTGCCCGTCCTGCCTGCATGTGGGGTTTTGTCCGCATACGGATTTTTGCAGACTTCCGGATTCTGAGAAAACAACAGGTAGGAGACGAGGGTAAACAGGGCAGAACCGGCCTCCCCGGCCACAAGCCCGGCCACAGCCACGAATACGGTTACAGGACGTCCCTGTTCCCGGCAGATATCTGTGATGAGGAAAACAGTAAAAATCCGTACACATTGTTCTGCCAGCTGTGCCAGGGCCGGGACCTGTACCTTTTCCTTTCCATAATAATAGCCGCAGATACATGCGTGGACGGAGGTACATGGGAAGGCCAGGGCCAGAGCCGGAAGAAGCGGGGCACAGCGGGGCTCCATAAGAATATGTACAGCCAGAAAATCCGAAAATCGGATGATCAGGGCAGCTAACCCCAGGGACAGGGAAAAGGAAATGGAAAATCCCGTAAGGAGAGTTTTTTTCGCCCTTTTTTCATCGGCCGCGGTGAAACGGGAGATGGCTGTCTGAATGGAACCGGCACAAAGGGAGAAGCAGATGCCATAGACAGGAAAAATCATCTGATAAATCCCAAGCCCTTCGGCGCCGATGGTGCGGGATAGAAAGATTCTGTAAAAGAATCCAAGAATTCTGGAAGCAAAGCCGGTGGCCGTAAGGAGCAGGGTTCCGGCAATCAATGTGTGCTTTCTGAGAAAGTCAGTCATGGAAACTCCAGCCTGCAGGAAAATTATTACAATGTATGTGAGGAGGATTCCCGATATGTTACCAAACATCGCAACCGTTCAGGAGATATCCGGGCTGTTACAACAGTTCAGCCTTGCATCTTCTTGCCCGCGTGCCGCGGACAAGAAGCGTCGGGCGTCCGCCCTCTGAATGTTCGCACAGCTGAACTGTTGCTTATATTTTTCTTAAATATAAGAATACCAGTTGAAATATGCGGGTCATATCATATATAATGTAGAATAGTCTTCCGAAGGAAGACATGTAACTGTGAGGATACGGAACAGTTACGAAGACATTATTATAGTAGATGAGGCTTTTAACCTGTATTTACGGAAAGGCGGATTTATGAAAAAGGTAATTTATCTTGACAATGCAGCCACAACAAAGGTACGTCCGGAAGTTGTGGAAACGATGCTGCCGTACTTTACGGAATTTTACGGAAATCCATCTTCAGTGTATGAATTTTCCGCACCGTGCAAAAAGGCAATGGCCCATACCAGAAAAGTGATTGCAGACACTCTGGGAACAAAGGAAAATGAAATTTATTTCACCAACGGCGGAACCGAGTCCGATAACTGGGCTTTAAAGGCGGCCGCTGGGGCTTATGTTTCCAAAGGAAAGCATATTATTACAACACAGATTGAGCACCATGCAATTCTCCATACCGGCCAGTATCTGGAGAAAAATGGATTTGAAGTAACATATCTTCCTGTGGATGAAAATGGACTGGTAAATCTTAAGACCTTAAAAGCGGCGATCCGGCCGGATACGATTTTAATTTCCGTGATGTTTGCCAATAATGAGATTGGAACCATCGAACCGATCCGGGAGATTGGCGAGATTGCAAAAGAACATGGAATTTTGTTCCACACCGATGCTGTTCAGGCATTCTGCCATGAACCTATAAATGTGGATGAATGTCATATTGATATGCTGAGCGCCAGTGCCCACAAGTTCAACGGCCCCAAAGGTGTGGGATTTCTTTATATCAGAAAGGGCCTGAAACTGCGCTCCTTTATCCACGGAGGTGCCCAGGAGAGAAAACGCCGGGCCGGAACCGAGAATGTGCCGGGAATCGTGGGAATGGGAAAAGCTGTTGAAATTGCTGTGGCAAATCTGGAAGAAAATAAGAGGAAGGAAACAGAACTCCGTGATTATCTGATTAAACGGGTGATGTCCGAAGTGCCTTACACCAGACTCAATGGACACCCCACAAAGAGGCTGTCCAACAATGCCAACTTTGCATTCCAGTTCATCGAGGGAGAATCCCTGTTAATTATGCTGGATATGGAGGGGATCTGCGGGTCCTCCGGTTCGGCCTGTACTTCCGGTTCTCTGGATCCGTCCCATGTGCTTCTCGCCATTGGACTGCCCCATGAAATTGCTCATGGTTCTCTGCGCCTGACCTTAAGTCATGAGACTACCAAAGAAGATATTGACGATACCGTGGAGAGCATCAAAAAGATTGTGGAACGTCTCCGTTCCATGTCCCCGCTTTATGAGGATTTTGTAAAAAGCAGAGAGAAAAAAGAGATTCAGGCATAAAGATACCGGCGTCAGCAGGCATATTCGTTTACTGGCAAAACGATGAAAAGGAGAATCATATATGTATTCAGAAAAAGTAATGGACCATTTTCAGAACCCGAGAAATGTGGGTGAAATAGAGGAAGCCAGCGGCGTGGGTACCGTAGGCAATGCAAAGTGCGGCGACATCATGAGAATTTATCTGGACATTGATGATGAGAGCCATATAATTAAGGACTGCAAATTCAAGACTTTCGGCTGTGGAGCTGCCGTTGCGACGAGCAGTATGGCGACGGAAATGGTAAAGGGAAAGACCATTGAAGAAGCAATGCAAGTGACTAACAAGGCTGTTATGGAGGCCCTGGACGGACTTCCTCCCGTGAAGGTTCACTGCTCCCTGCTTGCTGAAGAGGCAATCCACGCAGCTTTGTGGGATTATGCAGAGAAGCATGGAATAAAGATTGAGGGATTGGAAAAGCCCAAGTCCGATATCAGCGAACATGACGAGGATGAGGAATACTAAACAATGAAAAAAAAGGTAGTGGTAGGTATGTCCGGCGGCGTTGATTCCTCAGTCGCCGCCTGCCTTTTGAAAGAACAGGGATATGAGGTAATCGGCGTGACCATGCAGATCTGGCAGGAGGAAAATCCTGATGAGGCATCAGAAAACGGCGGATGCTGCGGTTTGAGCGCTGTGGATGATGCCAGGCGGGTTGCCTGGACTCTGGGAATTCCCTACTATGTGATGAATTTCCGCAGGGAATTTAAGAAATCCGTGATGGATTATTTTGTGGCAGAATATCTTCACGGACGGACTCCCAATCCCTGTATTGCATGTAACCGCTATGTGAAATGGGAAGCGCTGCTGGCCCGCAGTATGGAGATTGGCGCTGATTATATTGCCACAGGCCACTATGCCAGGGTGATGAAACTTCCAAACGGAAGGTTTACCATAAGAAATTCTGTTACGGCGGCCAAAGACCAGACCTATGCCCTTTACAATCTGACCCAGGAACAGCTTAGAAGGACCCTGATGCCTGTGGGGGATTATACAAAGGAGGAAATCCGGAGGATTGCAGAAAGAAACGGGCTGGCGGTGGCAAAGAAAAAAGACAGTATGGAAATCTGTTTCATTCCCGATAATGATTATGCGTCTTTCATCGAGAAGAGTGCTGACAGTGTTCCGGGAGCCGGTAATTTTGTGGACATGGACGGAAATGTTTTAGGACGCCATAAGGGAATTACCCATTATACGGTTGGACAAAGAAAGGGACTGAATCTGTCCATGGGGCGGCCTGTATTTGTGACGGAAATCCGTCCGGAGATCAATGAGGTGGTCATCGGAAGCGGTGATGATGTGTTTTCTGACCGCCTGTGCTGCTCCCATTTAAACTGGATGGCGGTGGACGGACTTCACGGAGAACGGCGGAGGGTCACGGCGAAAATCCGTTACAGCCACGGGGGGGCCTCCTGTGTAATCAGCGAGCTTCCAAACGGAACTGTGGAATGTTTGTTCGAGACGCCTCAGAGGGCCATTACACCCGGACAGGCTGTTGTATTTTATGAAGATGATCATGTATTCGGAGGAGGGACCATCCTGTGAAAGAAGTAAAAAAAGGACGGAAGCTCCTCCGTCTCCTGTTAAATATCATGTGTATGGCGTGCCTGGCGTCAGCTCTTTCTGGCTGCAGTGCCTCCAGATACCAGGCTGTGGATTTAAATGAGACCGGTTACACGCAAAACGAGGGAAAGATGGTCGATATGACTATGATCTCCATGGGAGGGGCAGAGTCCGCTTCTGAAGGAGAGGCCGCCGGGGTACAAGGCGAAAGCGGGTCCCGGACAGAGGAAAAGGAAGTTTTTGAGCCGGTGGATGAAACCGTTGTTGTTTTGGCGGATATCTTAAATGTCAGGGAGAGTGCCAGCCAGAATGCAAGGATTTATGTCCAGCTGAAAACAGGAGATATTCTGCGACGGACAGGCTACAATGAAACCTGGAGCCAGGTGCTCTATGACGGAAAAACAGCTTATGTGGCTTCTGACCTGATAGCAGTGAAGGAAGAGGAGCCGGATGCTCTGGAGGCGGGAGCGGATGTTATTGCACAGACAGAAGGAGATGTGCCGGAATCAGAAACAGAAGGGGCGGTTTCGGATTCTCCTGTGGAGGAAAGTACAACAGATCCGGAAAGCTTCTGGAATGGCCATACAGTGGCCATTGATGCGGGCCATCAGGCCAAAGCCAATGCAGAGAAGGAACCTATTGGCCCATCCTCTGCCACCATGAAGGCGAAAATGCCTGAAGGGTCGGTGGGAGCCGCCACCGGGGTTAAGGAATACGAACTGACACTTACCGTTTCCAAAAAGCTGGAGGAAGAGCTGAAGGCCAGAGGATACAAGGTGGTTATGATACGTACCAGTCATGATGTGAATTTGAGCAATGCAGAAAGGTCAGTTCTGGCCAATGAAAGCGGAGCTGATATTCTAATCAGAATTCATGCCAATTCCATGGATAATTCCGGTGTGTACGGCGCTCTCTGTATGTGCATGACCTCCCAGAACCCATATAATGCCAGCCTTCATGACAAGAGCTATGGGCTTTCCAAGAAAATCGTGGACAATATCTGCAGCCAGACAGGAACCAAAAACCGCGGGGTTCAGGAAGTGGATAATTCCGGGGCAATTAACTGGAGTGAGATTCCTGTGACAGTGGTGGAAATGGGTTTTTTAAGTAATCCTGATGAAGATCGCTGGATGCAGGACGACAGTTACCAGAATAAGATTGTATCAGGAATTTCGGCTGCCATAGATGCGTATTTTGCAGAAGGAAATTAAAGTAAACGGACATGAGAGTTACTATATAAAGGGTACTGCTTACCGCTGTGGGGTGACTGTCGCATCTCCAATATTAGCAGTAGTCGCTGCCAAAAATATTGGCAACTATGGTGGTATGTGGTCAAATTGACCCCTTACCTCAAGCGTAACGGATAATCGAGTGTTCAAAAACACCACTTGATTATCCGTAACAATATTCCTCTCAGTTCTCCTCAAATTTCCTCATCATCGGCGGCGGGAAGCTTTCCCGACTGCTCCGCGATTTTCTTTTCCTGTGACTTCACACGCCGTTCCAGTTTCTTGATGTCCTCGGACGGCGGAAGTTCCTCCGGCTTGATTCCCCGCTCTCCAAGCATGGAGCGGACGGAAGCGTTATTTTGCACGTGTTCCGTAGTGATAGCCGTTTCCCCTTGCAGATCTTTCTCCCCGACATTGTAGTTGGTCATCTCGGTAGCGAGATTCTTTGCTGCAATGGTAAGTGTGGGGAGAAAATCCGCAAGCGGACGGTTATCTTTCACTCCCAGTTTGCGTTTCATATCCTGCGTGGTGTGACCGCCGAACAGCACCATATCACCCTTCGGATGAGTTTTGTCAAGATAGAAAAAGGGAACACTCGCAAAAATTTTTGAGCTTAGAAATTGTTGTCCTTCACATCGCACTGGATAAGCCGCTTCACCTTGTCCTCCAGCGTTTCCTTGCTGGTCTTGCTGAAATGGAGACCGATGACATAGGTGGTGTTGTCCATCTGCATGGAGAAGCTGCCGTCCTGCTTGTTGTTGGTCTGGGTGGTCTTGGTCGTGTCGTTGTTCATCTGCATACCTCCATAAAAATGGGAGACACCCCGCCGGATGCCTCCCTGTGTATAATCCTCAATGACGATAGTGACGATAAATGACGGTATTTTCTATGCCGGGGCATACCTGATTTAATCGTCATTCATCGTCATACCGTCACTGGCCTCCGGCCCCTGTTTTCGGAGCAGAGTGAAAGTCTTGCGGTCGCTGGTTCGCTGGTTGCCAATATAAACGATGCCGAAATCATTGAACAGGCTCGACACATTGACATTCAGCTTGCGGGTCAGCGTGTTGGCCTTCATACTGATGTCCGGCACAAGGTCAATGAGTTCGCTGGCGGTCCCCGTCCACTCGCTGCGCCCGGACATGAACCCGGCGATTTTCAGAATGAACGGTTCCACCGTTTTCTTGATGATGGGCTTCTCCGCCCTTGTCAGTTCCCAGACACAACGCTCCTGATGGAATGCCAAGGTGAGTTCCTGGTCCTGCTGATCGCGCCCGACAATCTGCATGGTGGCCGTTGGGTCGGTGCGCTTTTTCTTTTGCAGGATGAACGCCCCGTCCGCCGCCCCCAGCAGACCGTTCGTGCCGGAAATCATATCGAAGCTGTCACTGGCCTCCATCTTCCTTGTGTGGTGTACGACCAGAATGGCGACATTGTTTCTGTCGCTGAACTGCTTTAGGGCGGTGATGTTCTGGTAATCCATCGAATAGCTGTAATTCTCGCTGCCAGCCTCCCTGACCTTTTGCAGAGTGTCCACGATGATAAGTCTGGTGTCCGGGTGGCGTTGGAGAAATTCTTCCAGCTGTCCGTTCAACCCGTCTGCCAGCGTCCTCGCCTTTGTCGCAAAGTGCAGACCGTCCACAGCCTCCACGCCAAACACATCTGGTTGAGTCGCCCTTGCAGTCTGCCGTAATCGTCCTCCAACGCAAGGTAGAGAACAGAGCCTTGCCTGACAGGGTAGTCCCAAAGTGGAGTGCCAGTGGCGACATGGTAGCCCAACTGGGACATGAAGAAGGACTTGCCAATCTTCGGGGAACCGGCAAAGAGATAAGTCCCGCTGTAAAGCAGTCCTTCAATGACCGGGCTTCTGGGCGGGAAGGCCATGTCATAAAGTTCCGTCATGGAGACCGTGTGGAGGCTCGGCTTTCTGATGACAGGCTGCTGTTCCGAAGGGGGATTTTGATACTCATTCATTTTGGGTGTTCACTTCCTTTCCTGTGAGATGGCATACCGCCAATTCGCTGTTCTGCTCTTGGATGCCTCCCTTCCTGCGGTATGTAAACCGGGCATACTGGAAGGACGGTATGCCCGGAAAAAAGCGCCGGACTTTCTTTTCAAAAATCAGACGCCCATCAATGCTCTATATTCTGTTTTCTCTTCCAGGTCTGGCCCTGCTCCAGCGCCTGCTGTGCTTTCCGCTGATTGGCTTCGATTTGTTCCAGCACCGACTTCTTCCCATCAATGACGGTGGGCAGGGCATCGGGCAGGACCTGACGAACGCACCAGCGCACCTGTTTCAGTTCGTCAAGACTGGCCTGCACCGCTTCAAGCTGTGCGGTCAGGTCTGCGCTGGATTTCCTCAATGCGGCCTGTTCCGCCCGGAGCGGCTTCACATCGAGAGGGAGAGCGACCTCATACTTTTTCAAAAGCCGGAACGCCCGGTTGAACCGCTGCAGCTCGTCAGCGTGTTCCCTGGCAAACTTCTCCTTTTTCGACTTCCAGCCGATTTTCATATATTGGTCGTGGAGGGGCTTTAACTCCCGGACAACTGCGGCGGCTTCTATAATAGCGTCAATGCTGGTGATGCGTCTGTCGTTGCTCCTGATTTGATTACGCAAACCGCTTGCCGTTGCCCTGGCTTCGTCCAGATGCGCCCCCAGTTTCTGAACAGTGGTAATGCCGTGGGACTGTAAGAAAATGATTGCCGCCGACATCTTTTTCAGGTCGTTGACCTGGGCTTTTGTCTGTCCGGCTCTCGACCAGTCAGACCGCCCGTCATGGCGGAGCGTCATATAGGCCAAGAGAATTTCGGCAAGGTTCTGTTCCTCCGGCTCCCGCACCGACTGCCCTTTCATTTTTTCGGAGATTTCCCCCAGCCAGTTTTTCAAATCCCGGATGACCCGGCGGATGGAGTCAAAGAGGCGGTTTGCGGATACGATGTCCCGGTTCAGGTTGCCGAGGTTGGTCTGTATGCCTCGGCGTTCCATAGCGGAGGCAGACGGGCCAAGGTGGACCTGCGGGGCATGGGGATTGTTCTGCCGTTCAAAGGAGCGCAGATTGACACGCTCCTGCCGGCCAGCCGCTTCAAGGTATCGGTTCTGTATGACCTCCCATTCATGCCGCCATATCTCGCCGTACTTCTGGTCGTTCCAGTCAACGGTGTTGACCCTCCGGCTTTTCCATTCGCCGTTTTTCATCTTAATGCGCTGGCTGTTCTCATCAAGCACATACTCCTTGCGGCACTTCGGCAACCAGTGACCCTGTTCGTCCATCGGGCGGAGGGTAAGCAGGATATGGGCGTGGGGATTGCCGTCGCCCTTGTCGTGAATGGCAAAATCGGCAATCATGCCCTTGGAGACAAACTGCGCCTGGCAGTATTCCCACATGAGCCGGATTTGTTCGTCCCGTGACAACTCCCTCGGCAGGGCCATGATAAAACGCCGGGCAAGCTGGGAGTTCCACTGGCTCTCCACAGCTTCCACGGCGTTCCATAAAGTGTTGCGGTCTGCGTATCCGGGCGGGGCGTTTTCCGGCAGAAGTATCTCCGTATGGACGATGCCCTGTTTCTCGGAATAGGACTTCTGCCGCTGGTCGTATTCGGAAAAGAGTTTGTCGCCGGATTGGTAAGCGGCGGCGGCAACAGCGGACTGACGCTTGCTCCGCTGGACGATTTTTATGTCGTAGTGTGGGCATGGCATTTCGCAAAACCTCCTGTTCTCTGATTTTTGACAAAAGAAAAAGCAGGAAACCTGAAAAGATTTCCTGCTTAACGATATTCAATCTCGAACCTTAAGTACAATTAGCAAAAGATTGTTCTTCAAACGCTTTCGCCTACTCTATTTAAGGAAAAGTCATCGCTCTCTTTGCAGACAATGCGTAATTGATAAGGTTTTTTTATTTTATGGCTACTCAATTTATATGAAGCTATTATAATATCCAACAATTTCTGTTGATTAAGGGAGTCATCTCCCATGCGAGTGACACCAGAACCTAAGATTGGCAAAGCTACATCTTTCTGCCCATAATACATTTCAATCTCACGCCATAGTATTAAAAGGCACTCAAGAAATTCGTCCCGAGTTAATTCACCCGACCCACCAGAATTCAATTTGGCAAATGACAACAGCAGATAATCCTCAAATGGAACTAATTTGCCTGATTCATATTTCGTTTTTCCTTGAAACTTGGACTTGCCTTTTGCTGGCTTCAAATTAATACTATCAATTAGAGACTGCATATTTTCTATCGGATGGCGCTGAAGAAATTGCCCACAAACGGAATCTGTATTAACATCTGAAGGATTATCTCCTACCTTTGTGGTAAAGCACTCGTCAAAGGCAACTACTTTCTTGCAATCTGATATTTCAAAAAGGTTCCCGTACTCCACTTGAATGCTGTAACTATCACCTTTTATAGTAATACGCTTTCGGTGATGGAGCCACCAAGCGGATATTGCTACTGTCAGGACAAACACAATAACTAAAGTCAGGAGTCGATTTAGCATGATGGCTGTTTGCTCGGAGATGTTTATTACCAAAATACCCCTACTAAAGCACGCTTCTGGAACAAAAGTAAAAATCCCGGTTGTTATACTCAAAGCCACAGTAGCGCATCTTTTCCAGAACTTAAACATATCCGAGCGCACCCTTAATAAGAGCGTAGTTGCCAACCTTTCTGCCAAGACTATCTCTCACCCAAAAGGGCTGTGCGCTTGATGCATAACCGCTCATATAGGAAGGGAGCCATGTTGACTGTCTATAAAAAGAATTATAGACTACAATGATAGGTTTCCCTCGCTTCTGGGCCTGCTCAAACTCATGCCGCAGATAAGAGCATGTATTCACCGGATTTACATCACTTCCAGAAGAGGGCAACATATACATCTTGCAAGGCCGAACCCCTTTTGTGTTTTGTTTATACGGAGTGCAAGTACAATAGGGTTGACTTCGAGTTGCACGAGAACAGACACTACCAGCTGTACGGGATGCAGTCTTATCTCCAACAACAATGACAACAGCGGACGATGCATTAATTTGTCTGTTGAACTCATCCTTCAAATCGCAAATGCGACAATCGGGGTCCTTAGAAACACTTCCTGAAGCCACCTTTGCCATATCAATGAAATCTACTTTATGAAGATTATCGCTTCCCCACTTGTTGAGTTCAGCAACGACATCTCGATCTCCGCTACCCTCTGAGTAATCCGCACTAATATAGACTTGTTTGCTCATAAGCCTTGAATCTCCTTAACTTTTTTGATTGGAATATTATACCGCAATCTTTTCGAGCCGTAAAGATGAAAACAACGAATTTTTTGTAAATTCGTCGAAGGAGGCAGCTGGCGAAGCCAGCGCAGGGGGAGCGTAGCGCCCCCTGGATGGGAATGGAGGCCATGCCGGAATGAACATCAAGCCCCCTGCAAGGGCCTTCGGAGAACGCAACGCACCGATTTATCGGTGTATAGTTGCGCCCTTGTCCAGAGCCAAGGGTTTCAGCAAGTCTCACTTTCGTCCGTTTCCCTCCGGCGCTCTATCAGCATCCCCAGCTTTTTCTGCGCCGCCTCGCCGTGGAACAGGAAGGTCAGCAGTTCCATCACATCATCGTCTGTCAAGAGGGACGGTTCACGGATGAAGGTCTCCAGCATACCGCCGCGGGTGCAGAGGCGATGCGTCCGCTCTGCTCTTGTCAGTCTCGCCATCTCATGGGCAAGGGCTTTTTCGTCATTGGTAGCTTTGCGAAGATACCGCTTTGCCTTGTCACGCTCCTGCCGGAGTTTGTCCAGTTTGTCGCTCATGGTGTAGTCCTCCTCTCTATTTTGGGGCAAAAGAAAAGCGCCCAACTTTTACGGTTGAGCGCCTTGAGCCTGACTGCTATCACTTTTCATCTCCATACGGGGCAACTTCTTCGGCGACCATTCCCAACGGAGTATTGTCCATCATGTCTTGATAATTCACAACTTTGTGTCCAGGAATAGGTTCAGTCGGACTGACCAGCCCGAAATATTTTTCAAAAAACGCTTTTAGCTTATCAATCACAGTCAGCTTTTTCTTATCGCGGGAGCCACCACCGCCGAAACGAGAAACCGGCGGCAGCAGGCGGTCAACATCTGTACCGGTCGTTTTTAGTACGCCATCTCGGAAAGCGTTCTCAACAAACTTTCGGGTTTCTTCCGGCTTCAATTTTTCCTCCTGAATCAAAGCCTGAATATCGGCCTCTCGCTGCTCTCGAACAAAGCGCTGCCAGTCTGCGTTGACATCGGTGCTTGTATTGATAGTTGCAATGAAATTCTCGATCAATTCCTTTTTAGACCTGAGCTGCAAACTGGATTTGATTGCCTTATCAATCGCAACCAAGATTTCTTTATCCTTGCAATTTCCATCATGGTACTTTGCGACCAGCATCAGGATATAGTCAATGTTGACTTCCACCTGTTTCACAAGTTCCATCTCAAACACAACATCATCCATGATGCTGTCCTTATCGCCCGGTTTCGGTTTAATTTCATTATACACATCATGGTATGTGCCTGTGTAGTCCTGAAAATCAATCGGGGACAGGATTTCATTTCCGGCAAAACGGTCAAAGGCGGAGAGAATATTTCTCAGGCGGAGAATGTTGCCGAACAAAACGATAAAATCCTTTTTGTTCTGCTCTCCGATGATGGGCTGTCCCAACGGGAATTGAGCGAGCAGTTGGGCAACCCGTTCTTCATAGCCTTTCTGCTCACGGCCTTTATCATCCACGCAGCCATAGTAATAATCCTCATAGGATTTCAGAAGAACGATGCCGACCGCTTCCTTATCTCCGAACAGGGCAATCGCGTCATTAGTGGCTTCTTCAAGATCCCGGAAACAAACGATATTACCAAAAGTTTTTACAGAATTTAGGATGCGGTTCGTTCTGGAAAATGCCTGTATCAGGCCGTGCATTTTCAGGTTTTTATCGACCCAAAGCGTATTGAGCGTTGTCGCGTCAAAGCCTGTCAGGAACATATTGACCACGAGCAGCAGATCGACCTCGCGCTTTTTCACCTTGTCGGAAAGGTCTTTGTAGTAGTCCTGAAAGCCCTTGCTGGATGTATCAAAGTTTGTTTTGAAAGTTCTGTTGTATTCATCAATCGCCATCTCCAGAAAATCGCGGGAACTCTGGTCAAGGTCCTCAGTGTCAAAACTTTCATCATCCAGAATGCCGTCTGCGGTATCCGGCTCGTTAGGGGCAAAAGAGAAGATAGTGGCGATGGTCAGGTCACGATGCTGTTCCGCTATCTGTTTCTTTAACTCCAGATAATACTTTTTGCAGACGGGAATAGAACTGACCGCAAATATGGAGTTAAAGCCGTTTACACGCTGGCCTTTCAGATTGTAGTAGGAGCTCCGCATGGTCTTTTGGTCAAAGTGTTCCAAGATATACTTCACAACCTCAGAGATGCGCTCCTGAGAGGCCAACGCTTCCTCTGTATCTATGGCAGGAACCTTCTTGTCCTTACTGTTGTCCTTTTGTCTGACCGTGTTGATGTAGTCGATGCGGAACGGCAGAACATTTCCATCATTGATTGCGTCTACGATGGTGTAGGTGTGGAGTTTTGCTCCAAATGCCTGTTCTGTAGTTCTCAGGTTCGGATTGCCGCCGGTTCCAGCATTGGCTCCGAAGATCGGCGTCCCGGTAAAGCCGAAAATATGGTACTGGCGGAAATACTGAGAAACCTTAACAGCCTTTTCGCCTTTTTTTATCACGCCGCCCACAATGCGGGTGTGCATATCTCCAAATTGGCTGCGGTGGCATTCGTCAAAGATCAAAACAATGTGCTTGTCCCTGATTGGGTGATCCGGGTTCTTGGCAATAAAAATATCCAGCTTTTGGATGGTCGTAACGATGATCCGATATTGCTTCGGATTCCCTTTGCTGTCCTTATCCTCCAACTGCCTTTGCAGAACGGCGGTACTCTTATTGCCGTTGGCGGCGCCCTTTTCAAAGCGGTCGTATTCCTTAATGGTTTGGTAATCCAAATCCTTCCGGTCAACGACAAACAGCACCTTGTCTATATAGGGCAGACCCGCCGCAAGCTGCGCCGTCTTAAAAGAGGTCAGGGTCTTTCCGCTTCCTGTGGTGTGCCAGATATATCCTCCGGCCTCAATCGTGCCTGCTTTCTTGTAGTTTGCGGATACCTCAATTCGGTTCAAGATACGCTCGGTCGCCACAATCTGATAGGGCCGCATGACAAGCAGCAAGTCCTCAGATGTGAACACACAGTATTTAGTCAAGATGTTCAGAATGGTATGCTTCGCAAAAAATGTCTTTGTAAAGTCCACAAGGTCGGCAATGACCTTGTTATTCCCATCTGCCCAATAAGAGGTGAACTCAAAACTGTTGGAGGTTTTCTTTCCGCGCTTTCTTCCTGTACCCTCGTTCTCTTTGATGTGGCTTACCCTGGTGGTGTTGGAGTAATACTTTGTGGATGTGCCGTTGGAGATCACGAAAATCTGTACATACTCATACAGTCCGCAGCCTGCCCAAAAGCTGTCGCGCTGATAGCGGTCAATCTGGTTGAATGCCTCTTTGATTGCGACACCGCGCCGCTTCAGCTCCACATGGACGAGAGGCAGACCGTTTACCAGAATCGTCACATCATATCGGGCATCATGGTTCCCGGAGGTTTCAGCATACTGGTTGATGACCTGCAAGCGGTTGTTGTGAATGTTCTTCTTGTCGATCAGGGTAATATTCAGGGTCCTGCCGTCCTCACGGGTCAGGTTCTGCACATATTCCTCCTGAATTTTTCGAGTCTTTTCCACGATGCCCTCATTGGCGTTGGCAATCTTGTTTTTGAAAAAGCTGTCCCACTCCTTATCCGTAAAACGGCAGTTGTTCAGCAGCTCCAGCTGCCTGCGGAGATTGGCGACAAGCGCGTCAGCGTTATGGATGGTCACATACTCATAGCCCTGTTCACAGAGCATTTTGATAAACGCCGCTTCCAGAGCCGCTTCGCTCTGATAAACATCGCTTCGCTGAGTCTGCGGCGCATATTCGGTCACGACCGTACTTTCGTTGGTGGAAAGCACGATGTTATAGGTACTCATGGGAACCTCCTCTCTTGTTCTCCATCTGCCGGTGAGAAGGCCAGCAGCTTGTCACGGTAGTATTCGTATTGCTTTTGACGGGCTTCAATTTCGGCGGGCAAGCCGACGGTCAGGTCGTTGCAAAGGGTGTCAAAGCGGTCAAGGATGGAAACGATGCGTTGTTGCTCTTCCATAGAGGGAATGGCAATCATCATGTTTTCTAACGCTATTCTCGGCAAACGGGGAATACTCGCTTTTCTCACCTTTGATGCAATGAGCGCATTTTTCTTCTGAAGCAGATGATAGAGAAATCTGCTCAAAACCAAGTCTGTACACTCGAAATAATAGCAGTCGTCTGCCGCCCAAAACGCTGTCCAGCTGTATCCTACCTCCCCAGCAGCACCGGCGGCAATTACAAAAGTGGTATCCGGCGGACAGTTGTCTTTTTCAAAATATCCGAGGGGTGTCATGCTATTTTGATAGACCGGATAGGCACCTTCATCGGAAAGCTGTTCTCTCACTACACGCACACCACGCCGCAGTTTAGCAACATCCTGAATTGGCAGCAAAATATACCCAAAAACATATTGACAAAGACGAATTAGGGCGCTATAACTGTCTGTCTGTCTGTCTGTCTGTCTGTCTGTCTGTCTGTCTGTCTGTCTGTCTGTCTGTCTGTCTGTCTGTCTGTC
>ERZ808044.715-NODE-715-length-28724-cov-7.891716_pt1 | contig 28724 bp, 34 predicted proteins | sample MGYA00380195_ERZ808044 | MGnify/ENA primary metagenome ERZ808044 (study PRJEB31490, sample SAMN06133423) | mouse gut metagenome | isolation source: Z7_2 | host: mice | place: China: Chengdu | collected 2015-05 ...
GATTCACGGTATCATAGTCCCGGACTTCCGGTATCCGTTCCTCCGGAACGGGGGTACATTTTTACCGTAATATACATCTTTGTCGGGACATTCTCCCGAATTACATCCGTGGCAAGTTATATTCTCAGAGCACAAACAGCAGGCAAGTCCACATCTTGCAATTCCTAATTCTCGTTTCATAAACACCTCCGCAAGTTTCAATAAATCTTTCTTTCTTCTTTTCATTATAACAGACATCCCTCCAACGATCATCTACTATTTAAAATCCCTGCAAGGTAAAGCTCATCTTTCTTTTGTGAGGACGTAAATATATTATATTGTTGATTGATGTCATATAGATAAAAATGCAAAGCTGCAAAAATGTACTCAAGATTGACAATATAGTTTAAATATGCTAATCTATACATAGTTCGGGAGGTGTTTTACATGGCATATGCGAAAAAGGAAGACGCAATAGCCTATATAAATAAGTATCAAAAAGAAAAATATGATAGAATTACCGTTATGGCAGCAAAAGGAAAGAAAGCGGAGTATGAAGCAGCAGCAAGCTTTAAGGGTATGAAACTATCTGCATTTATACAGGACTGTGTAGAAAAAGAATTGGAAAGAATGAAGGAACGAAGAAAAGTTTAAATATACTATGACAGAAGCAGTTAAAAAGATAAGGTCTTAGCGGAAAGGAGTTTACAGAATGGACGAAACCAGAGAGATGACAGAAAAAGAATTAAAAGACCAGACAATTCGGGAATATGTAAATATCCAGAGAATTAAAAATGCTCCAGATAAAGATAAAGAGCTTAACTACCAGGAAAAAGTTTTGAAAGCCCGTCTCCAGTCATTAGGAGTTCCAACAGAAGATTTGGATTTTTAGTCATTATACCATTTGATCTCATTAATATTATCTGGCCACCTGTTAGCATGAAATGTGGCCAGTTTTCATGTGATATTATTGCAACGCCGCAACTATTTTTCGTCCAAAAATTCCACGCCGGCACGAATAATTCTGTTAGAGGAGCATCATAACCTTGCCAAACTCCTCTGTCTTATCCCGCATCAGGATCAGCCCCTTCGAAAGCTCCTCCAGCGGGAAATGGTGTGTTATAGATTCCTCTGGATGGACTCTATGGCTCTTAAGCCGCTCCATCACATAATTCCAGTCGTCTTCCATGCCGTGCGTAAAGGAAGAGTTCCATGTCCCAAGCACCGTCAGCTGGTTCCTCAAGATCTTCCAATACACTGCTTTCTGAAATATCATATCGGAAGCCGGGTTCCCGACAAGCATTACTTTTCCTGCCGGGGCTGTCAGGTCAACTGCCTGTGATACGGTCTCATTTTTTCCCACACACTCAAAAAACAGGTCCGCACCCCTGTGATCCGTATGCTCCATAACCCACTCAGAAACGTCTTTTGTCCTGCTGTCGCAGTAACAGTCCGCCTCCAGCCCAAATTTTATGGCTGTCTGCCGCTGGAAGTCTTTGTTCCCCACCACAAGGATATTTTCAATGCCTGCGTCTTTTAGAAACATCAAAAGAAGCATTCCGATCGTGCCAAGACCACATATGACACATATACTGCCCTTTTCAGGCTGCGCCCTTCTCATGGCATGTACAGCAACCGACATGGGCTCCATCATCGCCGCCTCCCCGAAGGATACGCCTTCCGGCAGCTCGATAAGGTTCCATTCCGGCACTGCCACGTACTCTGCAAAGCCGCCGTTCTGCCTGGACCCCAAGTAGCCGTAATTTCTGCACATTTCATACTGCTCTTTCTTGCAGGAAGCACATGTACGACATGGAATGAGCGGAAAAACACCCACTCGCTTCTTTTTCCATTCCGGCTTCGTGCCGATGCCCAAATCTGTTACGATTCCGGAAAACTCATGTCCCGGTATGGTTGGGAAATGATAGGTCCCCGTTTTATAAATGCGGGGAATGTCGGAACCGCAGACCCCCACACTCTTCACTTTCACCAGAACCTCGCCCGCTGCCGGACGCGGTTTTTCCACGTCTTCCAGCCGGATATCGCCGATCCCATGCAGTACCCATGCTTTCATCAATGCCACCCTCTCTGTTTCTGACAGATGTCTTTTTTTACCATTCCCAGCAATTGTTCATGGAATGCACAACCACGCTTTCTGCCATCCATTGACCCCTATGCCATGTATTTGCCCTTCTGTATAATTTCCCGGAAACGTTCTAAGTCCACCACTGTTGTAAGCTTAAAATTTCTCTCATCTCCCGGTATCATGACAATATCCATTCCTGCCATCACCGCAGGCTCTGTGGAACCATTCATTTGAAAGATACTGTCAGGAAGAAGCCGTCTGTTCGCCTCATAATACTTGCCCAACGCAAAAAGTTCAGGAGCCTGTCCCGCAAAAACGTTGCTTCGTTCCAAAAGCGAGGAAACACTTCTGCCGTCTTTGCTGACATAAACCGTATCCTTCATGGACAGCACCGGGAGGACGCCGTCATGCCCTTTGATGGCACAAATGCAATCCGTAATCAAGGCAGGCGGTAACAAAGGCCTTGCAGCATCGTGGATGAGAACATAGTCCGAATCCACAGCATATTTCCTGATATCATGAAGCCCGTTTAAAATGGAACACTGTCTGGTTTTTCCGGGCGCAGAGAACCCCCGTAACTTCCCCATACGTTTCTTGTATCCAGGACTGCTTTCCGGCGTGTTTCCACCCAAAGCGCCCTCTCCCAAAGTGTCCTCCCCCACAGCCTGGCACAGCCGCTTCACAGTCTTTAAAATCATCTCCCGCCATGCCTCATCTGCCACAATCTGAACCGCATCAATTGTTTCATGGTTCAACAGAATCTCAAGGCAGTAGGATATCACACTTCTCCCATTTACTTCTATGTACTGCTTTGGGGTATCCATCCCCATCCTTGTGCCGCTTCCTCCGGACAAAACGAGCGCTGTTATCATCTTGATTCCTCTTCTATCATCTTCTTAAAATTTCAGCTCTTTGATGCCCGCAAGAGTCTCCCCATAGGATTCGTCTTTCCCAAAAAGAAGAGTAGTTCCAAGTACAAACCCCTTCACTCCCTTCGGCGCATATTCCCTGATTTTATCCGCGCTGCATGCCCCGTCCCAGTATATCTCAAAGTGCAGCTCATCTTTGATTGCAAGAAGCTTGGTGATCTTTTTCCCGACATATGGCAGGTACATCTGCCCCGCATTGCCGGGATTGACCGACATCACCAGCACCTTTTTTACAATGACAAGCATTTCCATTACTGTCTCAATACTGGTTCCTGGATTGATCGCGATCCCCGGCGTCAGGCCTGCGTTGATGATCTTCTGTAATGTTGTAGATGGATGATATTCCGCCTCCGGATGAATGTATACCGTATCTCCATTGCGAAGCTTTTCAAGGAAAATGTGGATATTGTTGTTCGGGTGTTCGATCATCAGATGGACATCCAGCGGCTTTTTCGTCGCGGACGCGATGTAGGCCATATCGTTTAAGGACATGGCAAAGTTCGGCACATATCTGCCGTCCATGATATCGATGTGAAAGGAGTCGATCCCGCCAGCCTCCAAATCTTTTACCTCTTTTTCCAGGTTGCCGTAGTTGGCACACATCATCGACGCCATCAATTCAAACTTCATCTGTACTTCCTCCCAGAATGTGCCGAAAGGTCAGGTCTCCCTTATAATATCCGGCATTTCGAACTTATTTCTATCCATATTCACAGCAAACGCCATATCAATCCCTGATGGCTTTCTGTCATTTACTACAATCCGCTCTCCCATTGGCATATTAAACAGTATCTCGTCATATCGGATTTTCTTCTCTGCTAAAAAGTCCAACGTCATTCGGCGGTACTCCTCTGTACGGGATGTAAATAGAATAATTCTGTCCTCACACGGCAATCTCCGAAGGAACTCCGCAGCTCCATCAAGAATGGTGTCCTGCCCGTCCAATATATAACCATTATGCTTCAAAATCGTCCCATCCAGATCAAAGATCCAGGTCTTGGGCAGTGTCGACAATATCAGTTTCCGCTCCATACAAAGTCATCTCCCACCACAATATTTTCCCAGTCGTCTATGGCGTACATGTCTATGGCTTTCCACTTGGTATCGCTGTAATTATAGTCAGGATACAGGGCGATCTTCCTGCACCAGGCATAGCGGATCACATCACACAGTCCACTGCGTATACCGATAAAGGTCCCGGCCCGCTCAACTACGGACCGCATCTGCGAGATGCGGGGGCTGATACCTGCGGTCCCCTTCAACGGCTTTTCACCCTCCGCCACATTTGTAAAGCATTGATATCCGCGCTCATGAAAGTCTGTTACTATGGGCTGCCAGAAAGCCTCGTCAAACACCGTTACCGATTTTGCGTAGGGAGAAAATATCACAGCTCCCCCCGCCATGATCTCGTCCAAATTTGAATAATCCTCCCAGTGGCAGGGCCTGCATGGCTCTGTATCTGGCGGTAGCCCGAACACGCCGCACTTATAGATCGTTTCCAGCGAAATACATTTTATATATAGAGCCTTGTGCAGATTTACAACATAGGGCCTGTCCTGATGCGCTATGTATGAATTGCCATCTTCTGTATAAATGCAAGCCTGGATCAGTTCATCCAAGTCCTTCTGGGCATATGCCTCTACTGGATAGGCGCCGAAAAGTTCAACCACCTGTCGGCAAACGCCGCCGGACACACAGACCACACAGTTTTCGATATACCGCGCGGCAAGAAAATGCGGCATATAGGACATGGTAAAGAAAACATCTCCCAGCGCAGAAAACGGGCATAAGATAAGAAAATATCCTGGATATTTCTCCCTGATCTGATTCAGCCGCAAAATACCTCTTCTCAGTCGCTCCTTTTTTTTGATAACAGTATTTTCCGCCAAAGAGTATTCGGCATAAGAATTGTAATCCACCAGTTTTTCAATTTTACCAGTGTAGCCAAGCTGCCTTAACTGACGCACCATAGCCTCATATGCCCGAGCCGCTATGCACACCAGTTTTTCTGATTGCTCTCCCTGTAAAATCTCTTCTGGCGGAAAAACCATAATCCCTTTATAGTTGTCTCCATGCTTGGCGCTGTTATTGTCAAGAATTCCTCTGGCCATAAATCCTCTGTCAAGCAGCAAATCCGCAAGGGTCTCCGTGGCATTGCTGTGCCCAAACAGATATATCTCTTTTCCCTGAAACCGACCGTTTCGTGCAAGAAAGTCTACATTTATCAACATTTCTTCGTAATGCAGTTTATCCATCCTACTCCCCCACCAGTGCCTCCCATGCCTCTTCCATACTCAGAATCCCAGTCTGCACATAATTGAAGATTGTTGCAAATGCAGAAACTTGCTCAAGTAAAATAAAATTATCCGCAAACTCATAGGTGTGATATAACGCATACAAGCTCTTTGCTGTTTCTTTTTCTATTTGCTTAAATACAATTCGTTTTTCTTCTACATTAACTCGCTTTGTAGATAATATTAAAATCTTTGGACTTGTTATATTTACATGTTCAAGAACTTCTCCATCAAAATTCTCGTCAAATCCCTCTGCTAAAAGAATAACCTTATTGTATTCCCGAATTGCCTGCTCCATATATGCTTTTTCATCCATATTACACCATGCCCCATGCACTTTAGCACAAATTCCATTTAATTTTGCCTTCGTTTGCCGCACTATGCAGCTATTTTCATGCACCTCACACATAGATTATTTCTGGTCTTGGCTCTGTCCATACAAACACCTTATCACGATCCAATCCATAACATTCATATTTATTCAAAACTGTCTCATATTCCTCCGCGGGAAGAATCAACGAATAGTCCTGCTCTTCAATCAATTCAAACACAGAAAACGCTCTCTTAGCCAGAAACGTATCGAAATTTTTTTCTGGCATACAAACGGCATTGAACTCAAACCTGAGCGTAACGAGCAATGCATATAATTCCTGAGCCTTGCTCCCTTCAAGCCATAACGCCCTTATCCGCGCTTTACTTACTTCTGGATTCACTGCCAAGAGATTTTTCATTTTTTTCCTCCATCAAATCACTGTGATAGCAAAAGTCTTTGCCATATACCAGATTCATTCCCATAAGCATTTCTTCTATCGGTTCGCGGAAATTTTTAGTTGCTATAACAAAATAATAGTCGGCACAATGTGCGGATATCTCTTCGAACTGATAGATTCTCCGGCCAACACAATATTTCCCTGCCTTGTTCTTATCCAGGTCCACAAATCCGGCAAACTGCTTATCCAGCTCGGACCAATTGTAGCTCCGGATCATTCTCTTGCACTCTCTTCCCAAAGGCCACATAAGAATGCTGCGCTCACCCGCTCGTTTCGGAATTTTAAGGATCGGTTGTTTGATACTCCTTTCATCGACCGACTTTGCCAACGGTTGTCCCACCCGGTATACTTCCTGTTTGTACGCAAGCCGCCTTAGAATATCTCCGCTGGCACGTGAGCCCATGGCGGCATATTCCGGGGGATTCTCAAGTAAACTGAGCATTACTATCCTCTCCGCAAGTTTTTTTACATTTATATCGCTTTTTATGCTGTGCACACGGAGTACATCATACTCCTGGCAACGCTCTGCCACCTTATTCCATAGCTCTGTATTCACTCTCCCTGGCTCCACAAGAATTACAGAAACCCCATATGGCCTTAATTCACCCGCCAACGATTCACAAAATCCATTAATTCCATGCTTTGAGGCACAATAATAGGACCATCCCGCAGAAGGCACCTCTCCATTCACGGAAGAAATCTGGATCAATTTACCGCCGTCCCTCTTTAAAAATGGAATACAGGCACGGATAAACACTATAGCGCCGATTAAATTTGTATTTATGACATTCATCAGTTCTTCCAGACTGACTTCTTCTGCAAGCCCTTTCAGTGATATTCCAGCATTGCTAACCACCGTGTGGATTGTACCTGCCTCCTCGCAGGCAGTTGTCACTACCCTATCCACTTCCCCAAAGTTGCGGACGTCCATCTCATATAAAAAGAGCGTTTCGGGATATACCTCCTTAAGGGAATGGATCTTTTCCTTTTCTCTCACAAACCCTATTACCCGGTACCCTTTTTGCAAAAGCTGCTTTGCCAATTCATATCCTATCCCACTGCTAATGCCTGTTATCAGCCATGTCTGCTGTTCAATATTTTGTCTCATATCCCCAATACCTTCATCATCTGATCCGCAATAATACGATTGCCGTCTTCCTTCATATGAAATTGATCATAAAACATCCCATCATACCCATCTATCCATGTTCTTGCATCAACGATACACTTTCTTACCTCGTCAGGCATTTTTTCCTCTATTTCTTCATAGATTTTCAAAAACGTGCTTTTGCGCTTGGCCAAAATCCATTGTAATTCCACGTCCTCCAGCGCGCGTGCCTGTTGTGTGATAATTGACGGCGGCAGTACACAGATATAACGAATTCCCTTGGAATCGCACAATACCTTTGACATATATATATTTTCAAGTATTACTTCCGCAGTTCTCTGCCTTTTCGCATATCCTAAATTTACACTCGTAACCAGCTTGTTTTCAAATCTATCTTTAATCTGTCCTCTGGCGTAAGAGAGAATCTTTTTCTGATAACCAATGACAAAAGGAGCCGTCATCCATTCTCCGTAAAAACAATCATTATCCAATGGGCAATAATCAATTACTATATTCGGTCTTAACGGGAGAATATCTCTTATCAGTTTCAGTAAGCACTGTGAGGTTATATGTCCATAGGAAGAGCATAGCATAAACGTTGTTGGTTTTTGCTTTGCCATCAGCCCTTCATACAGCAATTCCGGCCATATTTTCCAATTAAAACAGGTTTCATCAACCAAAGAGGCTCCATTAATAGCAATTTTTATATCTTGTGGTAAATTCTTGCCCAACAGCCGACACCCACATTCATTATTTGCCGAAGTGCTATAACCTACGTTTGGATCCAATGGCGAGGCTTTAGAAAATGATGTCTGGAAACGTGCTCCCGAAATAAAATTAAATTCTTCGAGATACGCAAATCCCTTTTCAAGCAAATACTCTGCCTGTTTATTGACGCCACGGTCCTCAGTCAAAAGTATATAAAACTCCTTTCTCGCTGCAACAACCTCTTCTATTAATATTACTTTGTCAGCTGCAATTCTCTCATCCACTATTTCATCAGAAACTTTTATGTGAATTGGGGAACCAATCCCTATTATTGGGAGAATCTCTCCATAATCCGCCGCAATATGCCCCGTTCCAAATACCACAGCCTTCTTATTTTTACACAACCGCTGTAACACGGTCATATCCACCAAATCCAGTATATGTTTCATAGCGACCTCTTCTATTTCCTCTACCTGCAGTTGAACCAATACATATCAACCCTAAAAAACATATTTGCATATTTCAGTGGCAGTATAAGTAACCCCAGGAATATTCTCAACCAAGATAACTTATTAATTCCTCAATTCCTCCAAATTGACTTTCCCTGACAGCCTTGTTATATTTGAAACCTTTCAATGGTCCACTCAATATATTCTTTACTGACTCAATCTCATAACAGACCAACGGTACAAAACTGATTCCATTCATCCCATATTTGACGACTTCACCAGAATATTTATTATAAATCCAGTTCTCATTCTTAGAATCTGTACCTAACACCACCAATTTCTTATTGTCAAAAATATATTTTTTAATGTTACTTTTTATTTCTTCTACCCTAAACAGTTCTGAAAATGTATTTTTTTTCAAATTATATTGGACAATCGTTCCTCCATCTTCATCTACAATGAGTATGTGGTCATCCAAATGAGAATCTATTAATTTCAAAATCCCACTACAATTCCTATCGGATATAATATGAGTTTTAAGAATTCTGCCGTTTAAATCACACTCCAATATTTCTTTATCTGGATGTGTACACATATAAATTTTGTTTTCTGCATAGATAAGATCCACTATCCCTCCCACGCTATCTTCAATCGTTACGATTCTGTGTGATCTTTTCTTGAGATTATATTCCAAAACGGCTTTATGCGTTCTGGAAATCAAAGGCAGCAACAACACATTATTTTGGATTTCTCCTTTATGGAGTGATAGCATATATTGGTTATCTCTGCTCCCCATCTTTTTTTCAAAATCTATGTACCACTCCTTTTCATATTTCACCTTATATGTATCCATATCAATAAAAACAAGATATGGATATCTTGCCGGGGTTAATATAATCTGATTGTTCCATACATGAATCCCTGAAAATAACCTATATAGTTTAGACCCTTTCATACACTCTATATCGATTTTTACATCTGTAAAACTTCCCGTTGTCGTATCATACACATATAAAATATTGGTTTTTGACGGAACGAGAATAACTTTATCTTCGTAAACCTTAATGCCACTATATGTGTCAACACCAGTATCAATTGGAATAGGTTTTACACATAGAATATCATTTGTCTTAATATTAATTGTACACAAGGAATTATAGATATTGTCGCAAAACCAACCTTGGTTCTCATCAAAGTCCATATTCTGGCTTACCAATTGTAAACTCATATTAAATTTCTCCTTCCTACAGCCTAGGATCAGAAAATATGTCTTTCTAGGGCGTGTTGAATAATGCATAAATCTGTTATAATCTATATATAAGACTATAACCGAGGAGGATATGCCATGCAGAGACAGGATATACCAGTCACCCGTAGAGGCGATCTGACAGATGAACAGTGGAAGTGGATTTATCCATATCTGCCGGTCGGTCGTAAAGGATGCCCGTTTGATAATGCCCGTGATACGGTCAATGGTATCCTCTGGATCCTGCGGACAAGTTCTCCGTGGAGAGATCTGCCTTGGTATAATGCTTAATAGACTCTTTTAAAAGTCTGCCTGAAGGGTGATATACATAATACCTATAAGGAAAACATAGTTTTCAATCGCGTTACAATCGCACCACTCATTCAATGGCCCATATTTCTGTGTAAGAACAATGTAATCAATTGATTCCAACAACAATTTTGACATATTGAACATCCCATACTGTTGATCAGCACCTGAGATAAATTGCACCTTCATTTATTTCTCTTTTCCATCTGTCCATAGTATGCGTTTGGGCCATGTTTTCTTAAATAGTGTTTATCAAGCACATACCGTTCCATCGATGCTTCTGGATTCAATGCTAATGTCTTCAAATCCATTTCAGCTACAGTCTCCATAACTACAGCATGGTATACTGACATTATCGCGTTCTTCCCCCAGCTGAATGGTCCATGATTCTTCACCACGGTACCTGGAACAGCAAGTGGATCAACTCCTCGTTCTTTTATGCATTCCACAATAGCTTTCCCAGTATTGAGTTCATATGCTTCTTCGACTTCTTCTTTTGTCAATTCTCTTGTACAAGGGATTACACCATAGAAATAGTCGGCATGAGTGGTCCCGAGTGCTGGGATATCAAGGCCAGCTTGAGCAAATGCTACTGCATTAGTGGAGTGTGTATGCGTAATGCCACCAATTTCAGAAAAATTTCTGTAAAGTTCAAGATGTGTTGCAGTATCCGAAGAGGGCTTATACTGTCCTTCAACTATTTTTCCAGTCACAAGGTCAACAACTACCATATCCTCCGGTTTCATCCCATCATAATCAATACCAGATGGTTTGATTACTACCAAACCCTTATCTCTGTCGATACCGCTTACGTTGCCCCATGTGTAGATAACCATACCACGTTTTACCAACTCCAGATTTGCTTTACATACTTGTTTTTTTAATTGTTCCAACATCATAATTACCTTTTCTATAAATCATTTCTTTCAGTATTTCTACTGTATGTGAGAAACCTCGCTCTGCGTCAAATAGTCCCTTCCATCCAAGACACAGTAATTCCGAGGCATCAAGCGACGAATTACTCATCGCGTTGAAACCGTTTCTCTCCGCTTCAGTTGGTAGCTTTATCCTCAACGCGACTCCCGCAACTTTGACCAATATTTTAGTCATCCCTTCGATATCAATTATTAAATCTGGATTCGGGATATTATAAGCATGAATCTTCTCACCTTTCATCAATATTTTCAAAATTGCAGATGCACAATCCAAACAATAACTTCTAATCTGTGTCCCATCACTCTTCATTAATATCTTCGCCACGGGCTCCGGCGTATGCCCACGCAGAGGATACCCTATTATCATATTTAACAGCCGTTGGTCCATAAATATGGTCCGAGCGGATAATCACAGACTCTACTCCATATTCACTCAAATAGGAGGCACATAGTGTCTCGGCTGCACGTTTCCCAACAGAATAAGAATTTCTTGCATTTAAAAGATCAATATAACCGTATTCATCAGTCTTATATGGCAAGTTTCCTTCTTTTCTTCCGTATACCTCAGAACTTGAAATATAGAGAATTCGCTTCGCGCCACTATTTTTAGCGCAATCAAGTAAGTACTTCAAACCCATGAAGTTGCTTATCATCGTCTCAACCGGCTCCTTAATAATCTTATTTGAGAAGCATAACTAGGAAATCTTTAATTTTAATCTACATTATATAATTCTTGTGTTTTCACGCCATTTATTGTAGAAAGAGTGAAATGCAAAGAAGTCAACCTTCCTATTAATAGACGATTCAATTTGATTATGTAACATTTCACTATCAGCCTTTCCTAATATACTGCTTATATATACATTGCAGTTGTATTCATGGTCAAAGCTCGTAACCTTTATTCCATTTATAAAAGTGCCTTGTTTGACTACATCGTTGTCAATGTATCCTGCAATCATATTTAATTTCCCCATAATCGATACCAATTTGACAATTAGCTGTGCATTTTTTCCTGCTCCAACGATAACAATTTTCTCATCTTTTGCCTTTTGAGCTGCATCTTCAATAAGAAGAACAAATGTCAACTTAATATACTCCCGATTGCTCAAAAAACAAAGTTTTAAATAAAATGCTGGATCGTTTATCACATTTATACCCGAATACCATACAACCAAATGTGTTCGATATCTGCTGTAAAATGATCTAAAATTATTTTCTGCCATATATAATGTATCAGGAATAATCACATCAAAATTCTGGGTGCCGAAATTCTGATCATACTTCAACGTTGCAAGCAATTTTGCTTCCTCCTTACAAGGATAAGAGAATAATCGCTCTAATAGTCTAAAGCACCCCAGTTTATAATTATCTCCCTTAATCTTCCAGTTACTTTCAAGAAAGTTTCGCTGAAAATCCAGCACGCCTCTCTGCAATTCCTGAATCGCTTTCCTTTGAGTATCCGGATAGCATACTTCTCTAATTTTAGGCCTAATCATTCCATTTCCATCTATAAAATAACCCACCGTCGTTCCTTCTCTGCTCATAAAGAACAATTCCAGCAATCGATCAAAATTTGCATTTATTTCCTCCATGTCTTTACCATAATTTCCTATGAACCCTCTGATATCGCTTCCATTAAGGACATTGAGCTCAGCGCCTTCTCGACTCACAAAAAGCAGATGAATTCTATTCCCACTGCCAAGTATGCTATCTATCGCATTCTGAATATATCCTCTCCAACCGAGATCTAATGTCAACGAATCTTCACTCAGACCCATGTCGGATAAATATTTTTTTATAATGGCTTCATTTTCTTGATTATTTTTTTTGATAATCATTTTTGTTTGTGGTAGCTTTAAAAAATCATATAATTTATTGAATAAAGAATCTTCTCCTATTAAAATGTTTTCAGTGTCAGACATCGGCACATCAAGATAACCATTATATTCATTTTGCAATTCCGTTATATTTAAAACATCAAAAACGTCTCTGACCAAAATTCCCTGTGTACGAAGTAAATATAAAATATCTTTATCTGTCACATGCCCAAAACATGCAGTAAACACAGCCAATCGAGAAACATACAATGGTTGAATATCATATTCTTCATTTCTGAACTCGATTGCCTGTTTTAACAGTTTACAGAGAAACTCTCCCTCTCTCATCATTGGTCGAATTTTCGTTATCTTCTCTTCTTTTGCAACATCCAAAACCCACTCGGTAGCCATCGTACAAAAAGGAGCTACTATAGAATAGCCGATTTTATACCACTTTTCAAAATCATTATCGTTATTTGATTCTTTTTTATAGGGCATAATTCTATAAATATGTAGCAAGTCATATGTCATGTTCGGATAAAAAAATGATTCTGCTGCAAGAAACGGAAGAAACTTGGTTCGTGGGATAAAATCATAATAACATGTACATATATTACGTGTCCTAGCAACTCCCACATCTGAATATATATCATCTCCAATGTGTAAAATATTTTCACCTTTAATTCCATATTTTCCAATTATTATGTCATATAACTTTCCTGTTTTTTTTGAACACCCTTGCTCACAAGACACAAAAATGTCGTCAAATATTTTTATATCAGCTCCGCATGAAACAAGAATTTTTTCAATTATCCACCTCTCTAAATACATATCCGATGTAAGGATTATTCTCAAACCATTTGCTTTTAATTGTCTGATTAATTGATATATTTCATCATTTATAATACAGAGATCACACTCACTCTCAATTTCGAGGTCTATTAACTTCTTTTTCTCTCCGTACCATAAAGGAATAAGTTCATAAATCTCTTCAATCTTAACTTCTTTTTGTATATTTTTCCTTGATCCCTCTGTACCATTCGCTATATGTTCTGCCCTTATACGAATATTTCTCCAATCATGCCGGTTTATTCCTTTCGGGAAATATTCCGGATGCTTTTGGAACATATATTCAAACACCTGTATAGGAAATCTTACTTTTCTTATCAAAAGCGTATCAAATATATCAAAACTAATCAGTTGGATTCCTTTATCTTTTTTGACACGGTCAAGTATTTCTTCAAGCTTAATCATTTTCAATTCTCCATAAATCAATTATCTTTTTTATATCATCCATTGCTTTATCTGGATTACCTTCCTTGACTATGATCTGTGTTGCATACTCATCAATTTTACCTTTTCTCAAGTCATTAAATGAAAAAACATTAGAAAATGAATACTTATCCTCACCATAGATTACAATTTTTCTAATTTTATTGTCGTCACCCAAAATATCTGACAAACCGCTTCTTGCCATTATTACATATCCCGCCAGTTCCATAACTTTTCTTATGTTCTCTATTTCACAATGTAACGCGATTGTTCCCTCGATAGGTTTCTCTCTTTCAAAATTACCGATATTGGTACATACAGTAAATTCTTTTCGTTGTGCATAATCAGATATCTCTTTCCAAAAATGAAAAGGAAATTCTTTCATTGTATTTGCAAAAGGAGCTATTATAATTGTTTTCCCTCTCGGTATATTATTAAGCATATTTTTTATGTTGAAATCATCATTGCCTTCATATCTAAAATTATCAATTTTCTCTGGCGAATCATGCTTTAATATTTTTCTTCCAAATGCTTGTGCAAATGCAAATCCCTTTTGCGAAATCACTTCATACCCTATTCGTGTAGAAGAAATTGTCACGGGTGTAGTATGCATAAACTCTACATTTCTCAAGCTCTCTAAATTTGTCCAATAATATTTTTCGATTGATAACATTTCACGATTTGACAGGATTAGAAAGCGAAGATTGTCCAAAGGCGCTAGTATTTTACAAATCACCTGGGATCTGACCAAGGCAAGTGCTATTTTACCTTGCAATGCATATGGAATGTGTCTGCCCGGTAAAAAGGCATCACCAATCGATGAAGACGGAAAAATAAGAACCGGTATATTCCCATATTCAGTTATAATACGATCATATATTTTTTCTCCTTCTTCAAGCAGCTCAAGATTATCTTCACATTTCTTTTCTGTCCTTTTATAGATATTAACATCAATCACTTTGTATATAGCATCATTTTTTACGCCTAGTTCAAGAAGTTGCCGTTTCATTTCTCCATAAAATCTGCTTGCGATAAAAAAAATTTCGCTACTCTTTTCAAGTCTATATGGTTGACACACTGGTATTCCCCAGTATGTACCACTTTTTTCTACATCATTATCAATAATCTTCTTCGCATGCAATCCTCTTTCTTCAAGAGCATTGATAATTATCGGAAGATAAGCATTTCTCCCAAAAATCACAATTTCTTTATCATTGTTTTTTTCTTCTCCTACGATTTTACTAATTCGGTTTGCAATAATATCTCTATCAACATTCAACATTTATTTTTCCCTTAACCTTAATAGCCCCACCTTACATATATCATCCAGCGAAATTCCTTCAAATGCTGCCATCCATTGACTCCCTTCTCTCCCAGATGGCTTATCTATAGAAAGTACCACAATCTTTTCATTTGAAGGATTGCATATACTATACCAATTTAAAATACAATCTATTTCCTGACTCTTCATTGCCCTTATTTCTGTGTCTTCACATATACAGCCTTCATCAGTGGTTGTTATCACTACAATTTTCTTTATCCTTTTTTGTTTTTTATAAACAGGCAAATACTTACAACATTGCATATAAACTTCATCTAGGCCATTTGGGCATATCCATATGTTACAAACATTTATATCATCAATTTCTGCAATAATCGTGTTGATGATAATCATCCCTTTTTTTACACTTTTAATGAATTCTTGCCTACCCATCACAAACCTAATCCTCCCTACTATTTAAGCGACCATCTGACACCCGCCTTTGGCCATCCAGTCAGCTAGTTCCAGGAGTTCCCTGATTGTTGCACCAAACTCACGGTTTTCCTGCTCTTTGCCATGGATAAAGCAGGCAACCATAGTTTTTTATGCCCCTGTTTCATGCACTGTGGCGCCAGCGCGGGGCATGAGGGGTACTATGATACTATTTTTTATGAATTAAAAATTGTATAAATTCTCTAACAGCGCCTTCACCGCCTGTTTTCGTACAAACAAAGTCTGCAATCTCTATAATTTCATCAATGGAATCCCGGGGACATCCAATTATGCCCCCGCTTTCTTTTATCCGGTTCATCACATCATAATCATTTAAATCATCACCAATATAAGCGGTGCTGTCTAGTTCTAATACGTGATCAGCACACAGCCGTGCAACAAAAGAAACCTTATCTGCAATTCCTTGAAAAACCTTATTGATACAAAGTTCTTTACAGCGGTTTGCCACAATCGTTGACTCTCGTCCGGTCAATATAATTGGTTCAATATGGTATTCTGGCAATATATGCCGTATGCCATACCCATCTTTAATGTTGAAACTCTTATGTGTTTCTCCACTCGCCCCCATATGAATTTTACCATCTGTCAGTGTGCCATCTACATCCATAATTAAAAACTTAACCATATTCGTCCCCGCATGTATATGTCCGGCTAATTTTTTCCTTGTTCCCTATAATATTTATATAAAATTTGGGCAAATTCCCAATCCTTCTCCGTATCAATGTCCACCGTAGGATTATAAGCGTCAAACCAATAAGGATTTTCCCCTACCATATACCCACAACGCTCAATACTCTCCCTCGTTAAAATCTCATTTGCCCAACTGATCTGATAAATCGGAGGAATATACTGCGAATATTTGTGCCAATATCCAAATCCAAAACCGACTGGGTTATGATTTTGATCCAAGAAATAATTCTTTATTGGATAAATTACATTGAGTGAGTCATGCTCCTGACGCACTTCCTCCCAGACATCAAACATATTCTTATAGTCATTAAATAAAGGATCCATACCTGAACAGTATAAAATATCTTCATCCCCAGGCACATCCTTGCAGACATTTCTGACTACATCAACGGTATTTGTCGCCAACTGGGTATATTTCTCATCCCTCAAGATATAATTGATTCCCCATTTTTTTGCAACATACTCAAAATCCGGAACCTCACAGCTCAAATATATATCCTTTCTATCCATAACCCTAACCAATTTCTCCAGCAATATATCTGTGAGCGACATTTCCCCATAAAACGGCCTATAATTTTTGTGCTGTACCCTTGTTGATCCTGCCTTTCCTAAAATAACTGCTTTCATGCCTCACTTCTCCTTAAATCATCATATTTTTTTGCTTTATGCAATATCACTCTAACATCTGACAACCTCAACTGGCTGGGGCCGTCAGAAATCGCCCTGTCAGGATCCGGGTGTATTTCCGCAAAAATACCATCAATTCCAACCGCTAATCCTGCACACATTAAATGCGGTACAAAATCCCTGTTACCTGATGTAAATTCCCTGTTACTTCCCGGCTGTTGAACAGAATGTGTTGCATCTAAAAATACGGGATAACCCAATTTTCTCATCTCTGCAAGCCCTTGCATATCAACCACTAAGCGATTATAGCCAAAAGAATTCCCTCTCTCACAAAGGATGATTTTTTCATTATCGCAGGAAAGCATCTTCTCTACAACATTATCCATATTCCAAGGCGCCATAAATTGTCCCTTCTTTATATTAACTGCTCTGCCAGTGTGGGCCGCTGAAAGGATCAAATCCGTCTGCCGACATAAATATGCGGGTATTTGCAACATATCGACAACCTTTCCAGCCTCTTGACACTGCCAAGACTCATGGACATCTGTTGTGACCGGAATATGGTACTTCTCCTTGATATCGTTCAATATCTCCAATCCTTTTGTAATACCCACTCCTCGTCCGGCATGTAAATAAGAGCGATTAGCTTTGTCAAAAGACCCCTTAAATATGTATTGAATACCTAATTCCTCGCAGATTTCCTTGACTGTCTCTGCCACTTCAGCACACATTTCCCATCCTTCAATAGAACACGGGCCACCAATTAATGTCATTTTTTCTGCCCCGATCATCATGGGGAATTGTTCTGAAAGTTGAAACGCTTTTACCCTTTCCATTGCTTACAAATCTCCTTCCATTCTGCTGGCGAAATCGTTGTCCTACGCTGTGCATATGTTACTTCTCTTATATCGGGGTCAGTATAAAACGAATCATTTGGTATATAGAGTGTCGAAATTTCTTCAAAAACAACTTCCCCTTCTGACCAAAACATATGATCTTCCCCACGCTCAACATTCAACATATCCCCTGCCTGTAATATGTACAATTTGTTATTTAACTTAACATTCAGTATGCCATACAGCACATAAAATGTCTCTGATTTTATCTTGTGAAAATGGCATGGATATTTTTGATTGGGAAGCATGATTACATAACTTTTGCAATAGTCGCGGTTGACAATATTGATAAATGTAGCCCCTACTTTGAAAAAATTCTGCACCCCGCAATGATGATATATATTGACTGTAGCTTCTGTTGGGAACACTATATTTGCATTTTTCAACACGGAAAACGCTCTTTGTAGATACTCTATTACTTTTTCCATAATCTTACCTCTCAGTCTCAAATATCTTATTTACATCAACTATTTTTCCATCCGCCTAACTGACAATTTTTCACATATTAATATCAATTTACATTTTGATTTCTTACTGATTCTATTTCTTTTATATATTCAGCTGCTTTTATGTGTCCATTATTCGTAAAATACTCACATTGTTTAAACTGACAATATGCCTTATCTAAATCTCCCAATCTATAATAAGAAAGTCCCAGAAAAAACTCCCCGGATACTTGCCTTACGGTATGGTCGGTAAAGTATTTCGCATATGGCTTTTCTCTGGTTTCCTTCAAAAATGTTTGAAAATGCATAACCGCTGTTGCATAATTCTTCTCATCATACAATATTCTTCCCATTATATAGTGATAGTGACTGGAACATTGAATTTCACATTCGGAAATCGCCTTGATTTCTTCATATCTTCGATTTTCAAACAATGCCTGTAAAACAAATGATTGATTGATATCATCTGTCCAAAGCAAATCTTTATTCCTGATCCATATTTCATTTTTATATGTATCAATGATTTTAACTAGCTCATTGTAAGTATATGGAGATATCAATCTCTTCTGTTCAAGTTCATCTATAAATAACATAAATGGTTTTTTTGCAACATCAACAGACACATAATCAATAAATCTGCTTCTAAACCTGAGTCTGTTTTTATATCTTTTGACAATAAGTTTTCCCCAAGACAAACGGTTATCCACCACGTCTTCTTGTCGAAATGTTTCATAATTATAGTTTTTAATACGCGGGAATTTATTATATTTCAGGAAATTATCCCATATGTACTCCATTATATCTGTTGCTCGTTCAGATGCTCCTTGTGGATATTTCACTACCTCCTTAATACATTCATCAGACGCCATAAATCCATCAGGCATCATTTCCATAACTTTCGTGTAATGGCACATACATCCACTTCTAGCCAACACTTCCCTCTGTTTTTTCCAAATAGTAGCGTTCCGCAAGTCAAAAGTTTCCTGGCTCGGAAGCCCATCAATAATAATTAGTTTCTTATTTCTCAAAATAACGTCCACATACGCTGTAGTGTAAAGACATAGCACTAAATCGCTGGCATCAATAAGCGTATTCATATTCAAATGCTCTTGAAGCATTACAAGATTCTCAGGGATATGTCCATTAGACTCGCCGAAAATAACTTGATAAATATGGTCATCATTTCTATGCGTTACGTTAATATCTCCTGCAAGGAAACGAGGTTTTATTACCAGTTGATAGTCTGGGTAACTTTCCGCTATATCGAGTAACAGCCGGGCAAGTATTTTACGCCCTTCTTCACCAAATGGATAATGGCCGCTATCAATAAACAGAAACTGTTTTGATTCCCCCTCTTTCTTGGTATTTATTTGTGTAAATTTAGGATTACCAATTGCCATCGATGCACATTCCTCATCGTAGTCAAGGTTTCTGTTATCACATTGTGTAAACATAAAATCGCCGCAATCAGAGATCATATTCCCACAGAATAAAAAGTTGTAACAAAAAATATATTTATGCGATTTGCGAACTCTATCTATAACATCAAGTCCCGCAAAGATAACGTCAAACAAATCTATCCTTTCATCTGTCAATTCCGCCAATGGCTTTATTTCAATCAAATTCCGAAACATCTTAATGTTGTGTTCATCAGTAAAGTAACCATATCCTTCAACTATATGCCCTCGGTTCAATAATTCTCTTACTATATTTGCAATAGAATAATTTGTAGCATCTAAATGTGTTAAAACCAGCACTTTCATATTATGGTCTCCTTCTTAAAAGAGATGCATTACTTTATTCATAAATGACTCATCATCAGAATCATAAATCCATTCCTGAACATGGGGATTCAATCCCATTTTCTTTACGGAAAAGAAGTTGTAGTTTGCCGCGTTAAATCCGTTTTCGTATATGATTGCCATTTTGCAACTCGCACTGCTGACTATATCGCAAAAACCGCTGCGTATCGCAATGAATCCGCCCGCATATTCCAGAACATCAATGGCATTCTCATATGGAAAAAAAACTGGTACGGTACCCTGTATTTCAGATTCGCTTTCACCATTGCAATTTGTACAAACACTGTATCCCTTTTCTGTTAGCATATGTGCCACCCTGGTCCATAACTCCAAAGAGATTTCCGATACAAACGATCCGGCATATGGCGCAAGTATAACCGTTCTTCCCTTTTTTAATCTCAACTTTTTAAACAGTTTTTCTGAATATTTACTATCCTTATTGCTCAGTATTAATCTTCTTCTCATCAGATGCGGAAAATTAAAAACGTCATATTGAAACATTTCATTAAAAGTGATCTGTTTATATTTATCAGCATACAGATATCTCTTGGTACGCCATCCCCAGTAAAGCAACGGCTTAATGTGCATCCTTTCCGTCCCTAGGAATTCCCACGCCTTGAGAAGTTTCGTCATTTCCTCATTTGTTATGTTCCGAATATTCTGTATACCAAAAAGTTTCGCCACTTTTACGCAATTGTTTCCGATCACAGTAACCAGATAATTATTTATGTTTTCCCGACGCAGGTATGTTTCCAACAGGGAGCAGGCCATATAAATATCCCCCGTTCCCGGATATGGGCAAACAAGCACTTGCAGACTTTCCTCTTGACCTTTCGCAAGAGTACAATATATTTCATATCCCTCCTCAACCTGTCTTCTAGCTTGTTCAAACTCTCGTTCTCTGCTTGCTGTACTACTGGAAAAACATTCCTGTATGGGAATGTTTAATATATTATCCTCTCCATATCCAAATTCCATAACCTGCATTTTCATCTCATGATAATATTTTGAGCATATTATAACTACAATATTTTCGTCATATGGAGCCAGATAATCCCCTGGCAGAAACACGGAAAGCCCTAAGCATTTTCGCCCCACCTTGTCAGGATTATTATCAATAAAAGCATCGACAGAAACTCCCCGGTTCAACAGCGAATCTCTAATATCCCGCGCATACAGCGTACAACCAAAGATAGCGATTCTCTTTCCGCATAAGTGATTCTCTTTCATGGATTCATTCAATGTCTGCTCAATTATTTTTTTGTCGGATTCAGATGCTAACATTTATTTTCCTCTATACCAATATTGCGTTTTCGACATAGTCTTCCAACGATATATTGGCTTTCCCAATTATTCCCCAGTTTCCATACGGCTCTTCTATCGCCGTGACCACTATATTCTTCGAGAATTGAACCAATCTGTAATATTTCAAAAGCATTTCCATCTCTTTCTCTGGTATTCGCGTCTGCTCAATTCCTTTGCCACTTATATCCAAAACCTGATATTCGTCTACTGTGATCAGCAGGACCTGATCTATGTATTTTCTCTTTAGATATTGCGGCATTTTTTTGAGGACAAGATGATTCACACTGTCATTTTCCGGAACAAGCATAACAATCAACCATTTGTCGTCTATGTTGTACTTCTCCTCTAACTTTTTCCAGATTTCTTTTCCCTGCCAGGCAAGTTTAAAAGCCGTTTCGATCGTCTCTATCATTAGAAATCCTTTCCGACAAATTTTACATCATTTCAGCAACTGGCCGATCGCTCCCCCGGGATGATTTCTCTTGAAATCCTCCAATTTCAATCCCATCTTGTTCGCCACCATCATAGCCAGTCCCTGCAATACAATCAGGTTCATCGTGGTTGAATTGTTCGGCACAATGTTCCAAAGATCTCCCTCATGTATCAAGTCGAGCACCACTGAATTGGGAATCTTTCTGGTCAGCGTACTGTCCTTTGCAAAAGTCAGCAGCCACATATTTACCTTACGCTCTTTCAATAACCTAGCCAGATATATGGACTCTGCAGTCTCTCCACTCTTTGTAAGCAGTATTACCATATCGCCATCCTTGACCACTCCCATATCCCCATGTACCGCCGAATTTGTATGTAGGAAATATGCGTCCAGCCCCATGGAAATCATAGACCCCACAAATTTGTCACAGATTGGTACATTTTTACCCAGGCCGGATACAACGATTTTATGTCCGGCACGCAACGTCTCCACTGTCTCATCCACCCATCTCTCAAAAACCTTCTCATCCAGTGAATGAATAGAGTGATCAAACACCTTTAATTGCCTCTCAAAATAACTTATCATAGCACATCCTCCAGATAATACAGCCCATTGTAAAACGCGCCGCATATTGAGTCATAATCCTGCCATGCATAGGTAGTGAGCGATAACCAGATCACCGCATGTAACAACTTTATTTCGCTCCTGTCCACACCCGTTAGCTGAAAAAAATCCTCCTCCACATCTTCCCAGTGGTTGGACGCAATCTGTAATGTCACTTCCTCCTCCCCTATATCCAGGCGAAAATCTTTCAAGTTGAAACGATCATAGTTCCCCAACAGGGAATAGTACAGTTTTGCCCAATCATACATGGGATCGCCATAAATTTCTGTATGACCAAAATATCCTCTTGGATCGATCAACACCGGCGTTTCGTCTTCACGCAGCATCATATTGGAAAAGGTACAGTCCCCATGAATCAGGCAAAATTTTTCACAAGGAAACTGTTCCAACGCTTTTTCCAGTTCCCTCTTATAAAAATACACGTTCCGGCACCGTTTTCCATTGACAGTAATCACTTTTCTGTCTGCAAAGGGCACCAGATCCCGAATTTTGCCGAGGCGCTGCATGGTCTTGTTGTAATATGCCTCCTTGATGCTAAAAGTGTCTGCGGGAACCTGTTCCACTTCATGCAGCTTTTTTAGCGCCTCTACCAGTTTCTGCAGAATTTCCCTTTTCTGTTCATAGGCCAGTTGGCACTCGTAGATGTTCTCTCCTTTAATCCGCTCCATTCTCAGTGGGTTTGTACCGTAGACTTTGGGCAGTATGGTTATGTTTTTCTTCCGCGCCACTTCATACCAAGCGCATTCCCTCATAGCCAGATTCCGCCCCTGTTCATCTATTCCCTCTTTCATCACCACATTCCTGTCAAAAGTTATCTTATTAAAGGGCCTGCACTTTTCCTGCTTCAGCTTGTTATACTCCTCCAGCAGGCCGAACTCTCTTGTCCCAGCCAGCCCTACTTCGTCAAACACAAACTTTTTTTCCTGCATCCACCGAACCAGTTCACCGCTCATTGGCACATCCTGTAGCTTTTTCTTCTCAGTGAATAGGAAGAAACCAGCCACCCCTTTTTCAACCGATTCTTCCTCGATAAATCTGCCGTCCTGATAACTCCATCTGCATGAGAAAGTCTGAGAAATACCAATATAGTCCTTTCCCTCTTCTGGAAGAACAAAATCATGGGGAAGAATCAAATCAGACCACACCAGCATAAACGGAACCCTGTCAGGCAATAGCTGTATGGCCTGCCTGATACCAGAACAGGTCCCCGTTCCCTCCGCATCCACCACCTGGTACTTAACCTTGGCAAAACTGGCCAAATATTCTCTGAGCACTTCTCTATGATAGTCAGCGATAATCACATACTTTTTTTGTGGATATTTTCTAAAAAGATGGAAAAGCATGGGAAGATTTTCTACTGGCACCAATGCCTTGGGTTTATTCTTTGTCAGATGACCCAACCGGGTTCCCTTACCTCCAGCCTGTACTATGATATAATCCATCACCTTTTCTCACTCCTGCTGCTTACATATTTTTCGCGCTGTGAACTGACCTCCAAGTTCTGTATCATTATAGGTTTTTCCATTTTTTGACACAGCTGCACCAAGCTGCTATAATCCCCATAATATCCATCACTCAATACAATCGCTCTGTCCAGTTCCGCTGTATCGTCAAAAATCCCCCATCCGGTTCTCAGGTACTCATTCACAATATTTTCATAATCCCTCCAAAGCTGTGGTCTCATGGAAATGATCGTGGCTTGGATCAACGGATGCGGTCGCCAGAGCAATGCCACATCCTCCCTGTGTTCCTTAAATATCTCGAACACATCCCGCATCTTTTCCAGCACCTTCTCGTTGTTCCGCAATAGTGCACTGACACTTGTGTTGTATAAAATAATCTTCTTTCTGCTTCCATCCGGCTTATAAATAACTTGTTTCCATCCCTCTGGGATGTCTTCGTCCCTCACTTCCGTGTTGACCACCTTGTCAAATTTCGGCGAACCCGTCCCCAAAAACTTTTTTTCAAGGTATGCCTTGTCCAGATGCTTCCCCGTAAGTCCAGATTCTCTTGCCGCTTTCAGGTACTCGTGGACATAAATTTTTTTCATGTTTTCTGACTGTACGATTACTTTATCCGCATTGATAATACCCGGCATAAAACAGAAGTGCTTTATGCCTTCCACTGCCCGTTCGTTGTCAGGATCGATCTCCCCTAATATAAAATAAGGAATATATACTAACATGTCTGTGAAGTTTTTCAGGTTTTGGGAATAAAAATAAGGATGTACACTGGTCACATAGTTGCAATTATCATATGGATTATGGATATAAATCACATCCGGATGTTTCGCCTCCAAATTATACTCATCATAGCGGGTAATAGGCACATAATCCGGATACTGGTCTCCCTCATAATGCTCCTCTTTAAAACTACCGTCAGGATTTTTATCAAAATATGGGATTGGAATGACATACGCATCACAGTCCGGATCCGCGTCAGCCTCTTTCCAGACGCTTTCCAGAGAATCCCACATGCTTGCTTTATATGGAAGAAATACTACCTCTGTCCTGATCTTTATGTCATCTCTTATACTATTCTCTGTCCTGATAAGTTCCCGATACATGAATTTATATATTTTATTGGCATCTATATCGCTGTCTGATTCCAGGTTTTCATGTATCCGATAAGCCAACTCGCAGTATTCTTCTAAAACTTTTACGGTCGGATGGCCTTCCCCTTCCGTCTTCTCAATCAAAGTGCCTATGGCAATCGCAGCGTTTTGGCAGTCGTTCAAAACTCTCTCCGCCTGTGCGGTGCTCCCACTCTCTATGCACTTTTTAATCTCATGATGAGCCTCTTCCATCAGCCTGATTGTTTCTTCTACCTGCTGCTTTTGTGCCTTTCTCATATCCTGTCCCTGCCATTTCTCCAGCTAAATCAAATATCCACTGCAGCATCCGCACACGGCAAAAGCTGCCATGTGCACTGCAGCATACAGGAAAAGTACATCGCTCATGCCTTTTCTTCCCATGGATAAGTAAGGAATCACAGCCGCTCATCAAAGCGGTGCCATCCCATTTGGAACAGCTTCGTGCCCTGCCATTCTCATTTCCATGCAATCACGGATATGAGTTCACACGACACCGGCGTACCTGTTTTTGCATATCCCCAACGCCGCTTTGTCTTTTATATCAAGATATCGTCCACACAGTCCGCGGCATCTCTGTAAGCAGAACCAAATGTCGCTGCTATGCAGTTTCAGCCGCTGGTAAAACCAGACTTCCCAGCCGATTCATCTTCCGGACGCATCGCTTGACCATTTTTTATTTAATTGTTTTCCAGTCTTCCCTCTGTTTAGGGCATTTCTCGCACCGTTTACCTTTTTATTTTCCTCGTACCCGCAGGAGGAACATCGAAACCTTTCTCCGTTCGTGTATCCGATCTGCCCACATGCACTGCATTCCCTTCCAATCTCCCTGCCGATAACCTCTATAATTCTTATGTCGTTTTTCTGGCATTTCCACTGCAGTCTTTCCGTCACAAAGCCTTTCTTCCACATCCTGAGCAGATGAGTGTCACCTGTTCCCTTTATACGCATACCTACATTACGCGGAAGTTTTGCCATATAGATTGTTTTCGGTTTCTCTTGTGCAAGCATCCTGTTGATTTCCATGTTCACATAATTTTTGAGTCCTGCATCCATTTTTTCTTTACACGCCCGGTATTTCTGCGTGTCTGATACATTTCCTGCTTGTTTGCGGTGATTCTCTTCCAGTACAAACTGAGAGATGTCCTTCTGCATTTTTCCAAAGCTGCTTCCGTATACATTTCCTGTGCTTGTTGTAATCATGTTCCACAGTCCAAGTGAGATGCCGATTTCACCTGTATAGTCTTCATGCTGCCTAGTATTTACAAAAAGTGATAAGATGATTTCGATGCTTTTTTTCTGTGGATTTAAGTTTATATCAAGCATCCTGTCATAGACATTTGCATCGGTCAGCGGTATAAACATTCTCTGGCGTTTTGTTTTAGCAGCAAGAAATATTCCATGCTCCCCGTTCACCTCGCCGTATCGGTATCCCTGCTTTTTTATGGTAAAACACGTTCTGTTGTCCGTGTGCTGCCTATGCAATCTCTTTCTCGTCTGTCTGCATATATATTGATTGAGATTCTTAACGCGCGGTCCGCCCTCACCGCCAAGGGGCTTTGTGACCTTTTCATAGCCTGGCTGTATTTTTTCAGGCAGCGGCTCCGATTTCCTGTTCAGGACATTCTCATAGCATATATCCGTTTTCAATACAAAACGGATATAGTGTTTATCCTCCGGTGAAAATCGTTCATTTCTGCTGACAGCATCATTGATTTCGCGTCTGACTTGTGCCCACATAATTTTAATATCCGCTAATGCTCTGCTCACTGATGCGGAAAAATACACACTGGGAAGACCAATCTTTTCTCTGAACCCGGATTTCCTGACCTCAGCATCGACCTCATAGCCGGAATACACTTTTACAAGGCTTTTAATACCCCCATATCTCTGGTAAATGTAATTCTTTGTTACCATACACCCATGTCCGATCTCCATGAGTGCATTCATATTTTCGCTGCTGACCTTTCCTTTACTGTATTGATGTACGGCCTTGCATATTTTCCCGCCACCCTGTGGCGGCCTGACATCATCACCATATTGCGGTGCAGTCTTTGTCCTTGTGTTTGCCGCAGACACGGCCCCTCCTTTGTTTCCTAAATCGGGTATTGTTGTCAAAAAGTGTACTTTTTGGTAATTTCGCAATTCGGCCGTATCATAATCCGTGACTAGTTTTATTTATGAAAAAAGACAGAGGATTCAAAGCTGCTACCAGGAAAACACTTGGAAAAAATTGAAAATTCGCTAAAAGCACTTGCAAATTGCTGGCTCACTAGATATAATATTTATGATATCAATAGTTTCAAAAATTTACACTTTTCTGTAAAAACTCCCGTTTACAGCATTTTGGCATTTTCGAAAATCTCCGCCTGATACCGGAAAGTGGACATTGGCATCCCACAAGCCTTTGCCGCCGCCACGCCGGTAATCTTTCCTGCTTTCCACTGCTGATAAACCAGATGGAAGTTCCTTGGCAAAGGCTTCGGCGGACGCCCAAACCGAATGCCTTTTGCTTTCGCTGCCGCAATTCCTTCTGCCTGTCTCTGCTTGATATTAGCGCGCTCATTCTCAGCCACAAAGGAAAGCACCTGAAGCACAATATCGGAGAGAAAGGTTCCCATCAAGTCTTTGCCACGCCGGGTATCCAGCAACGGCATATCCAACACCACAATATCAATGCCTTTTTCTTTCGTGAGAGCCCGCCATTGGTTTTGTATTTCCTCATAGTTGCGCCCCAGACGGTCAATACTCTTGATGTAAAGCAGATCGTCCCTTTTCAATTTCCGAATCAGCTTTTTATACTGTGGCCGATCGAAATCTTTACCGGACTGCTTATCCATGAAGATATTTCTATCTGGAATGGCCAGTTCCTTCATGGCAATCAGCTGCCTGTCCTCGTTCTGATCCCGGCTGCTGACACGAATATATCCATAAATCATCCTGCCTCCCCGCCTTTCTGCGTTTCGATTCCCTTTTCCATTCAGTCAAAGAACGCCCGCCTGCTGACCTTAATCAGCCATCCGCTTCGGAACGTCGCCTTTCCTTTTACCATTCTTCCTGCCAGCCATTGCCCTAAAAGATGCATTCCTGCGGTACATCCCGACATTAGTGTACGGATTGCATCACTTCTCCTGCTGGTCAAATCCCCGTCAGACGGTCATTCAGTTGTAGAGGCGCTCGTTTGTATGAAATTACCATAAGAAATGGCAAGAAAACAACAATGGAAATGGAATTTGGACGACATGAGCCGTGTCATGACCGGATTTTATTCATCCTGACACTTGACAGGGAAAAATGAGGGAGGGGATTTTAATCGGAAAAGAATCTGAAATCCGTCTGAATCTGGCCGAAACAGAAGAAGTGGACGTACTTTTTGATGAAAACCCGCCGCTATGACAAGTGCCTATGTAATAACTCAAAACCGCCCATATTTTTTCATCAATTTTTAACAAAATTTCTATTGTACTTTCCCTGGATATTGCATATAATAAAAGTACAGAAAATGTTGCCGCTTACTGATGGTGCGGGGTATAAATTATTCAGTGCGTTAAATGTTTCCGCTTACCGATGGTGCGATTATAAATTATTCGGTATGAACATCTTATCCCCACCTTCGTGGTGGGGATTTTTATTAA
>ERZ808044.717-NODE-717-length-28682-cov-6.762384_pt1 | contig 28682 bp, 22 predicted proteins | sample MGYA00380195_ERZ808044 | MGnify/ENA primary metagenome ERZ808044 (study PRJEB31490, sample SAMN06133423) | mouse gut metagenome | isolation source: Z7_2 | host: mice | place: China: Chengdu | collected 2015-05 ...
TGCGGGTGTAGTTCAATGGTAGAACACTAGCCTTCCAAGCTAGATACGTGGGTTCGATTCCCATCACCCGCTTTTTTATTTTTTTCAGGAGGGATTTTGATGAAGATTGTATTCTTAGACGTTAAAACAATCGGTGAAGATATTGATTTGTCCGGCTACGACCAGCTAGGCCAGGTGGTAAAATACCCCTTCTCCACCCCTGCCCAGGTTCCTGACCGGATTGCGGATGCAGATGTTATTGTCCTTAACAAAGTACGGATTGACGCGGAAACCGTAGGACAAGCCCCTAGACTTAAACTGGTCTGCGTAACCGCCACCGGAACCAATAATCTGGACAAAGAGTTTCTGGACAGCCGGGGGATTGCCTGGAGAAATGTGGCCGGATACTCTACGGAGTCCGTGGCTCAGCACACCTTTGCCATGCTGTTTTATTTACTGGAAAAACTGAGATATTATGATGATTATGTAAAAGACGGGCGTTACGCATGTGATACGTCATTTACCCACTTTGAAGAACATTTTTATGAATTGAACGATAAGACCTGGGGAATCATCGGGCTCGGCAATATCGGAAGGCGGGTCGCGTCTATCGCGAAAGCCTTTGGCGCCCATGTAATCTATACCTCCCCCTCCGGCGGGCTGCCCCAAGAGGGATACTGTCAGGTAGATATGGATACCCTGCTTGCCGCCTCAGACATCATATCCGTTCATGCCCCGCTTAATAAATATACAGAAAATTTGATTAATGCCGCTGCATTTAAAAAAATGAAAAAATCCTGCATCTTTCTGAATCTTGGCAGAGGGCTGATTGTGGTTGAAAATGAGCTTGTGAAGGCCATTGAGCAGCATGAGATTGCCGCCGCAGGGCTAGACGTGCTCTGTACAGAGCCAATGAGCCCGGACAACCCTCTCCTTCGCCTCAAAGACAGCAGGAGACTGTTCATCACCCCTCATATAGCCTGGGCGAGCGTAGAAGCAAGAACACGGCTGATGGAGATTGTCCTGGGGCAGATTCATGAGTTTTTCAACATAAAACATCGCGATTAAAAAAGGGGCTGTCCTGGGCTGTCCTTTCGGGAAATAGACAGGCAAGGACTGCCTGTTCCGATACGTTCCCCCATGCGCACGGGTGTCTCCCTCCCTGCCCTGCTGTCCGCCCAAATCCTGTCGTTCACGGTGATAGTCTCCCTTTGAAAGCACATAATAACCGTGGAACCGCCAAATTCAAAATACCCTTTTTCCTGCCCTTTTCTGACCTCTGCCGGCCCGTGAAGGTTTACAATCCTGCCGACCAGCATTGCCCCTACCTCCATCATCAGAACCACGCCAAAATTTTCGGTTTTAAGAAGGGAATACTGCCTCGCATTTTCCGCATAAACCGGTATCGTCCCAGTAGCGACAGGACGGACGGTGTGCAGAACACCCGGTATCCGCACATTCTTTGTCCTCCGCCCATCTGCAATGTAGCAGAAATGGTGGTAATTGTCCACGGTCAGACGAAAAACCAAAAGGATGCCTCCCCGGTAACGCTCTGCCAGCCGCTTGTTTTTTAACAGGCCCTCCAGCGTATAGGCAATGTGCTTTACCTTAAAATGACTGTTTTCCGCAATCGGATAACAAGACAGCCTCCCGTCGCAGGGACTTACCAACGCTTCCCTATCCTGCGCAATCCGGCGTTTCTCCGGAAGAATTTTCCTACTGAAAAAATCATTAAATGAATTATATTCCCGCTTTTCATAATCGTCCATACAGATTTTGTATTTCCGCACAAAAGGTCCAACCATACATGCAGATAGTCTGGTATTTAACAGAAATCCTCCGATTTTGGAAAAAATAGGGCTGGTAAGCGGCTTTAACAGCAGTCTGCCGGGAAGCGTCCGGTAAAGTATATTCAGCATCCCCACTCCCTCCCTGCCAGCAAAAGAAACAGCGCAGCCGCCACAATCCCCGCGAAAAACGCCAGCCCTTTTCCTTTTAATTTGGGAAACGGCACATCAATGACAAACATAAGCCCCATAGCCGCCAGTATAAGATGCAGAAGCAGGACAAAAATCCCTGCCGGAATCCATGTCCCAACCAGGCACATAACAGGCAGCACCACGGCCGCGGAAGTAATCGGAAGCCCTCTGTAACAAAGTTTTTCTTCCGTTTCCCCTGAACGCCCCTGTGCCGTCACGTTAAACTGCGCCAGCCGTATTACCCCACAGATACAGTACCATGCAATCACAAACATTCCCGCCGCGCCGTTTACACCCAGCGTAAAACATATAACCGAAGGAAAGACTCCAAAACACACAATATCGCAAAGTGAATCAATCTGGATGCCAAACGCCTTCTCATCCTCCGTCCTGTCCGTCTTTTTCCTTGCAATCCGCCCGTCAAAGGCATCGCACAGGCCGGAAATTGCCAAACAGAATATCGCCTTTGTCTGCCTGCCGTGCAGCCCCTCCATAATACCCGCTATGGAAATAAATAAACCAAAGTATGTCAGCCATACCGTATAATTATAAACCCCAAGCAGCTTTACCTTTTTGTCCCTATTCTTCCGTTCCATATGCTTCGTTTCCTTTCATCAAGCTATTGGGTCAAATCAGATAACGCAAAAATGTCGCTATCTCTCCCAGCACATAATGGATAATACACAGCCCCCAGATATTCCCCTGCTTATGGTATAAAATTCCCAAAATTCCCAATAGAAGGGACGCCGCCAGCATATACGGAAATCCATAGGCAATATGAAGGACGCCAAACACAAGGGCTGAAACTACAATTGATAAAAGCCCGGCATATTTTCCCGTAAAAATACGGTTCAGGTTTTCCTGCATAACGCCCCTTGCCAGAAACTCCTGCAAAATAACGGTAAACGGATAAATGACATCCGCAAAAGTTCCTACACTCCAATCCCAGAACGGAGCGCCCTCCGGAAAAAATCCGGGCGCAATGCGTAAGATGATAACTTTTCCGACAACCAGCAGGATGCCTACCACCAAGGTAATTATAATATCCGGGACAAAGGTTTCCTTTGGATTTGTAATTTTCAATCCGATATCCCGTATGGAAAAGCTGGTCGTTTTCAGAATAATAAAGAACATGATGATGGAAATACCCTCGATAACCAAACTCATAACCTGTCCTGGCAACTCCATATTCAGATGGCACAACAGGCTCCAAAGGAACAGATATACGCATACACAAATCATCAGTACGGAAAATACGGCGGAAGCCTCCCTTCGCTGCCTGTTGAGCTTTGCAACCTCCGTAACATCAGAAAAAACTACCACAATCCCTATCTTTTTTTCACCATCCTCTCCGTACAGGAAAGAGGAAGTAAGGCGGAATGATTTTAATTCCTGATTTTTAGTCTGATAAACGGCTTCGCCGGTATGGGTATGCTCTTTGTCATAGACTGCATCCAAAACAAACTGATGGACTCCGTCATTGTTTCCATCATCCCGGTCTTCCAAGAATACCCTGCCGTAATTCTTCCCGGACACATTTTCATCCACGCCAAGCATATTGCATCCCTTGTCATTGAGAAAGATAATTTTCCCATGCATGTCTACCACCAGGACACCGTCATTCATATCCCGTAAAATCCGTGGAATAATCCCATTTTTTTCTACTGTCATATCGTCCTCCCACTCAATCATCAATACATCTGCAAATCCAAAGCAAATTAAGCCTTTTGAGATTATATCACACTATATTTCCTTTGTGGGTACATTGGGATGATTCACATATTTTATGGGATTATTTATGCCGGCCAGCGGGAGAATATGTCCAAAGACATTCCCCGCAGAATATCGGGTATGAAAAACACTGCCTTCTTAGTCTCTATGCAATACCATGGAAAACATCTCCCCCGCCATCACCAGCACACCGCCGCAGGCAAGATAGATATCCCCAAGATTCGCCGTAATCCTTCCAAGAAATTTCTTCTTTGTTTTGAATCCGATATAGTCAACCACCCTCCCCTTTGCCAGCCTGTCAAAGAGGTTGCTCGCCGCACCGGCGCTTACAAGGGTCATTCCCAGTTTCCTTACATAATTCCGCTTTTTCGCAAACATAAGAAAATCCCACACTAACACCCCCGCGCCGGCAAACACAGACATACCTTTCACAGCCTTTGGGTACTTGTCAAGCAGGTTCAGCAGAAAGCCCCTGTTATATACCTTCCGGAGAATAAGCTTTCCGCCTGGGAGTTCTCTTTCCTCTCCCAGGTTCAGCTCATCCTCCACCCATCTCTTAATCACCACATCCGTGCCGAGCAGTATTGCAAATAACACCAGCATAGCGGAGAGCATCCTATATCTCCTCTTTAATCTTCACAATCTGTTCTTCCTGCTTTTCAATTTCTTCCTCACGCTTCTCCACTTCTTCACACAGGGAAATGTACTCCGTATCGTCTACCTCTCCCTTCTGGAACTTCTCATAGACCATACGCCCAATGTCCTTCAAATCCCTCTCATTAGCGCGCTTCATGGAACGAATATCACTCTTAATCTTCTGAATCTCCAGCGTATCCTCTGCCTTCTTGCTAAAATCATTTGCCGTATCTGAAATCTTCTTTCCCAGTTCACCAAAAAAATCTGCCATTTTATCTTCTCCTTTTCTCTCTTTCTTGTCTTTCTGCTACAACTGACGTAAAATATCAAGGGAACGGTACAGGTTCATGGCTCCGTATCCCCACTCTCGGTTCGGGCTTTCCATCCCTGGCCTCTGTTCTGCGCCAAGTAAAATGATATTCCGAATCTGGCTGGAGTTCACGCCCCATGCCTCCGTATCATTCAGAACCCACTCCATTAAAAGCGCCACAGCCCCAGTGGCGATCCCTGCCGCAACGCTGGAACCGCTTCGCACCACGAATTCATTGTTAAGCCCCGCGCCGGACACCAGGACGCCAGGCACAGCAAAATCCGGCTTTACCCTTCCATCTCTAGTATACCCCCTGCCGGAATTAATATCAACTGATTTATCAACTCCATTATAGTATGCAACCGTCATGGCCACCAGGCTGCTTCCCGGCTCAGCCAGGGTCGTATCCGGATTGGCCTCAAGGAAATAAACCTCGCCGGTCAGAAATTCCTGGACCGGAAGCCATATATGGAACTTTCCGTCAGAGCGCAGCACAGGCTTTACGCTAATCCTCCAGATTCCCGACGCCGGATTCCTGATTCGCATAAAAATCAGTTGTGAATCATTATTCTCCAGCAGAAGCCGGTACTCTACCTCTACCACCGTCTTATCAAAAACAAAATCCTCCCGATATTCCTGGCCCTGCTTAAGCGTAATATATCCCGTCCGTTCTCCGGAGGGCGACGTAAATGCAACGGTCATTACATTAGGAACCGTAGTCCACAATTCTGCTACAAAGCCCTCTACCCCCTCGCCTACACGGATTTCGGCATCCACTGTTTCATCCATACTGCCAAGCTGGCGTGAAAAATGATGTCGGTGGACCGCACCGTTTCCCGCGCTTATCACAACGCTTCTATTCAGCACCGACGAGTATGCGTCAAGCATGTTAGACAGAAGTGAAGTCCCGTTATGTCCTCCCAGATTCGTACCAAGGGCAACGCACATAACCAACGGCATATTTCGTTTCCGCGCAAGGGCATTAATATATTTCATGGCAAGCATAATATCATTTTCCTGAAAACAAGTCGCGTCCTGGCGTATAACGTAAAAGTCCTTGAGATAGGATTTCGCTGGCTTCAATTTCACCACCGCAAGAGTCGCCTCCGGAGCTGCTCCGATAAAACGATGCTCCAAATCTGCGTTTCCAGCCGCCACACTGGCGATAAACGTACCATGTCCTTCCGTGTCCACGCTCGGCACAATTTCCAACGGGTTCTCCGAGCGTAATGCTTCATTAATCATTTCCTCTGTGTATTCGCTTCCGTAATCCAATCCGTCGGGAAGCGTGCCGTCCTGGATGGTCTGATCCCAGATTCCGGCAATTCTTGTAGAGCCGTCGATATTTTGAAAGAGAGGATTCCGGTAATCAATCCCTGTATCCAAAATACCTACCATAACACCATTTCCCTGAAGATTCAAAGTCGGATAACTCTGTACCACACTGATCCCCGCTTCATCCATTGCCTCTAAATCCATTAGCTGATAGCAATTCGGAATAGAATTATAACGATAGTATTCCAAAGACACCGGCTCTGTCAACGTCCTATCCACATAGACTGCCTGAAACCCAAAGTCCATTGACTGGACGCATGCCCGCGCCCGTTCCGCCTCCTCTGGCGTTATCTCTCTGTAAATCGGTGCGATAAAATCAATAAAATCCTCCGACATAATCATTCTTCGGCAGGTTTCTCTATCCATAATAAAAACACCTCATATACTTTTTTCTAAGTATATGAGGCGTTTCACCCATTCTAGCACAAGACTTTTTAACCTGTGATACGCGGCACCACCTGCCCCCTCAGCATAATCAACGGACCGCCCGTACCTTCTATGTACTCTCTTGTAATCGTCACCTGGCCGATATTGTCGTCCTTGGGAATCTCAAACATAATATCCAGCATGAATTCCTCAATAATCGCCCGAAGGGCCCTGGCTCCCGTATCCTTCTTGACAGCCTTTTTCGCGATTGCCAAAAGCGCGCCCTCGTCAAATTCCAGCTTCACCTCATCCAGCGCAAGCAGCTTCTGATACTGCTTCAAAATCGCATTCTTCGGCTCTGTCAGAATCTTCACCATCATCTCCTCGCTTAAGCCCCGCAAGGTAAATACAACCGGAAGGCGTCCCAAAAACTCCGGAATCATGCCGAAATTCCGCAAATCCTCAGTAGTCACCTTCTCAAGAATCGTCTGATCCTTATTATACCGGTCTTTAAGCTCAGCCCCGAACCCGATAGACGACTGCTTCGTAAGCCTCTCCTTAATAATCTTATCCAGGTCAGGGAAGGCTCCGCCGCAGATAAACAGAATATTCTTCGTATTCACCGTGGTAAGGGGAACCATGGCATTCTTACTGTTGGCCCCTACCGGAACCTCCACGTCGCTTCCCTCCAAGAGCTTTAGCATCCCCTGCTGGACAGACTCCCCGCTTACATCCCTCTGGTTGGTATTCTTCTTCTTGGCAATCTTGTCAATCTCGTCGATAAAGATAATCCCCTGCTCAGCCTTCTCCACGTCATTGCCCGCCGCAGCCAGAAGCTTTGAGACAACGCTCTCAATATCGTCGCCAATATACCCTGCTTCTGTCAGAGAGGTTGCGTCCGTGATGGCAAGAGGAACGTCCAGAAGCCTGGCCAGCGTCTTTACAAGATAAGTCTTACCACAGCCGGTAGGCCCAATCATCAGCATATTGGACTTTTCAATCTCAATCTCATCCATGGTATCCGTTGCCACACGCTTATAATGGTTATAAACCGCCACAGAGACAGCCTTCTTCGCATACTCCTGCCCAACCACATACTCGTCAAGCTTCCCTTTAATCTTATGGGGCGCGGGAATATTCCGGATATCAATCAGGGGCTTTTTCTCCTCCCCCTCCTTCTTCTTCTTAATCTTCTGCTTCTTGGGAACATGCTGCTCCATGTCAGCCATATTAAAAATCTGCACGCCCGGAATATTCATATTCATCAACTGGCTGTAATCAACCTGCCCGTTCATCATTGCGTCAAAGCTTTTCTGCATACAATCGCTGCAGATTGAGATACCATTTGGAAGATCTATCATCTTACCCGTCGCAGTCTCAGGACGCCTGCACACAAAACAAATCTTCTCATACTCGTCCTCATGCTTCTTCGTATCCTCCACCTGGCCCTCTCCCACTTTCTCTACATTGTTCTTATCCTGTTCGGACATCTTGCCTTCCCTTCCTTCTCTGTCGCACTTACATTTATGTCACAATATCAACTCTATACAGAATCCTTTATCCTTCCTTCACCATCTCAAGGAAGCTCTCCTCCGAGATAATCGGAATCCCCAATTCATTGGCCTTCTTATTCTTAGAGGACGCAGACGTAACATCATTGTTAATCAGATAATTGGTCTTAGAAGTAACCGACCCCGTCACCTTGCCTCCCAGGCTCTCAATCAATTCCTTCACCTCGCCGCGGTTGGCGAAATGGGTTACACTCCCGGTAATCACAAAATTCACTCCCGCAAATATCTGCTTCGCCTCCGTACCAGTCTCCTTGGGAATTACCAGCTCATCTAACAAGTCTCTAAACTGCTTCACATGCTTCTCGGAAGCGAAATAATCGACAAACGCACTGGCAATCACACCGCCGACCCCTGGAATCTCATTCAACTCCTCCTGTGTAGCGCGAAGCATGGCCTCTGGGTCATACCGGAATTCCTTACAGATAACCTTGGCATTGGCAAGCCCGATATTGGCAATTCCAAGGGCATAGATTACCCTGGGCAGAGTCGTAGCCCGCGCCTTCTTTACATTGGCGGCAAGATTCCGGTAGGACTTCTCGCCAAAGCCCTCTAAGGACTGAATCTCCTCCCGGTACCGGTCCAGATGGAATATATCCGCAAACTCCCGAATATATCCCTTGGAAATGAACTTCTCCAGGGTGGCCTCCGACAGCCCCTCGATATTCAACGCGTCCCTGCTCACAAAAAGCGCAAAGGACTTGACATGCTTTGCCTGACATTCCGGATTGGTACAGTACAAAGCCCTGGCATTGGCAACCTGGCGGATTTCCGTCTCCCCCCTGCACACAGGACACCGCTTCGGAACCTCCTTCACACCGCTTCTGGTCAGATTGCGGGCAATCTGAGGGATAATCATATTGGCCTTATACACCTCAATCCTGTCCCCAATCCCAAGCTCTAACTCCTCCATGATACTGATATTATGGACGCTGGCACGGCTGACCGTGGTTCCCTCAAGCTCAACAGGCTCAAAAATGGCCACCGGATTAATCAGCCCTGTCCGAGACGGACTCCACTCAATCTCCGTAAGGGTCGTCTCCCGCACCTCATCCGCCCACTTAAACGCATAGGAATCCCTTGGGAACTTAGACGTCCGCCCAAGAGACTGGCCATATGCTATATCATCATATATTAACACAAGTCCATCCGACGGAAAATCATTCTGGGCAATTTTTTCTGAAAATTTTATAACTTCCGCCTCCACGTTTTTTGCCGTCACCTCACGGAACTCCACCACCTCGAAGCCCTGCTCAAAAAGCCACTCCATCTGGCGTCTCCTTGAATTCCGAAAATCCACGCCTTCCGCCTGAACCAGTGAAAACGCATAGAATCTTACATTCCGTTTCGCCGTAATCTCATTATTCAACTGGCGCACCGAGCCGCTGCACAAATTTCGGGGATTCTTGTATTTTGCATCCACATCCTCTATCTCAGAATTAATCCGTTCAAATTCCTGATAACCAATCACAGCCTCGCCCCGCAGGATTAACTCTCCCTGATAGGCAATCTTAAGAGGAATATTTTTAAACACCCTGGCATTGTTGGTAATCACCTCGCCGACCTCGCCGTTTCCACGTGTGACCGCCTTAAAAAGCTGTCCCTCCCGATAGGTGAGCACAATGGTAAGCCCGTCAAGCTTCCAGGACAGCAGAGCCTTTTCTTCCCCCAGAAACCGTTTCAGTTCATCAATTTCCTTCGTCTTATCCAGGGAAAGCATGGGACTTTCATGCCTCTCTTTTGGCAATTCGCTCAATACCTCATACCCCACGTTCACCGTCGGGCTGTTGGCAAATGTAATCCCCAACTCCTTCTCAAGCCCCTCAAGCTCATCATACAGCTTATCGTACTCCCGATTGCTCATAATCTCCCTGGATTCCTGGTAATACGCCCGTCCCGCTTGATTCAAAAGCTCTACCAGCTCTAACATTCTGGCTTTCTTCGATTCGCTCATATAACTCCTTTAACTCCTGCTCTGTTAATTTTCTGACTGCCCCCGGCTTCAGGCCGCCAAGCTCAATATTCATAATCCGGACTCTGACAAGCCTTGTCACCTGATATCCCAACGTCTCGCACATCCTGCGTATCTGCCGGTTAAGCCCCTGGGTCAGTACAATAGAAAATGTATACTTCCCCAACATTTTCGTTTTGCACGGCCTTGTCAATGCGTCAAGTCCCTTCTCCCTGTCACGGATTCTGACCCCTTCGGCCATCTGCCCAAGAAACCTTCCCGTCACAGGCTTATCCACCGTAACCTTATACTCCTTCTCATGTCCGTACCTTGCGCGCATCATCCCGTTAATCAACTCTCCGTCATTGGTCATGAGCAAAAGCCCCTCCGAATCCTTATCCAGACGGCCCGCATAGGTAATCCTCTCCGGATAGTTCAGATACCGGATAATACTCTTGCGCTCTCTGCGTTCCTCTGTGCAGACGATTCCCACCGGCTTATTTACTGCCAGCACAATCTTCGTCCGCCTCTCTCCAACGACCCTCCTCCCGACTCGTACCTCCTGTTCTTCTTCTACCTTCATGCCGCAAACAGCGCGCACTCCGTCCACAGTAACCTGTCCGCTTTCAATCAGACGGTCCGCCTCCCTGCGCGAGCACACGCCCGCATCACTCAAAAACTTGTTAAGCCTAACCATCCCGCAACACTCCGCTTATCTTATCATCCTGTACAAAAGTATTTCCACTATATAAAAATAATACCCTGGAAATCTTATTTTCTTCCATAATATCATTAAGATTCCCTTCATAGAACTCTGGGTCTATCACAATAATCTCCCTGAAATAAGGCACCAGAAAGGGAATCAGGCAGTTTGCATAGGAATCCTTCACAAGAAGCAGACGGTCCGTGGTGTCTGCCGTAGTACGAATATTGACCATTCCCTTGCTGCCTCCCAGGAACAAACCGTACGCGTCCATCTCCTTTAACTTCGTCCGGTCATACAGAGTGGAGGTCTTCCCCTCTTTGGCGTCCACTACAATCTGCGGCATCTCCTTCTCATTTTTGGCTGTATAGATGTAGATGGACTCTTGATATCCCGTCTGATATCCACTCTTTAAAGACAAATCTCCCGTAAATATATTCGTAACCACATACTTCTCCCACTTCGGCGTCTTCGTACCGTCAAGCTGCATGGACTCCGCTAACTGCTGACTGGCATAATAGGCTCCAAGGGTGGTCCAGTGAGAATCTGTACGGTAGTAGATTTCCTCCTTCTTGTGGGCGGCCAGCGTCTTGCTCAAATCCACCCAGGCCACGCCCTCTCCCAATTCCTGTGAAATGGAACGAAACATCCCCTCCTGGTCCTTTGTGACGGCAAAACGGGGAAGCTTGTCAGAGAGGATATTCGCCGCATTGGGCGCCAACGCCAGATAGACCGGAACCTTCTCATACTTCGCACGGAAATCTCCAATTGCCTTTAAGTTGGCCTCTAGCTTCTCCTGGTCTGCCTCTGCAATCGCCTCCAGAAGATAATGATCCTTTCCCTTAAACACACCGTTGGATTCCCGCTTTCCAATCAGCAAATCCATCCGGTTTTTAAGGGACACCCACAGATTCCGCCCAAGAAACTGATCTGTACGAAACGCCTCATACTTCTCCATGAAAGAGCCGTCTGCCGCCTGCTCCAGACTAAACTTAGGCCGTGTCGCAAGAGGACGGTTCTCCTTCTGGGAGAAATCCTGCTCTAACGGTATCAGCTCTAACAGAGAAATCAGTACCAACAGCCCGAAAAACAACAGAGCCACCGTTTTTCTTCTGTATGCCCTTCCTGATTTAAAATCCTTCTGTCTCTTACGCTTCATAAACTCTCCTATTTTATGCTCAAATTAACATACGATATATGTCACACACAGCAAAAACATGACTCCATATATCACGCAGTTGAGCAGCGCCAGACCTTTTCCTCCCCTGTCCATGATACTCTCATATCCCTTATGTACAAAGGGAAAAAGCCCGATTACCATAACGAGCAAAAGGACAAGATTCGTAACCAGCAGGTACATTCCCCTGTCGTCCGCCAGGCCGTTGGCGCCTGCGCCGAACATATTTCCCAGATAGGCAAATGCACCTCCTGCTCTCTGGCTAAAAAAGAACACCCATCCGACCATAACCATGAACACACTGTAAATATGTCCCAAAACCGCCGGCATCTGATCCAGCAGCCTCCATAAAAACAGCTTCTCTGCAACCATCAAAAGCCCGCAGTACAAGCCCCATATCACATAATTCCACGACAACCCGTGGGTTAGGCCCGCCAGCAGCCAAATCACCAGGATATTCCTGACCTGCTTAGACTCCTCTGCGTCTCCTCCGCCAAGAGGATGGTACACATACTCCCGAAACCACGCCCCAAGAGACATATGCCATTTGTACCAGAATTCCGTGGTGCTTCCCGCTAAATAGGGATATTGGAAATTCTCCGGCAAATCAAAGCCTGTCATCTTTCCAAGCCCTATTGCCATATCCGTATATCCGCTTAAATTATAGTAAATCTCAAGGCTAAACGCTATGCAGCCAAGCCACGCGCTCAGAACGGATACCTGCCCTGCGCCCAGCGCCATAACCTCCGTATGGAGAAGTCCTATATTATCCGCAAACAGCACCTTCTTGGAAAGTCCTCGTATGAAATACATGACTCCCTCGCCCACCTTGCCGGCAGACATCTGCCTTGCCCGAAGCTGCCCTGCCATCTCCTCGTACCGCAAAAGCGGGCCGCCTGATATCTTTGGAAACATAAAGCCATAGAGCGCCAGGTCAGCCGGATTCTTCTGTACCTTTACATTTCCCCGATAAACGTCTATAATATAAGACAACATCTGAAGCGTAAAGAAAGTCATTCCCATAGGCAGCGCGAAGCCTCTAAACGGAATCTCCACAGGCAGAATTAACCTAAGCCCGTCAAGCACCGTCCTCCCATACAGAAATACACAAAGAAGCGCCAGATTGACGAGCGCGCAAAACATCACGGCTGACCTTGCACGCCGCCGGTTCTTTAAGACTTTGGCCAGGTGAAGCCCACAGGCATAATCAAACAGAACCAGTCCGATTAGTAAGAACACAGCCACAGGCTCGCCCCATGCATAGAACACAAGGCTCGCCAGCAAAAGCAGCACATTCTTTAACTGTTCCGGTATCAGATAATACAGAAACAGTACCACCGGTAAAAATGTAAATAAAAATACAACACTGTCAAATAAACCTGCTACCATTATAACTCCGCCGCCTCCGCCATGTGATTTACCCATTCCCCATAGTAATCTGACGTCATATGGATTCCGTCCTCGGTGTAGTATTCGTCTTTTACCAGGCTGCCGTTATCAATGAAGGTCACCCCTTCCTCCTCACATAATTCCATGAGCTTCTTATTATAATCGGAAATATTCTCATACAGCTCGTCCTCGTCAATCACCTCCTGGGTAACCGGCAGGATGCTGTTGACATAAATCTTCGTATCAGGCAGCTTCTCCTTAAGCTCGTCCAACACGCGCCGGTACGCGATTACAAATATCCCCGCATCTCCGGACGCAGCTTTTATATCATTCAGCCCATAGGCAAGGAACAATACCTGGGGTTCGAGCTCGATTGCCCTGGAAACATGATTCTTAATCATGCTTACCTCCGTCTCGCACACGCCTGTATCCCTCTCTGCCGTGACAAAAGACTTGTCAAGGGCCTGATTCTCATACAAGCCCTGGGCAATAGAATCCCCAAGCACGTATGAATTGGCAAATTTCTCGCTGACAGTCCGGTTCGCCCAGGCTTCGTCCGCCGCCCGTTCTGCCTCCTCAAGCTCTTGAATCTGGGCGTCAATCTTTGCCGTATCTGCTTCCTCCATCTGGGTGAGCTTAGCAAGCCCCTTGCGCGGATCCTCCCTGGGATTCATCACACCCACGGCGAATACAATCCCTCCAATAACCATCCAGATGATCATTGCCGCAACAGCCAGACGCAGAACAACGTCTCGTTCTTCACTTTTCTTCTTCGTCTTCTCTTGTCCTCTACTCACGGGAGCCTCGTTCTCCTTAAGCCACTGTTTACACCCCTGTCAGCCATGGTTCTGTCTGATATCAGCAAACCGTTATCCAACACGGGAGAGAAAAATGCATATATGAGAATATTGTACTGTTTTTCACTGTAAAAGTCAAATATATGATATACTGTTCACAAATAACCACGATTTCAACAATCAGCAAAGGAGTTTTTCATATGAATATGTTCACATTATCAGCAAAATCCTGTATGTCCCACCTTCTTCTCAAGGACACCTTCGACAAATTTTCGTTTATTGAAGGGGAAATCACCACCTTTAACAAATTTACCCTGGACGGGTTCCTTCACAAAGACTTCTTCGACGAGAAGCCCAAGCGGGACTATGCCTACTGGCGCGAGGTTCGGGACTTCTGCTTTGGCATCATCAAGGGGAAACGCACGCCTCTTAACTTCAAGATTATTCTCTCCCTTGCGCCGGAGAATTTTGGCGCCTTCCTGGAGGAACACCGGCTCGGCTCATTTTCCCCCGAAGATATTACGGGGCTGTATCTGAATTTCCATTATGACGGCGCTATCCTTCAATGTATCACGGGAATTTCCATGCGCACGTTCAGCATGGATAAGAGCCTTGAGAAAGAATGGGACGCCTACGCGGGAAATTTTTTTAAAAAATCAGAAATTGAGCGTGAAAAATAGACATATTTTTAACAGAAACATTGTATTTTTTTTATAAATCATTTATAATTTAATTATACTGTTTGTAAGTTAAGCGTAAAAGGAGATAAGAACATGAGAGGTAAGAAAAGAACTGAAGACAGACCAGCATCACGGTCCCTGATGCGCAGATGGGGCATCACGGGAAAGCTGGTCATAGCAATCGTAGTCACCATAGTAATTATGGTGGGCGCGTTGTTGCTCATTGTCCGCAGCCGTGTGTCCGATGCTCTGCTGGTAAAGAGTGAAAAGCTGTTGGAGGAGACTACGGATAAGGCAATCCAGGAGGTGAACTCCTGGATGAGTGGGATACTGGCAACTCTGGATACTCAACGGGATACCATTCAGTATGAAGATATGGATATTCCACGTATGGTAGAATACATCAAGCATACCACCAACAAAAACGACGCATATCCGGCGGGAATCTACGTAGCCTTAACGGACGGCTCCCTATATCATGCATCCTTCGTACCTGGGCCAGACTACAATGCACTGGAGAAGTCCTGGTATAAAGACGGTCTTGCATCTGAGGACTTTATTTTGGGAGACGCATACTTTGATGAGGACAGCCAGTCCTATGTTGTAGGCGCGTCCGGCGTATTGAAGAATGCCTCCGGAGAAGTGAAGGGCGTCGCTGCAGCGGACGTATACCTGAATTCCATATCCGATATCGTAGCCGATATCCGTCTGGAAAAGACAGGCGGAATCTTCCTTGTAGATACCAGAACCGGCACCATTATCGGACATCCGGACAAGGCGATGAACGGACGGTCCATGACGGAATTCACGGGTGATATGTATGCCTACGCTGCCAAGAAGATACAGGAGAATGCCACCGGATTGAGCCTTTATAATGACGACATGTACATAGAATTAAAGACAGTGCCCAACTGTGACTGGATGGCGGTATCTTATGTTTCCAGGGACGAAGTGCTTGCCGATTTGAATACTTTGACAGGCATCATGTCCTCGGTAGCCGCATTTGCAGTCTTAATTATGATAGTGCTGATTATCATTCTTGTAAGAAACATTATCGGGAAGCCGGTTGCGGAGTTGAATAATGTTGCGTCAAGGATTGCAGAGGGCGATTTGGATCAGTCTATCCGGCACAGCTCTAATGACGAGCTTGGCGAGTTGGCAAGTAATTTCGGCAAGACTGTTGTACGCCTCAGGGATTATGTAGACTATATTAATGAGATATCGGAAAAACTACAAGAAATCTCCGAGGGCAATCTTGCATTTACCCTTACCCATGAATATCTTGGAGAATTTGCAAAAATCAAGGACTCCTTAGAACGGATTTCATGGTCATTAAATGAAACACTGGGGCAGATTAATGTGGCGGCAAGCCAGGTGGCGACTGGTTCTGAATACGTTTCCGACGGGGCACAGACGTTATCACTTGGTTCCTCACAGCAGACCGACGCCGTAGAATCTCTTGCATCACATATCTCAGCGGTTTCTGACGGAATCCAGAAGACCGCACAGGGCGCGAAACAGGCAAGCGAGATATCGCATAATGTCAAGACATGTATTCTGGAAAGCAATGAAAAGATGCAGCATATGAATTCAGCCATACAGAAGATTAGCGATAAGTCAACGGAGATTCACAGTATCATCAAAACCATCGAGGACATCGCGTTCCAGACCAATATTCTTGCGCTGAACGCCGCTGTGGAGGCGGCACGGGCAGGTACGGCAGGAAAGGGCTTCGCCGTTGTCGCAGATGAAGTAAGGAATCTTGCCAGCAAGTCCTCCGAGGCGGCGAAGAATACCACCACGCTTATCGACCAGACGGTGGAAGCCGTTGCAGAAGGCTCTAGTATGGCGGAGGATACGGCAGCTTCTATGATGGAGGTTGTAGAGCAGGCTGAGGAGGTAAGCAGGCTGATCGAAGGAATTGCAGAGTATTCCGCACAGCAGGCAGAAGCGACAGAGGAGGTTACCCGCGGTATCTCACAGATTTCCGACGTGGTACAGTCCAATCTTTCTACCGCGGAAAAGAGCGCGTCTGCCAGTGAGGAATTATCTGGCCAGGCTAGTATGTTGAATGAACTGGTATCGAAATTCAGGCTCAAAAAGCAATAATAATATGTCAGAAAAGAAGGGGCTATCTATTTTTCGATAGCCCCTTAATATTTATCTATTTTGTCAACAGCATCATTATCTCATTGCTTCTCTGCACAAATGCCGTCATTTCCTCTGGATTCAGCGGCTTATGCGCCAGCATTGCCAGATCATACAACTGCTTACAGATCATAGACACGTTTTCATTCTCCTTATTCTCAACCACAAACTTCACCAACGGATGGTTTGCGTTCAGAATCAGAGTGCTCTCTTTGCCCATATCCATACCGCCCATATTACCCATACCGTACATCTTCATCATTTCCTGCATACGGCGGTTCTGCTCAGACAACGTAATCATGGACGCAATCTTCTCATCCTTCAGCTTCTCAATCTTCACATCCAGCTTGTCATTGCCAAGCTCTTTGCGGAAAATCTCAATCAGGCTGTCAGCAGTCGCTTTAAACGCTTCCTTATCTTCCTCTGCCACTTCCTCCTTAACATTATCCGTAACGTCTGCGTCAATCCTCTGGAAGCGGATATTCGGATTCTTCTGCTCTAACTGAGTGATGAACGGGGAATCAATGTTATGGTTCATGATGACTGCATCCTGTCCCTGATTCCTGAACATGTTGATATACTGGCTCTGCTGAACCTCGTCCGTTACATAGTAGATGGTGGTCTTAATCTCCTCTACCTTGTTCTCGTCGCCATTTTCTCCCTCTGTATCCTCCTTCTTCTCGTTGGCCTCAACGACCTCACCGCCATTCTCCTCAATGCAATCCTTAAGAGTCAGGTACTTTCCGTCAATATTCTTGAACAGGATAACCTCCTTCATCTTGTCGCAGAACTTCTCGTCCTTCAGGCAGCCGAACTTAATGAACGGGCTGATATCATCCCAGTATTTTTCATAGTCCTCTCTCTTTGTCTTGCACATTCCGGAAAGCTTGTCAGCCACCTTCTTAGAAATATAGTCTGCAATCTTATTGACAAATCCATCGTTTTGCAGCGCGCTTCTTGACACATTCAGCGGAAGGTCCGGACAGTCAATCACGCCCTTCAATACCATCAAGAACTCTGGAATGACTTCCTTAATATTGTCTGCGATAAATACCTGGTTGTTATATAACTTAATCGTTCCCTCAATGGAATCATATTCTGTATTAATCCTTGGGAAATACAGAATTCCTTTCAGGTTAAACGGATAATCCATATTCAGATGAATCCAGAACAGAGGCTCTTTGTAATCTAAGAATACCTTGCGGTAGAACTCCTGATAATCCTCGTCCGAGCAGTCATTGGGGTGCTTCGTCCACAGCGGATGAATGTCGCTTAAGGAAACCGGACGCTTCTCAATCTTAACCTTCTCCTTCGCCGGCTCTACCTCTACCATCTCTTTTTCGCCGTCTTCATTCTCTTTTTCTTCCATCTTGGCTTCTTCGTGGATATGCTCAACGACAACGTCGTCCTCCTTCAAATCAGCCTCGTCAATGGTCTCATACTCTGGCTCTGCATTGGCCTTAGATAGGAAAATCTCTACCGGCATAAATGAGCAGTACTTCTCAAGCACTTCCCTGACGCGGTATTCGTTGGAGAATTCCACACTGTCGTCGTTCAGGTACAGCGTAATCTCGGTTCCTACGCCTTCTTTATTTCCCTCGTCCATCTCATACTCTGTGCCGCCGTCGCTGACCCAGTGTACCGGAGTTGCCCCTTCTTTATAAGAAAGCGTATCAATATGCACCTCGTCCGCAACCATGAATGCAGAGTAAAAACCAAGTCCGAAATGACCGATCATATCATCCTCGGTAGTCTTATCCTTATATTTCTCAAGAAACTCTGTCGCACCGGAAAATGCAATCTGGGTAATATATTCTTCTACCTCCTCGGCTGTCATACCGAGCCCGTTATCAATGAACTTTAAGGTCTTTTCCTCTGGGTTTACCTCTACCTTGATGGACGGCTTATAATCATCCGGTAACTGGTACTCTCCCATCATGTCCAGTTTCTTTAACTTCGTAATTGCGTCGCATCCATTGGATACCATCTCACGTGCAAAAATGTCGTGGTCGGAATATACCCATTTCTTGATAATTGGGAATATATTCTCGCTGCTGATTGATAGATTTCCTTTCTTTGCTGCCATCTTTATCACTCCTACCTCATTTTTATATTTATTCTTCAATTTTGGGCATGTCCCTCGCCTAAGAGATATGATAATACGTCAGATTTTAAAAGTCAATAGAAAATTAGCACTCTTTTTTAGTGAGTGCTAACAAATTTCTTAAAAATATAAAAATTTCATTAATTTTTACATAAAACACCTCAGACAATCCCCTCTATATATGAGGACAATGCATACAACGGAACATTTGTCATCCACTCCTGCATTCTGTATGCTGACATGGATGTACGGATTGCAATATCTGTTCCATACTTCTTGCAGTATTCCCTGAGGCTTTTTGCCTGAAGGTTTTCTTCTGCCTTTACCTCCACCGGTATAATATGCCCGCCTATCTGAAGTATAAAATCCAATTCCCCAGAAGAATTTTCTTTTGAATAATAGTACAGATCATATCCTGCCGCCAATAATTCCTGTGCCACAAACTGCTCTGTCAATGCGCCCTTAAATTCTTCAAAAATTCTCTGTCCTTCCAAAATCACTCTCGCATCCATCTTTCCCTGTGCCGCAAGAAGCCCTATGTCCAACAGATAGAGTTTGAAGGCGTTCATCTCAATATAGCTAATCAAAGGCATCCCTGGTTTCGATATTCGAGTGCTTTTCATAATCAGGCCGCAATCTGCCAGCCATTGGATTGCCAACTCAAAGTCCTTCGCACGGGCGCCTTCCCGAAGCAATCCATATATAAACTTACGGTTTTCTTTCGCAAGCTGTCTCGGAATAGACTGCCACACCATCTGAATCCTCGGCACAGCTTCCAAAGGCGCATGCTTTGAAAAATCATTTGCATAATAAAAGAGCAAACTATTCTGCACATCCCGAACCTCATTCAAGTCTTTGGTATCTATCCAAGTCTGTACTGCCTCCGGCATACCTCCAATGTAATAATAGTATCTCAAAAGGTCTGCCAGTTTACTTGCAAACGCAGTAATTGTAACAAAATCTCTCGACTCCAGCAGCCCTGCCAATGCAGCTTCGCCTGTCCCCTCAAGAAATTCCTTGAATGTGAGAGGATACAACGTAAGAAAATCCACTTTTCCCACGGGAAATGAAGTTCCCGCGTGCAATGCTACTCCTAACAAAGAACCAGCCGCCACAATATGGTATTTTGGCATATCTTCATAGAAATACTTTAACGCCGTAAGGGCTTGCGGCACTTCCTGAATCTCATCCAAAATCAGGAGTGTATTTTCCGGCCAAATCTTCTTTCCCGCCTCGATTTGAAGGGCATTCACAATACGTTCTATGTCCATGTCTATACTGAATACCTGCTTCATACGTTCATTATTGTCAAAACTGATGTAGATTACCGTTTCGTAATACCTGCGTCCAAACTCTTTCATAAGCCAGGTTTTACCTACCTGCCTTGCGCCTCTGATGATAAGCGGCTTTCGCCTTCTCTTATTCTTCCATTTAACCAGCTCGCGCATCAGATTTCGTTCCATATGCTCACCTCTGCAAAATCGTATATTCAGTTTAACATTTTTCATGCGCACTTTCAATAATAATCAACATTTTTCATGCGCATACACAACCTACGGGACCTCTCCCACTCCTGTGAGCATCTAACCTGCAATTTACTCTATACTCTTAAGCGATTCCACCATATCAATCTTCTTAAGCTTGAAATACATAACCCCATTAATCATCAGTGAGAATACCACCGTCAAAATTAAGCTATAAATAAAACTCGGCGCATTGATATTCCTTCCAAACATAGCCGAATCCACCTCCACCGTCTCGATGATAAACAGATGAAGAAACTTTCCAAGCACGACGCCCACAACAGCGCCCAGAAGCGTCAGCAGGATATTCTCACGGTACACATATTCTGCCACCTCCATATTGTAGAAACCTAAGACCTTAAGGGTCGCCAGCTCACGTTTACGCTCTGCGATATTAACGGTATTCAGATTATAGAGCACCACAAACGCCAGCATCCCCGCTGAAATAATCAAGACGACAATAACCAGATTCAGGCTTCTAAGCATATCGTCCAACTGTTTCTCAATATCGTGGGTGTAGCTGACACTCAACGCCCCCTCCTGCTTCAGTATCTTCCTTCCCACCTTCTCCATCTCTGTATGATCGGCAGAAGCCTTCACCTTAAACAGAATACTGTTATACTCCGGCTTTTCGCCATATGTATTTTTATAACAGGCAGGTGTAAAATATATATAATGTCCCATATAATTCTCGCAAATCTGCGTAATCTTCACCTTTTTGTTGCCGTTTTCTTCATCCTTAATCTCAATGGTATCGCCTTTTTTAACATTCAAAAGCTTCGCGGTCTTTTCGCTTACAATCACGCCCTCATCCGACAACTCATATCTTTCCTTCGTCTTTCGGTCATGAAAATCTACAAACTGTGGAATATCCTTTACAGTGCCGAACACACATGCATATGCCGCCCTTTCCTTCTTTCCATTTACAAGCGTAATGTTCTGCATATATGCGTCCATATACTGTTCAACCTGTTTCTCATCCTCCAGCGTTTTTTCAAGCTCGTCCTGCTGCTCGTGCGTGATGTCCTCCTTAAGATAAATACTCCCGTCGTAGAACTGAATCTCTGCGAACTGTAAGTTGGCAATCTCATAGCAGGAATCCTTAAGCCCGAACCCAACCAGCATCAGCGCCATACATCCGCCAATCCCAAATATGGTCATGAAAAAACGCTTCTTATAACGCATCAAATTCCGTATCGTAGATTTCCAGGTAAAATTCAGGTGCCGCCAGATAATGCCAATCCGTTCCAGGAACACTCTCCGCCCGTTCTTTGGCGTCGGAGGGCGCATCAGTACCGCGGGCTGCGCGTCTAATTCTCGGTAACACGCCATAACCGTGGCAAATATGGTACAGAACACTGCCGCGCCGGACGCCATTACCGCATATTTCCAGTCATAGGGCACAAGAATCTGCGGTAAATGCTGATACAGTATTCCATAGGCATAGACAATAATATACGGCAGAATCTTTTCCCCAATCAGGACTCCCAGGATACTTCCCCCCGCAGTAGCCAGCAGGGCATAGCCGATGTATTTGGATGCAATGGCGCCTTTGCCATATCCAAGGGCTTTCATTGTTCCAATCGATGTGCGCTGCTCCTCTACCATACGCGTCATACTGGTCAAACTGATTAATGCCGCCACAAGGAAGAACAGTACAGGGAATACCCGCCCAATCGCGCCAAGCCGTTCTGCATTTTCTCCAAAGCCACTGTACTCAATAAGTGTACTTCGGTCATACACATACCACTTAGGCAATTCGATATCTTCAATATCTGCTTCGGCTTCGGCAATCTTTTCCTCCCCGTCGGCAATCTCGGCCTCTGCTTTGGCCTTACCGTCCTCATATTCCTGCTTCGCGTCAACAAGCTTTGCTTCATTGGTTACGATTTCTGCCTCTCCGTCGGCAAGCTTCGCCTCCTGCCTCTTAATCTCACTCCAACCCTCATTAATCTGCTTCTGGCCTGATGATAACTGTGCAGGTACAGACGCAAGCTCTGCTTCTGCTGCCGCAAGCTGATTTTTGGTGGCGTCAAGCTGAGCCGCCGTATTGTCCAACTGCTTCTGGCTTGCGTTAAGCTCGGCCTCTGCCGAGGTATATGCCTGCCTCTGGCCCTCAATCTTCATCATAAGCATCTGGGCTGTCCCTTCCAGCTCGGCAAGCTGCTGTGTAAGCTCGGCAGGAACCTGGGGCGTGCCCCCCGGCGGCGTATCTCCTTCAGAATCACCTGGCTCGTTACCGTCTCCGGAACCCCCAGGAGGTATCTCCTCGTCGGATCCGCCTGGTTCATCTCCTTCCCCAGAATCCTCTGGCGGATTGCCGCCCTCCGGCTCGTCCGATTCATTACCGCCCTCGTCTGTGTCACCTGTCCGGCCGATTACTGCCCCACCCGACCGTCCGGACACAGTTCTTCCGACTCCTGCCTGGGACTTAATGGCCTCAATCTGCGCTTTTATAGCTTCAATCTGTCCGAGTACAGCCTGGTAACTCTGTTCATCCGCCGCAATCTGCGCCTCAAGACCTCCAAGCTGCTGCCTTCCGGCTTCAATCTGAGCCTCTGCATCCGGTCTTGCCGCCTCATACTGGGCAAGACCCTGCTCATAAGCCGATTTACCGTCATTTAACTGGGCAAGGCCAGAGCGATATTCGGCTCTCGCAGAATCCAATTCCTTCTGTTTGGAATTCAAGGTTGACTTTGCGTCCGCAATCTGCTTTCTTCCGTCCTGTATCTGTACCCTGGCATCTGCAAGCTGTCTTTCCGCGTCCGCAATCTTCTCTGCCGCATCTGAAAGTTCCCTCCTGGCCTCCTCCTTGCCCTTTAAAAGCTCGGCTTTTGCCTCCTCAAGCTTCTCATTCGCCTCGTCCTTTAAGCTGTCTTTGCGAACCACAGCTCTCTTATCCGCAAGTTCCTCTATTCTTTCAAGTACCTCCTCAATCCGTTCGTCGTAAGCGTCGGTAAATGCAAGCAAAGCCTTCGCACCCTCCACCTGCAAATAGACCTCGGTGAATACCTCCATATCAAAGGTTTCCTCCGGCACCGCCAGAAATGCCCTGATGCTTCCGTCTCCCACCGTCGAACTTCCTCTCCCGTAGGACAGATAACATGGGCTGTTCCCAAGCCCCACCACCTCAAGCGTATCCGTCTTAAGCGTATCCGAAACCTCATCCTCCGTCCCTGAATTAAGCTCTATCTTATCTCCAATCCGAAACTCTGAATTATCATCCGCAAGGCACTCTCCCTTTTTCTTGGGAAGCCGCCCCTTACTGACCGTCACCAGGTTTAGCTTCTCCTGCAGTGACATGACATGGAGAACCTGCTGCTCGTCCTTTGCGCTGTACAGGAAATCTGCACTGTACGCCCCTTCTGCGCAGGCTATGCCTTCCTCCTTCTCCATAGCGCGGACATCATCTTCTGTCACGCCGTAGGTACAGATTGCCTTAATGTCCATAAGCTGCGCCTCATCAAAATACGAGTCCCCACTCAGCCTCATATCCGGCTCAGAGGCGCGGATACCTGAAAAAAATGCGACTCCAAGCGCAACAATAAACAGAATAGACAGAAACCTTCCAGGGCTCTTTCTGATTTCCATATAGAAATCTTTTCTCGTTGCCTTCTTTCTCTTTTTCGTTGTCTGATTCGTCCTATTCATATGCAAGCCCTACCACTCTATCGTTTCCACCGGCACCGGATATGGATTCCTTAAAATATCCGCCACCCGTCCGTTTTTAATCTTGATTACACGGTCAGCCATGGGGGCGATTGCAGAATTATGTGTAATCAGGATGACCGTCATACCCTTTATCCGGCACGTATCCTGCAAAAGCTTCAGAATGGATTTCCCCGTATTATAATCAAGCGCCCCCGTCGGCTCGTCGCAAAGCAGAATCTTAGGGTTCTTCGCCAACGCCCTTGCGATTGACACCCTCTGCTGCTCTCCGCCGGATAGCTGCGCAGGGAAGTTATTGAGCCGTTCTCCCAGGCCCACCTCCTCCAATACCTCCCTCGCATCCATGGGATTCTTGCAAATCTGCAGCGCCAGTTCAACATTCTCCAAAGCAGTCAGGTTGGGAATCAGGTTGTAGAACTGGAAAACAAATCCGATATCGTCCCGCCGGTAAGCTGTAAGCTGCTTCTGGGAGTAGGAGGTGATATCCTGTCCGTCCACCATGACTCTCCCTTCCGACGCCGTATCCATGCCGCCCAGAATATTCAAAACCGTCGTCTTTCCCGCCCCGCTTGGACCCACTACGACGGCGAATTCTCCCTGATTAATCTCAAAATCAATCCCGTCCGCCGCCATAATCTCTACCTCTCCCATACGGTATCGCTTCTTTACATCTTCTAATGTGACAAATCCGCCCATATACTTCCTCCGTAAACGTATATTTATTCTTCTATCTTCTTTCTGTAAATCTGATAATAGCAATCTTTTCAATATTCTTCTTGTACGAAGCTATTATATCACGTATAATACCAGAATAGAAATCTAATATTTATAAAACTATTCTAAATATGGAGGCATCACATGAATACTGTAAACATATCCCTTGCAAAATCCGACTCCCAGGTCTATGAGATTGCCAGTCTGGCAGACGAAATCTGGCATGAGCATTTTACCCCCATCATCGGCGAGGCCCAGGTAAATTATATGGTCGAAAAATTCCAGTCCTATCCTGCCCTTAAGTCCCAGATTGAACAGGACGGTTATGAATACTACCAGCTTTTCAGCTCACACACCTTCGCCGGTTACATGGGGATCCATCCAAAGGACGGCGCGCTGTTCTTAAGCAAGCTCTACATAAAAAAAGACTGCCGCGGCCAACATCTGGCGACAGAGGCGTTGAATTTCCTGATTGAACTTTGTAAAAACCGCGGTCTTAAAAAAATCTGGCTGACCTGCAATAAGCATAATGACAACACTCTGGCAGTCTACGACCATCTGGGATTCGTCATCACCGATGAACAGGTGGCGGATATCGGAAATGGCTTCGTAATGGATGATTATATCCTGACCTATACTCTTTAAGGTATAAAAAAGGGAAGGCATCACCAACCAAGCCTTCCCTGTCATATCTGATTTTTCGAGGTTAGATATCCTCCTGCGCCCTTCGCGCTTCCTCCCTGTCTTCTTCGGAAAAATTCATCTGGAATTCCTCCGTCTGCCGCGCCGCCGTCTCCTCGTCAGGATCCCATCCCTCTGGCTTCGTGGCGTGAACCCCGTACTTTTCAAACAACGGAAACAATTTTGTCAGCCTATCGCGAAAATCCCCATATTCGGAACGGGCCTTACCGCACCATCCCACCTCTGCCGAAGCCGCGAACCTGGGCCAACACAACTCCTCAAGCCGTTCATTTTCCCGTATGAACTCCGTCCAGACCAGACATTCCGCCCCCAGTACAGCTTCTCCCCCGTCCTCTCCAAACTCTGCCGGAGAAACCTCAAGCTCATACATATCCTTCAGAGAATGCATTCCATAGGGATAATCGCAATAGCAATGGTCAACCATAGCAAGAATCGCCTTCCCGCCTTTGTCCAAATGAGCCTTAATCTGGTTGTCCTTATCCTCTGTCCACAACTGTACCGCAACCCCTTTATCTACATTGCCGCCATAGACCGCCTCATTCCAGACAATAGGAATCCGGCCCTTCGCCCGCAGATAAGAAGCGATTCGATTGCAGAAGTACCCCTGAAGCTCTTGGGCATTCTTAAGCCCCTCCTCCTCCATGCGCTTCTGACAGCGCGGACAAGCCTTCCAGCGTTCCTTCGGCGCCTCGTCGCCCCCGATATGGAAATATTTTCCAGGGAAAATCTCCAGCAAATCGTCCAGAAGCATCTCGATGAAGGTAAACGTCTCCTCCTTACCCGCGCAGAATAACTCCTTGAATATCCCTGCCTTCATACCTACCTCCACAGGCTCGCCAAGACAGGAAAGCTCAGGATAAGCCGCCAGAATAGCCGTCACATGTCCGGGCATGTCAACCTCCGGCACCACCTCAATCCCAAGGTTGCCGCAATAATCCACAATATCCTTAACCTCATCTCTGGTGTAATACCCTCCTGACTTCTGGTCAGAGTGATAATTTCCAAAATGGTCTCCTGCCCGCACAGAGCTTATCTCATGGAGCCTGGGATACCTTCTGCTCTCAAGCCTAAAGCCCTGGTCGTCCGATATATGCCAGTGGAAATGATTCAGCTTAAACTCAGCCGACATCCGAATCATCTTTTTCAACTCATCTACTGAAAAATAATGCCTTGCACAATCAATCTGGAAGGAACGGTAGGAATAAGCAGGCCCGTCCTCAATCTCCATACAAGGTAACTCCTCCCCGTATATCATCCTTAACTGCCCTAATGTAGTACGCGCATAGAAAAGCCCGATTCCTGGGCTGCCCTCAAGCAAAATCTGTTCCGGCGAAATATGGATACAGTATTCCTCAACTCCCAATTCAGGACAAATCTGTTCCTTCACAGGAACCCCCTTTGCAGCTATCCCTTCAGTAAACTTCATTTTTCTTGGTCTGGGTATCATATAAAACTCTCCTTTCCAGTGAACTACCACCCTTCCTCCGAGTGTATCCAATATTTCAACAACTGCTGTTCATAATTCTCCGGACGCCTCCGCCATTCACTGGGCGATACGCCCGTAACCTGCTTAAAATTCCGGTTAAATGTAGACAGCGTCGTAAAGCCGCATTTCCCCGCAATGTCCGCCATAGACTCGTCCGTATTCTTGAGATAATTGCAAGCCGACTGGACCCTGACCAGATTGATGTATTCCAGCGGCCCCATATGCATATATGTAGAAAACACCCTCCTGAAATGAGTCTCGCTGATATGGCACCACTTTGCCAACTCCTCCACCCTTAAAGGCTCCATATAATGAAGGGTGATATAATCCAATGCCCGCGACACCGGAATCGTAATCTTACCGCTAATCTCCACCAGCCCCTTCTCATCCGGATTCTCCCGCGCAATACCCACCAGAAGGGCCACCATAAGACCCTTCGCCTCCTCCAGATAAAACTCCTTGGTATCCCGCATGATGTCAAGGATTCCCCGAACCATCTTCGCAATCCCCGGCGCCTCCTCAATGGCACGGAAAAGTGCCTGAGAATTAATTCTGTGGCGCAGATACTTCATCCGCTTCACATTGCCGCCCTTCTGGTACAACTCCTCCAAAAGCCCCTCCACATCCACGAACAGATACTCCCATTTGCTGACCGTCCCTGGGTCACTGTTGGTAGTATGGGGATAATTCTTAGGAATAATCGAAATCTCTCCCCCTGTAAACCGGTAATCCCTCTCACCCAGGGTAAGAGTCCCTTCTCCCTCATAGCAGTAGCCAATCTCCAGATAATTATGAAAATGCAGATAATCAATATCACGCCCGTATGTCTGTACCCATCTCTGGCCAAGCAGCGCAAGGATTGGGCTTCCCTCCGGCATCTTGTAATACCGGAATTCTATCTTTGGTTTTTTCTTCTTAGACATAGTATATTCTTCTCATCTCTCTTATCTTACCATACCATATTTTCAACCCTATACCTACTTTACCAATCAATTTCTTTCCCGTCAACCAATTTTATATCTATGCAATTCTGCCATCTTATGTTTTTCTTAAGAAATTTTATAAACATTTCCAGTTTTTGACATACTTGTGTCACAATTATATTCTATAATGAATCCATCACATAAAAGAAGACGGTAGTTGTACTTCACATTACATATGCTATACAGTAAGGTATACCCAAAGGGCACACCGCAATACATGCCCCATACGGGGCGGGTGAACTTTGTTCAGTAAAGTATGATTACCGGACTTCGACTAACAATAAGTTAAAATTTAGATAGATTTTTTCATCCCCCTCCAGAAACCTGTGCAAACGCACAGGTTTCCTTTCTCTTACCGCCTAATGGCTTAAGTTTCCCTTTACAAATCTTCGGCAAATAAACTCGTTCGCTGCTCTCTCAAGCCTGTCGTCCAGCTTCCTAAGGCTGACCTCCCCATATTTTCTCTCAAGAGCCTTTTCAAGCAAATAATCGCAGATTTCCGGATTTTTCGGAAGCAGGGGCCCATGGAGATAAGTTCCGAGCACATTTTTGTAGACTACTCCCTCATAACCGCTTCTCCCATCATTACCCGCGCCGAACAATACCTTGCCGAAGGGACGGCAGCCATTGAGATAAGTACGTCCCCCATGGTTCTCGAAGCCCACCACAGGAGTCTTGGACAGCCCGCTTTTAAGAATAATATTTCCAATCAGCCGCCCCTCCTCCTGCTCTGTACAGATGTCCAGAAGATT
>ERZ808044.724-NODE-724-length-28470-cov-6.470116_pt1 | contig 28470 bp, 32 predicted proteins | sample MGYA00380195_ERZ808044 | MGnify/ENA primary metagenome ERZ808044 (study PRJEB31490, sample SAMN06133423) | mouse gut metagenome | isolation source: Z7_2 | host: mice | place: China: Chengdu | collected 2015-05 ...
AGTTTTTCCAATAAAGTTTTTTGTCCAACTTTTTTTCAAAAAAAGTTGGTGGGTGTGGGTGAAACCCACAAAAAGGAAATGGGTATTTAATACCGTGGGACGCTGTCCCACACCCAGCCCACTTTTGAAAAAGTGGGGCAAAACTTTTAAAGGGAAAACTCTGTTTTCCCCATTATGGACGGTATTTGATTTAAAATTATAAAAAAGCTGTGGGTATCCACAGCTTTTTAAATGCTTTTTGCCAATTAGCAACCACAGTTATTTCCGATTTGGTTATTATTATTACCACAGCAGCAAAGCAGTAATATAATCCATATCCAAGAACTATCCCCACCTATACAGCCACCATTATTGCCATTACCACAACAGCATAATAACAATATAATCCAAATCCAGCTTTCTCCGTTGCATCCACATCCAAATCCATTCATACAATAATACCTCCTTAAATTTAAGAAATGATTTCTTGTTACATCTCTATACTATGAGGCATTTTGTAAAATATTGCCTGTCTATTTAAAATTTTTTTTGTCGTACAAGCTCAAATTTCTGTTCTTTCATGAAATTGTTTTAAATTAGACTCTTTTAGTTCTCTTTTTTTCAATTCTTCAAATACATTATCCCATGTAATTTGCTTTTCTGATAAAAGTACACTGATATGATAAAGTAAATCTGATAATTCGTATATTATTTCGTTTTTGTCATCGTTTTTTGCTGCAATAATGGTTTCTGCTGCTTCTTCGCCTACTTTTTTTAGTATTTTGTCCAATCCCTTTTCAAAAAGGTAATTGGTATAAGAGCCTTGTTTTGGATTGATTTTTCTATCTGATATAATATCATATAATTGATATAACACTTCTTTGTTGTCCATTATAATATTTCCTCTCCTTTTTGATTTCTGTAAAAACAGGAACGTTTTCCAGTATGACACGCAGCTCCTTTTTGTTCTACTTTGATTAATACTGCATCTGCATCACAATCATATAATATTTCTTTTACATATTGAAAATGTCCTGATGTTTCCCCTTTATGCCATAATTGTTTGCGACTCCTACTGTAATAGTGTACAGTACCCTTTTGCAATGTGAGTTCCATTGCTTGCTTGTTGGCATAAGCAAGCATAAGTACTTGTCCATTTTCAAAGTCTTGTGTGATGACAGGAATCAGTCCTTTTTCATCAAATTTTAATTCCTCTATCAATGAAAATGTGTTCATATTTTCCTCCTTTATGCATTAGCAGAAAAAAGCCATAGAATCATACTATGGCTTTATCATAATTAAAGATAAGTATTCATATACTCTTTTCTAATCTCTTCTGGTACAAGACTGCCTCCTGTTGCCCATGTAATGTGTATAGATTGTGACATTTTTTGTTCTAAGTGATGTTTTTTAATATACTCTTTTCCTTCATCACATTGGAATAAGTCTACAACACCCATAAAAGAAGCACAGGCTGAAGGTTCTAAAAATATATTTTCAGTGTTGACAATATCACGCATAAAGTCATATATTCTTCTATCTTCCAATGTCATTTCACCGCTTAATATATTTTTCATCACACCACCAACAAATCCAGAAGGTCTACCAACTGCTAAGCCGTCAGCGTGTGTTTGTCCAGAAAGTCCAAAATCTTGCACACAAACTTTATTTTGCATACCTGATACAAGTCCCAAAAGCATACATGGTGCAGGTGTTGTTTCTACAAAAAATACATGAACATTATCACCAAAAAGTTGTTTTAATCCAAATGTTACACCACCAGGAGCACCCCCAACACCACAAGGAATATATACAAAAAGAGGGTGATTTTCATCTATAGTAATTCCTTTTTGGGCAAACTGTGACTGTAAACGTTTTGCAGCAACGGCATAACCTAAAAATAATGTGATAGAATTTTCGTCATCTACAAAATAACTGCTAGGGTCTGCATCGGATTCCTTTCTACCTACTTCAACTGCTTTGCTGTAGTCATCGGCATATTCTACAACAACAGCACCTCTTTGTCGAAGTAAATCTTTTTTCCATTGTTTTGCATCTGCTGACATATGTACAATAACATGAAAACCAAGCGCAGCACTCATAATGCCTATGCTCATACCTAAATTACCTGTAGAACCTACTTGTATTTTAAATTGATTAAAAAATGATTTCATTTCTGGAGAAGCAAAAATACTGTAATCATCTGTTAATTTTATTTTACCATGCTCTAATGCTAAATCTTCAGCGTGTTTTAATACTTCATATATGCCACCACGTGCTTTTACAGAACCTGAAATCGCTAAGTGGCTATCTTGTTTTACAAAAAGTTTACCTGCAATGGCTATGTTGTATTCTTTTTCTAACTGTTTTTTCATGTTTTCAATTTCTGTAAGAGGAGATTCTATTAAACCATTTTGAGGTTCTGTTTCTGGAAAACATTTTTTAATAAAAGGAGCGAAACGTGCAAGACGTTTTTCAGCATCTTCTATGTCTGACATAGTAATATTGATTTTTGGTAGTGCTGTTTTTGCATCTTCTAAATCTTCATTTAACCAAAATACTTCTTCACCAGATGCGATTTTTTTTAGTAATGGCTGGTTTTTCATTTGTTCCCAAAGCGCCTTTTCCATAACTATCATTCCTTTCTATTATGATATATTAATTAGTATATAGTAAAAATTTTATTTGAGCAAGTACTATAAAAAAATAAGTATATTTTTTGACAGTATGACTATAATATAAGCAGCACATTTTTTTGATGACATAATATTATAGATATTGTTTACAAATCGTAATTTTACAAAAAAAATTTTAGTTATTTTTTCATTTGTATACATGAGTAAATATATTGAAAAATTTTGGTAAATGTTTTATAATATAGTCAAGCCTGTTAGATGTGCAATTGTAGTAACATTGTTAATAGGTTTTCCTTTAGCGACCAGTGGGACGAAAAATGAAAGGTGGGACGAATTATGTCCCTTTATAAAGAGAATTTAATGGATACATTACAAATGATGAAAAAAATAGCACCCGAAGAAATGACGGCATTAGTAAGAAGATACCGCATATTACGTGCCATTCGTTTACTAGAGCCGGTAGGCAGAAGAACAATTTCTCTTTCATTGGATTTTTCGGAAAGAACTGTCCGCAACGAAACAGAAAAATTGCATGCACAGCAGTTAATATCGGTTTCGAGGGAAGGAATGAATGTGACAGAAGAAGGCGAAAAAATACTCACAGATATGGAACCATTTATAAAGCATATAGATGGCATTATTGCTTTTGAAAAAAAATTAACACAATTATTAAATATTACAGAAACATATATTGCAGAGGAAAGCTGTAAAAATATACAAAAAGAGTTGGGACGAATTGCAGCAGAAGTTGTATTGCATAATATCAACAGATATAGCAAAATCGCTTTAACAGGAGGCTCTACACTTGCCAATATGGTGGAGGCAATGCCTTTTTCAAATAATAAAAAAGCAGAGCTTGTGATACCAGCAAGGGGGAGTATAGGCGGTATATTGGAACAGCAGGCTGATACATTGGCGGCTGGGCTTGCCGAAAAATTGAATGCCAGATATAAACTTTTGCAGCTTCCTGACCATATGAGTAAAAAAGCCTTCGACGAAATGAAACAACAGCCATTGATACAAGAAACCATAAAAGAAATTAGACAAACAGATATTCTAATTTTGGGCGTAGGAAATGCTTTGGAAATGGCAAAGAAAAGACAGGTTGCATCTGATGTTTATGAATTTCTTTTAAAAAAGGGTGCAGTAGCAGAAATGTTGGGCTACTATTTGGATAGCGAAGGCACAATCGTATATACTTCTTATTCTATAGGATTGCGATTGGAAGAATTAGACAGAATGAAAAAAATTATTGTTGTAGCAGCAGGAAAAAGTAAAGCCGAAAGTCTTGTTGCTGTCTGTAAAAGAATGCCTCAAGCTATACTTATAACAGACACAGCGACGGCAAAAGAAATTATTAAAATAAAAGAAAAAATAATATATGAAAGCCAATAAATAATATACAAAAGAGAAATGCTTTTCAAATCATGACAATGTGGTGTAGGGGCTTTTGAAAATTGTCTATAATGATTGATAAAGCAATAAAACAGTAAAAAATAGGGATATGAAAAGAGAAATAAAAAATATTGGGAATGAAAATAACAAAACGAAATAAAAAAGACAATTTTGTGGTATGATTGTTATTGTAAAAGTAGTTTTGTTTTTGGAGAGTATGTGCGGAAGCATGGCTTTCATAAAATCATTTGAAACAACCTGTAAAGAGTAGGAGAGGAGATTAGGAATTATGCTGAACAAAAAATCGGTAGAGGACTTAGTAGTAAAAGGTAAAAAGGTGCTTGTAAGATGTGATTTTAATGTACCATTGCAAGATGGTGTCATTACAGATGAAAACAGAATTGTTGCAGCATTGCCAACAATACAGAAATTGATAAAAGATGGAGCAAAAGTAATACTCTGCTCACATATGGGAAAACCAAAAGGAGAACCAAAACCAGAACTTTCACTTGCACCTGTTGCAAAACGCCTTTCTGAAAAATTGGGAAAAGAAGTTGTGTTTGCAAAAGATGATAACGTTGTAGGAGAAAATGCAAAAAAAGCAGTTTCAGAAATGAAAGACGGCGATGTTGTATTGTTGGAAAATACACGTTATAGAAAAGAAGAAACAAAAAATGAAGATAATTTTAGTCAAGAGTTGGCTAGTATTGCAGAAATATTTGTAAATGATGCTTTTGGTTCTAGTCATAGAGCACATTGCTCTACAGTAGGTGTTACAAAATATGTAAAAGAATCTGCTGTTGGTTATTTAATGGATAAAGAAATCAATTTCCTTGGAAATGCCGTAAATAATCCAGTTAGACCATTTGTAGCAATATTGGGTGGTTCTAAAGTATCTGATAAAATCAATGTCATTAATAACCTTCTTGAAAAAGTAGATACATTGATTATTGGCGGTGGTATGGCATATACATTTGCGGTAGCACAAGGCGGAAAAGTAGGTAATTCTCTTTTAGAAGCAGATAAAGTGGAATATGCAAAAGAAATGATGAAAAAAGCAGAGGAAAAAGGTGTAAAATTCCTCATACCAGTAGATACAGTGATTACAAAAGAATTTAAAAATGATACAGAATTTAAAACAGTTCCTACAAAAGAAATTCCAGATGGTTGGCAAGGGCTTGACATTGGAGAAAAATCCAGAGAATTGTTTGCAGATGCAATTAAAAATGCAAAAACAGTAGTATGGAATGGTCCTATGGGCGTGTTTGAATTTGCTAATTTTGCAAAAGGTACAGAAGCAGTTGCAGAGGCTTTGGCTAGTATTGATGCAACAACAATTATAGGTGGTGGAGATTCCGCAGCAGCTGTAAATCAGTTGGGATATGGCAGTAAAATGACACATATTTCAACAGGCGGTGGCGCATCTCTTGAATTTTTGGAAGGAAAAGAATTACCAGGCGTTGTAGCTGTAGATGATAAATAATATATCACGCTTGTTGGTTTTATAATAAAAAGCAATGAAAATATCAGTGTAAATGATACGATATTTTTGCTGTGAATAGATTTTTATAGTAATATGGGGAAATTTTAATTTCCCTGTATTACTGTAATACTGTCTATATTTAAGGAGAAAATATTATGAAAAAATATATCATAATGATGATTATAATATGTTTTTTTGCAGCTCCATTTACTGCATTTGCAGAAGAAAACAATAATAATGATATACAAAAGAAAACATTGCAACAGCAAACAGAAAAACAAAGTATTGCTCCAGAGGATTATATACCTGTTTTGATGTATCACCATTTTAAAACGGAAGAAGTAGAATCTGGTAATGGAGCAAATATAAACATTAATGAATTTGAAGACCATATGAAAACACTACAACAAGCAGGATATACTCCTATTTTTTTAAGCGAATTGTATGATATTATGCAACAAGTAGAAAAAGAAAATGGTATTACAATGCCAGAATTACATCTGGATAAAAAATATATTGTGATTACAATAGATGATGGTTACAGAAGTAATTATGAACTTGTTTATCCTCTTTTACAAAAATATAATATGAAGGTATGTATTTCTGTAATTACTTCCCGTATTCATACAGGCTATATTTATTCATCAAAAGAAATTGAAAAAATGAGCTGGGAAAATCTGAACGAAATGCAAAATAGCGGTTTAGTAGAAATATATAGCCACACATATGACCATGAACCAGTGGGGGATAGAATTTATACAGATGTACGTTCTTCTGTTGAAAAAGGCGAAGAAATGCTTGATAAACAACTCGAATATAGAAGTCCTGTTAGTGTGTTGACGTATCCTAATGGAAATTATAGAAAAAATATAGCATTGTTAATGTATATTTATATGGGTTATGATTTACAACTTACTACAAATAGCGGTGTTATAAACAGAAATACAAGTGTATTGGAAATACCTAGAATTACAGTCAATTCTGGTTGGACAGGAGAACAACTTTTACAAAAAATAGAGCAGACAGCAGAAAAAACATTTCAACAATAGTACAACAAAAATATAAAAAATATTAAAAACTGAATATTTTCATATTGAATAAAGGGCAACATAAACAGCTAAGGGGATAATACTATGAAAAAATATATAATAGCTATTATGGTATGTTTCATGACAATAAATAGTTCATTGACTATATTTGCACAACAAGATAACAATATGAAAATACAAAAGAAAGTATTGCAACAACAAAAAGAAGAAAATATCACACAATATCATATATCTGGAAAAAAACAAAAAAATATCGCTCCAGAAGATTATATACCTGTTTTGATGTATCATCATTTTGAAAGTGAAGGCGTAGAAGCTGGTAATGGCGTGGTTGTCGGTATTAATGAATTTGAAGACCACATAAAAACATTACAGCAAGCAGGATATACCCCTATTTTTTTAAGTGATTTATATCATATTATGAAACAGGCAAAACAAAGTGGAAAACAGAGCGAAATGAAACTGGATAAAAAATATGTTGTGATTACAATGGATGATGGATATAAAAGTAACTATGAACTCGCTTACCCTATATTACAAAAGTATAATATGAAAGCAAGCATTTCTGTTATCACCGCAATGATGGACGAAGATTTTGTTTTGGAAGCATGGGAAACAAAAAAAATGAATTGGGATAATCTCAACGAAATGCAAAACAGTGGATTAGTGGAAGTATATAATCACACATATGACCATGAACCAGTGGGAGATAGAATATATGCAGATGTCTATTGCTCTGTAAAAAGAGGCGAAGAAATGCTTGGTAAAAATTTGCAAAAAAGAAGCGATGTAAAAGTATTAGTATATCCTAATGGAAATTATAGAAAAGATGTTGCATTATCCATACAACATGACTTGGGATATAATTTACAACTTACTACAAAATTTGATGTGGTAAACAGAAATACAAATATGTTGGAGATTCCTAGAATTACAGTTGATTCCGGATATACAGGAGAACAGTTGCTACAATTAATCAATCAGGCTGCAAAACATACATTTTAAATATAAAAAAGTTTTTAAAAAGTATTTTGACAATGTATAATTGCTTTAGTAATATTACTTAATAATGGGAAAAATTTTAGAAAGAGGGCATTTTATTATGAGAAAAAAAATTGTTGCAGGAAACTGGAAAATGAACAAAACACCAAAACAGGCAGCAGAATTATGTGCATTATTAAAAGACAAAGTAAATACTGATAAAGTAGATGTTGTATTTTGTGTACCAGCAGTAGATATTGCAACAGTAGTAGAAGCTGTAAAGGGTACAAATATTGCTGTGGGCGCAGAAAATATGCATTTTGAAGAAAGTGGCGCATATACAGGAGAAATTGCGCCAGCTATGCTTACAGAAATGGGCGTAAAATATGTTGTGATTGGACATTCTGAAAGACGTGAATATTTTGGAGAAACAGACGAAACAGTAAATAAAAAAGTAAAAAAAGCATTAGAACATAATTTAGTGCCAATTATGTGCTGTGGTGAAACATTAGAACAAAGAGAAATGGGTATTAACATCGAAATCGTTCGTATGCAGGTAAAAGCTGGATTGTATGGTTTGAGTGCTGATGATGTAAAAAAAGTAGTCATTGCTTATGAACCAATATGGGCAATCGGTACAGGCAAAACAGCAACAAGTGAACAAGCACAGGAAGTTTGTTGCGCAATTAGACAGGTTGTAGGAGAAGTATATGGTAAAGATACAGCAGAAACAGTTCGTATACAGTATGGCGGAAGTGTAAATGGTAAAAATGCAGCAGAATTGTTTGCTATGGCTGATATTGATGGCGGATTAGTTGGTGGCGCAAGTTTGAAAGAAGAATTTGCAAGTATTGTAAATTATTAAAATTAATGTAACAATTACGAATGTGAAAAATAAAGTTTTTGTAGAGTATGAGTGTAACACTTTCAATATATTCAAAAAAATTGGCATATGCAACGGTATGACAAAATTGTAATGCAATATACTTGTAATCTGAAAATAAGGAGGCTATTATGAGTAAGAAAACAACGGTTTTAATGATATTAGATGGTTTTGGCATCAATGACAAAACAGAAGGTAATGCTATCAAACAGGCAAATACACCTACTATAGACAAAATTATTGAAAAATATCCTTGTGTAAAAGGCTACGCAAGTGGTCTTGATGTTGGCTTGCCAGAGGGACAGATGGGTAATTCTGAAGTGGGTCATTTGAATATTGGAGCAGGACGTATTGTATATCAAGAGTTGACAAGAATTACAAAAGCAATACAAGATGGCGATTTTTATGAGAATGAAGAATTGCTTAAAGCAGTAGAAAATTGTAAAAATAATGACAGTGCTTTACATTTGTTTGGTTTGCTTTCTGATGGTGGTGTGCATAGCCACAATACACATTTGTATGCTTTACTTCAGTTGGCAAAAAGAAATGGATTGGAAAAGGTATTTGTACATTGCTTTTTAGATGGTAGAGATACACCTCCATCTTCTGGTATAGATTATCTGGCACAGTTAGAAGAAAAAATGAGAGATATTGGCGTTGGTAAAATTGCTACAGTATCCGGACGTTATTATGCTATGGATAGAGATAAACGTTGGGAACGTGTGCAAATAGCGTATGATGCCATTGTATCTGGTAAAGGTGTAACAGCACATAGCTCTGAAGAATGTATTAAACAATCTTATGAAAATGATAAAACAGATGAATTTGTTATGCCAACAGTGATTGTAAATGAAGAAGGCAAAGCAATCGGCAGAATAAAAGATAAAGATTCTATTATATTCTTTAATTTCCGCCCAGATAGAGCAAGAGAAATTACAAGAACATTCTGCGATACAGATTTTGATGGCTTTGAAAGAGTAAACGCTCCAAAAGATATTACATTTGTATGCTTTACAGAATATGATGTCACTATTGAAAATAAATTAGTAGCATTTAAGCCACAAAGATTGACGAATACATTGGGAGAATATATTTCTTCACTGGGATTGAAACAATTAAGAACAGCAGAAACAGAAAAATATGCACACGTTACATTTTTCTTTAATGGTGGTGTAGAAGAACCTAACCCAAATGAAGATAGATGGCTTGTACCTTCTCCAAAAGTTGCAACATATGATTTACAGCCCGAAATGAGCGCAATAGCTGTAACAGATGGACTCGTAAAAGCAATCAATTCTCAAGAATATGATTTGATTATTATAAATTATGCAAACCCTGATATGGTTGGACATACAGGCGTATTATCCGCAGCGATTAAAGCGATTGAAACAATAGATAGTTGTTTAGAAAGAGTGCTAAAAGCATTGATTGACAATAATGGACAGATGTTTATATGCGCTGACCATGGCAACAGTGACCAGTTGATTGATTATACTACTGGTGAACCATTTACAGCACATACTACAAACCCAGTACCATTTATATTGGTAAATTATACAGATGGTATTACATTGAGAGAAGGCGGTAAATTAGCTGATATTGCTCCTACACTTCTTGAAATGATGGATATTAAAAAACCTGATGAAATGACAGGAGAAAGTTTACTTGTTAGTAAATAAAATTTTGTGCTATTTGATGAAAATATGTATTTTTAGTTGAAAATAAAAAAAAAGTTTGCTAAAATATACCAAGATATATTATAAATTAGAGCAGAAAGAGGCGTATCATGTATGAAACTTGCTGAAGCATTGATTGAAAGGGCAGAACTCCAAAAAAAGAATGCACAGCTTTTAAGTCGTATTACAAGCAATGTTATGGTGCAGGAAGGTGATACTCCTGCAGAACAACCAGAAGAATTGATTGCAGAATACGAACAAAATATGAAACGTCTGCTGTTTCTTGTACAAAATATAAATAAAACAAATGATACCATACCTTTTGAAAATGGTACAATAGCCGATGCGATTGCTCAAAGAGATAATTTAAAATCAAAAATTAGTGTGTATCGTTCTATATATGAAGCCGCAACAATTAAACAAGAACGTTACAATGCAAATGAAATTAAATTTGTAAGATGTATTGACGCAAAAGCATTGCAGTATACTATCAATCAACTTTCTAAAGAGTATAGAGAAATAGATACAAAACTTCAAGGACTAAATTGGACTGTGGATTTCATAGAAAGTTAAAAAAAGGATAGAAAGGATAAATGCGTAGTGCAACCTAGTCAGGAGGTAATACCTGTACGACATTTGGGGGCATGGGACTTGTGCCAATATGATAAATGTAAAAGTCAATCATTGTTACAAAAGTACAATGTATTGTGTATTGTAATAACCAGTACTGGTTTTATCTTTTTCAGGGCGGGTGTGGGGATAGTATGGAAAAGTAGTATAATGTTAACAATAGTAAATCGTTTTTTTAAACGAAAAAATGATTTGCTATTATGATAAAGGTAATAAAATTTTTTGAATAAAGAGGAGGAAAAATAACATGAAAAGCTATATTGAAATTACTGATGTTCACGCAAGAGAGGTATTGGATTCCAGAGGTAATCCAACAGTTGAAGTAGAAGTTGTAGTGGAAGATAATGTAGTTGGTAGAGCAGCTGTACCTTCTGGCGCTTCCACAGGTGCTTTTGAAGCAGTTGAAATGCGTGACGGCGGTGCTAGATATGTTGGCGCTGGTGTGCAAGATGCAGTAAACAATGTAAACAATGTGATTGCTGATGCGATTATTGGTATGAATGCTCTTGACCAAGTTGCTATTGATACAAAAATGATTGAAATGGACGGTACACCAAATAAAGCAAAATTGGGTGCAAATGCAATACTTGGCGTTTCTATGGCTGTAGCAAAAGCAGCAGCAGAAGCATTGAGAATACCATTATATCAATATCTTGGCGGATTTAATGCAAAAACAATGCCTGTTCCTATGATGAACATTATGAATGGTGGTAAACACGCTGACAATACAGTAGATATTCAAGAATTTATGATTATGCCTGTTGGCGCTCCTACATTTAAAGAAGCATTAAGAATGTGTGCTGAAATTTATCACAATTTGAAAAGCGTATTGAAAGGAAAAGGTCTTTCTACAGCAGTAGGCGATGAAGGTGGTTTTGCTCCTGACCTTCCAACAGCAGACGCTGTTATTGACTTGATTAAAGAAGCAGTTGAAAAAGCTGGTTATAAATGGGGAGAAGATATTAAAATCGCTATGGACCCTGCTTCTACAGAACTGTATGACGAAAAAGATGGAAAATATCACTTCCCTGGCGAAAGCAAAATGACAGGTAAAGAAGTTGTTAGAACATCTGCTGAAATGGTTGAGTTCTGGAAAGCTCTTTGTGAAAAATATCCTATCATTTCTATTGAAGATGGTCTTGCTGAAGAAGATTGGGAAGGCTGGCAGTTATTGACAAAAGAATTGGGCGATAAAGTACAACTTGTAGGCGATGACTTGTTTGTAACAAATACAGAAAGATTACAAAAAGGTATTGACTTGAAAGCAGGTAACGCAATATTGATTAAAGTAAATCAAATTGGTACTTTGACAGAAACATTTAATGCTATACAGCTTGCTAATAGAAATAATATGACAGCAGTAGTATCTCATCGCTCTGGTGAAACAGAAGATGCTACTATCGCTGATATTGTAGTTGCTGTAAATGCTGGACAAATTAAAACAGGTGCTCCTGCAAGAACAGACCGTGTTGCAAAATATAATCAATTATTGAGAATTGAAGAAGAATTGGGCGATGTAGCTGAATATTTGGGATTGAAAGCATGGTTTAATTTACACTAAAGACATTGAGGGTGTTACCCTCAAACTCCTACTTCTTTCTTAAAAGAAAGAAGCAAAGAACTTTTAAAAGAAAACTGCGTTTCCTTAGAAAATATTGATTTTTGTAATGAAAAACACTAGTTTTTCCAGTAAAGTTTTTTGTCTCGCTTTTTTTCAAAAAAGCGAGTGGGTTTGGGTGAAACCCAATGTTTTTCAAAAAGCCTCGTTATTTATAACGAGGTTTTTTTGTATCATTATTTTTATTATATTAAAAAAAGGCTTGATTGATGTTGCATAAAATGGTAAATTTGTAATAAGCAATCACAAAAAAGGAGGAAATATTTATGTTACATATTGGTACTATGTTTTCTTTGATGTCAGCACTGATAATGGGAGGAGGAGGTACTCCTACACAGAATGTTGTAATGGAAACACCTGTTGTTATAATAGAAAATGAAAAAGCTACACCTATTGATGACCCCGTAGAAGTGCCTCCTCAACCACAACAAAATAATCCGGCGGTGGGGTATTATGATAAAAAATCATGGTGGTTTAAAAGAAATCAACAAAATATACCGCCATCAGCACAACAAGATATTGCTATTGGAAATTATGATGCTTACTATTTGGGGGATACACAAAAGAAAACAATTTATTTAACATTTGATGAAGGTTATGAAAATGGATATAGCGAAAAAATATTGGATATTTTGAAAGAATATGATGTGAAAGCAGCGTTTTTTGTGACAAAATCCTATATTAGAGATAATCCCGAATTGATAAAAAGAATGGTGGCAGAAGGACATATTGTGGGAAATCATACTGTGACACACCCTGATATGACAAAATTGACAAGTGAACAAATTGCAAAAGAAATACAGGAATGTGCTACATATTTTAAAGAAGTGACTGGAAAAGATATGCCTCACTTTTTTAGACCACCAGAAGGTGTGTATAGTATACACTCACTGGAGCAAACACAGGCACAAGGTTATAAAACAATATTCTGGAGTTTTGCATATGGTGATTGGGACGTGAATAAGCAACCTGGTAAACAAGCAGCGTATGATATGGTAATGAACAATTATCATAATGGTAGTATTATGCTTTTGCACGCAGTTTCACAATCTAATACAGAGGCATTGCCTGACATTATAAAAAGTTTGAGAGAGAAAGGCTATACATTTATGAGCTTGGAGGATTTGCCAGAATAAGTAATGTGAAAACTTGGTATACAGAAAGGAAAGGAATATGTCTAAAAAATGTGTAAAGCCTCAGCTTAGGTTCGCTGGCTTTGAGGAGGATTGGGAATGGCGGAAGATTAGAGAAATATGTAAGTATTGTTCTTCTAACTTGTCAGTTTTAGATATTGATGTAGATGGTAAATATCAATTATATGATGCAAATGGAGTCATTGGTAAAACGAATAAGTTACTTCAAAAAGAAGAGTACATTACTATTATCAAGGATGGTAGTGGCGTAGGTAGAGTGAGAAAAAATCTTGCTTATTCAAGTTTTATTGGTACAATGGGGGCTATTGTGCCTAATGATTCAGAAATAAATTATTTGTTTGCTGAATTTCAAAGAAAGGATTTTAGTAAACATATAAATGGAGCAACAATACCACATATATATTTTTCAAATTATGGAGAAGATATTTTGTGTATACCTAATGTTAAAGAACAGCAGAAAATTGGCGTATACTTCTGCAATCTTGACAAACTTATCACACTTTATCAGAATAAGTATGACAAATTGACCAATATTAAGAAGTCAATGCTTGAAAAAATGTTTCCAAAAAATGGTTCAAATGTTCCAGAAATCCGTTTTAAAGGATTTTCAGATACTTGGGAACGGCGTAAGTTCAACGAAGTGTTTGATTGTACTATACCCAACAACACACTACCTCGTTCAGAACTGAATTATGAGAGTGGTTCAGTAAAGAATATTCACTATGGGGATATTCTTATAAAATATGGTACTATTATAGATGTTCAAAATGATGAAATACCATTTGTAATAGGAAAAAATAGCGATGATTTCAAGGGTGCATTATTACAAGATGGTGATATTATTATTGCTGATACAGCGGAAGATGATACAACTGGGAAAGCCTGTGAAATAAATAATTCACAAGGTTTAGATGTTGTGTCAGGACTTCACACGATGGTATGTCGTCCTCGCAATAAAATGGCATTGGGTTATATTGGCTATTACATAAATTCAGATGCTTATCATTATCAACTTTTGCCACTTATGCAAGGTATTAAAGTTTTATCTTTAAGTAAAACTAACATACAAAAAACAATGGTAAGTTATCCAACAAATATGGCTGAGCAACAGCAGATTGCAGATTATTTTCGCAACCTCGACAAACTTATCACACTTCATCAATGCAAATTAGAAAAACTAAAAAATATTAAAAAAGCGTGTATGGAAAAAATGTTTGTTTGAGTGATTTTTTGTGGACTCCGTCCAGTCTACGCTTCGCTCCGGTCGGTGCTGGACGAATGTCCACTGGACATTCAGCACCCTGCAAACTTTTTTTCAAAAAAGTTTGACAAAAAACTTTTAAGGAAAACTTCGTTTTCCTATTTGCAAACAGAAGTTTATTGATAAAATGAGAAGGGAAAAATCCCTTCTTTTTTTGTGCTTTGATACAGTTAAGTAATATGTAATAGTATGAATAAAACAAAAGAAAAAGCCATAAAAATAACAGCAAATGCTGTTAACTCTAAAAAACAGGTAAAGTAAAATGACGAAAAAAGTAATATTTTTGTATAAAAAAAAGAGTGCAATCAGACAGGCTTTGACAAATTTTTTTTACATGACATGATATATTGTGTATATCCTAAAACATAGCAAGGAGGTAACAAAAAAATGCAGTATCTTTTTAATGATGACAGCAATTTATATAGCGCTGTTGGAGAGGAAGATGATATTACTATTCCTTCTCATATAAAACAAATAGGCTCTATAGAAAATGATATAAAAATATATGTAGAGGATTATGTATATACCTATTTGTATCAATATGCCAGAAGCGGGGGAAATAAAGAAAAACTTGCCGCTTTGGCTGGAAAGCGCATTGTGATAGATGGACAACAAAATATTATTATTAGTGGTGCAATACAAGCAAAAAATACAAAAGAACAAAAAGGTATGGAAAGTTTTACAGATGAAACATGGGAATATATCAATGGACAAATGCAACACTATTTTAAAGGGCTATGTCTTGTGGGTTGGGTACATACACAACCAGGATTCGGCACTTTTTTAATGGCAAAAGATGAAACATTTCATAAAGAGTATTTTAAAGAACCGTGGCAGGTATTGTTTGTCATAGATTCATTGGACAAGCTAGATACCTTTTTTATACATAATGCAGAAAAAACAGGATTGCGTCCAGCAAAAGGATATTTCATTTATTATGAAAAAAATCAGGAAATGCAGGAATATATGCTAGAAAATAGCTTAGTACGTCCACGGTTGGAAAAGCAAACAGAAAATGTTGTTATAAAGGAAGGTGAGATTACTAAACAAAAGAAACGCCCTACTCCTGAAGAAAGAATGGACGCCGCAAAAGAAATTAGACGTGTGTTGAAAAAAAGGGCGAAAGAAGCAGAAGAAGAAAACCGTAGCAGATTAACTATGCTTGCTGGTGTCAGCAGTATATTATGTATTGCTTGTCTTTTTATGGGGGTTAGTTTGTTGAATAACATCAGTAGACTCAGAAAGCTGGAAACAGAAATTGCTACTGTGCAAAGTTCTTACCATGCTATGGCGGAACAGCTGGAAGAAGCACAGACACAAATGGTCTTTGCAGCACAAAAAGCAGAACAACAGCAGGAACAACTGAAAAAAGAGGCAGAGGAAAAGGCAGCACGACAAAAGCAGGAAGAAGAACAAAAAGCCGCAGAAGAAGCAAAAAGAAAAGCGGAAGAAGAAAAAAATAAAATACTTTCTACTTATGTTGTGGAAGAAGGGGACAGCCTCGGGTACATCAGCAATAAATTTTATGGGACAAGCGCAGGCATAAAAGACATTATGCAAGCAAATGGTATCAGTGACAGCAATAAAATTATATGCGGACAAACACTTATGATACCAAAAAGGTAAAAAGATGGAGATAGAAGAAAATGCACTTCTATCTCTTTCTTTTTTTGCAAAAAATTAAACAGGCACAAATTTAACGTGTATCACTTTACCTATGATACGTACACGATTTTGTTCTTCACCAGAAAAAATATAAGAAGAATAAGCAGGATTTTCAGGCTGTAAAACAAGTATGTTTTGTTTTTTTAATATTCGCTTTAGTGTGGCAGATTCATTATCTATTACAACAACAGCAATATCACCGTTTTCTACATCAGCTTGTTTCCTTACAAGTACAATATCACCATCATGTATACGAGCGTTAATCATACTATTTCCTTCTACACGAATGTAAATATAATCATAAGAAGGATTTAATTCTGATATGTCTATGGATTCGTAACCTTCTATATAGTCCTCTGAAAAAGTGGGATTTCCAGCATGCACAGAACCAATAATGGGTAGTTTGATAATAGAGTTGTTTTTAGAAAATGATGTACTTTGTATATAACCGCATGATATAAGAAGTTCTTCATAAGTAACAATACTACTAGCTATGTTTTGAAGTAGACGAGGAGAAGGTGGTCTGTCCAATTTTAAATTCAGATATTTTGATAAATAAGTACGATTAAAACCAGTTTGTTCTGAAAATTCTGTTGTTGTTTTGTCATTCATTAATTTGATGAGTTGTTCTCTAAAGAGGTTTTTTTGAAACATAGAAGTGGGAACTCCTTTCTTTATTATGCTGTTAATGTATTTTATCGTTATCTGTAGAAAACGTATTTGATTTACTGTTAATAGTGTAACATGATACGACTAAAAAGGCAATTATATGAAGTACTGTTTTTTATTGACAAAGAACATATGTACTGTTATTATAAAAGTAGTATCATATGATAAATGGGTCTATTGTAAGGAGTGTGCTATGATGAATACGTGAAAAAAATTGACAAAGTGAAAAAGAGGAGTATTTTATTATGAAAGAGAAGGTTAAAAATAATGTTACAAAGGAGGAAAGAATACAAATGAAACAAAAATTGTTCAGATGGGGAAGAACAGTTGATTTTTGCAAAAATAAACAAAGAGAAATTGAAAAATTACAAATGATAATAAAAAATTATTTAATATTAGAACAAAATGTACCTTTTTTGGGGAAAAAAGATGCAGATTGTTTTAAAGAGGCAAAAGAATTATATGAAATGGAGGTAAAAAAAATGGAGGAATATATCTCTAAAGAAATGAAACAGTATTCTGAAATGGAAAGATGTATTGAACAGTTGAATTATGATGAGCAAATGTTTTTAAAATTGCGGTATCAAAAAGGTTGTCAATATCAATATATTGCCCTAAATACACATAAAAGTAGAGCAAAATGTTTTCGTGACCATGATTTGATATTAGATAAATTGATATTGATTTGTAAAGAACAAAAAGCTGTTGCGTGATTATGATAAAATGATTGTTCCTTTCGTATGTATTTGACAAAATATTACTGTTTTATATTCCATTCGTTATTGTATACAAATTTCATGAACAAAATACAAAAATTAAATATAAAAATGATATTTTATAATATAGTTAAAATTTGTTTTGCTGAAAGTATTGATTTTGTAATGAAAATAATTATTTTTGCAAAAAAATGAAATGATGAGACTTTTTGAGATTTTTTAGTCAGTATGATACATAACAGAAGGAGGAAAAAATATGAAAGAAAATTTGAGCAAAAAAGAAATTGTATTTTGCCGCCTCAAAGCAGAAGGAAAATCGGATTTTGAGGCGGCAGAACAAGCAGGATTTTTGAAACAAACAGGAGAAAAATTGTCAAAACAAGAGCGTATACAAAAAGAAATTATGAGGCAGTTAAAAGAAAAAAAGAAACAAGATATTGCTGATGATGAGGAAATATTGCAGTTTTTGACAAGCGTAATGAAAGGAGATGCTTATATAGAAAAAAGTGATTCTATTATGAAAGATAGAATGAAAGCAGCAGAGTTGTTGGGAAAACGACAAAATACTTTTGAACAGTCGGAATTGAAAAATGATGCTGTGATTATTGTAGACGATATTGTCAAAGGGAAGTACTAAGTATGGCAGAGAATAAAATACAACTTTCTACACTCATTGCAGAACCATTTTATGATGTACATAAAAGTATTTGTGAAGAAAATTATACACACTATTGGCTAAAAGGTGGTAGAGGAAGTACAAAATCTTCATTTGTATCATTGGAAATTGTATTAGGCATGATGAAATATGAACAAGCAAATGCTGTAATATTAAGAAAAGTAGGCATTCATTTAAAAGATAGTGTTTTTGAACAAATATGGTGGGCGATTTCTATATTGGGTGTGGAAGAACAATGGGAAGGGAAAACATCATCACCATTAGAAATTACATACAAAAAAACAGGACAAAAAATATTGTTCCGTGGGGCGGATAATCCAAGAAAAATAAAATCTATAAAATGCCGAAAAGGATATATTAAATATATATGGTATGAAGAAACAGATGAATTCGCTGATATGGCTGAAATTAGAAATATCAATCAGTCTTTAATGAGAGGCGGTAAAAAATTTGTTGTGTTTTATACCTATAATCCGCCAAAAAGTAAAAAAAATTGGGTGAATAGAGAAAGTGAAAGACAAAGAGAAGATAAATATATACATCATAGCACATATGAAAAAGTACCCCGTGATTGGCTGGGAGAACAGTTTTTTTTAGAAGCGGAACATATTAAAAAAACACAGCCTAATGTGTATCGTCATGAATATATGGGAGAAGCAATAGGAACAGAAGGAACAGTGTTTCAAAATGTGGTGTTGAGGGATATTACAGAAAAAGAAATTGCAACATTTGATAATGTGGCAAGAGGATTGGACTGGGGATATGCAGTAGACCCATTGCATTATACAGTAAATCATTATGATAAAACAAGAAAAAAACTTTATATCTATTTTGAAATACAACAAACTGCATTAAGTAATTATAAAGCATTTGAAATGATAAAAAATGAAAATCTGCAAAATGCTTTGATTGTTGCCGACAGTGCAGAACCAAAATCTATTGCAGAAATGCAGTCTTATGGCTTGAGAATGATAGGAGCAAAAAAAGGTCCTGATAGCGTAAATTATGGTATAAAGTGGTTGCAAAGTTTGGAGGAAATTATTATTGATGAAAAAAGATGCCCTCAAACTGCAAGAGAATTTGTAGAATATGAATTGGAAAAAGATGATTATGGTGGCTGGAAATCTAAATTTCCCGATAAATGTAATCATGCCATTGATGCCGTTCGTTATGCTAGAGAGTATGATATGCGTATGGTAAAAGTAACATAAGAGAAGGAGGGAAAAAATGTATATTACAGAGATAGAATTGATGAAACAAAAATTGGAAGCTGCACATAAGGGAAATGAAAGTGAATTGATTAAGGCAATCATTACAGATGATATGAATAGCTCTGTAAAAAAAGAAATGCTGGAAGGAGAAAAATATTATTGCTGTCAGCATGATGTACTGCAAAAAAATTTTTCTGTAAAACATTTTTCCGAAACATATCAGACACCAGAAGGCAAACAAGAGGAAAGAATGAAATTACTTTCTAATCCGAATAGAAGTAATCATCATGTGGTGTGTCCTTTTCATCATGTACTTGTGGAACAAAAAGTTTCCTATTTGGTAGCAAAAGAACCAAGTATATTAGTAAAAGGAGAAAGTGATGCCTATACACAAAAATATGAAAAACAATTATCTGAATTGGCTGATGAAAAATTAAATGGTGTTCTGTATGAATGGATTGTTGGCACTTCTAATAAAGGTGTGGAATATGTTCATGTCTATTATGATAAAAATGGAAAACTGCAATATTGTGTTGTGCCAGCAGAAGAATTGATAGTATTTTATGATTCCGTAAATAAAAGAGAAATAGAACAGGTGATTCGATATTATTATTTTAATGTTGTGGAAAATGGCAAAGAACAAGCAGTGAAAAAAGTAGAGTGGTGGACAAAAAATGATGTAACATATTACATAGAAAAAAGTGACGGAAGTTATGAAAAAGAACAAAAAGCAAAAACAGGTCATTGGACAATTATAAAAGAAAATACCAAAGAAATAGAAAAAGAACAACATGGCTGGGGCAGAGTACCATTTATAGCACTTAGAAATAACAGCAAAGAATTATCTGATTTAAAAATGATAAAGGGTTTAATAGATGCTTATGATTTAATTTGTAGCGAAGGTACAAATAGTCTGTTGGATTTGGTGGATTTATATTGGGTGATTGCAGGATATGGCGGAGAAACAGCAAGCGCTATAGCAAAGAAATTGCAGGTAAACAGAGCAGTGCAAATATCCGATTCTTCTGGAAAAGTCGAAACAAAACAAGTACATTTACCTATTGAGGGTAGAATACAATGGCTGAAATTGTTGAGAAAAGATATATTCCATTTTGGTATGGGTGTGGATACAGACAGCGAAAATTTAGGAAATGCTCCGAGTGGTGTTTCTTTAAAATTTCAATACGCTATGTTTAATTTAAAAATCAATGGTATTGTGCCAGAAATTAAAAAATCTTTAAAAGAACTTTTTTGGTTTTTGTTAGAGGATTGCAATAGAAAAAATGATACAGATTATGATGTGAATAGAATAGATATTAAATTGAATTTAAACAGTATTACAGATGATATGGAAATGGTAAATATCATTACAGCATCAAAAGGTATTGTTAGTGAAAAAACGTTACTGGCTCAACATCCATTTGTACAAGATGTAAATAGTGAAATACAAGCTGTTTGGCAGGAAAAAGAAAGGGTGATAAATTATGATACAGATGAACAGACAGGACAAACAAGAAATCATGAATCAACAGCAGTATCAACAAAAAATGATGGAGTGGAATCATGAAAAAGAAGAACTGGAAAAAATGTATAATGAAAAATTAAAAAAATATGTTGTAGAATGTTTTTTAAAACAGGAAGGAGCAAGAAATACAAAGGCATTGCTCGCTTTGATAGATTTAGAAAATATTACATTAAATGATGATAATACTTTGGAAGGGCTGGATATAAAACAGTTAAAAAAAGAAGTGCCATATCTTTTTGAGGAGCAACAGGAACAAAAAAAAATAGAGGGTACAGGGTATCAGTCTACTAACAAAAAGGTAGATAAAAAAAGTGAAATAGCAAAACAATTTGAACAAGCATTGATGAGAAGATAATAAAGGAGATGGATAATAATGAGTATTAATACAATAGAATATGCAAAAATATTTGTAAAGGCATTAGATGAGCAGTCAGTTGCAAAAGCAACAAGTGGTTGGATGGAACAAAATGGAGGACAAATACAATATAATGGCGGAAATGAAGTTAAAATACCAAAATTACAGCTAAATGGTTTAGGGACATATGATAGAGATAATGGATTTGTACAGGGTGCAGTAACATTGACATATGAAACAAGACTCATGACACAGGATAGGGGTAGAACATTCCAAATTGATGCTATGGATGTAGATGAAACAAATTTTGCAGCAGTTGCTGGCGATGTTATGGGACAATTTCAAAAAACAAAAGTAATACCTGAAATTGACGCATACCGTTATAGTAAAATTGTGGAATTGGCTCAAAAAATGAAAAAAGTTTCTTATTATCATCCAGTCAAAGACACTATTGTAGAAAAATTGCTCGAAGAAATTACAATCGTAAAGGATATTGTAGGAGATGAAAATGAAATTGTCATTACTATGTCTTCTAAAACAGCAAATTTATTAGATATGGCAAGTAATCATATGCTGGAAACAGGAACATTTCAACAGGGAAATGTGACATTAAATGTGAAAAATATTGACGGAAGCCCTATTATTAGAGTCCCTTCTGCAAGATTGAAAACAGCATATCAATTTTTTGATGGTACAACAACAGGGGAAACAGAAGGCGGTTTTGAACCAAAAAGCGATGCAAAAGATATTAATTGGATTATTGCTGTAAGAAATGCGCCCATTGCAATTTCTAAAACGGATGTAACAAGAATATTTGACCCTATGACAAATCAAAAGGCAAATGCTTGGAAAATTGATTATAGAAAATACCACGATTTATGGATTACTGATAATGCTATGGACGGTATTTATGTAAGTATTGATGGACAAGCACCAACAGTAGAAGGGGAATAATATATGGAAGAACAATATGTGAATGCAGAGGGTATTTGTGAAAAAATAAAACAAATACGAAAATACAATGATGAGCAACAATCTGAAACAGATGATATATTGCTTTTCGCTTGTCAGAGAAGTATGGAAATGGTAAAAGCATATTGCAATATAGAAAAAATACCCAATGATTTGGAAAATGTTTGTATTGAAATTAGTATGTTGCTTTTTGATAATGAAAATTATGAAAAAAGTCAGAAAAATACTGCTATTCAAACAATACAAGAGGGAAATGTTTCTATTACATATCAAAATAAAGTAAGTGCTTGGAAAGATGATAAAAAAGAATTGCTGAAAGGATTTTCTGAGGAATTGGATAAATTTCGCTGTATGAAATGGTAACTCATAGTCATAAAAAAGAAAAAGGGGAGGTATATGATAGAAAATATTAAAAAAGATGTAGAAAGTTTTTTTCAACAAAAATGTTTTGTCACAGAGTGGCAAGAACAAAAACTGGATTGGGGAGAAACTCTCATAACAGAGGGAGAGCAAATAATAGAAATGCCTTGCAGACTTTGCAGAAATATAAAAACAGCAGTGAAAAATGATGTTTTACCATCAGAAGTGATATATGATGCAATATTATTATTTCCAAAAGAATATGCAATATCAGCAGGAAGCAAAGTAGAAGTAGAACAAGAGAATCATCAAAATTTAGTGTTTTATAGTGCAGGAGAAATGGTGGACTATACTACACATAATGAAATTGCTTTAAAAAGAGAAAGTATCATATAAGGTGGTGTGGTATGGAAAAAGGAGTTTTACAAACATTAAAAGAAATGGTAATAAAAGCGATTGAAAAACAGTTCCCAGATAGTGCAGTGTATGGTGAGGAAGTTCCTCAAAAAGGAAACTTGAATTGCTTTGGCGTCACAATAAAATGTGTGGAGCAAAAACCACTTCTAAAAGGTAGACGAGAACAATGGATTACAATTTGTGTAGAATATAGAAGTCAAACACAAAAAAGAGCAAAATCACAATCTACTGAAAAAGCGGAAATGCTTTATGATGTGCTGGCATTAGTAGGAGAAAATGAAAACGAATTTTTCGCAGGAAAAATGTATCACAATATCACAGAAAAAGGATTTTGTTTTGAAGCTGTTTATTATGTTCAGATTATGCCTATTGTTGTAGAACAAAAAATGCAAAGATTGGAACATAATGGAAATAAAGTTGTAGGGTATTAAATATTTTTTAAAGGGGTATGGATTAAAATGGAACAAAATGTGTTTACAAAACAACAGTTTTTACAAAGCAAAAATTTAATGTGGAGTAAAGATGTAATCAATGCTGTATTGAAAGAAAATAGGCTTTACAGTAAAAAAGAAGCAGAAAAAATAATAAAAATGTATTTAGAAGGAACAAGAGAAAGGAAATGGTGATGTATTTATGGCATTAGGAGGAGGTACTTATTTAGTACAAAATAAAATATTACCTGGAGCATATATCAATTTTGTATCACAACCTAGAGCAATGGGAACATTGGGAGAAAGAGGTACTGTTTGTATTGCATTAGAATTGGATTGGGGACAAAGTGGCATGATGACAGTACAGGCAGAAGAATTTCAAACAGAAGCACAAAATATATTTGGATATGATTATACACACGAAAAAATGAAACCTCTGAGAGAATTATTTTTATATGCAAAGAAAGCACTGATTTATAGATGTAACAGTGGAGAAAAAGCAAGTGCAACAATGGGACAATGTACTGTACAAGCTGTATGTGGTGGCACAAGGGGAAATGATATTAAAATCGTGATTTCTAAAAATGTGGACGACGAAACAGCATTTGATGTTAAAACATATTTAGATTTGATATTGCAAGATACACAGACAGTGAAAACAGTAGAAGAATTAAAACAAAATACATATGTTACATTTACCGGAAACGGAACGCTGGAAGTTAATGCAGGAACAAATTTGACTGGCGGTACAAATAAACAAGTGACTGGTAATGATTATGCTGACTTTTTAGAGGAAGCAGAAAAAGAAAATTTTAGTGTTTTAGCTTATGACGGTGAAGATGATGTCACAAAAGGATTGTTTACAGCATTTACAAAAAGAATGAGAAATGAAGAAGGTGTAAAATTTGTAACAGTGCTTTTTGATTATGCAGAAGCAGATTTTGAAGGCGTGATTTCTGTGACAAATGAAACAGAAGAACAAAAAACAGGGCTTGTTTATTGGACAGCAGGCGCACAAGCAGGTGCAGAAGTAAACCAAAGCATTACAAATAGAATATATAATGGTGAATATCATGTAAAAGCAAAATATAAAAAATCTAAATTTGTGGAAGGACTGCAAAAAGGTGAGTTTTTATATTATGAAGATGGTGATGATATTAGAGTATTGAGAGATATTAATACATTTACATCTTTTGAAAGCAATAAAAATAGCGATTTTTCAAGTAATAGAGTGATTAGAGTGCTTGATAGCATTGCAAATGATGTTGCAAGAATATTTAGTGAATATTATTTGGGAAAACAAAGCAACAATGATACAGGACGCAATTTGTTAAAAGCTGAATTGATACAATATCATGAACAACTGGAAAATATTGAGGCAATAGAGGGATTTGTCCCAGAAGATATTACCATTATACAAGGAACAGAAAAACAAGATGTTGTGGTATATGAAAAAGTACGCCCAACAGATGCTATGGAAAAATTGTATATGAAAGTGGAAGTTATATAATAAGGGGGTTTGAATATGGCATATTTGAGAGCAAAAGATACCATTAATGGTGCATTAGGTACTTGCTTTGCTTTAATTGATGGCAATCGATATGAAATTATGCAAGCAAAAAATGTAGAAGCAAAAGTGGAAAAAACAAAGTCAGAAATTCCTATATTGGGGCTGACATCAAAACAACATAAAGCTGGAGGTTGGAAGGGTACTGGAACAATGGAAGTATATTATGTTTCTAGTTTGTTTAGACAGGTTATGTTGGAATATATGAAAAACGGAAAGGATACTTATTTTGAATTACTTGTGACAAATGAAGACCCCACAAGTGAAACAGGAAAACAAACAGTACTTTTAAAAGGGGTTAATATTGATAGTATGCTGATTACAAAATTAGATGTAGAAAAAGAAGCATTAGATGAAACATTGAAATTTACATTTAATGATGCAGATTTGCTGGAGGCTTTTGAAGAATTGAATCAGGCACAATAAGTAAAAAGTTTTATTTGTTTTTTAAAATTGAAATTTAACGATATTTTTTGATGTGTGATGTCCTCCATATGATATGGGGGACATCTATTTATAGAGGATAATGAGTGAAAATATAGAAAGGAAAAATAATATTGAATGCATTTTATAAACAAAATAGAAAAGAAATACAAAATGTAAAAGTAGTGATTTCAGAAAGACTTCAAGATGAATATGGTAAAGCAGTTATATGGGAAATTAGACCCATTATACAAAAAGAAAATGAAATGATATTAAAAAAATGTAGAGCAATGCAAAAAGAGCAATATGATTATGAGCTTATGGTATTGGCGGAAAGTGTCGTATTTCCAGATTTGAATAATATAAAACTACAAAATAGTTATCATGTGGCTGGTAAAGAAGCATTACTTTTGGAAATGCTTACAGCAGGAGAATATGAAAAACTAAAAAGAACAGTAGAACAGTTATTATAAAAGGAGGAAAATATGTATCGATTTTATTTAAAACAAAATGGACAGCAAATATTATTGCCTGTAGCACCTTCTGAAATGATAACAAAAGTAGAAGGAGAAAGCGAAAAAATAGAACTGGTTCATATAGGAGAAAGTAGTATATTAAAAGATATTGGTTTAAGAAGAATTTCTTTTACAGTTCTTTTACCTGCTGTGCAGTATAGTTTTGTACAAACAGAAGGTGTTTTTCAGCAACCTATATTTTTTTTAAATCAATTTCGACAGTATAAAATGAGTAAAAAACCCGTCAGTTTGATTGTATTTAGAAAATTGGCAGATGGTACAGAATTATTTAGCGGTAATATGGACGTTTCATTTGAAAAATATACTGTGCTTGAAAGAGGAGGAGAACAAGGAGATTTTTGGGTGGAAATCAATGTAAAAGAATATCGTAAAATCAGTTCTGTTACATATAAAATGGAACAAATAGAAGGACAAACTGTACTTGAAAAAACTGGAGCAAAAAGAGAAGGAAAAGAAATTCCAAATACTTATGTTGTTAAAAAAGGAGATTCTCTTTGGAAAATTGCCCAAACAATGTTAAATGATGGTAGCAGGTATCAAGAAATTGCAGAAAAAAATAATATTGTAAATCCTAACAAAATACAGGTGGGGCAAATATTGCGTTTGGAGTGATAATATGGAAATCAAAATGTTGATTAAAAATAATAATAAAATATATGATGCAACGAATTTGTTGCAGGGAGAAATCGTAATTGAAAAAAGTATATCAGGAAGTTGTGGAAAATTGGTATGCTCTATTGTAAGAGATGGTATTGTACAGTTTGTAGAAGGAAATCAAATACAATTTTTTGCAGATGATAAATTGTTTTTTTCAGGCTGGGTAATGAAAAAAACTAGAACCTCAAAACAAATTATTACGGTAACAGCATATGACCAATTTTTTTATTTGATTAAAAATAAAGATACTTATGTATATTACAATAAAAAAGCATCTGAACTCATACAAATGATTGCAAATGATTATGGCTTAGAAACAGGTTCAATTTGTGATACAGTTTGGCAGATTCCTCAAAGAATTGAAGAAGGACAAACACTTTGGGATATGATTGATACTGCTCTGCATTTAACACAAAATGAAACGGGAAAAGAATATTTTTTTTATGATGATTCTGGAAAACTCACATTAAAACAAAAAAGCGATATGATGAAAAATGTAGTGTTGCAGTGCGATGGTAGCATACAAGATTATATTTATACTACAGATATTTCTGAAGATAGTTATAATGGTATACAGTTATTTCAAGCGGGAAGATTGGAAACAGAAAAGTTATCTTATAGAGATGAAAAACAAGAACAAATAGAGAAATGGGGAAGATTGCTTTATTATCAAAGAGTTGACCACAGATTGACACAATATGATTTGAAAGCAATAGGAGATACCTTTTTGTCACAAAAATGTCGTGTCAAAAAGAATTTGATAATCAAACAAATTTCAGGAAAGTTGTTATTGATACCCGGTAATTCTATATTTATTGAATTGCCAGAACTTGCTGAAATTAGTTTAAAAGGTATGTATGTGATTGAAAAATGTGTGTATCACTTTTTTAATGGAGGGTATCAGTCGGACTTTTATATTAGAATGGAGGACTTAATTTGAAAGAGGAACAATATATGCCCAAACAAATAGAAATTGTAATATCAAATAGATTTGTTGGAGAAAATGGACAACCATTGACATGGAAAATAAAAGCACTCAAAGAAAAAGAACATAGAAAAATTAAAAAAAGAGAGGGGGAAGAAATGGAACAATATTGGGGCAGATTTTGTGCAAATTGTGTTGTTGTACCGAATTTGAATGATGAGGAGCTTTTGAAAAGTTATGCTTGTCATAGCGCAGATGAAGTTTTGAAAGAAATGCTCACTATGGGAGAATATATGATACTCTTGAAAACGGTAAGAGAACAAAATTGCTTTGAAGATAGAAAAGAAAATATGAAAAATGATATAAAAAAGCCATAAAGGAGGGCATAGAACAAGCAGATTATGCTTACTATGTTCTCCAACATTTTCATATATTGCCAAGTCAATTTTTTAATTTGGATTTGGAAGAAAGATTGTTTGTAGAATGTGTTGTGGATTTGGAATTGGAAGAAAAGAGGTGATATATATTGTTTTTATATTATAAAAAAATGCTTTTGGAAAGGGAAAAACAATATGATTTTTTTTGGAATTGGTATCAACAACAGCAAAAACAAAATAAAA
>ERZ808044.726-NODE-726-length-28311-cov-14.025182_pt1 | contig 28311 bp, 18 predicted proteins | sample MGYA00380195_ERZ808044 | MGnify/ENA primary metagenome ERZ808044 (study PRJEB31490, sample SAMN06133423) | mouse gut metagenome | isolation source: Z7_2 | host: mice | place: China: Chengdu | collected 2015-05 ...
GCGTGATGAGCTTTATTTACAAAAACTTGGGGTGACTATCAGCTGATGTTTTGAGTATATATTTTACGACTTTTAGGGTATTATGGATAATTCACCATTTAATACACTTTGTCTTACTTCTTCATCTTTGACATTGCCCTCTAAAACAGGCATCTGTACTTCCACCCAGCCATCGTCTTCATTTTCATTTACTTCCTCAGGATTTTCGGCTTGTTCTTCCGTTTCTGCTGGGGTTGGTTCCGGTGTCGTTTCAGCCGTTGGTTCGGGTGCCTTCTCTGTTGTTGGTTCGGCCGTTGGTTCAGGTGTCGGTTCGGCTGTTGGTTCGGGCTCCTTCTCTGCTGTTGGTTCAGGCGTTGTTTCCGTTTCGGCTGTCAATTGCTCTGAAGCAGTTTCTTTCGTCTCATTTGATGCCCCACAGCCTGCCATGCTGCTAACCGATAAGGTAACACACAGCATAGCCAAAATCATTTTTCTTTTCATAGTAATTATATCCTTTCTATGTTTGATGTTACGAACAGAGGTTAAAACTATAAATAAGTTTCTTAATCCTACCATGTTCCTCCCACGAAACGTATGTAAAAGCCTTATTTATCATATCATATCTTTCCTTAAATTCTTATTTGCCCGACAGACAACCTGTTTATATGGATGAATAACCTGTTTTTCAAATAATTCACATTTTCCTTACATCTTTCAGGATGGACGGCTTGGATGTGGTGGAATAAGCCTCACATCTTTTTAACAGAAAAACCGACGGTTTGTTTCTAAACCGCCGGTTCCTTCTAAATGCCAGATACCAAAAAACATTATAATAATGAATGATGATTCGCTTTTGGCAAGCTCCCACCTTCTTATGCAATTAACAATTCATAATTTTATTTAGATCCACAAGCAAAATACCGCTGCCTGACTCTGCCTCATTTATCACAGCCTCAGTAAATCCCGATTTTGAAAAAAGAACATAATACGTATTGTTTCTGCTCCTGCTGAATAGATCAGCTTTTGCTTTTAGCTCACGAAGTACGGGAAGGTCAAGTTTCTCGTTGCGCCATTTGCATTCGCCGAAAATATAATCCTTCCCGTCATTTGCAACCAGATCAATTTCCTCCTGACCATGAGTGTCGGGGTTTGTCCCCCACCATCTTCCTATCCTGGTAAACAGAATTGGCAATTCTCCCTCAGCGTTCTTTACGATCAGATAATCCATGCAGACTTTTTCAAAAACAAGTCCCATATAGCTATTATAATCAGGTTCAATCCGCTTAAGCCACACCGCCTGCTGTGCGCCTGTTTCTATAAGCGTTCTGTTAGCAAAAACATAGCGATACCAAAAGCGAAACATAAAATCAGAAATACCGTAAATCGTTTTTCGCGAGGTTTCTTTTTCGCCGAAGGGAATTTCCTTGTACAGGATTCCAAGTTCACACAGCGTCTTAATATATTTCAGACATTTTGCGCAGTCCTCGCCAATTTGGGTAGAAATCTCATTTGCTTTTGTATATCCGCCTGCAATAGCTTCAATGATTGCGCTGTAAACTCCCGGCTCCTGTACCTCCTGCCGAAGAAGGAGCAATGCCTCCTCGTAGAGATACGAGGTCACCTTGAGATATGCTCTCTTTATATTTTTCTCAAAGCTTTCACTTGCATTTACCTGCTGTAAATAAAGCGGAGTTCCGCCGAATGCTCCATACAATTCCAGCTTTTGGGTGTCGGAAAATCCGTCAAGGAATTTTGTACTTGTCTGATAATTAAACGGCTTCATATGAAGCTGTGCGGTTCTTCTTCCAAAAAGCGGGCTTTTTGAGCCGAGGACTTCCTTTTCCATAAATCCCATATAGCTTCCGCAGAGTATCATAAAAAGATTTCCCTTTGTAAGCTTATGGTCAATCAGGTGTTGAAGCTCTGAAAGCAGAGCTTTGTTTTTCTTTACAAGATAGGGAAACTCATCGATTACAAGTACTAATTTTTTACCTTTCTGGCGTTCATCAATGTATGACAGTGCGTTACCCCATGATGAAAACGGCTCTAAATTATTTTCACTGTAAAAGGTGAAAACAAGCGATGAGAATTTTTCAAGATTAAGCTTGTTGTTGCTCTGCTCAGCAGAATAAAAAATCGTATCCTTGTCCTTGCAGAACTCATTGAGCAGCGTCGTCTTGCCGACACGTCTACGGCCGTACAGAATAAAAAGCTGGAATTTATCCTGAGCATAAAGCCCATTTAAATCTGTGAGCTCCTTTTCTCTGCCGATAAAAGCTTTACACATACTATCATCTCCCGGAAGTGAAATTGAAGTAATTTACTTTAAAGTAAATTATATTCCACCTGGCCAATTTTTGTCAAGGACTGCCCGTTATTTCCGTATTCAATTATCGTATCTGTATCTTCAATTCCAGCCTTCCTAATGTCAACAGATTTCCTGAACAGATTTCCGCCTCTTCCTCTAAGCGGATTCCATTTAAAAGACTGCCATTTGAGGACTGCAGGTCCTGCGCATAAAACTTTCCATCCCTCTCAAAAATCCGACAATGTCTAGCGGACACGGATTTTTCATAGTCAATTACAATATCCGCCTCCCCGGCCTTTCTGCCGATCACAACCCCTTCCCCGATGGGCGCCTTAAAAGTCCTTCCCGGGTTTTTAATATCTGTCAGATGCAGCGTATACTGCCTTGCCGCCCCTGTCCACATCCTCCTTGTCCCTTGCGCATCTTCCTTGGGCAAACGAAGCGTCTTTTCATCCTCAGGTGCCTGATTTTTTTCTGACAACTCCTTAAGTATTTCCCATTGATTCTCCCTTTGATCTGTTTTCTTTCGATGCCACATACATACCGGCTCCCCTCTCAAGTGTAAGCATACCTTTATCAGGTCAGATTTTCTCTCCCATAAGTCTTCTTTATCACCTTCTGCATATCTTCTGCAATCCCGCAAAGACGATCAGAAGATGCACTGATCCTGTCCTGAAGCTTTGCCCCCATGCTCAAGTAAGCAAGCGCATTTTCTCCCTTCCAGCCTTTAGACAAGCTCTGCAGAATGCCGCTTAACTGCCTGTCAGAAACATCCTTAAGGGCCGCTGCAATCTCCTCCATCCTGCCAGCCTGAGCCAGTGCATAATAATAATCTATTTCCCTGTCCTTTTCTGCCGCCATTTATTTTTCTCCCTTCTGCGCCCGGGCACATAAACTCATAACGCATAAACTCATAACGTATTCCTATGCTCTTATCAAAGTACATCCCCCGGCAGTGCTTCTTCTTTCAGCTCCTTCCTTTCATCCCAGGACACCCCGGCGGCCTGCAGAATTTCTCCCGGATAGCTCTCCAGCCTTTTTAAAATTTCTTTCATTTCCTCAGTCTCTTCCGCATACAGGGTACGGTAGTATCCACCTGCCTCCCCCATCCAGTAATAAGCTGACCCGGAAACCATTCCGGCAAACGCTTCAAAAGTCTTTGTAACCCCTTCGATGCCTGCCCGTACTTTTTCTGCCTTTTCCTTTAACTCCAGAGGAGATACTTTTACATCCATATTACCCATCCTCCTGTTTTAAGCCTGCTCTGATATCAGTCCACTTTGAATCGTATGGACAATAGAAGAAACCGCATTTTCACAGGACTGGTATTCTTTTTCCGCATATTCCATACATTCCACCAGCTTTTTTGCCGCATTTTCAAATTCCTGCATTTTCTGCTTATCCTGCCAAAGCTGTTTCAAAAAATCCTCATGGGCAGATCCGTCCCACATGCCGGTGAATTCCTCTATCTCCAAAAACATGCTTCCAATCTCTGCTTTTATTTTATCCAGTGTATCCTGCAAATCTCTTGCACTATGATGCATCATATCCATATCCACTGCAATTTTACGCTTATCCATTCTATTCCCATGCCTCTCTTACAGCCTGCAAACCTTATGCCGCAGGCACAAAGCCAACCATGAACTGTATCATTTAATCAAATCGCTTACTCTTGGAATCTGAAAAATTCCCATATCCCTTGGTTTAAAAAAATAAATATTCTGCTCAAACTCATTCAGTATCCTGTCCTCACAACCCGTATAATTTAAAAGTATCTTATCCAGCGCCTGTAACATCTGCCGAAGGACGTCCTCTTCCTCCCGTACTCGCAAAAGCTCTTTTCCAAGACGGACCGCGATCTCCTCCATATCTGGTATCAATGCCACTGACTGCATGACTTTTTCCAGTTCTTCCGCCAGGGAATAAAGCGTCCTCACCTGACCTTCTATTCGGTTGCACTCATATTGAAGCTGCCCTATCGCTACCTGAAACATGATGTTCTCCTTTTCTACACAAGAAGCAGACTGCTTCCCGTCTGTATCCGGCAGTCACTTAGGGTTTTTTCCCCATCTAGTATCCTGCCGTCCCTTCTGTCACAAAGTATCAGCTCTTTTCTATCCCCCACAATTTCCGAATGCTCTTTTTCTGCAATCATTTCACTGATCTCTTCTATGATCTCCCAAACCTTCACATTTGGATTCAGCCCAAAATCATACTCCCTGTCCATTGCCGGCACATACACTGTCGCCATGATCATTCCCGGCTTCCCTCCTCCATCCATTCTTTCAATAATTCCAGAAAAAGCTGCCTGGAATAATGGAAAAGCTGTACTGCTTCTTCTTCCTGGAGTAAGATAACATCATCTATTTCACGTTCTGCTAAAAACATCCTCTTTTGCAGCGCATCATGCAAAATATCCCGTTTTTCCAAGATGATACGCACGTTATGTGCCCTCATCTCTTTCTTCACTTCCATACTGCTGCCATCCCACACATCCCAGGCAAGTTGCATCAGCGCCCTGTCCTTAGGGGAAAGATTTTCTATAGGAAAAGCGTCGTAAAGAATATCGTCCGCCACATTCCTGAAAAATAAGATTCCATCTTCGCAGAGCATCTCCCTGATCTTTTCCGGTCTGTCATAGGTGCACTTAAAATATTTTCCCTTAAGCCCTCCGGGCTCAATCAGCACGAACTTTTGACCAGCGTAAATGCACTTTTCCGGGAAACCATCATCTACGTCACAAATCGTAATTACGCTCTCAGATTTCTTTAGATGATAAAACAATTCCCGGATTTCAGGAGTTACCAGGTACCCCTCCTTAGAAGCATTCAAAAATCCCTTTTTGGTCATTCTGAAAAACTGCTGGTACAGTTCTTTATCATCCGTCTTTAGAGGCTCCTGTGGCTTAAAGCCATACAGGCTCCGAATTTCCAGGCTGCTGGCAAGAATCAAAAACTCCTGTTCCGTAAAACAATATCTTCTTTCCATCTCGAGTCCGGTACCATGTTCTTGTACATTGCTCATTTTCCTAACTCCTTTAATGCCGCCTTGTAGCTCCGCGACAGGGGGACATCCCTGTCCTGTGTAAGATAAATGATGTTTTGGGAAAGCACCACCTTTTCAATCTTTCTGATATTGACAATAAAACTTCTGTGGCACCTCATAAAGTGGGGTGGCAGTTCTTCTTCCAGCTTATCAAGCGTTCCATAAAATCCATATTCTTCCGTATCTGTCTGCAAATAGAGCTTTTTTCCCCTTGCCTCGAAATAGTAAATTTTGTCAAAGGGAACATGAATCTTTCCCTCCCTGGATTCGATCACAAAGCTTCCCTGGCCGGTCTCAAACCGTTCCAGATACGCCTCCAGAAATTCTCTCATTACCCTGTCGATATCTTTGTCATCACAAGGGGCTCCTGCCTGGGGACGCAGCAGCAGGGAAGAAGCCATAATCCCGGGCCTTACATAACTCATGGGGGAAATGCTGGTATCAGCAATCAGCAGCAGAAACATCTCCCTGTATTTTTTCCTGAGTTCCTCCACACAGGCAAGATCCCCATCCCCTGTAATATCCATGCATGCTGTATTCAGTACTGGTACATTTTCTTCCTTTTGCGCTGCTTCCTTCAGCGTTTTGGCAAGCAGAATGCTCCAATACTCGTCACTTAAATAAGCTGCTTGAGCATCCGCCGCACCCCTCAGCCTGTGAAGTTCTTTTTCTATCCTGTCGTATATGAGCATTGATATCATTTCATTTCCCCACTCTCACTCCTTATAAAAGGGAACCGCCACCTTCCTTACCGTTTCTTCTTCTGAATAAGGCAGCATTCCAATTCCCGGCTTTTCTGTCCTTGCCTGTTCCATATAGGGCACATGGTCAAAATCCAGCAGCCTCTGCTCCAAAACTCTGCCGCCAAAATGAATGCCCTGCCTGTATTTGACAAATAAATCGTATGCCCTTCGTCCCAAAACCCTGTTCCTCTCATCCGTCTGAAGTATCCCAAACCAGAAGATATTATGAGACTTTCCCTTTTCTAAAAAATTTTCAATGACAGCTCCCATTTCTCCCACGCCATCTGCCGGCGAATAAATGTGCTTAACAAATTCAAGCCAGTTTGAAACAAAAAGAAAAATTTTCGGTGCTGTCCGCTTTTCGTCCTTTCGCTGCCTGAACTCTGGAATCAGCTCTTCTTTCAGATAACAGTAGAGCTCCCTATCCTCTGAAAGATAAGTTCCCCCAAGGCTTTGGCTCACTGCTTTCAACTCTCCCGAAAAATCAATAGTCACGACTCTGCCTTTTTTTAATGCGACAGAAGCCATCAATACCTTTATCATATTCGTTTTTCCCGATCCTGATTTACCGCTGATCAGATAACAGTAAATCCGGGATAAATCTATGCTGTATACCCCTGCCTTTTGGGTGTCAAGTCCAATGGGAAGGCTGTTCTCATCCTGCAGGATTCTCTGTACCTGCCTCCGGCGGGCAAAATCTTCCCACATAAAATTCTTTGGAATTTCCGGAATGCCCCTTGCTCTAAGCCCCTCATAGGCGTTACTCATTTCCTCCGCCAGCTTTTCTATTTTTTCCAGCCGCTTAAAATCATTTTCCGCCTTAAGCGACAGTGCCGTCTGGAATTCCAGCAGTGTTTCTCCCACCCTGACAATTCCGCGACCTTTCACATTTTCTTCTGGCACCACTTCCACATGCAGGGTTCGCATTACCTCCGCATACTGGAATTTTCCGCTCATCTGAAGGGAAAGAACCTCCTTGAAATGATCGCCGATACTGGATGGAATTTCCGCAGAGCCAAACCCCGCCGCAGAAAGCACCAGAAAAATACCGTATCCCATGCCTTCCTTGGACAGTCGAATCAGGAAATCATCATATTTTCCCTCCGTCTTGCTCCGAAATCCGGCAAAATTATCGATTACAAGCACGATTGCCGGCAAAGTCCCTCTGGCTTTGACATATTCGCCATAACTTCCTCCGGAAAACAGTTTTTTCCTCTCTTCAATCACGTCCAACAGGAGAAAAACAAACTTTTCAAGCTTGTCTGCTTCCTGTTCAAAAACTACTCCTCCCACCTGAGGCGCTTTCAAGAATGCTGCCAACATCCGGCTGCCATAGTCAATTGCATAAATATTGACCTCCTTTGGCGTATACCTACAGATCAGAGAATACACAAAGGTCTGTAAAAATGTACTCTTCCCACTGCCGTAGGTACCGCAGAGAACCAAATGCCCCCTAGCGGCAAGGTCAATCACAAGAGGCATCTGCTTTTGATTTGCCGGATCATCACAGAGCCCTACAAAACCGCAAACCTCCCCGCCCGGACTCTCATAGGGCCATCTGCCATCTGCATATGACTGCTGCCCAAAGCCTTCCAGCTCATCTAAGTACAGCTCCGTGGGCAACACAGGAAGCCAAAGTGGTAAGCGGTAATGAAGCCCAGCCTCTTTTGCCATCTGACTCAAATACTCCACGACTATCTTAAGCTGGGTCTTTTCCTTAATTCCTGATTGATTCTGCCCGGCCTTTTTTTGTTTCACCCCGGCATATCTTCCAATCAATTCTTCCCTTCCCGTGTTGGAAAACATCTTTGCGATGCAGGCTCCTTTCAGCTCCCTGTCCTCATCATAAGCCGCTCCGCTGTACCCTGCCTGAAAAGGCTCATACAGTTCATCGTTCCCAACTTGCAAAAAGCAGCGGCCGGTTCGGGTGATATAAGCAGCATCCGGCTTATGGAGGATTTCCCTGCTGTCCTGTCCGTCCTGCACACGCAGACAAACCTTGAACCGGGAATTGCTCCTGATATTATCGTCAACGATTCCACCCGGCTTCTGGGTTGCCAGGATCAGGTGCACGCCAAGGCTTCGCCCTACCTGCGCCACGCTGATCAGTTCCCGGATAAATTCCGGTTCCTCACGTTTCAGCTCTGCAAATTCATCAATAATGATAAACAAATGAGGCAAGGGGCGGGCCGCTTCTTTGTTTTTGTACAATCTGGTATACAGATTAATATGGTTTACCCCATATTTGCTAAGAATACGCTGCCTGCGCCGATTTTCACTTTTAATGGAAATCATAGCCCGGTGCACCTGACTGCCGGAAAGATTAGAGATCTGTCCCACCAGATGCGGCAGTCCCTTAAACAGATCCGCCATACCGCCGCCTTTAAAATCAATCAGGAAAAAGCTTATATCCTCCGGACTGAAATTTATCGCCAGAGATAAAATAAGGGTCTGCAAAAATTCTGATTTGCCTGAACCCGTGGTCCCCGCTACCAGCCCGTGGGGTCCATGGTATTTTTCATGCACATCCAGATAACAATCCCTGCCGCCTGCCTTTTTCCCTATTAGCACTTTCATACTTTCATAGGTTCTATTCTTTCGCCATCTCTCCAGAATGCCAAGCTCTTCCACCCTGCCTGTCCCATACATTTCAAAAAAGTCCAGCGTATCCGGCAGTCTCTGCCCTATTTCCGGCTCATTTACTTTGACGCCAGAGAGCCTTCTCCCAAGCCCCTCTAAGGAGCTTTGCGCCACTGAGTCAAACAAAACCTCCTGCCTTTGGGAATCATCGCCATTCATGCAGTAGATTCCTGAAAAATCAGAATCCTTTTGAATCAAATATTCACAGGCATTGGGGAGTTTTTCATAACTTTCCGCAAACAAAAGTGTAGTAACGCCATATTCCTCCTTGGGCTCTAACAGATATTGAGAGATCAGTTCTCCTTCTAAAAGCTCCGGATCCGCGATAAAAAGCACATAGTACGGCTTAGGAAGCCGCCGGCCTCCTTTTAATGGATTTTCCTTTCTAAGCCGAAACACCTCTGCAAGGGCATAAAAGACCTCTCCTGCCTCCGTTTTGTCCTTTGCCACATACCTTGTCTTTTTGTCCTCTGACCACACATGAGGAAGCCACTTTGCAAACCGCCATACCTGACTGTCATCATAATTTTTTTCATCATAGATAAACGCCATTTTTACATCTGTATAACAATTATTGGCTGCAATCTGTGCTGCTGCCACATACATGACCTCTATGGCTCCCTGCTTCCGCTCCCCGCCAATCATGCCGATCAGCCTGCATTTTTGCAAATCTGTCCCCACCGGAACCTGCCGCATCATCTGCCATTTTTCTTTTATCAGCTTTCTTTTTTGAGCAAATATATCATCCTGCAGAGTATCCGGTATGACCACCTTGACCGGAGATGGAATATCCCCAACCCCCAGACGCACAAACAATACATCCTCATGGCTATCGTTTCTGTTCCACAAGGAGACAGAATCCTCCGTGTACCGGCAGCACTCCTCTGAGGAAGGATACATCTCCTTAAGGGCCGCAAGATTTTTTTCATATTTAGCCTTTACTCTCTCCGCACACTGAGCCAGATAATTTCCATAAATCTCCAGCCTGTGGTTTTCCTCTTCCTTTCTCCTTTTCCGGCTGCCCAAAATATTTATAAAAGGCCATATTAACCCAGGTGCCGATGCATCTGCTGCCATGCTCAGCCCCACAATTTCCACTACATCCTTTTCCAGCTTATAAGTCTTTCTGGGGGAACGCCTGAAATATCTGGGCTTACTATTTTCCCCTCTTTTATTCTTTTCCTCTCCGGTATCTTCCTCTTTGCCAGATGCTTCTTTGTTCCCCGCTCTACTGCCGCCCTGGTATAAGGGAAGAATTCCTGCCTTTATTTCCACTCCTGCAAGAGCGTCATTTATCGCCAGCACATCACCTAAAAACACCATACGCAGCCCGAAAACATCAATACAGTCCCCAAAAGACAACTGCCATGCTCCTGCCAGACGAATGGAATTAATAAAAATTCCATTCGTACTGGTATCCTCCACAATGTACTGATCACCGCTTTTGCGGATAAACCCATGTTCCTCTGAAATCAGGTTATGAATATCGTACCTGATATCACAGGCCAGGCTTCTGCCAATAGATAGGGTATCCATGCCCTTAATGACATACTTTTTATATACCAGAAAGGCATCCTTTATCACTTTTACAATGATATTTAAAATCTGCCCCCCACATAGAGTAATCGTCAGAAGATCGCCATCCTGAAGAGGCTGCCCCATATATCTTTCCCTGGATACTCTGTATGCAATTGGGATATCCCTGTTTTTAATATACCACTGACCATCCAGCACCCCCAGCCAAAGCGTGATCTCTTGCTCTAGCGCAAACATCGACTTGCTGACCACAACAGCGCTGTCGGCATTGTCAATGGCAGGCAGCAAAAACTCTTTAAATGCAATGACGCTGTAAACGGATAATATGTAACTCATACGCCTATCGTCCCACCCACAACAGCCAAAATATAAGCCTTATTTATTATAATCATAACATAAACTTGCATATATTTATACTTTTATTGACAGTCAACCTGTTTGTCTGGATGAATGACCTGTTTCGAAACATAATTATAGTGAACGACAAAATAATTTGCCGTTCACTATAGTATACTACCTATATTTTCACTTTCACTTATCCCTTTCCCGCTCTGAGAAGAAGCCCAGCCCGTCCAGCGCCGCTACCAGTTTTCCTACATATTCCCTGGAGGTCGTAGGCCAGTGATAGCCCATGCGGTAAAGTACTTTCATCGTATAATCGTTTTCTTTTGCAATCCCTACCGTCTTTTTTCCATGTCCCATATTCTGGTAGGCAATCATGCTGGACAATACCTTCGCCTTCTCCGGGTTCTGTTTGGCTTCCTCCAGCGCCCGCTCATAATCCTCATCCTCCGAGAGCGCAATGTCCATCCCGTGTTCTTTCATGGCATAGATGATATCTCCCATATAAATACTGTGGTTATTATAGGGGTGGAATACGCAGCAAGCCTCCGGCGTACGGGCCAGGGTCAGAATGGCTTTTGCCGTGCTGTCAATGGGCGCCATCTCTGCCGTAGCGTCCATCATGGAATACGGGAAATGCCCGATCAATTCATAGGACTTGAGCCTGCCCACAAAACTGTTTGTGGAGAAGTTCATCTGGAACTCTCCGTCCGTATCCCGGGCGGAAAGATTGCCCACTCTCATGATTTTCGCGCCAAGTCCTCGGGAGACGGCCTCAAGGACAGCCCTTTCCGCCAGGAATTTGCTGTGTCCGTATTTTGTGTCCAGCGCCTGCCCAAAATAGAGCATCTGTTCATTCATAACCGTATCCGCAGGGGGTACATTCCCCACGCTGAATCCGGATACGCTGGTAGTGGAAATATGGACAAGGCGGCTCCCCGTCCTTTCGCAGAAATCTATGATATGCAGCACACCTCCCACATTGACGTCTTCAATATCCGTGCCAGCGGAAAAATGTTTGACATTCGCCGCACAGTTGATTACCGTATGGATGTCCAAAGACATCTCTTCCATACTCTCAAACACTGCGGCATCCGTCACATCTCCTTCCAGCGCAAACAGACGCGTCTGAAACAGCTCTTCACAGGTATTTTCAAAATAATAGAAAAGCAAGGATTTCAAACGTTCCTCTACGCTGCTGTAGCGTCCTCTGCGCAGGAGACAGTATACTTTTCCGCTCTCCGATTCCAGAAATTCACGCAGGATATGGATACCCAAAAATCCCGTCGCCCCTGTGAGGAGTATATTTCCAAGGGGCTGCAGTTCTCCTTCCAGGAACGCCTCAAACGTATTGTGTTCCAACACCCCCTCTATGGTTTCGTAATCATATCGGGACAAATCCTCCAGCCCCGATGAGGCCGGTACGTTTTCTTCCCGGAACATTTCAGCCAGGGCCCGGGGCGTGGCATGGGTAAATACATCGCCGAAGGTGATCTCAAATCCTTCCTTTGTCGCCGCAATGATCACGCTGGTGACGGCCAGGGAGGTTCCTCCGATTTCAAAGAAATTATCCTCCCGCCCCACCCGGTCCAGATGCAGGGCCTGCGCAAAGATACGGCAGAAGATCCTCTCTGTCTCTGTCTGCGGCGCCATATATTCCCCGGCGCCGGCAAGCTGGGCCTCCGGCAGGGCCCTTTGGTCGATTTTTCCGTTTGGCGTCATGGGAAAACGCTCCATCTGCCTGTAGGCATCCGGTATCATGTATCTGGTCAGAGAGTTTTTTAGCTGCTCTCTGAGCGTTTCCGGAGAAACCGCTTCTTCCGCCGTATAGTAGGCGCAGAGATGTTCCGTCCCCTCTATGACGCGAATCAGGACCACGGCCTGACGGATTCCCGGACATTTAAGGAGCGCCTGCTCCACTTCCTCCAGTTCGATGCGCAGTCCCCGGAGTTTTACCTGATTGTCTGTTCTCCCCAGAATTACCACTTCGCCCTCTGGCGTCCATTTTGCATAATCTCCTGTTTTATATACACGCATTCCCTGAAACTGCGTGAATCTTTCCGCTGTCATTTCTGGAAGTCCGTGATAGCCTGCGGCGACACCGGGGCCTCCCACATACAATTCCCCCATTACCCCTGGCGGCAAAAGATTTCCGTCTCTGTCCGCAATGTATTCCACATAATTTAAAAGAGGTCTGCCCACCGTAATCCTGTCCCTGTCTGTCAATTCACAGGCATTGGAGGACACGGTAATCTCCGTGGGGCCATAAGTGTTAAAAATCCTGGCGGACGTCACCCGTTTCAGTTTCTCAAGAAGCTGCATACTGTACGCTTCGCCCCCTGACATCACCACCTTGCAACCGGCCAGGGCCTGGCAGAATGCTTCCGATTCCATATATTGCAGCATCCGCGAAGGCGTTGCGTTGAAAATGTCTCCATGGGTTTCTTTGATCAATTCCGCCAGACGAACGGGATGATTCGCCTGTTCCTCATCGGCAAGCACCAGCGTCAGTCCGTTGCACAGAGCCACCGCCGTCTCTTTCAGCGACATATCGAAAGAAACGGTGGTCACAGACACCATCACATGGCCGTCTGTCACGCACGCATGCACATGAGAGTTGGCCTCATGGCTGCACACATAGTTTACGATTCCTCTGTGGCTGATCATCACCCCTTTCGGTTTTCCGGTAGAGCCGGAGGTATAAATCAGATACGCCAGAGCCTCTTGTCCAATGGCAATCCCTGGATTCTTATCATCCTGACAGGCCAAAAGCATTTCTATATCGATCGCATTTTCATAGAATCCGGCACGCTCCTGTGTGGTAATGATGAAAAAAGCGCCGCTGTCCTTTGTAATCTGCAAAATCCGCTCCGGCGGATATTCCGGGTCACAGGGGATATAAGCGCCCCCTGCCTTCATTACGCCGTACATGGCCATAATCTGCATGCCCAGACGGGGAAGCAGCACCACCGCCGTATCTCCCGGGAGGAAGCCCCGGCGAATCAGCCCATTGGCCACCCGGTTCATTTCCCGGTCCAGACTTTCGTAACTCCACTTCCCGTCCGCTGCGATCAGAGCCGTTTTCGTTTTACAGACAGCGGCCTGCCGCTCAAATACGCCGTGAAAGCTCAAGGCCTCCACATCGGTTTGTGCAGATACAGAAAATTCATCCAATATCCGTCTCTGCTCTTTCGTCACAAGAGAGATTTCTTTTAGCAGCCCGGACGGATCGGCAATCATACGCCTGACACATACGGCAACAGACTGCGAAAGCTGTTCCATCAGTTCGCGGCTATAAAGGGCATCGTTGTACTGAAGGCACACCGACGGCACGCCGTCCCGCTCCTCGATATGCACAGACAACTTAAACTTTGGCTTATCAGATTCCATATTTTCTATCTGGATAGCTTCGTCTCCCACCCGATGTTCTTCTACCACACCGAGCTGGCAGGCATACATAATCTCCGGCGCAAATCCATAGTCTGCCGCTATTTTCGTAAGGGGATAGTCTTCATGGGAGACCACATCCAGCAGCATCTGTCTTACTTCCCGGACAAACGAAAGCGCCGTCTTATCTCCCCCAATATTTCCCATAAGAGGCAGTGTCTTTACAAACATCCCCATACTGCCATGCAGCTTTAGGTCTGCTCTGCCATTGCTGATGGTGCTGATAAATAACCGGGAATCGCCGGTATAGCGGGCCAGTGTGTATAAGGTTCCTGCCAGGAACAGATGGGCCGGCGTTACCCCATAGCTCTGACAGAAGGTTTCGATTTCTTCTCCAGGACAGGGCGCAATACATTCCGCTTTCTTTCCGTCTTCTTCTTTTCCCTGAATATCCGGCGTAAGATGGGCAGCGTGTTCATATTCGGCAAACATTTTTTCAAAAAAGGCCTGACTTTCCCGATCATGTTCTCCTCCCTCCAGTCTGCGCTCCTGCAGGGCAAAATCAAAATAGGTATAAGTTTCTTTCTCCGGCTCTCTTCCCTCACATGCCCGCGCCGTCTGCTTCAGGAATAAATTCAGAGAAGCACCGTCAAAAATGATATGGTGAAAATCCGCCAGCAGACAGGCGTTTGTCTCAGTCTGCACCACCGCTATCCGGTATAAGGTATCACGGGTCAGACAAAACGGTTTTACAAAGGAAGCACGATACGCCTTCAGTTCTTCCTCGGTCATGGAAAGTACCAAAATCCTCTCTCCCGTTTCAGATTCCCCGGGCTTTTGCCGCAGCTCTCCCTCCTGGTAACGGATGCGGGCATTGACATAAGGATGCGCCGCAAGTACCTGCCGTACAGCCTCCGCCAGGGTTTCGCCGCTGACCTGGCGGGGAAAGCGCAGCATGACCGGAATGTTGTACGCCATATCCTCCGGATGCTTCACAGCGTCATAATATACGCCAAGCTGGGTCTGCGTCAACGGATAATCCTCCGCTTCTTTCCTGTCTTCTTCCCCCCGGTTTTCTTTTGTTTCCATCCCCTGCCGGGTGCGAAGCGCCTGATAAACGGCATTTTCCAGTGACAAAATACTGCACTGCCGCATCATCTGCTTCACTTCCAGTTCCACCTGGTACTCCTTTTCAATTTCCACCGCCAGCATAATAGCAGACAGAGATGTCAGCCCCGCGTAAAGCAGGTCGGTTTCCACAGAAAAATCTTCATGCCCCAGGATTTTCTTTACAATCTGCGCAAGTTCTTCTTCCAAAAGGCTCATAGGCCTTGCTGTCTCCCGACAGGTTTCCTCCTGGGTAACCGGAGCCGGAAGCGCCCGTTTATCCACTTTCATATTCTGATTCAGTGGAATCCTGTCAATCTGCATAATGGCAGAGGGAACCATATAAGGCGGCTTTTCATCCATGATAAAAGACCGGAGTTTCGGAATATCCACAGAGGTTTGTGACACCAGATATGCGGCAACGGCTTTTCCGCCCGCAGCCGCCTCATAAGCGGTAACCGTCACATCCTGGATGCCGGGGAATTTGCGTATCACAGCCTCCACCTCAGAGAGTTCGATTCGAAATCCTCGAATCTTCACCTGTCCGTCTCTTCTGCCTATAAACTGAATATTGCCGTCCGGCAGAAACCGCACGTCATCTCCGGTATGGTAAACACGCTCGTACCCTTCCCGGTGGGTAAAACAATTGGGAGTATAGACTTTGGCCGTCTGCTCCGGCCTGCCTAAATATCCTTTGCTCACCTGAGGGCCGGCCACGCACAATTCTCCCACAGCCCCCGCCGGAAGCCTTCGCATCTGCTTATCCACCACATACACCTCCAGATTATCCAGAGGCCGGCCAATCGGAATGTTTTCATACTCCCTGGCTTTATCCACGGGATAAACCGTCGTCAGTATCGTACATTCTGTAGGGCCATAACAATTATAAAATTGAAAATCAGATTTTACCCGGACAGGCACAAGCGTCTCTCCGCCTGTCAGCAGATGCTTTAGGCAGTGGTTCTCCATTTCCTGGACAAACTGCCGCCCTACCTGTGTGGTCATAAACGCATGCGTCACCTTTTCCTGTATCAGATATTCATTCAGTTTCTGCAGTTCCAGGCGCATTTCTTCCGGTATGATACATAAGGTTCCGCCGCCCGTGAGAACCGGATAGGTATCCATCATATTCGCATCGAATCCATAGCTGGCGTAGGCGCTGACCACACTGCCCTCTTCCATCTGGTAATAGCGGCAGTACCAGTTACAAAATGCCGCCAGATTTCCATGGGAGAGCATACAGCCTTTGGGCGTACCGGTAGTTCCGGAGGTATAGAGAAGAATATAGGTATCTTCCGGCAATGGGGCGGGAATTTCCTCTGCTCCCTCCGCGGGCAGCTGCGGAATCTCTTTTGTCAGCAGCGTCCGGCCTTTGTACCCAGGAACCAGTCCCAGCAGGGCTTCCTCCGCAATCAGCAATTCTGCCTGCGCATCCTCCATCATAAAAGCCAGCCGCTGCGGCGGATACTCAGGGTCCAGAGGCTGATAGACTGCTCCGGCTTTCATCACGCCAAGAGAGGCAATGGGCATATATTCCCCGCGGGAAATCAGAATTGAGACTACCTGTTCTTTTCCAATCCCCAGACGGCTGATATAAGCGGCCACACCGTCAGAGAGCCGGTCGATTTCCTTGTAAGCAAGCCGCTTCTTTCTGAAAATAACCGCCGTATGCTCCGGCGTTCTTTTGGCCTGCCGGCGAAACAGTTCCGGCACAGTCAGACGTCTGTCATATTCCATGCGCTTCCCATGATAGGAATCCAGAACCGCCAGATCTTCCGCTGAAACAAGGGGAAGATCCCCAAGGTGCTCACAGCTCCTAAATCCCTCCAGAGCTTTCACCATCAAAGACAGCAGCGTGCGTGCCGTCCGTTCCAGATAGACATCGCTTCTGTATTCCAAATGGATTTCGTAGCTGCCTTCTTTCTTAAACACATGAACCGCCAAATTCGCCAGGCTGCTCCCCGTTTCCAGGGTTTCCATGGGAATCAGCCCCTGCTCTGTATTCATGCCGTTTAGGGTCTGTGCCTGATAGACGAACAAAATATCGGAAGTCACATGATACCTGCGGGCCAGTTCTTCAAAGGAGCAGCAGTCATGGTTCATCGTCTCAAAAAAATCCTGCTGCAGCGTCTGCAGATACTCCTTCACTGTCCCCTCTTCCTGTATCTGTACATAGATGGGCAGCGTGCGCACCAGCATTCCTATGGTGTGTTTCAGCCGCACATCATGGCGTCCGTTATTGACCGAGCCAAAAAGGACCTCGCTCTGTCCGTTATATTTTGCAAGGGCATAGGCAAACGCTCCCAAAAACAGCGTACTTTCCGTAACCCCGACTTTTCCGGCAAGCCACTTTGTTTCCTCCTGTCCAAGAATTTCTCCCAGATGGGCGGAAATTCTTCCTGCCGGATGGTCCAAAGCCTCCGCATCCTCCGGCATATCAAAAACCGGAACCGAATCCACTTCCAATCCCGCCAGACGTTTTTCGAAATATTCCTGGGCCTTTTTATAAACCGGCGCAGCTTTCAGCCGCTCCTCGCAAAAAGACAGGTCAAACTGGCTTATTTCCTCCGCCTCCGGATCTTTTCCTTCGTATATTTTCCGAACGCCGTCAAAGAAAACGGCAATAGAAGCGCCGTCAGATATGATATGATGCATATCCGACAGGAAATAGATACTTTCCCCCGTCCGGTAAAACGCCATCCGAAAGAGCGGCCCACGCTCTAAGTCAAAAGGCTTTACAAACTCTCTTTTCAGCGCATCCATTTCGGACTCTTTTGCTTCATACACAGGAATCTCCCAGCCGTCCGTGTCATGAAGCGCCATACCGTATGTCTGCTGCCCCTGCCGCAATTCAATGGACACAAACAACGCCGGATACCGGGACGCCATCTGCTGTGCAGCCTCTTTCCACCGCTTCAGGTCGGCTCCTTTGGGAAGACGAAAACAGACAGGGATGTTATACATGGTGCTTTGGGGATTTGCCGCGCACTCCAGAAAAACCCCCATTTGACTGTCTGTCAGGGGGTACCATTCCTTTTTGTCCCCCGGAATGTCCCCATAGATATCTTCCTGCGAAGCGGCTTTCTTTGCCCCGCCGCATGCCGCGGCAATCCTCTCCGGTGTCTTGCAGCGGAATATCTCCGCGGCTGTCAATGCATACTCTTCCAGACAGGCCAGCAGCATAACCGCCTGAATGGAATCTCCCCCCAGTGCAAAGAAGTCATCCTGACGACCCACCGGCCGGATTCCCAATACCTGCTCAAACCCGCTGCATATGGCGCGCTCACATTCTGTCCGCGGTTCTTCGTAGTCCTTTCTGAAATTCGATACATCCGGCGCCTGAAGCGCCAGGCGGTTGAGCTTGCCATTCTGGTTCAATGGAAAATACTCCACCCGAACGAAGAATTTCGGAATCATGTAATCGGGAAGTTTCTCTGCCAGCCGCCGTCTCAATTCTTCCTCCGGGCGTTCTTCTCCCGGATGCTTTCCATCCGGGTGTCCTTCCTCCGGGTGTTCTCCCTCGGGATTTTTTCCCTCGGGACATTCTCCCGTTGCCTCTTCCTTCATCTGAAAATAACCGCATAAATAGGTCTGTCCATATTGATTCTGGAATCCTTTGACCACCGCTGTTTTCACAAAAGGAGCCTGGCCCATCAGCGCTTCGATTTCACCGGTTTCCACACGCTGGCCGTTAATTTTGACCATCCAGTCCCTGCGGTTTAAATACTCCAGATTTCCATCGGGCAGCATCCGGCAGATATCGTTGGTGTGGAACAGTATCGTCCCATCCTCCTGACGCACAAAAGCGTTCTTAGTCTGCTCAGGCAGATTGATGTACCCATGGGCAATATGACCCGCCACACAAAGTTCTCCTTCTTCCCCGGGCGGAACTTCTTTTCCCTCTTTATCAAGAAGCAGAAGGCGGATACCCTCCCCAGGCTTGCCGATGGGCGTATTCTCATATTCCTGGTTGGTTTCAAAAGCCGTCACGACCGCTGCCGTCTCGCTGCAGCCATAGGTGTTCAAAAGCCGGTATCCTCTTCCTGCCACCCGGGACACACGTTCGCTTCCGGTAATCACCAGACGCAGGGAAGGGCCGGGTGAGTGGAAATTCCGCAGCATCTGTGGACTGATAAACGCCATGGTAATCCCATGCTGCCTGATGTACTGTTCAATCTGACGTATGTCTTTTCTCTTTTCTTCCGGAAGTATGTGCACAGTCAGCCCTGCCGACAGTGGGGTATAAATATCTATGATCATAGCCACAAAGCTAAAAGACGCGCAGCTAAGCTGAATATCGCTCTCTCCCGGCATAAAAAACGCTCTGTGCCGTATCAGAGCCGCCGCCATGCTTTCATGCGAATGAATAATCCCCTTGGGATTCCCGGTAGAACCGGATGTATAAACGGCAAAAGCCCCGTCCTTACCCTCCACGTCTTCCGCCTCTGAAAACGGTTCGTCAAGAGCCCCCTCCAGAAAATCATCGTTAAGCAGAAAAGGAGCGCCGCAGTCTTTCTGAATATAAGCGAGCCGTTCTTTGGGGTATTCCGGAGACAATGCTGCGAACGCAGCTCCGCTTTTTAAGATTCCCAGTTCTGCTGCCAAAAATTCCATTCGGCGTTCTAGACAAACCGGTATGATGTCTCCTTTTCTTACGCCTTTTTTCTTCAGCGCCGTACAGATTCTGCCGCTCAGCTTATCAAGCTCACCGTATGTTGTCACTCTTTTCCCGTCCTGATCAATGATTGCTGGCTTAGAATCATATCTTTTCACATTTTCTTTCCACTGACCCAGAAACAGCTCCATCTTTATCCCTCCTCCGGTTCTTCCACAAAAAACTTTACCTTTCCGCCCCGTTTATTTGGCTTTGGCCTTTCCGGAACCACCGTCACTTCCACGGAGCCGACGCCGCTTTTTTCAAACAGGCAAAGAACCTGCTTTTTCACGTCCTCGGCAGCCTTTTCTCTGTCCTCCTCTGAAGACGGCACCAGTCTGATATGAAATCTGCGCTCGCTTTTCTGCACCATCTGAACAGCCAACACGCCGGGAACATGTTCCAGCGCCTGCTCAAACAACGAACTGAACAACACCTTTCCCCCTATGAAAATAGTCCCTGCTTCCCTGCCCCGGATTTCCATAACCGGAAGATTGCTTCCGCATGGACATGCTTCTTTGAGAATGCGGACTTTATCTTCCATATAATAACGTATAATCGGCTGCACATAATTGGTCAGATCGGTAATATACACCCCCTCCGACCAACTTCCTTCCGGTACCGGCTTGCCGCCTTTGTCAACCGGTTCGATGATAACCCAATCCTCATTGATATGAAACTTCCCTTCCCTACAGGACATAGCCGCTTCTCCGCCCTCAGTGCTGCAGTAATTATTCAAAACCGGACACCCAAATGCATCGCGAAGGGTATGGTAAACTTTTTCTGTCAATGTTTCTGCAGAGCAGGCAATCGCCTGAGGCTTTATAGAAAGCCGCCCCTCCTGTCCTGCTTTCCCCAGGACAGCCAGAATCGAGGGATAACCGGTGAGCAAATCTGGCGCAAACCTATTGAGTTTGTCTATCATTCCATCTATATCTTCCATCAGGGAAATGGCCAGCATGTTCTGTTCATATCCCGGATTTGCTTTCTGGCTTTTCAGGAAACCGGAATAAGAAGATACTGCCGGATCCAAAATGATAATTGACGCAATCTTATGTCTGACCGGATTCATCAGATCTGAATCTACTTCGCGCAGCAGGCGGGTCTGGAGCAGGGCGCCGTGAATCGCATTGTGGTGAGCATCCCGTACCATGGGCATTGGATTTCCCGTGGTCCCGGATGTGGTAAGGGCAGTGTACTTGCCCAGATACAATTTTTCAAGCGCCTCATCGCTGTTGACATAAGCGCGCACGCCCTCTTCCGTCACCCGAGGATCTGTGACCCACGCGCCATAATCCGCCATCAGTTCTTTTTTCGTAACCGGCGGAAGGTCCGAAAGTCTGAAATCCTCCCCGACTCCTCTGTATGCCTCTTTATAATATGCCGAATGCTCTCTGGCATAGGAGACCAGTTCCCGCAGCCTTTCCGTGACCAGACGCTCCCTTTCTGCGGGCGAAAGCCGCTCTCCCTTAAGACACAGCCGCACCGCTTCTTCTCTGTTGATTTCTTTCATACGCCATCCTCCTTCCCCATATCTCGCCTTTTCATATGTGAATCTTCATAATAGAACTGTTCATTCCCAGAATGTTGTCATAGACCGCCTCGTCCGTGATTGCAAGGATCATACGGATATTGTCAAAATCTCCGACCATGTTTTCCGGCAAAAACGGATGATAAGGCGCACCGTTGTCCCGGACGCTGATGCAGATTTGCTCTTCGCCTATGGCAATCCTGACGTCTATATAACTTTTCTTCCGCTCCTTTTTCTTCTGGTTTATGATATTTACCGCCATCTCCTCCAGAGCCAGCCCCACTTTATTGGCCGTTATGTCCGGCACCTGGTTTTCTCTGCAAAAACTGATCGCTTTCTCCGATAAGGCAACCGCCTCTGAAACCTCCTGAATCATGGTCACATCCAGCACATTTTTCTTTTGCTCCTTTTCCAGCAAAAACAGGCCCTGCAACTGGGGCTGTTTCTTTCGGATTCTTTTTGTGATAAGAAAAAGAATGAGAAGCGTGCCAAATTCCCCTGCCGGAAAAGCCGCCCAGATTCCGGCGTGGCCAAGCAGCCGCGCCAGCAGAAAGGCCGCCGGGACCACAAGCAGAAAGCCTTCCAACAAAGCAATAAAACTGGACAGTTTCTGAAAGCCCAGAATGGGGTACACGCACATAGCGACAAATAAGACTCCCATAACCGGGAGATTCCAGGCATAAATCCGAAGAGCTTCCACTGCAATGGCCGTCTGTCCGGCATCGGATACACCGAACATTCCTGTAATCTGCCTGGGAAATATTTCAAAGAAAACCAGCAGTATCAGAGAGGAAATCCCCGTGATGCAGATCGCCTTCTTCACCGTAAAGTGAACGCCTCTGGTATCTTCCTCCCCATAGAGCGTACCCAAAAGAGGAGCCATAGTCTGCGCGGAGCCGCCAACAAACATGGATACAATGGACAGACAGGAGGTGCATACGGAAAAGGCCGTCACCCCGCTGCTTCCCAGGTACATCATGACAATGCCATTGATGCATGTCAGCCGGAAAAAATTCAAAACCGTATTGATGGTATTGGGAAGGCCTGTGGAGAGAGTCTCCTTTAGCAGCCTGACAGCGGCACCTGGTGAAACTGCCTGCGGTTTCAGCGTTTCACATTGAAACACGCCATAAAGGGCAATCAGCAGACCTGTAAAATATCCGGTGCCCGTGGCCAGCGCAGCGCCTTTGATCCCCATGTCAAATCCGCCTATGTACACCAGGTCAAGAATCAGATTCACGACGTTCGCCGTGATGAGAGCCGCCGACGCCGTCCGCACATTCCCTGACGAGCGAATAAAATACACAAGCCCCGGAACCACAATAAGAAGAGGCGCCTCCAACATCACAATTCTGAGATAATCGTAAACCAGCCCCGTTAAATTGGGAGCGTTTCCTGTCAGCGCCTTTGCAATGCCGCCGCATAAGAACAGGCCACCGAGCAGGACAAGAAGAGCCGCCGCCAGCATCGCGGCCAGAGAGGTCGTAAAGAACTGCCGCGCGCGCTCCTTTTCCCGGCGTCCCAGAGACACCGAATACAGCGCGGAACCACCCACGCCGAACAGCACATACAGAGAATTGAAAATCAGGGTGACCGGAAGCACCAGATTAACAGCCGCCAGCGCCTCCGGTCCCAGAATATTCCCAACGATCATCCCGTCTATGACAATACTCATAGACAGCGCCATAGTCATCATTATGGTGGGAATAAAAAATTTGGTAAACTGCCGGCTGATAATATAACTTTTTCTTTCCAACATAAACTCCTCCAAAACTCTTTGCAGAACGCCGCCTATCGTGCTCTCTGCGTCGCGGAGATAAAAGGTCCTATTCCCCGATCTCCAAAACCACTGCATTCATCCCGTCCGCCGCAGAATACCCAAGGTATTCCATTTTTCTGGACGCATACTTTATCAATGTCAGTGCCATCTCGTTGTCACAATCCGCCGGGTCAAACTCTCCTCCGTTATACTGCACCTGCAATTGCATGCAGGATTCCTCCTGTGAATATGCGGCTGTGATCTGTACCTGAACCTCATCCGGCAGTATTGGCAGCAGTATCTGTACGCACAATTCTTCAAATATTTCCTGGAAATGGTAAATAATTCTCTGCGGAATCAGATGCTTTCGTCCATATTCTTCTATCTGGCTGTTCATGCCGATAAAATCAAAATCCCTCGAATCTATAACCGAGGTAAATACTTTCAGACGGCGGACAAACTGTCTGGTACGCTCCCGTCTTGGATGTTCAAAAATCTGTTCCGGCGTCCCGTCTTCGTAAATTTCCCCCTGATCCATATAAAAAATGCGTGTGGATACATCCCGCGCAAATTTCATTTCATGGGTCACAATCAACATGGTCAGCCCCTGCCCGGCCAGCGAACGTATAACGGCCAGCACCTCTCCCACCATAGTCGGATCCAGTGCGCTGGTGGGTTCGTCAAACAGGATAATTTCGGGATTCATGGATAAGGTACGCGCAATCGCCGCCCGCTGTTTCTGGCCACCGGAAAGTTCATCGGCAAAAGCCTGCGCCTTGTCCCCGAGCCCGACCATGCGCAACAGCTCCATGCCCCGCTCATATGCTTCCTGGCGCGTTTTGTGCAGCAAATCCACCTGCCCTGCCATGATATTTTCAATGATTGTCATATGGGAAAACAAATGGAACCCCTGAAATACCATCCCCATCTTCCGCCTGACCAGATGAATCTTGCATTTTTTATCCGTAATCCTTTCCCCGTCAATGACGATCTCCCCACTTGTCGGCGTCTCCAACAGGTTAATGCAGCGCAAAAGTGTGGACTTGCCCGTTCCGGACGGACCGATAATGGATATGACTTCCCCTTTTTTGATTTCGGTGCTGATATCTTTTAACGGCGTCACTTGAGCGTATTCTTTCCGTAAATGTGAAATCTGTATCACCTCGTTTCCACCCCCTTCACTTCCCTTTTTCTGCGCTTCGGGTCAATACAACGTTCCGCATAGCCAAGCACGCCGGTCATAAGGTTTGCAATCGCAAAATAGATAACTGCCGTGGCAATCAGCGGGAAAAATGCATCCATCGTATGGGAGCGGATAATATCGGACACCTTTGTCAGATCCTGCACCGCAATATAGCCCACAACAGACGTCATTTTTACCATAGAAATAAATTCTCCTTTTAATACCGGGAGGAACCGCATTGCCGCCTGTGGAAATACGATTTTCCAAAAAGTCTGGTACCTGGTATACCCCATGGCAAAAGCGGCTTCCGACTGCCCTTTCTCCACGGTTTCCAGGCCGTTTCGTATCATTTCCGACGTATAGGCGCTGAAATTAATTGAAAAACCGATCACTGCCACTACGATTCCGGAAATATCCACCGAGCCAAAAATGATGTAAAATAAAATCATCAGGAACACGACGATGGGCATACCCTGGACCAGCCGAATATATACGGCAGCGCCCCACCTGACAGGCTTTTGCTTCATGCGCCTTAACATACATACGCCAAATCCCATAAGCAGCCCGAAAATTCCAGACAGTACCGAAATCAACACGGTAATGCCAAGCCCGTCTAAAATCATCTGCCAGCGGTTTTCTTCGATAAAAGTGCTGTAGAAGCTCTGCCTAAGCCGCTCCCCAAAACTCTCTGCTGATCCTTTGGCATTTTGGTCGCGTACAAGCAGGACTACGGCGCTCTTACAATATGGCTCGGAAAAATCGATATATCTTTTCTTTTCCTCCGTGATATCCATACACCCGCTGGCAATATCCGCTTTCCCGCTTTGAATGGCCGGGACAAGCGCATCAAAATCACAGATGGTCATTTCCACTTTCAAATCCAGCTCTTTTGCCGCCATAAGCACAAGGTCTAAGTCATAGCCGGCGCTCTCCCCTCCCTTGCCGATATAACACATCGGATTGTACGTGGCGTCGTGGTAATAGCGAACTGTACCGTTTTTGCCCTCCCAGTCCTGGGGAATCAGCACTTTTCCCTCTTCGTCCCCATCCATCCACTTTTCCTGTAACGCTTCTATGGTGCCGTCTTCCCAAAACTGCCGGATTACAGTATTAAAAGATTCCAGAAACGGGCTGTTTTTAGGGAAAACAATACCGTATTCCGCTTCGGCGATAGTTTCCGGCATGATACAGAGCCCCTCGTTTGCGTGAACGGCAAGGCGTGCAACCGGCTCATCCAGGCATACGGCATCCACCCGGCCACTCTGCAGCGCAGTAACCGAATCCGTCGCCGAAGGATAATAGACAAACTGATTCTCGTGCTCCAGTACGCCTTTTAACACCGTATCAAACCCGGTAATCATCCCAATCTTTTTTCCGGCGACCTCATCCAGGCTGCCAAATTCCGGCTGCGCCTGGTCATAAGCTTTGCTATCCGATTCTACCGCGAAGACTTTCAGCCCCGGCACCAAAAATGCAAAAAACAAAACCGGCAGCCAGCAGAGCACCATGCGTGCGCTATGCTTTTTTCTAATCCGCTCCATCGGTTTCCCTCCTCTTCTCACTGTCTGACACAAATTGAAATAACAAATTTTTCACTCGCCTGCAACACACATAGACATACACATTCAGTATACAAAATCCCCCGCTTTTTGCCATAGCCGTGGCACGAATTGTAAAAATCCGTCCCGAATTGTAGGTAAACTTTCCGATTTAGTGTTTGACAGATGTTTGACAATATCGCTGTTTTATGATTCTCGCTTTTCCCTCCGTTTTATGCTATGATACTATGAGTGCAAATGACCCGGCAGATTTAACTGCCGACGGGCAGTGAATTGGCTTACGGACGAGTCCGTAAGATTGCATAGATGTTTTTTAAAAAAAGGGGGCTTTTCCATGCGAATCGCCGTTATTGATGATATTGCGTCAGAACGGGAAACATTAAAGGCGGAGCTGGATGCACAGCTTGCCCGCCTCTTTCTTGACGCCACAGTTTACTGTTTTAACTGTGGCACGGATTTCCTTTCCGCCGCCGAAAAGGAGCGATTTGACCTTGTGTTCCTTGATATTTACATGGGAAATGAGAACGGGGTGGATACGGCCCAGGCACTGCGCCGCCTTGACGCGGAATGTCTGCTGGTGTTCACCACTTCTTCCGCTGACCATGCCCTTGACGGTTTTCGCGTCCGGGCATTTCACTATCTGGTGAAGCCCTGCACGGAGGCTGACCTGGCCGCTTTGTTTGACGAAATCGTAAAGCGGTTCCCCACCGATGACAGATATATCACGGTGAACGCTGTTGGCGGGCTTGTTCGCCTCCGTTTCCGGGAAATCCTTTATGCTGAGCATCACCAGCACCAAATATATATTTACAGGACGGACGGGCAAGAGACTGTGGCGCGGCAGACCTTCCGGGAACTTTGCGCCAACCTTACAGATGGGCGCTTCTTCCAATGTAGCCGGGGCGTCATTGTCAACATGGAACATGCCGGGGATTTTGACGGCATGGATTTTGTCCTGAAAAACGGGAAACGGGTTCCCGTCAGCCGTGACCTTGCCAAAGCCGCAAGAATGGCTTTTGGTGATTTTCTCTTTGGAAGGAGGAAGATACGATGATGGGGTTTTTACTTCCTACTCTGAAACTTATGGTAATCCTGCCGGGCATACTGCTGGCCTACCTGCCCATGAAAGGAAACCTGCGGCTACCGCCGGTAAAACTTGCTGTGGCGGCTGTCCTCCTTGCCCTCCTCCTTTGTTCTGCCGGCGGCGCTGTAAGCTATTTTTCCCATGTAGGGACTTTCTGCCTGCTTTTCTCTGCCGCTGCCGTCATGGGCTTTTTCTATGTACATACACTCAAGAGCATCTGGTGGAAATCTGTCAGCGTCTTCCTTTCCATATGCGGCGTCTTCTCCTGCCTCGGCAACGCCGCCATTGCCATAGACGGGGTTTCGCCCCTTTCCCTGCGGGGTGCGCTGCTCTGGTTTGCGATGTGCTGCCTGTCCGTCCTCGCCGTCTGGTATCCTGCTACCCATGCCGTAAGGAGGCTCCTGGAAGATGAATTCTTCGCCCAGACCTGGTATGTGTTCTGGATATTCCCTATCCTGTTCATCGGCTTGAACCTTTGCTTTATCCCCCAAAAACCGGACATCCTGGGGATAGGACGGCTCCGGCAGATGTACCTTCTGCTCAGTTTTGCGTTCCTGTTACTGCTCCTGCTGTTCTATGCGCTCTTTTACCTTATGGCGTCCAGCCTAAATCGCAATGACCGCCTCCGGCAAGAGAACCTGCTTCTGTCCATGCAGCAGGCGCGGTATGATAGCCTCCGGTCTACGATCGGGCAGATACAGCAGGCACGGCACGATATGCGCCACCACTTCCATATCCTGCAAAGCTTCGCCGCGCAGGGAAACTGGACAGGGCTTTCCGCATACCTTGACGAAGTGCAGGGCAGCATCCCAGAGGGCGACCTGGGCTTGTGCAAAAATACCCTTGTGGACAGCGTAGCGGGCCATTTCGCCACGCTCTTCCGGGAGCGGGCCATCCCGGTCACTTTTTCTCTTGATCTGCCCCCGCAGCTCCCGGTGCCGGAAAGCGACCTGTGTTCCGTGCTGTCCAACCTCCTTGAAAACGCAATGGAAGCAGGCTTAAAGACAGCCCCCGAAAGGCGGCGGACAAACGTACAGGCACACCTCCATTCCGGCCATATGGTGCTGCTGTCCGTGGAAAACGCCTATGACGGGGAAGTCTGGGAGAGGGGCGGTATATTCCTCTCTTCCAAGCGTCCGGGGGAGGGCGTAGGATTACAGTCCGTGCGGCATACCGCGGAAAAAAGCGGCGGCTACAGCCGATTCTTTTACGAGGACGGCGTGTTCACCGCAAATGTGATTCTGAGGGGCGGGAAGTAAGGTTGTATCTCTGCTCCGACTCCTTATGGCGCCTCCCATGAGGCCGCCCCTTAAATAACTAAAGCCCGTAAACACTGATGTTTACGGGCTTTCCCAAAACGTCTCTCCTGACGCTTCACTCCCCGAGTAGGGCTCGAACCTACAACAACTCGGTTAACAGCCGAGTGCTCTACCATTGAGCTATCGAGGATTATT
>ERZ808044.728-NODE-728-length-28250-cov-14.939091_pt1 | contig 28250 bp, 27 predicted proteins | sample MGYA00380195_ERZ808044 | MGnify/ENA primary metagenome ERZ808044 (study PRJEB31490, sample SAMN06133423) | mouse gut metagenome | isolation source: Z7_2 | host: mice | place: China: Chengdu | collected 2015-05 ...
AAGAAACGGAACGCTGACAGTAAAAAAGAGGAAAACCGGAGGGGATTGCCCTTTTGGTTTCCTCTTTTTTTATTGCTTTTTTTCAGGAAATGGCGGCTGCGAGGAATGGTATCATTTTTCGGAAGGCTGGGAATTTAGCATTGCCTCCGCTTTATTTGCGCGTTCATGCTCCCGCTTCCACAATTCCTCATTTATCTCTATGTTCTTGCCCTAGGAAAGGAGCGTTATAAAGAGGGCAGTCCGTAAATCTTCTTCGGGAATCTGTGCGACGGCGGACATAAGTTCATCACGGTCGGTTATCCCGGATAACGATTTGAAATCTTCATAAGTGAACATGTTTTTTCCTCCCATGTATGATAGGTTTTATTATAATGATGGATTGGGAAAAAAGCAAGAAACCGCAGGCTTGATTCTGCCTGTGCCATAAAGGGAAACACAAGTTTTTCCTTCCTGCGCGGAGGTGCAGGAATCAGCGACCGTATGGGAGCAGACTCAGGCTGTGCATGAGTAAAAGCCACGCCGCAAGGCGTGTTCGCAAAAGAACGAAAGTGATTTTTGCCGGGGATTGGGGTGTCCCCAACAAGCATAGCGAGGCACCGTAAGGTGCTGGAGCGGGGATAGCGATATTCGTAAAGAATATCGTTATCCATTGCTTGCCAGTGCTGATTTATGATACGATGTTTAAGGATAAATAAATACTGGATTTTAGTTAAGAGAGAATAATGTACTATGAAAAAGGGAAAAGGCAAAGCGGCTAAGAAAGCGATGAAATTTGCAGACCGCAAGGCAAAAGCAGAAAAGTGGGTGGCAGAATATGACGGTACAGCATACGGCGGGGATATCATAAAAGCGTATAGGAAAAAATTTGCCGTAGACCGTATGAAAGCTGTTGCTGAATTGCAGTTATTAGGTGTATCTTTGACGCAAGAGCAGATTGACAGAGAAAAGGCGGCAGTAAAAGCCTATCAGGATATACAGAGAGCTAAAAAGGCAAAAAGGCAGAAGATTCGTGAACAGAAAAGAATGCAGAAGGATATTCCGTTATTCCATGAGGATCAGGATGATACTTTTTATTATATAGCAGGCTATACTTCTGGTGGAGCGCCTTATGGAGTCACATGGGAAGGAATGGGGATGTCGCCTGACATGGAGGATGAAAACTAAATATAATTGAAAAGAGGCACGATATTCTTACTGAGGGTATCCTTTAGGAAAATATGAGTAATTTGTATTAGAGAAATGTGTATGTATAATTGGAGAATTTGAAATGAATAGCGAAGATTTGATTAATGAGTTGTTTCCATTTAAAAAGCCACTGACATCTCGTTATAGAAAAAAATATGTGGAGTTCCTTGCGTTAGGTATTTTACAATATTGCTATGGCGATACATATGTTGGATTTGATGTGCATGATGCGCCAGATATCAGTGACGAGAATAAATTGGTAGGAATAGAGGTTACAGAGGCGGTTACAAAGGAAGAGGCACAGATAGAGGGCGAATTTGTAAAATATCGTTTGGAAAGTAGCTTAGAAGAGAAAGAGCGTAGAAAACAGATTATTGAGAATAATGGTGCAAAAGTTAATGAACTGGGTTTAACATATCCAGTGAAAGACGGTGACAGTGAAAAATTGATTTTTCAAGATGCCATAAGAAAGAAGATGAAAAAGTTAGCATCGTATAAACAGCAAGGTTTTGAGAAAGTAGGATTATTTGTTTTTTATGATGAACCACCAATACCTATACAGCTTGAAGAATTAAAAAACTGCTTTGACGAGGTTTTAAATGAATATAAAGATAAGTATGATGTTATTTACTTTGGATATTCCTGTGGTTTAATAGAGTATGACATTTTGCCAAACAGTATTCAGGCTCAACCTATTGAGAGAAATGTTTATAACAGACTGCAATATGAAGCAAGGTTAAAAGTAGAAGCATGATTAGCAAAACAAATAAGACTGGGGAAGGTTTGTCAAGTGCCTTCCCCAGTCTTTATCTGTCTTTCAGGGAAAAAATCTGTACGTCGGGATGAAAGTATAGGATTTAATTTGCAGATTTCCTATAATGAAAAATAGCGGTGCATTTTGCGAGAAATAAAAAATGGTTAAAAAGTATAATTATGAAAAGAAAATTAAGTATTACAGGTAAACGTGTCAGTATGATTTTATTAGGGGCATCACTGATGTGTTTATTCAGTTCCTGCGCTGTTAATGATAAGAGCGAGAATTATGAGAACGTAAGTGATGAGACAGAAACAGTAGATTTAAATGAGATGGATAATGAAGAACAACATTCTGCAACGGAGAATGAAAAAGAACAGGATACTATGGATGCGGGTAGTGGGCAGGGACAAGTTCCAGCCGATATAGATAATGAACAGCTAAATAATTCTTCTGTTGAAGGAGATGAGCAATCGCCTTTATCAGCGGAAGACAACTATAAAGCTGTGCTTTTAAATAATGGAGATTTTATAAGCACTGATATGCAAAACAAGAAAATGAATCTCACAAATATAAAAGAAGTGGTAACTGATGATGAAAGCATTACAGTGGAGGCAACAAAATTTGCAGTTATGGATTTAGATAATGACGGGCAAAATGAAATTGTACTCTGGATACAAATAAATGGTGTTTCAGATTATGGATTTGAAATTCTGCGATACCAGGAGGGAGCTGTTTACGGATATACTCTACAATATAGAGAGTTTATGGATTTGAAAACGGATGGAACATTCACTTTTTCAGAGGGAGCAGCAGATTTAGGAATAGGGAAACTGAGTTTTTCAGAAAATGGATATGTGATTGACAAGCTGTATTATAGTGAATCTCAATACAATTCCAATAATGAGCTTGAGGTACAGTATATTGCGAATGGGACACTTTATTCCGAAGATGAATTTAATAATGATATGAGTCATCAGGGAGAAAAGAGCAATGTTAAGTGGTATGACTTAACACCTGGTAACGTGGAAAGTGCATTTTAATTCAATTTGATGCCTAAGCATCATTGAAAGAAAATCAATAATCTCCAAACGGTAAAAGGGAATCAAGCAGGTTGTAACTTCCATCTGTCTGGTTCCCTTATTGCATGTCAGTATAGGGAAGCATAGAGCAGATTTAGGGACGTTTGAGCGACATTGAAGAAACGTGTCTTCCCCGGTCTTTTATCTGTCTTTCAGAGAAAAAATCTGTACGTCGGGAATTGCGGTTTCCTATATGCCAACAAACCGTGTATAATAAATGGGGGTATTGTAGCAACACCATAGTACCAATCCCTCAAACATAAAGCAGCAAAGGACGCAGGGACCAATGTTTCAGATTGCAGTCTGGTTATAATAAAATAAAAAGAAATGGAGGTTGATGATGAAGACAATCGCAATCATCGACGATGATGTTCATATTGGGAATGTATTGACAAAAATTTTAGAGAACGAAGGATATGGTGTTATGCGTGCCTATTCCGGTACAGAAGCACTCTATCTTCTTTCCCAAAAGAAGCCGGATTTGATTCTTCTGGATCTTATGCTTCCCGGACTTTCGGGAGAGGAAGTGTTGTCTCATATTAAAAACATACCTGTCATCGTCCTTAGTGCAAAGGTGGATGTTCAGGATAAGGTAAACCTTTTGCTTGGAGGTGCGGTTGACTATATGACCAAACCGTTTGATCCGGATGAACTTCTTGCCCGCATTATAGTAGGACTTCGCAAGACAGAAATTGCAGATGATTCCACCGTACTCGTAGCAGATGACTTAACACTGGATGTTTCATTGCAGGAGGTTACAGCAGGGAACCGACTGGTCAAACTGACACGGACAGAATTTGCTATTCTGAAATTATTGATGATGAATCCGAAACGTGCCATATCAAAAAGTGTTCTGCTGGATCGCATCAGCATTGACACTCCAGATTGTACGGAACGGTCATTAAAACAGCACATCAGCAATCTACGGAGAAAATTGCAGGAGGCGACAGGCGGGGATTATATTGAGACTGTATGGGGTATCGGATTCAAACTGGCAGAGAAGAAATCTTGACCAGATCTTGACGCTTTTCTGACCGCTTTCTTGACTTCCGTATGATATTCTTTAGATGAAAGGAGAAAAAATAGATATAAAGTGATATGGAGGGAAAGCGTAAAATGAATATTGTAGAAGCACAGGGTCTACGTAAATATTATGGTAAAGAAAATAATTTGGTCAAAGCGGTTGATGGCGTGGATTTTGGTATCAAGCGTGGAGAATTTGTTGCTATTGTTGGAATGAGTGGTAGTGGAAAGTCTACGCTGCTGTATATGTTAGGGGGATTGGAGCAGCCTACCGATGGGGAAATTATTTTGGATGGCGCCAAAATATATGAAATGGATAGCGAGGATATGGTTGCTTACAGAAGAAAAAATATTGGTTTCATCTTTCAAAGTTATAATCTTATTCCTGTTATCAATGTACTGGAAAATATCACTCTGCCAGTAGAGCTGGATGGTACAAAAGTGGATAAAGAGTATCTATCGGAAATCATAGACTTTCTGGGGATTCGTGACAAATTATATGAAATGCCCAATAATTTGTCAGGGGGACAACAGCAGCGAGTTGCTATAGCAAGGGCATTGATAGCAAAACCTCAGATTGTCCTTGCTGATGAACCGACTGGGAATTTGGATAGTAAGACAAGTGAAGATGTGATGGCACTTCTTAAAATGACCAGTGAAAAATTTAACCAGACTATTATCCTGATTACCCATAATAATGAAATCGCTGCATTGGCAGACCGTAGAATTACAATAAGAGATGGAAAAATAATAGCTTAAGGGGGGAATCTACGGTGAAAATAGAAAGAAAACTATCAAATAAAAAAATGATGGAAGGTAAAACCAGAAATGTGATATTGGTAATAGCGATTGCACTGACCACTGTTATGTTTACGGTGTTAATGACGATATTCAGTAGCATTTCAGACTCACAGCAAAAAGAGGAAATGCGGCTGAATGGTTCGACATCATTTGCGACGATAAAGTATATTTCGGATGATGATTATGAAATACTACAGCGGGCTTTTGGAAATGGAAATGTTGGATATCGTTTATTTATATCATCTCAAATAAATAATGAATCTTTATCAGGGCAGCCAATTGAAATGTCTTATATGGATGAAAATTATATGTTGACACATTTCTGCACTCCCTCTGTTGGTACAGTTCCAATGAAAGAAAATGAAATTATATGTGACAGTAAAACTTTAGAAGAAATGGGGGCGAAGGCGGAAATTGGAAACACGGTATCTTTGGAATTTATTATGAGAAACCGGTTATATATAATAGATTTTAAAATTGCAGGAATTATACAGTCCGATGCATACAGTAGGCAAAGTATTATTGTTTCCAAGGCGTTTGTCGATAAATATGCTACTGATTTGGAGAATACGTACTTGGTTGACGGTGAATATTCTGGAGTTCGGATGATGGATATTAAGATTGATAGTAAAATATTTCCATTACGATATTTCACTGACAAGTTGAATGAATGTGGTTATACCATGGAAAATCAGACAGGGAATTTTTTGGATGTAAGTATAAATCCGGCATATGAGACGCAGGTCTCCGTAGATATATCAACTATGATAGGCATAGCTTTAATTGTTTTTCTATTGATGTTCACGGGATATTTAGTCATCTATAACATATTCGAAATATCTATTACACAGGATATCCATTTTTGGGCACTGCTCAGAATGATAGGGACTGACAAAAAAACAATTATCAGGATTGTAAGGCATCAGGCCTCCATGCTGATGATATTAGGAATTCCGCTTGGTATTGTGATTGGAGGCGTATTGGGCAATATTTTGTTTCCGTATATCGCAAGGACAACAACAATAAGTGAGGGGTATTATCAATATGGAATTAAAGTTTATGCGATATTGTTTACGGTAATCTTTGTTGCTATAACCGTATATTACAGTGCAAAGAAATCGGTAAGAACAGCTGTCTCAATCTCACCAGTAGCCGCATTGCGGTGTACGGATGGGGAAGTGACAATCCACAAGAAGAAAAGAAAAGTAAAAAAAGGAAGTTTAGGGAAGCTTGCTGCAGCCAATGTTGGAAGAAACAAAAAAAGAATGTTTTTAGTTATCGTTTCATTGAGCATCAGCCTGATCCTTTTTAACTGTACGTTTATTCTGGCAAATGGGATAGACAGGGAGAAATATTTGCAGAGCAAGATGAAATCAGATTTTGTAATAGGAAATAGTAATTATTTTAACGTAAATAAACATTTTCGGACAAATGATGATGCTTTGGACGAAGCTGTTATAAATGAAATTAACAGGCAGGAAGGCTTCTTACAGGGAGGGGCTATGTATGCCTGCACACCGATGGGAGAGTCATTGTTTGAGTATCCCGACTGGGAGCAGCACAGTGAGACTGATAAGGAAGGCAACCAATATATCAGAATCAGCACAGGTGCCAGGTACAAATCCAATAATGGTATGCTTAGCTGTCAGTTATATGGAGCAGATGATTATGTGCTGTCTAATTTTGAGATAACAGAGGGGACAACAGACATAGAAGAATTACTCCGTAAGATGGGTTCTGGAGAATATATTATTATGAGTGCTGCCGGGTCTTCAGAATTTGCTGTTGGAGATACAGTTACAATCGTATTGGATGGGCAGAAATATCAATATACACTTCTGGCGAAAATGAATCGGGGAAGAACAGAATATTGCCAATTTACTACTAATGGATTTTGTTATTACTTAAGCAGTGATGAACTCCGAAAAATCAGTAATGCGACATTGATGAATTATTCTTTTGATGCAGCAGATATTGATCAAATGGAAGAATATATTGATAGCCAATGCAGCAATGAATGGTTAAGCATGTCTTATATATCTGCGAAGACATATTACACTTCCTTTGACAGCTTGAAATCAGAATTCTGGATTGTTGGCACTTTTATGAGCGTAGTTATTGGGGTAATAGGGATTGTTAATTTTGTCAATGTTATTTTGACATCTATTATAAGCAGAAAAAAAGAAATAGCCACGATGCAGAGTATTGGGATGCAGGGAAAGCAGTTACGGAAAATGCTTTGCACAGAAGGTATTATTTTCTCTCTGTTAGCGTTATCAGGTTCACTTGCCCTGGGTGTTGTTTTGATACCATTGGTTTCTAATGTGTTTGCAGGGATGGTAGAATACTATGCCGGATATATCACGATGACACCAATGATAGCGATTTGGATAGTATATTTTATTGTTTCAATTATAGTTCCCGTTTATGGTAAACAGATCATTTCCAGGGATTCGGTGATAGCACGAATCAGGCAGGAATAACACTGGCAATATTTGAGCACTACATTTAATTTTAGGAGATAAAATATTATGGATTATGTGCTGACAACAAACTGTCTGGACAAGAGATACAGGAATTTTCAGGCATTAAACGGGCTTACCATGCATATCCCCAAAGGGGCTATTTATGGATTTGTTGGGAAAAACGGTGCCGGTAAGACGACTCTGCTCCGTCTGGTCTGTGGATTGCAGGAGCCTACTTCTGGCAGTTTTACCTTGTATGGAATCCGTAACGATGAACGGGACATTGTGAAAGCAAGGCGCCGCATGGGGGCAGTGGTGGAGACTCCGTCAATTTATCCGGATATGACAGCTGAGGATAACTTGAAACAACAGTATTTGGTTCTTGGGCTGCCTTCTTTTGAAGGATTGCGGGATATCCTGAAACTGGTGGGGCTTGGAGAAACCGGTAAGAAAAAGGTGAAAGATTTTTCTTTGGGCATGCGCCAAAGGCTGGGAATTGCTATAGCGCTGGTGGGAGATCCGGATTTTCTGATATTGGATGAACCCGTTAATGGTCTTGATCCCCAGGGAATTGTAGAAGTGCGTGAATTGATCCTGAGACTGAACCGCGAGAGACAGATTACAGTGTTAATCTCAAGCCATATCCTGGATGAACTTGCCAAAATTGCAACACATTATGGGTTTATCGATAGTGGCAGAATATTAAAAGAAGTGAGCAAGGCGGAGCTGGAGGCTGCGTGTCGCAAATGTATCCATGTAGAAGTAACGGATACGAAAGTTCTTGCCCATATATTGCATACTGCAAATGTTGACCATAAAATTCTTTCTGCTACATCTGCGGAAATATATGCAAAAGTAAATATATCCAAACTTGCTGCAGAGCTGGAAAAGGAAAACTGCGAGATTTTTTCCATGCAGGAAAAGGATGAAGATCTGGAGAGTTATTTTTTTTCATTGGTAGGAGGTAGCAGTTATGAGTAGAATATTTTTTGCGGAGCTTCGCAGGTTATTCCATTTCAGGCTTTACTATATTGAATGTGCGGCAGTCGTCCTGTTTTCGGTACTATATTTTAATCCGCCGGTTATTGATAGTTTTTTGTTTTATATTATGATTGTAATCGGAGCATTCTCTGCTATTTGTGTTTCGCAATTTATTGGAATGGAATATTCTTGTGGAACAATCCGCAATAAGCTGGCTACGGGACATACCAGAATGGAGATTTATTTGGCTCAGCTTATTTTGCATATTTTCGCTGCTGTCATTTTGTTTCACTTATCTGTTTTGACTATTGTAATTGCAGGGGCAATATTTAACTGGACGTATTATTTTTCTGTTCAGACACTTTTTGCTTATTATCTTGCGTGTATATGTACTATCATTTTTATCACTGCGATATCTGTGTTTGTGTCGATGCAAAGCAGCTCAAATCTGTCAAGCTTAGTGATTCTTCTTGTACTGTATGTTGTACTAAGTATGATGGGTACCAATTTTCACAGTGCTTTGCGGGAGCAGGAAATGCGCATGACGGATACATCACAGGTGGAAAACTCTTTGGATGAACACTATATGGATGCCAGAACCCGGATGGGTTTTGAATATCTGTTGCTTATCAATCCATATGGCCAGGCGGCTTATGAAAGTATGCCTGTATTTGAGAGTCACGGGGAATATTTACCAATGCAGATTCTGAAAAATCCATTCCCTAAGATATTTTTATTTTCTGCGGTGGAAAGTATAGGTATAACGGCTGCTGGAATTTTATCATTTAGGAAAAAGGCAATCAAGTAAAGGGATAAAAGAATGGTCTATGGTCTTGTCGGTATATTAGTGGTCATCATAGTAATATTATCAATAAAAATATATCTCATGGAAAAATCTGTTAGAGAGATCATGGAAGCATTTGCTGACAGGCTTAAGACCGATACAAATATCCTTATTGATATTTCCAGTCGTGATAAGAACATGCGGGAACTGGCTGACCGGATCAATACAGAGCTTCGCCTGCTTCGTAAAGAACGCCGCTGTTATCAGCAGGGAGATCAGGAACTGAAAGACTCCGTGACAAATATTTCGCATGACCTGCGTACTCCGTTGACAGCAATCTGTGGTTATCTTAATCTTTTGAAACATGAAGAAAAAAGCGCGGCCGTGGATGAGTATCTTGCACAGGTTCAGAACCGGGTAGATGTGATGATAAGCCTGACGGAAGAAATGTTTCGCTATAGTATAGCCGCATCTTCCTATGAGCTTAAGAGGGAGAGAATAAATGTCGTCAGTGTGTTGGGGGAGAGCCTGCTGTCCTTTTATGGGATGATGCAGGAAAAAGGTATTCAGCCAGTGATAGCCATGCCAGAGGAACCTGTCTGGCGAATGTTGGATGTAAGTGCATTAAACCGTATTTTTTCCAATATCATAGGCAATGCTTTGAAACATTCAGACGGAGATTTGTTTGTTGATATGAAAGAAAATGGCACCATAACATTCTCCAATACGGCACAAACCTTAAATTCGGTGATTGTGGGCAGGCTGTTTGAACGTTTTTATACTGTAGGAACAAACTATTACTCCACAGGCTTAGGGCTTTCTATTGCAAAGTTACTGACAGAGCGAATGGGCGGACAGATAAGCGCCGAGTACAAAGGGGAAATGTTATACATTACAGTGCAGTTTTGAATAATAAGTGATATATCTATCTAAAACGGGGACTGTTTAGGAAAGATATTAAAGTAATGCAAATATTGCTGTATTTATAGTAAAATAGGTTATCAAATCACAAATCGTCAAAAGGAGGCAGGAACCAATGCTTCAGATCGCAGTCTGCGAGGACGAAAAGGCGGACAGGGATAATCTCACAGGCATCCTGAAACCGCTTTTAGACAAATACACAGAAGAATACCGTATCACATACTTTACTTCCGGTGGGGAGCTGCTGCAGTCGGGCGGCAGCTTCCACCTGATCTTCATGGATATCATGATGGAGGGCAGGAACGGGATAGAAACGGGGCAGGAGCTTTACAGCCGGAACCATTCCGCAAAGATCATATATACCACCAATTTCGGACAATACTGCATGGATGCGGTGAACACCGTACATGCCTTTGCCTTTCTGGAAAAGCCGGTATCGGCGGAAGCACTGGAGGAACAGCTGCAGGCATTCCTGCGGCAGTACCAAAAGGAGGAGGTGCGGCTGGAATTCAGGAATGTATCTTATGAGGAAAACGGTGTATTGTCGGAAAAACCTATCCTGTTGCTTCCTGCTGATACGATTCTGTATTTTGAATACATCAAGGCAAAAAAGAAGGTTAAAATCGTGACGGAAAATATGGTGTACGAGTACCCGGATGCCATCAGCGGGCTGGAGGAGCGGATGCAGCCCTACGATTTTGAGACGAGCTGCCGGGGCATCCTTGTAAACCTTAAGAATGTGGCAAAGACAAAGGGGTATGAGGTTGTATTAAAAAACGGCGTGTCAGTGCCGCTGTCGCAGAAGCGGGTGGCGCAGTTCAAGGAACGGCTCAACGAATACATCCATAACAGTGGGGAGTAGGGACATGGAAAATTTAGTATATCTGTTCAGTTGTTTTCTGTCATGTGTGATCGTTGCCGGACTGATGTTCCAGTTCATGGGTGACCGTTATGAGAAAGCCTTTGTAAATCCGTGGGTTTACCGGATGGCCGCCGCTGCCTCCGTGGTGATCGTGACACTGGTAAACCTGAAACACAGTGCATGGTGGAATATGGGGGCAAATTTTCTGGTGTTCGGCATTGCCAGCTTTATCTTCTATGAGGACAAAAGCGGCAGGAGATATTGGCGGGTGCTGGAGTCGGGATGTTTTTTTATGATGGCCGCGCTGTTTGAGGGGATTGGTGTATTTGGCATTGACCTATTGATGGATAAACTTTCACTTATGCCGGGAGATATGGTAATCAGAAACAGTATAGAGGTGGCATTTTCCAAGCTGGTGCTGATCTTCTTTTACTATGCCCTGCTGAGGCGGCTGTGGAAAAAGGATTACAGGCAGAGCCGGACGCAGGTGATCCTTTACCTTGTTATGTTTTTATACAGTATAGTCAATTTTGTCATTCTTGCAACAGCCGCCACAAGGAAAGCGGACTATTTCCTAATCTGCGCAAATGTGGGCTGTGTTGTCTTCGCCAACCTGTACCTGTTTTATTCCCTGAAGGTGGAGGATGAAAAGAACAGCATGGAGTTCCAGATCGCCATGATGAAGCAGCAGGAGAGTATGCAGTTTGAGCATTATGAGAGGCAGCGGGAGAAATACGGAAGATCTATTGAAGTACTCCATGATGTCAGCAAGCATCTCCGCTCCATAGAGGAGCTATATAAAGCAGGCATGACGGATAAGGCGATGGAGTACACAAGGCAGATCGGGGGCATCCTGAAGCCCCTTGTGCCGGAGGAATATTCCGACAACCCGATGCTGAACATTCTCCTTGCGGACAGGAAGCAGGCGGCGGAGAGCATCGGCATCCGGTTCGTGGTAAGGGTGGAAAGCACAGGGCTTGGGTTCATAGAGCCGGTGGATGTGACAACGCTCTTTGGGAACCTTCTGGAAAACGCAATGCAGGCTGTCTTAAAGTGCAGCGGGGAACGCTATATCAAAGTGCATATCAGAAACTATAATGAGATGCTTTCCATACGCATTGAGAACAGTGTGGAAAAGGAAGTAAGGATAAAGAACGGCAAACCGGTCAGCACAGGCGGGAGGGGCACTGGAATCGGCTGCCTGAACGTGGAGCGGTGTGTGGAGAAATACGGGGGCAGCGTCCTCTATAAGAACGGTGACGGGAAATTTTACAGTGATGTGATCCTGAACCGATAGGCGGGATGGCGCAAACCATAAGGGCGCTTTAGGATAATTTAGAGCAGATCTGGAGAAAAAACATAAAAAAATCTGTACTTCGGGGAAAAAATCTGTATCTCGGGATAAATGTATAGGATTTTAATACAGATTTCCGATAATAAAAGTAATAGTGCAATATATGCGCAGAAGTGAAAACGGATTTTAAGAACAGGATCAAGGAGGACAAAGTTATGTCAAAAATTACAGATTACAGTTTTTTATTTGAAAGTATGTTTGGAACAAAAAGTAATGCAGGAAGGGTAAATCCGCTCAAAGTATCAGACTTGTCAAACGGTTCTTTACGGTCACAATTAAAAGCAGCGGGAATTGACACGAACAGCGCACAGTATAAAGCTGCTATTAAACAAATGACCAAACATGCCGGGAGTGGTGCAATGTTTACGAATGTGCAGGCAATCAAAAATCTGATGAGCCAGTATGATAAGGATGGAGATTATATTGATCCTACTACGGGACTGGCAGGATTGCTTGTGACAGAGGAAAATGCTGTAAGCAGAAAAACACTGATTTCTATCCCGGAAAGCAGCCTTGACGATATGTTTGAACTTACCAAAAAAGAGTTTTTACAGGAAAATGGCATGGGGAATGGAGATACCACAAAGAGATCAGAAGTTTATACAGATTTGCATAGAAAAACGAGCAAAAATGACCGTTTAAAAGCGGGATATACGTTATCGCAGTATGAAAAGGCATATACGCAGGCATTTATTGCAGCAGCGAAAGCGGCAGATCCTACTTGGACAGCGGGTAAACCTATTAAAGCCGGCGCATTGGACGGCATTACAAGAGAAAGTGTAGAAAGTCAGCTTGCCAAAAGTGGTAACAAACTTGTGAAAAGGTCATCTGTTTCAGGCAGTTCAATAGATTTGCAGATATAAAGTACATATTGGGGAGGGCGTACTACGTTTCATATAAATATGCGAATGCAGTACGCTTTTCAATATGTGAGAAATGATAGGAATGTAAAGACAGTTTATTGGGGAGGTAGGTTTCATGAGCGTATCAGTAAGCGGCTCTGTCAGCAGCATAAAGAATATTACCATTGCAACAACCGGAAAGGGAGAGCCGAACTGGTCTTACATACCATCGGCAGGTAAATCTAATAAATCGAAGGCGGAGTTTACCAGTGAAATCAAGGAACTGGCAAAAAAGGCAGCTCTGTCAACAAATAAAACAGAATCAGAATATATTTCCAGACAGGTTCTCCAGTTAAGGGCGGAATATTTATCTGATGTCGCACCGGACAGGAAGATGTTGTATCAACAGGCTAAAAATGCTATGAAAAATCAGAATAATAACCCTAAATGTAGAGGGATTGGGGAATTGACATTATTGGATTTTTTGGAGGCGGCTGATGGCAGGGGAAGCAGTCTTGCTGAAAAAAGGTTCGCATTGGCAGGTGGCGGCACGTTGACTTGCCCGATTTTAACAACGGGCGGTTATGGTGCTGTTATTGAATGCCAGGGTGTAAAAGCCCTGTCTAACACAGGCAATGGGTGGAGCTATGAAATGACACCAGCAGAACTTGCCAAAAAGGATGAATTTTATTCTATCTATTGGACAGAGTATCGTTCTGTTAAGAACAGTGTAGGGGAAGAACTTTCAGAACTGCCAGATTATCTGGAGGAGAAGCCCTCTTTTGATAGGAAAGCATAAACAGGCAGTCATATTGGAATTTTATGGGCAAGAAATGAAGCCATGGCTGCATATCACCAATAAGGTGCAGATTATCTGATTTATTTCGTAGCCAGAATAACAACGTAATGTAAGAGGACAACATGAGAAAACAAATCGCATTTATTATGGCAACAGTATGTACTTTGTTGATAACGGGGTGTGGAGCTTCAAAAAATATGTCTGGATCACATTCATTGACATTGGGTGAACTGAAAGAATCGGAGGACAGAGAGTTAATTGGTAATCAAATTCCACAATGGGTATCTGATGCTGACTGGAATAAACCTTTATATGCGGTATCCTCATCAAATATAGAGCACTTCGACGCTTATGCACTGGAAAATTTTCCGGATTATTATGATGATGGCTGGACACAGAAGCAAAGCGATGCGATTTATTTGGGACAGGGGATAGAAATGTTCGCTCTTGATGATGCCGCACAGAATAACAGAATTATATATTATCCTGTTATTCTGAATGGGGTTATTGTTGGCGGGTATCAAGTATGCGAACAATTAGAGAATCAGAAAATCAGTATGCAGGCTTCGCCGCTTTTGGCGAATGAATTAAACTTGATGATGGATTTGACAAGTGAAGAAACACCTTTGATATTAGGATGCAATAATAATAACACAATAGGAATTATTGGGGATACCTGTTATATTCTAGACATAGACCATATGTTTCATGAGGATGTTTCCTTAGATAAGATACCTGCTATTGAATTTAGTACCTATGTCAATGCCATGGAGGTTTTATGTACGGAACGAACTGCAAATATAGAAATGAAGGAAAGAGATATAGATGCTGATATGTTATCACCTTTGGATGGGGTAACGATGGAAGTAACGGAATGTTCCGATACCAGTGTAACTGTCAGGATTGTAAATGTTACAGATAAAGATATACAGTGTGGGGAGGACTTCTGTCTGGAAACGCAGGATGAAGAAACAGGTGAGTGGCGGGAAGTGGATGAAGTAATTGACAATGCTGCTTTTAATGCGATTGCATATATGATCCAGAAAGATTCTCCCTATGAAACGGTTATTGACTTTGAATGGCTTTATGGAAGGCTGGAACCGGGCAGATACCGTATTGTAAAAACTGTTACAGATTTTAGAGGGACAGGGGACTATACAGATTATGTATTTACAGCGGAATTTAATATTGAATAAATTTAAGCCAACCATTATATACTGATCAGATAACAGCACCTGTGTCGCTTATACATGGGTGCTGTTTGCTATGATGCAGAACCGATGACTGGATATGCAGGGGAGATAGGAAAAAGTCGCAACTTTGACACATCTATTTGCTACAATAAATATATTGGAGGTTTTGGGATGAATGTTTTGATTGTGGAAGACGATGAATCTATTGCAAATTTGATAAGGATAAATTTAACGGCTGAAGGGTATAAATGTGTCTGTGCCTATGATGGGAAGACAGGAGCGGATTATATTGAGAAAGGCGGCTTAGACCTGATCCTGCTGGACATCATGCTGCCGGAGATTGACGGTTATGAACTGTTGGAGTATGTAAAGCCGATTGGAACACCTGTTATCTTCCTGACTGCCAAAAGTGGAATTGATGACCGCATTAAAGGGCTGAAAATGGGAGCTGATGATTATATTGTCAAGCCATTTCAGATTGGGGAACTGATGGCCCGTGTGGAAGCCTTGCTCCGGAGATATGGCAAGATCAATAACAAACTTACCTTTGCGGATGTGGAGGTAGACATGATTTCCAGAACGGTCAGCAAGGGAGGAAAGCCGGTGGAACTGACAGTGAAGGAGTTTGACCTGCTGGTGGAGCTAATCCAGAACAAAAACGCAGCATTGTACAGGGAAAAGCTGTATGAGAAGGTGTGGGGTGAACCTTATGTGGGAGATACCCGTACACTGGATTCCCATATCCAGCGGCTTAGAAGAAAGCTGGACTGGGATAACTATATCAAGACCGTATTCAGGATCGGATACCGGCTGGAGGATGGGGAATGAGGCTGTTTCATAAAATCTTTCTATGTTTTGTAGTCATATTCAGCATCACTTTCCAGGTGGCGGGATATTTGCTGATAAATCATACATATGGAAATGCGATCAGCCAGGAAAAGAAACTTGCCTTTCAGAATTTTCAATATAACAGGTATATCCTGCAGTCCATCCTGTATTCTGATCCGGAGTTCTTTGAGGAGAATGAAGCGGATTTCTCAGGTGTTTCAAGGAACTTTACCGTTCCGGTTGCTATGTATGGTATAGATGGAAAGTATATTTTTTCAAATATGTCAGCACTTCCGGAGGAGCCTGATTTTGACGAAAGGGAGGATGATAGGATATCTTTCCAGATTTGTGAAAAGGATGAGGAACATTATATTTTTGTATGTGATTATGTCAGCCAGGGTGGGAACAGCATGTACCTTATTACACAGACGGATATCAGTTCTGTGATAAATGCCCAGAAAAACACGATTGCCTATTTCCAGAAAATATACATGTCTATCCTCTGCATCAGTTTTCCGGTGGTATTTCTGTTGACGAAGGTGATTACAGCATCCCTAAATAAAGTAGGAAAAGCGACAAGAAGGATTGCCGGGGGAGAATATTCCGAAAGGATCAGCACGAAGGGGAAGGATGAGATCAGTGAACTGGCATCTGATTTTAACCAGATGGCGCAGCAGGTGGAGGAAAAAATCGGTGAGCTGTCCAACGTGGCAAAACAGAAGGAAGATTTTGCTGCGAATTTTGCCCATGAGCTGAAAACGCCTCTGACATCCGTGATCGGGTATGCGGATATGCTTTACCAGCGGAACCTTCCGAGGGAAGAAGTAAAGAGCGCCGCCGGGTATATACTGAAGGAAGGCATGAGGCTTGAGGCTTTGTCTCTGAAGCTGATGGACTTATTTGTGCTGGACAAGCAGGACTTCATTCTGGAGAAGATGCCTGTCAGGGAGATGTTTGAAAATCTGGAACAGGGCATAGAGCCTGTATGCAGGAAGTATGGGGCGGCCCTGCACATGGAGATCGGGGAAGGAATGATCCGGGTGGATTATGACCTTTTTAAGACAATGATATTAAATCTGGCGGATAATGCGTTGAAAGCAGACTGCAAGGATGTCTGGATAGAAGGGAAGCAGGGCAGGAACACCTATCAGATCAGGATTAAAGATAATGGGAAAGGAATACCCCCGGAGGAGCTGGGACGGATTACGGAGGCGTTTTATATGGTGGATAAGTCCCGCTCCAGAAAACAACATGGGGCAGGGATTGGAATGGCTCTGGTATCAAAGATCGCAGAGGTACATGGGGCGAAGCTGGAGATAGAAAGCGATGGAAGAACAGGGACTGTGATTAGTGTTACATTCCGTCTGCAGGAGGGAACAGGGGATGAATAAATCATACAAATATACAATCCTTACTTTGTTTCTTGCGCTTGTATTCGCTTTTGGCAGTATGGCCGGCATGAACCTTATCATGCGGGAAAAGGAAAGGCAGTTTTTAACGGAAAGGGGCAGGGTAGTAATGGAGGCGCCCGTCCGGTCATGGCAGGGGCAGGATGACGGCTTTGAAGGGGGAAATGGTGAAAATTCACAGGAAGGGTATGTGCTTACAGTGGAACAGATGGAGGATGTCATTAGCGGATGGGATGAGCGCATGACAGTGATTCATCCTCCTGTCGATGGGCAGATATCTATGGAGGAAGCCATGAAAGCGGGAGAAGAATGGCTTACGGAGATGGGAATGGTAGAGAATATGGATGCTGAGGCATATTCCATGTACGCCAGGCTTTCCGTTGCGGTGCAGAAACAATCTGTGGAAGCACAGCTGGAGCCATATTACAGTTTTTGGTTTGTGCGGTGTTCAGGCCAGTCCATGATGGCTTTTTTATATATCAATGCAGTTACCGGGAAGGTCTGGAGTGCTGACATCACTTTATATGAAGATTTCCCGGAGGAAATACCGTATGAGAAATTAAGCCTTTTTGCAGAATTGTCTGGACTGCAAATGTCTGATGCAGATATAGTATTTAAAAACCAGGAGGGAACACAGGCTGTTTTGATGGCAGAGGACAGCCCGCTGTGTGCAGAGATGGAGTTTCGTCATTCCCAAACGGGATATGCTTATACCGGCTATGGGGAAGATGGATCGACTGGATATGACAGTGGAATGCCTGACAGAGAGAACGTGGCGATCCTCTTTAAATTAGCTGTAAATAAATGATGCTTTGTTGAAAAAAGCAGTTATTACAACTTTACCGAAAGTATTTTACATCTATGACACATCTTTACCGAAAGTAAAACGTAACGCTCAGGTAGAATATAAGCATATTCTGCCTGAGTTTTTTTATAAAGCAAATAGCGAATGTACATAAGGAAATCCGCCGGCGTATGCTGGCGGTCTTATGGGAAATATGATTGATTGGAGGAAAGAAGATGATATTACAGGTAGAGCATCTATACAAATCCTATAACAGAAGAAAGGAGGCATTGCGGGATGTCAGTTTCACATTACAGAAAGGTACTTATGGATTATTAGGTGAGAACGGGGCGGGTAAGAGTACACTTATGCGGATGCTGGCCACCGTCGATTTTCCAACGAAAGGGGAAATACGATATAGCGGGAAGAATATTTTTTCCATGGATGAAGAATACAGAAACCTGATCGGATATATGCCGCAGAACTACAGTGTATATCCCGGTTTTACGGCAAGGGATTTTCTGGAGTACATGGGTGTCTTAAAAGGGATACCAAAAGAGAGGCTGAAAACCAAAATAGATGAAGTGCTTGAATTTGTGAACCTGTCAGATGTTGCGGGGAAAAAGGTAAAGACCTTTTCAGGCGGCATGAAACGCAGGATTGGAATTGCACAGGCCATCATCAATGAGCCGGAGATCCTGATACTGGACGAACCCACAGCAGGACTTGACCCGAAAGAACGCATCCGCTTTTCCAATATCATCAGTGATATGGGCAAGGACAAAATCGTACTGCTGTCTACGCATATCGTGTCGGATATTGAAGCGATTGCAAGCGAGCTTGTGGTTATGAAGAAAGGGGAAGTTTTGGAAACCGGAAATGTTGACAGTCTGGTGCAGACAGTGAAAGGGCAGGTCTGGGAAACAGTCGTTAGTCAGGAAACGTATCAGAGACTCAGGAAAGAGCGGTCTGTCATCCATTTAAAACAGATGGGGAAAGAGGTGCAGGTTCGGTTCGTGGGAGAAAGGTATCCTGATGTAGAAAACCAGCAGGCAGAGCCGACACTGGAAGATTATTATATTTTTACCGGCGGCGTTATGAATGAAAGCGAGGAGTAAGAGATGAGAAAAAATAAGAGATTGATTGCAGCAATGGTATGTGTGATGGTTATGGGGCTGACTGCCTGTGGAAGCGGGGATGATAATGCAGCTGGTGGTTCCCAGCAGATAGATCCGGTACCGATAACAGAAGCGCAAGGGACGCAGCATCTTCCTGATGAGCAGCAGGAATCGCAGGAGCAGGTGCCATCGGACAGTGATGAAGAATTGGAAGAAAAACTTGCAGCGTACCGTGAGGCAAGGGAGAATGCGAAACCTGTCTCGCTGGGAAATGGAGTGACGATGGGCGGCTCAGTGGGTGAGGAAGAGTATGGCATTTCATACGATGCGAGTATTTTAAGTACCTTTGATTCGAGGGAAATGGCTGAAGCATTCGGCACGGCGAATAGTTATGTGGAAGATACCCTTGGAATTTCCGTGGAGACAAGGAATACAACGTATCATTGTGTCGATCCGAGGATATGGGCTATCTATTCTGCAGAGGATAAAGGTGTCGCAAACGGGTATGCTCCGGAAAATATCTATGTGGTCGAGTATTGTGACAACGGAACGTGGCAGTATCTCATCCTTGTAAGAGACGGTAAAGGCAGCGCATGGGAAGTCATCCATCATGGAAGCTCATATATGGAGGAGGAATAAACTTGAAGGATTTAATAAAATTAGAGTATAAGAAGCTGTGGAATGGTATATCCATTGTATCCATTGTGGCATTGAGTATTCTTACGGTTATTTTTGCTGTAGTTACACTTAACATTCAGCATAGGACGATTGATAAGGATGGGAATATTGTCACCGGGCTGCCTTCTTTCAGGGCGCTAAAGGAAGCGGCCAAAGATCTGGAAGGCGTCATGGATGGGGATTATATACAGAATCTTATTGAGGATTATAATTCCAGTTTTGATAAGGCGTATCTGGACGAACACCGGGGGTTTTTGGGAACCGGCGGCGTGACAAAATATATCATTACCAATTATGTGATCAACTACGCATATTACGGCCCTTATATGTCTAATGGGAATGATAAGATAGGGCTGGATTATGAATTTTTAAGCTCAGAGGAGAGTTTTTACCAGAAATATAAAGATGCCATCATGGAACAGCTGCTGTATATGAATGAGGAAAACGGTGTATTTCAATATTCTGAAGAACAGGTCAAGGTATTGCAGAATAAAGTAGACCACTTAAAAACTCCATTCAGGGTAGCTTATCATACTGGTTTGGCTAATATAAATAATTATTTTGGTACTGAGTATCTGGTGTTTTTTATTCTCATTGCATTTTGTCTGGCTACTGTCTATGCGAAGGACAGCATGAGTGGCATTGACGAATTGGCATTGTGCTCTAAACATGGAAGAAAAAAGGATATGGCAGCAAGATGGATAGCGGGGAACCTGTTTGCACTGAGTGCATATTTGATTTTTGTTGGAATGATTATTGTAGTTCATGGAAGCATAGAAAGCCTGCATGGCCTGGATGCCTCTGCGCAGACATTTTGGTTTGACTGTATTTACAACATCAATGTTGGAACCGGTCTTCTGCTTATCTTTTTGGGAGGACTGGCAGGCGCATTGGTTATGGCTAACATCGCAATGTTTTTATCAATGCTGATAAAAAACTCAAAAGCTGCTGTAGTCGCAGGGATTGCTGTTGTGTGGCTGTTTAATAGGCACACATACAGCCAGATTGGATTATTGAATCCCGCACAGTTTGGAGGAAGTGCGGTAGTCGAAAATTTTCTGATTGTCGGCAGAGTGATCATTCCTTATTTTATTATTGTCCTGCTCCTGAGTGCAGTATATATTGCCGCCTTATGGCTGGCAATGAGACTGTCTTATAAAAAATACTATTTGAATTAGGATTGCCTTTAAGTACAGATGCGCAGTCGGAGAGGAGCGTGGCATAATATGATCGAAATAATGAAAATAGAGAGAAAGAGGATATTGAATATAAGGACGTTTCTGGTGTTCTTGTTAATTGTTATGTTGTTTGCTGTATATAGTACTTACTCTGTATTGCAGAGCTATAATGTGCCAGGCCCGGCGGGAATCGCAGTTACATGGCGTGAAAACCTGGATCATGCAAAAACAAATCTGCAGGGAGAACAGATAGAGCTGGAATTACGAAAACTTATGCATCAGCAAGAAGGGGAATTTATCTATGTGGATGAAAGGAACCTGCTGGAGCTGGTTTCAGCCAATTATGACGGGCAATCCATTAGGGATCTGTCAGATGAAGATATAAACAGTTTTTATTCAAGACGGTTATCCAATATCCGGGCAATGCTGGAGGAAAGCCAGAGGATTCTTTATACAGAGAAGGAAATGCAACAGTTCATGCAGAGTGCGGGGCAGGTTACAGAGATTAAGCTGGGCTACGCGGAAGGGTGGAAGGTCCTGAATAATGATATGGGAATTTTTGTGGTATTTCTGCTGATACTGATTTCTGTATTATTGCTGCCTCTGTTTGGGATTGATCCCAAAAGCAATATGAAAGAGCTGTACCGTGGAACAAAGTACGGAAAAAAGCCGTTGGATCATGCCAGGATATTGTCAGCGTTTTTAATAGGAGTTTTTCTCTATGTGTCAGGCATTTCCCTGTTTTTTATACTAAAAATGGCGCCTTTTGGACTGGGAGGATGGAACCAGCATATACAGAGCAACAGGAATACGTTTTTTTCCCTTTACCATATCACGAATCTGCAGCAGTTCCTGCTTAATGCTATGATTGGTCTGGTTGCGCTTGTATTTGTTGTTTCCATGGTGATATTTATTGAGGTATTCATGGAAAAGATCATGACCAGTGCGGTAGTGTATGTATTTTTTTGGATATTGTTGCTGCTTTTTGACCAGATGCATCTTTGGCCAGTCAACCATTATTTTGCCAATTTTATGCCCTTCCGGATGACTTCTTTTTCCCATTACTATACCGGTAATGAGATATACAGAATATTAGGTGTCAGCCTGCCCTGTATGACATGGAGCATTGTGTTGTCAGGACTGTTTGCCGGAATCATGATATTTGTGGCGGTAGTATCTATAAGATTAAAAAGGAAAAAGGGCATGTATTAGCACAAATTATTTTGCAGGAGAAGTAGGAATGAGGAACAATAGCAGAAATGTCAGGATAAATGAAAGGCAGGCGGGAAACAGAAAAAGAAATTCATTTACGACAAGGCTGATTTTTATTGCCATATTGGTGATTTATGTCATATTTTTTTTCGGCATCCGGGATATAAAAGAAGAACTGAAAGAGATGCGGGATATGCTGGAACGGATTGAAGTCCTGCAATATGGCAGAAAGGATGCGCCGGATGCGGCAGCAGCATCGGTGGAGGAAGTGAGGCAGACAGAAGATTATGCCAGCAGCGTAGCCATGGAAAGTGTGGAGAAACCTGTGCAGAGGACTGCGGAGGAGGCGGTCAAAAGGCTGGAGGAACTGGCACAGACAGATCCGGTCATCGAGGGAATCTGCAGGAATACGTCCCTCTACCCGGAGAGTATGTTAATGGCGTTGGCGAATAATCCGGAGATGGCAGATTTTGTGGCAGGTTATGGAAATGGTGGGGCGGTCACTGGCGGGCTGACAGATGCGGAGAAAGAGAATGATTTCCCGCTTTTACTTCAATGGGACCCACGGTGGGGCTACCAGACCTATGGTGACAGTTGTGTAGGAGTGGCGGGATGCGGCCCCACATGTCTGGCGATGGTCATGTTTTATCTGACCGGAGATGAAACGTTGACGCCGGATGTAATAGCTAATTATGCTATGGAAAAGGGGCACTATGTAAGTGGAACCGGCACCTCATGGGCGCTTATAGACAGTTTTCCCATATGGTATGGCATTGAGGTTTCGGAAACAAAAGTGGCAGAACGTGCCATAAAAGAAGAACTGGATAAAGGAAAAGTATTGATATGCGCCATGGGCCAGGGTGATTTTACGGTGTCTGGTCATTTCATTGTCATCTATGGCTATGATGACAGCGGGTTTCAGGTAAATGATCCGAACTGCGTGGCAAGGAGCAGGAAAGTGTGGACTTTTGAAGAAATAAAGGATCAGATTAAGAAAATATGGACTTATGGGAAGTAAAGGAGAACTTTGGGATGGGAAATGAATCAATGGAAGGAACAGTGAACCTGGCTACAGTATGCCTGAACTTGTATGAAGATATGGAAGGGAAACATTGGGATAGCCAGCGCCGGATCAAGCCGTTACCGAGGGATAATGCCTTTGTTAAGGAAGTGGTTCTGAAGAAATACATATACCATGCGCTATACACTGCAATATGTGAACTGATTGGAAATTATTATAATGATAGTGAGCAGGTAGTGGTATCAACGTATCAAACAGGGATTTTGGTCCTTGGGTTAGATGTTTCATATGGTGAACTGCTGGAAGTGTGCAGAGAAGAAAGCGATAAACTGCAGATACAGAAATCACGGCTTGGCCTTGCGCTGGCATTTCTTAGACTGGAGCAGGTAAAGATAGAGCAACTTTATGAAGGAGATGGGGAAGGGATTGGCTTTGCCCTGTTAAATCGGGGACTGTAGGGATTAAGGGATTTATATACGGATGGTATTCCATGCCGTGATGTAACAGATAAGTGTGTGATCTTTTCAAAGTGGAGGAGGACAGTTATGAGCAGAAATGAAAAAAGAAGAATGGGTATCTATGTGGTGACAGGGATCGTCCTGGTTGCGGTGGTGGCAGTCCTGTCGGTGGCTGTGCTTAAGAAGAGAGATTCTAAAGATGTCCAGGCCCCGGCAGCAAATCCGTCTTATATGGATGAAAACGGAGGGGAGTATATTGCTGCGTTCCTGAAAGGCATGACAGATAGTACCATAACAGTAGACATAGCCGAGTTCATTACGGATGATGACACGGAGCGGATAAAGGAGCTGAACCTTTCGGAAGAGGACATGCCGGACGGCTATTATATATACAATCCGGATGAGGAAACTGTTACATGGAAGCTGGACGGGCAGACCATATATACCTTTATTGACTGGAATGGCGATTTTACTGGTTCCGATTACCCGGAGGAGTACACCACAACGGATGCAGCGGAGTTTCAGAAGTATATTGGAACATATGAAGATTCGCAGCCAGGGATGCCGCTTTTCTTCCAGATAGAGGACGGAACGGTAAAGGTTATTCTGGAGAAGCAGATTGCATAAGGGCAGGATTGTCCCAGAAAGATATAGGCTTGTTAGTCGGGAAATGACAATAACAGAAAATCGAAAAGTTATTATAATGAAATAGTGGCAACCGTTGATGTTAAAAATCAAATTGTTAAACATCTAGTGAACTGTCAGGGAATACGGAGTATCTGCTGGTTATTATATTTTCAGACGGACAGGAGTATCTATCTTCATTGAAGATTATAAGGGGCTGGCAAAAGCCCCTGTCCTAGTGGTAGACCGGCAGTATGACAGCACAGAAAAAACAGCCGCGGTCAAAGCGGGGGTAATAAATACATTAAGTGGACAGAAAGTTATCACATTTCCACGATGTGATTTGCTAATTTCCTTTAGATAATATAAAAGGAGCGCAAGAGGATTGATATCTGAAACTTTTGCCTCTTGATCAGCAAGAAATCTTAATATCACTAAGTTTTTCAGAAATTTATTTTAATAGAAGCAATCCATTTTTCAATTGCTTCCACAAGGACAATTTGTTGTTGTAAAACTGCAATACCTGTTTCGGGAATTTCTGGTACATTTTCTTTTATACGGAGATTTTCGTTTAAATATGATTTTAATGTATTTATATTTTGTTCAATATTTTCAATACATGATTTTTGACCGTCTGGTGGCAGACTATCTAAGTTTACAATTACAGCATTGAAATCCAAAAAAATATGAATAGGTTTAGTAGAAATTTCTGACATAAGCCGCTCAAATTCTTTTTCTCCCGTTTCTGTCAGGGAATAGACTGCTTTTTCAGGCATTTTCCCCTCTTTGACGATATCTGCTTTAATAAAGCCTTTTTCCTCTAACTGTATTGCCTTTTTGTAAATTGAAGGTGTACTGATTTTTACCCATTTTGATATATTTCTATATTCTACCAGTTTTTGGATGTCATAGGCACTCATAGGCTCTTTTTTTAACATTCCCAGCACGATTAAATCAATTGTTGCCATATTTTTGTTATCCTTCTTTCTAAGATGATGTTGTTGCTGTAATTTATAGTATTAAATTTTATACCATTTGTCAAGAATGGCGAGTTCTTCAATAGATTTTGTTGACAAATGGTATAAATTATAGTAGTATTGTTTCTTGTGGTATAATGATATAATTTATACTACTATAATTTATTTCAATTAAGAAAGGAGTATTTACAATGAAAGAACGTAACAACAAAATGGAGCTACTTGGAAATGCACCTATACCTAAAGCTCTTATGGCTCTTGGTGTCCCGATTATGATAGGTATGTTAATAAATGCCCTTTATAATCTTGTGGATGCTTATTTTGTAGGAGGTTTGGGAGAAAGTCCAATGGGAGCAATTTCTATTGTTTTTCCGTTGGGGCAGGTAGTTGTTGGATTAGGATTGATGTTTGGTAATGGTGCGGCATCTTATCTTTCAAGATTGTTAGGGCGTGGGGATAGAGATACTGCTAACAAAGTGGCAAGTACGGCATTGTATAGTAGCGTGATAATAGGTGCAGTAATTATCATTTTTGCTGCTATTTTTTTGAAGCCGATTCTTTTTCTTCTTGGAGCAACAGATACTATTATGCCTTATGCGGTGGCATATGCGAGAATTTATGTGATTTCCTGTATTTTTAATGTATTCAATGTGACAATGAATAACATTGTATCAAGTGAGGGTGCAGCCAAAACAACAATGTGTGCGTTATTATTAGGAGCCGTACTGAATATTGGTTTAGATCCAGTTTTCATTTATGTGCTTGATATGGGAGTGGTAGGTGCTGCAATCGCTACTGCTATTTCTCAATTGGTTTCCACATTGGTATATGTGGCTTATGTGTTTCGTAAAAAGAGCGCCTTTTCATTTAGCATTAGGAATTTTAATCCTTCAAAACAGATCTTAATAGAAATTTTGAAAATTGGTGTACCAACACTGACATTCCAACTTCTTACAAGTCTTTCGATTGCGTTGATCAATAGAGCCGCAAATGGATATGGAGATGCTGTTATTGCTGGGATGGGGGCGGTAACAAGGATTACATCTATGGGAACGCTTGTCGTGTTTGGTTTTTTAAAAGGTTTCCAGCCGATTGCTGGTTTTAGCTATGGAGCAAAGAATTTTGCCCGTCTGCGTGAAGCAATCAAAACATCAATCCTATGGTCAACCTGTTTTTGTGTAGTTGTAGGCTTGCTGATGATTATATTTCCAGAACAAATAATTTCACAGTTTGCAAATGGAAATGCCAAGATGCTGTCTGCCGGGCAAAAATCTCTTATGGCAAATGGTCTATCGTTTTTCTTATTTGGATTTTATACAGTGTATTCTTCTTTATTTCTTGCGCTTGGAAAAGGAACCGCCGGTTTCGTTCTTGGAGCATGTAGACAAGGGATATGTTTTGTTCCAGTGATTTTGTTTTTGCCGATAGTTTGGGGAATGAATGGAATACTTTATGCCCAGCCAATTGCGGATGTACTTTCGGCTATCATTACAATATTTATGGCTATACATCTTCATAAAGAATTGGAAAAGGCAGAAGCCATTAGTGGTTCCCCAAAAGAAGGATAATTGTTAACTGTTTTTAACACAGGTGCAGTATATTCAAATAATCCGGAAGATTTGAAAAATATACAATTTTGACACATTTATTTGCCCATATTTATTTGCTGCAATAAATATACCTGTATTTCAGAGAAAAAACCTGTAAGTCGGGAAATGACAATAACAGAAAATCAAAAAGTTATTATAATGAAATAATGGCAACCGTTGATGTTAAAAATCAAATTGTCAAAAATACAATAGAAGGTAGAAGGAGGCAATTATGGAAAGATGGATATTGATATTATGCCATGACCGACCACAGTTGGCTGACCTTCAGGGAGAATGGCAGAAAAAAGACATATCTGTCCGCATCGTTTCAGTTGCGGGGGAAGCATCTAGTGAACTGTCAGGGAATACGGAGTATCTGCTGGTTATTATATTTTCAGACGGAAAGGAGTATCTATCTTCATTGAAGATCATAAGGGGGCTGACAAAAGCCCCTGTCCTGGTGGTAGACCGGCAGTATGACAGCACAGAAAAAACAGCCGCGGTCAAAACGGGGGCGGATGAATACATTAAGTGGACAGACAGTTATCTGGAGGAAACCATTGCCAGCGGCCTTGCACTGATCCGGCGCTATACGGAACTGAACCAGACAAAGCAACAGCCGTCCAGCATCATTTCAAGGGGAACTTTGTTTATCAACGTGGACTATCACAAAGTTTTTATCAATTCACAGGAAATGGAATTTCCCCGGTATGAGTTTAACCTGCTCTGTCTGCTTGCATCCAGTCCGGGACGGGTATTTACAAATGAACAGCTTTACCGTGACATATGGGGTGATGATTACCTTCGGGATGCGGACAACGGGCTCCATTCCTGCCTGAACCGCATCCGCAGGAAACTGGAGGAAGCAGGCTGTACCTCCTGCCGGATTGAAAATATACGCGGCGTAGGCTATCGGTTCGTACAGGATGATACCTGATACAGATTGAAAAAACGGTGTAACCTTTGTGGTTATGCCTTTTTTGTCGTAACTTGCGTTATCTGCTCATCTTTTGACAATGTGGTGACAATTTTTTGACAATATTATCGTTTATAATTCCTTTTACTACAAATAAGCAGGGAAATCAGCGAAAACTTTAGAAACTAATATCATTTCCCGTTGGTAAGGGGAATATATTGGGGAGTCCGGGGAAAGAAACAGAAACGAAACAGTTACATAGAAGCGCCGCAGTCCTTACGGGGATTGCGGCGCTTCTGTTATCGACAAAAAATCCCCTGCATATTTATGAAATACCAATAAAATACAAAAAGCATCCCGCCGTGCCTGGCATCTTCCGGGCGCGGCTTTTTTTATGTCTTTTTTTGCCGTG